>Ga0118677_10000291_pt1 | contig 109858 bp, 80 predicted proteins | sample AliMusrvi5mmetaG_FD_86154 | JGI IMG/M metagenome (GOLD analysis project Ga0118677, IMG submission 86154)
AGTTTTATTGTTTAGTCGATAAATAGGTGGGTAATCTTCGAGTAATGCGATGAGTTCTATCTTTTTCATACATCGCAATTCATATGTTACGTTCGAGCCAGGATACCCATTCATAGACATCTCTTGCGTTCGCTATCATCACTCCCAATACTGGGAGACATATTTATCATGTACACGGCATGGTAAGGAGGAGATCATGGATCGTAGAGAGATGCTCGAAGAAAGCTTCCGCAATCTTACACGCGTCATTCCCAAGGTATTCGGTCTGGGCTTTCTTCAGGGACTTGATCAAATCATGAAGATTCCTGAAGAGCGCCATACACCACCCGCCGTATGCTTTCCTGAACCTGTAGTTTCAGAAGATACGGCATCGTCCAAACCCGTGTAAGACAGTCGGAAGGGGGATCCATGCAAGTCACACGCAGAGATTTTCTCAAGCTGGTCGGCGTGTCGGCTGCAGCCATTGGGCTGAGCGCCGCTGATCTGGGGCATCTGGAAGAAGCCCTTGCCAATCCCAGTGCACCATCGGTTATCTGGCTGCAAGGCGCCAGTTGTACCGGGTGTTCGGTGTCGTTCCTCAATCGCGTCTCGACAACCGCTCCGGTGTCGGCGGCCGATGTGTTGGTCAACTCGATCAACCTGGTCTATCACCCACAATTAATGTCGCTGGCCGGGCAGTCCGCGGTGGCCGCCGCACAAACTGCGTATAACAAAGGTGGGTACATTCTGGTGCTCGAGGGCGGCATACCCACAGCGTTCAACGGCGGCACCTGCTTTGCCTGGACATTCAATGGGGTCGATGTGACCTTCAAGGACGCCGTGACCACGCTCGCCAACAGCGCGTCAATTCTCATCGCGGCCGGAACGTGTGCGAGTTACGGAGGAGTGGCGGCGGCGCCGCCGAATCCCACCGGCGTCAAAGGATTGAAGGACTTCACGGGAAAATCCGTCATCAACATCCCCGGGTGCCCGACGCATCCCGACTGGCTGGTCTGGACGATTGTGCAACTCCTGCTGAATAACCCCATGCCACTGGACAGTAATGGCCGGCCGACCGGTCTATTCTCTCGCACGGTTCATTCCCAATGCCCGCGCCGCGAAACCGATGAAGCCGGCACCTTTGGTGTCGATAAGCACTGTTTGCGCGAACTCGGATGCCGGGGACCGGAAACGATCTGCAGTTGCCCAACAACCCTGTGGAACGGAAAAACCAACTGGTGCATCGACGCGAACGCACCCTGCATCGGTTGTACATCCCCCACTTTCCCGGGCACCGGAGCCTTCTACACCCGTGGGGGGTCATCAGGCAACAATTCCACCACCCCGACCAGAACGAGTACCGGCAGCGGGAATACCACCCCGACCTACGGATCCAACGGTGGTGGTTCTGGCGATGACAACCAGGGCGAAGGTGGTCGGGACGATTAACGTTCCGTGCGGTTCAACAGTGAAGGAGAGAAGTTATGCCAACAGTGGCTGCTATTGACCCCGTCACCCGATTAGAGGGGCATTTGAAAGTTGAAGTCACCATTGATATCGTCAATGGTGTCCAGCAGGTGGTCGATGCGAAAACCAGCGGGACGCTCTTCCGCGGTTTCGAGAGCATTTTGCTCAATCGTGATCCCAATGATGCGCAACACATCACACAGCGCGTCTGTGGAGTTTGTCCGGTCGCGCACGGCTTGGCCGCGGTGCTGGCTCTGGACAGTATGGCGAAAGTCACCATCCCGGCGAATGCGCGCATCATGCGCAACCTGGTACTGGGCGCCAACTTTATCCAGTCCCACATTCTCCACTTCTACCATCTCTCGCTACCGGATTACCTTGACGGCCCGAACATGCCGCCGTGGCAACCGAGTTGGAAGTCGGATAAACGCCTCAGTGCCGCCGCCACCAGCACGTTAGTCGGGCATTATGTGACCGCGCTGGACATGCGCCGAAAGGCCCACGAAATGGGCGCCTTATTCGGCGGTCGCCTTCCGGACCCGCCGGCCTATATCTCCGGCGGCATGACCACGACGCCGCGTGCGGATAGAATCACGAAATTCAATGCATATTTGAATGAGTTGATTCCGTTCATCAGCAGCACATACCTACCCGACGTCGAGATACTGGCCGCCGCGTATGGCGACTACAGCGCCCTCGGCGGTGGCGCCGGCAACTTGCTGGCCTACGGCGTATTTGATCAAGACAGCGCCGGGACGACGAAGTTGTTAAAACGTGGGCGTCTCGTGAAAGGCACGACCGGCGTACAAACGGTGGATCTAAATGCTATCGCCGAACAGGTCAAGTATTCCTGGTATGCCGATACCACGAACAACCTGAAACCGTCCGCCGGTGTGACCACGCCGCAGTACCCGAAGACGAATGCGTATTCCTGGTTAAAGGCGCCGCGCTACAGTGGATTGCCCTATGAAACGGGCGCCTTAGCACGCATGAAAGTCAACGGGGATTATACCGGCGGTGTCTCAGTGCTCGATCGTCACCGGGCTCGTGCCCGGGAAGCGCTGAAAGTCGCCCAGGCGTTGCAGACGTGGGTCGGCCAGTTGCAGACGACCGGTGCGGTGTATACCGCCCCCACCCTGCCCGGCAATGCCACGGCCTACGGGCTGACGGAAGCGCCGCGCGGGGCGATCGGACATTGGGTACAGATCGCGAACGGGAAAATTTCCCGTTATCAGATCATCACGCCGACTTGTTGGAACGCCTCACCACGTGATAACACCGGCACCCGCGGCCCCATCGAACAAGCGCTCATTGGCACCCCGGTCAAAGATCTGAACGAGCCGGTAGAAGTCGTACGCGTGATTCACTCGTTCGACCCCTGTCTCTCCTGCGCCGTCCATGTGATGCGCCCGGCAGAAGGCGTCAAGCTCTTCACACTCGGTCACTATCACAGCGAGGATGAGGTCTACACGCATGACCATGGCGATGGTCACACGCATGCGCACAGTCACACTGAAGGAGCACACCACCATGAGGGGTAGTGCGCGAAAACGTCCGCACATACTGGTCGCCGGGTTGGGCAACGTCCTGCTGCAGGATGATGGCGTGGGTATCCATGTCGTCCGTGCGTTGCAGCAGGACGCCCCCCCGGGGGTTTGCGTGGCGGAAGTTGGAACGGCTGTGCTCGACGCTTTGCATCTTTTTGAATGGGCGGATTATATTCTCGCCATCGATGCGATGCAAGCCGGCGGAACTCCGGGTGCCATCTATCGATTCGGCACCCACCAGGTCCAGCAGGGGGGCATCCAGACATCGCTCCACGAACTCAGTCTGGTGTCAGCGTTGCGCTTCATCCCTGAAGCGGTCAACCCGGAAATTACTATTATCGGCGTAGAGCCTGAATGTATAGATTACAATCTCGAGCTCTCGCCCTCTGTCGCGCGGGCCGTGCCGTTTGTCGTGCAGGCTATTCGCGAGATCACCATGGCGTGGCAGCTACCGGCTGTGCGCGTCGCTACAGTGAAAGGAACACATTATGTTCGGACGCGGTGAAGAGATTCTGATCATTCTCATTCTGGCCGGCATCCTGTTCGGCGCGAAAAAACTGCCGGAATTGGGACGAAACGTCGGTGAAGGCTTGCGGGAATTCAAACGGTCGTTGACCCCGTCGGAAGAGCACACCACTCCGCCGGCGCCGCCACAGGCGTGATTCCATGCGCACCGTGGCGTCACTCGCCAGGAACTTGCCGATTGCCTGCACATCGGTGGTGCAACTGGTACCTGAGGTAACGCTTTACAGCGCGAAATAAATCGCGGTAGACTTACCTGTGCCGTGTGAATAGTGCCAGGAAGGAAAAGACCATGTGTTTAGCCATACCGATGCAAGTCATCGAAGTTGATGGCGGGATGGCCCGTGTAGAGCAAGAAGGGGTGACGCGCAAAGTGCGCGTCGACTTTATCCCCGATCTCCAACCCGGCGATTACGTGCTGATCCATGCCGGCATTGCCATTGAACGCGTGAACGCGGAAGAGGCCGCGGAAACATTGCGGCTCATCAAGGAGATCGTCGATGCAATACCTTGACGAATTCCGCAATGCCGCCGTCGCCCAGGAGATTGCCGCGCGCATACGCGCGGAAGCGGATCACGCGGTGACCTTTATGGAAATCTGCGGCACACATACCATGGCGATCGCGCGCTATGGGATCAAAGCGCTGTTGCCGCCACACGTAAAGCTGATCTCGGGACCCGGATGTCCAGTCTGCGTGACGCCGCAGGCAGAAATCGACCGGTTCATTGCCCTTGGTCGTGAACCGGATGTGATTTTGACCAGTTTTGGCGACATGCTGCGCGTGCCCGGTTCCAACACTACGCTGGAAGCGGAACGCGCACGCGGTGCTGACGTGCGCGTCGTCTATTCGCCGCTGGATGCGGTGGATATCGCGCGCGCCCACCCCGAGCGGCGCGTGGTCTTCTGCGGTGTCGGATTCGAGACGACGACCCCGGCGGTGGCTTTGGCCGTGCTGGAGGCCCAGCAATCGGGCACGACCAATTTTTCTATCCTTTGCGCCCATAAAGTGATTCCGCCGGCGTTGATTGCGCTGGCCAGCGACCCGGACATCGCCCTGGATGGCTTAATCTGTCCCGGACATGTGAGCGCGATTATCGGCAGCGAAACCTATGAACCGATTGCCCGGGACTACGGCCTGCCCTGCGTGATCACCGGTTTTGAACCGTTGGATATTCTTCAGGCGATTCTCATGCTGCTACGCCAGGCGAATGCACATGAGCCGCGCGTTGAGATCCAGTACAATCGCGTGGTGTCACCACACGGCAACCCGGCAGCCACGGCCTGCGCCGCACGCGTCTTCACGACCGTCGACGCGGAGTGGCGCGGTCTGGGCGTGATTCCCGGCAGTGGACTGCGCGTCCGCGACGAGTTCGCGGCTCACGATGCCGCGCGTTTCCTGCCTCCGCTTGAGACAATCCCGGATAAAGAAACGATCTGCCAATGCGGCTTGATTTTAAAAGGCAAACAAGCACCGACGGCGTGCCCGGCATTCGGCACGGCTTGCACCCCCACTAATCCCATTGGCCCGTGCATGGTGTCGAATGAAGGCGCCTGCGCCGCTGAATACCGATATGCGACGCGCCGGACTGACTAGGGACTTTCGCTTGCGGGCGTATCGCCCTCTCCCCCAACCCCTCTCCCCGAGGAGAGGGGGCCAGCGGAAGCGAAAGACCTGTAACTGAGAAAGGACGACAGTCATGCAGGACACGATCATCTTGCTCGCGCATGGCGCGGGCGGCCTTAAAAGCGCGGAATTGACGCAGGAACTGTTTCTGCCGTCCTACACCAACGCCACGTTGCGACAATTGGCAGACGCGGCAGTGATCGAGCACGATGGCGTCCGCCTGGCCTTCACCACGGATGCCTTTGTCATCGACCCGGTAATCTTTCCGGGCGGTGATATCGGGAAACTCTCTATCTGCGGCACGGTGAACGATCTTGCCGCCGCCGGCGCCACGCCGCTTGCCTTGAGTGTCGCCTTCATCCTGGAAGAAGGATTACCGATTGCGCTCTTGCGGCAAATCGTCGATTCCATGGGAAAAACCGCGGCAGAGGTGGGCGTGCCAATCGTCGCGGGGGATACGAAAGTAGTCCCGCGCGGTTCCGCGGATAAACTCTTTATCACCACCTCGGGCATCGGGGTGGTGCCCGCGGGTCTCCCCGCGCCGGCGCCGAATCGCGCCGTTCCCGGTGATCTGGTGCTCATCTCCGGTACGATTGCCGACCATGGGATGGCAGTAATGACCAGCCGGGAAGGCCTGGAGTTCTCCACCACGATTCACAGTGACTGCGCGCCGTTGGCCGGGCTTGTCGCGGCGTTGCGCGAGGCGGAGCCGGACATCCATTGCCTGCGCGACCCCACGCGCGGAGGTGTTGCCGCGGTGCTCAACGAATTGGCGATCGCCTCCGGCGTGCTTATTGAAATTGAGGAGACCGCCATCCCGATAGCCGCCAACACACGCGTCGCGTGCGAACTGCTCGGTATTGATCCGTTGCACGTTGCCAATGAGGGAAAGATGATTGCCATAGTGCCCGCCGCCTCTGCGGACGCTGCACTCGCGGCTTGGCGCCGTCATCCGTATGGCGTCGGGGCCGCCTGCATCGGGCGGGTACTGCCGGCCCCCGCCGGACGGGTTCACTTGCGCACCGCGTTGGGCAGTGCACGTATTCTGGATATCCCCGCGGGTGATCTGCTGCCGCGTATTTGCTGATCGCGCGTTGTTACCCGGGAAGCCCGCACGCCGGCTGACCACCGGCGTGCGGGCTTAATGCTTGCCGGACATAATGCCGACCACGATCATCACCCCGAGAAAGATATAGTAGAGCGCGGACAGAATGGTCGAGACGATCCCCAGCACGAATCCGGCGGACGCCAACCCTTGATTCGCCAACGGATCCGCCTTGGCTTTTTTCCCCAACACTATCGCCACGATGCCCGCAGGCAAACAGCAGGTAGGGATACTGACAATCCCCACAATCAAGGCCCACAAACCGATTTGTGATTCCGTGCCGACAGGCGGGGTGTTATACCCTCCCTGGAGCATCGGCGGAGGTTGGATCGGTGGGGGTAACGCGGGCGAAGCCGGCGGAAGCGGTGGCGGTGCGAGCGAAGTATCCAGCATCGGCGGCATCGGCGGTGGCTCCATCGGCGTCAGGTGTGTCGGTTCTTCGGGGTTCTCCGGCAGCGGCGGCGGCGACATCGCGGTTTCTTGCCCGCCTTCCGTCACCGCTGGGGCGTTCAGCAATCCACCGCACTGTTGGCAAAATGAATGATCATCAGTGTATTCGGAGTTACAATGTGGACAATGTCGCATCTAATTCTCCCCATATCCGGAATAGTCAGTTTTTCGCCTAATAGCTTCAACTCCCTGCAATCCCGTCTTATTGGACGCATGAATAATATTTCGGTTCACCCGAGCTTGCTCCGGTGAAGGCGGAGCAACCACGATATTCAACGAGGGTTATGCAGTCGTTATCCCCCGCGTCGTCGGTGCGAAACGCCCTTTCAAGGCGAGAATGGGGGTCTCGATAAAATGGAAACTTGCTGCTGCAACCCCAAGGGAGAGCGTCACTAGAATACATGCACCAGCCGGTGTCGCGAAGATGTGCGGCCACACGAGCAAGAGCAAAGCCCGAAGAAGAATATGATAGATGTAAATGCCATAAGAAATTTTCCCTATGTAGACCAGTGGTGAAAAACTGAACAGATCCGTGATGCGATTCTTTTCCAGAACCGTCACAATCAGAAAACCCGCCGTAAAGAAGATCAGTGAGTAGCCATAGACCCATCCGTGTGCCAGGGGTAAGGAGCCCGGATACCCGAAGGTACGCAGATACCCCTGCCAACCATGCAGACTCGATAATTGCGCGGCGACGCCGACAAGCAGCAGCAAAAGCACACTGCCCGCTAACCAGCGCGCGGGATGGCGCAACCAGGGACGCTGGGTGACGGCAATGAGTGCGCCTACGGCGAATCCGTCTGTATGGGCAATCGGCAGCATATAAATATAAAAGAGACGCTGTGCAACGGGCACGCCCAGATGCGCCATAACATAAGGTGCGATCGCCCGCAATAGCGGACAGAGAATGATTAGCGCAAGCGCTACTGCCGGGAGTACACGCCGCGCTCCTTTCACCACATACGGCCAGACAAGATAAAACTGCTCTTCCAGAGCCAGGCTCCAAAAATGGTTGAAAACCGTAAATAAGCGAAAAAGGCAGGCATAATTCGTCAAATACGCGAGTGCGGCGAACCAGAGAAACCGTGCAGGAGGATGAAAGATCACCACACCCGGGAACGCAAGGGCTAATACGGCGATGAGGGCAATATACAGATAATAAATTGGAAAGATACGCAAAAAACGTCGGGTATAGAAACGCTTAAGATAGTGCTGCCAGGATAATTCGGTATCCTGAACGAGGCCGCGCGTGATGAGAAACCCGGAGAGTACAAAGAAGAGTTCCACACCGATCCACCCGAAATCGTTCAAGGAGCTATGAAAGGACAGCACCAGCAGAATAGCTAACCCGCGAACCCCGTCAAGCGACGCAAAGTATTTCATGCCGGCTCTCGCAATCGATCGCGAAAAGACGAATCGATCCGTGCGGCCAGCACGCGACCATATTGTTGCAATGGGGCTTCCACATAGGCATACAACACAGCAGAGGCGCCGAGTGCTGAGGCAATGGTCAGCAACCAGATTGCCCAAAATGGTAACTGCGGATAGAAGAGCCTGGTCCAGAGCACCAGTAATGGGATATGCACCAGATAGAGGCTATAAGAAATCTTCCCGAGCCAGCGGACCGGACGGAACAGGAACACCCGCTCGTTATTTGCCGCCGCAATAACCAGCAGGCTCAGCGAGACGGTGAGTATCGGGTCTGCCGGGAAGAGTGGCGATTTGGGGAACACCAGCATATGCGCAGAGTACCCCAGTAAGGTAAGCAGCATGATGCCAGAGCGCCACCATGACGACAAACGCGACCAGTGGCTCGCGATATATTCCCGGTGTTCCGCGAGGAAAATGCCGATCAGGAACAAATGAATGTAACCAATAGTGGCCAGCGTACCTGGCAGCAGATGATCCAAGCGTGTACTATGTGGCGCAAGCAGATGAAATCCCACTGGATAGCCGATCAAAAACGCCAATTGGAAACCTGGCTTTCGACGTAACAGTAAGAACACCAGCACGGGAAACAACAAGCTGATGCGCATTTCATGCACTAACGACCAAACCACGCCATTATAGGGTGTGGGACCGGTGTCCGGATCCATAAAGACCAATAGATTCTGGTCTATGACGTCGTGAAGGTGCGGTTGCACCGTCGCTTTGCGGTTAAACCAGTCGCCCATACCCGGAATCGGTTGCGGATGCCAGAATACGATGCCCAGGAGCAACAAACACATGATCACGACATGCGCCGGGTAAATGCGGAAGACACGTTTGGCGACAAATGCCGGAAAGGTGTTCTGCCGGCCTGAGATGAAGGGTAACGCCAGCACATACCCCGAATGCAGAAAAAAGAGCAACACGGCATCATTGGCATTGATGAATGTTTTCAGCAGTGGCGCATACATAATATTGATAAATGCCGCATATGCGACATAATAGGAGCTGAATTGCACCATGTGCAGACAATGGCAGAGCACGACTGACAGGGATGCGAGTCCACGCAAAGAGTCGAGACCGTGGATGCGTTGGGAAGAAGAGGGTGGCGGCGGAGGAAATTCCTCCGGAAGAGGCGCAGTCGAAGCAACAGTGGCGGTATCAGGAAGCATTATTGTTGCATCATACCGATTGCTGGTAATATTGTAAAGTTGCAACGCTGGGAATTCAGGATGAACGGCATCATCTGTTCCTGTAGCGTGGCCTGTCGGCATAGTACTGGTGTATATATCAAGATTGTCCCATAGTCCGGGCAGTCAGCGATCCAAAGCGACGATCTATTCGCAAAGGAGTAACTCATGCATCGCCTTGCTTATCTCGTGGTACTTCTACTGGTGCTGTTGGCCGCAGCGGTCGCGCAAGCGACGGACCAATGGTCAGATCAATACCGCTTCTTTGGACGGTGGGATTCACGCGCCGCTAACCGAACGGTAACCGTCAATAGCGGAAGCTATATCCTGGCGCGCTTCTCCGGGGCCACACTCAGCGCGACCTTCGATGTGTCTTTTAACCAGCCGCCAATGCCGACGCTAGCCTGGCGAATCGATGACGGCGCCTGGCAGGAAGCGGAAGTAGCCGCGACTGTTCCGCTCGCGGAAGGGCTAGCCAAAGGTCGACATACCGTGATGCTGATGGCGCGCGGCCTGGACGAACACCAGAATCGCTGGACCAAACCGTTAGTGGCCAGCATCACCTTCACCGGATTCACGTTGGCGCACGGCGGCAAGGTCTACAAAGCGCTGAAGGAATGGAACAAGCCCGCCTTGAAGATGGAATTCCTCGGCGACAGCATCACGGAAGGCGTACTGGTGCAGGGTGAGCGCGAAGGTAAAAAAACATGGGCCTGGTTCACGGATGCTCGCCTCAATTACGCGTGCCGAACGGCGATGGCGCTGGGCGCGGCATGGCGACAGGTAGGCTTTGGTGCGACGGGACTGGCACACGGCGGAAGCGGCGGCGCGGCGCCGGCGTTGGACTCCTTCAACTTCTTCTCCGCCGATTGCCCGCGCGACACCTGGCAACCGGACGTGGTCGTCGTGAACCAGGGTACCAACGACGGCGGCATGCCCGCCAAGGACTACCAGCCGTTGTACGCAAAGTATCTTGCCCTCATCCGCGCCGCCTACCCCCAAGCGAAGATTGTGGCCTTGCGTCCCTTCTGCGGGGCGCAGGAAGCGAGCATTAAAGCCACTGTGGATGCTTGTCAGGCCGCCGGAGACAATAAAGTCTATTTCATCGACACTACCGGCTGGTACAACGGCCCGATCCACCCCAATGTTGACGGCAGCGCCGAACTGGCGGACAAGTTGGTGAAGGCGTTGAAAGAACAAGTACTGGTGAAGAACGTTATTGGGGTATTCCCTGGGCACAGTTCGTGAGCGCCGTGGGCTCATCCCCTGCCGGCGCCGTCCTGGTGAATAAGTACCAGTGCTGTTGTTCGAGATCACCCTCGTCGGTGATCTCAAAACCATGGCGGGCAAAAAGGTCGGGGTAATCGTGGAGAAACATATAACCGCCGACACTGCCCGACGCATCGGCGGACGTCAGCTCATTGAGATACAGTGCACGGCAGATATTGGTTAAATGCGCAATCGTTGCGTCGATCTCCCACGGCGGCACCATCATCAACACGCGATTCGAGATGCCAAGGTCAAAAGCGTCCGGGGGAAAATCAAGTGCAGAGATGTCACAGCAGAGCAGGCGATACGGGAGATGCGCATATCGGGTGCGAATGATCGCCAGGGCATGTTCCGCGATATCCTGACCGACGACCTCGGGGATATGCAAATCGTGATACAGCGGAAACAAGCGTCCACTGCCACATCCGATATCCAGCAGGCGAGATGGGTGCAGACGCGTCAAAATCTCGGTCAATAACGGATAATCGCCGGTCATTTGACCCCAGGCTTGATCAATCTCGCGCACACGGCGATCCCAATAGACCGCGCGTCCGTGTGGCGTACGGTAAAGGTGGTGAAGCCGCCAACTATTCCCGCAGGCAACAAGCGGACGAAGGACCCGGCGCAAGACGTTGACGACAAGCGCAAGGAGACGGTTGACCGTAGAAACCCGGTTCTGCGCGGAAGGCATTGCGATTCACACCATCGGTGAGTCTGCACGGATAACAACAACGCCGGAGGGGAATCCCTCCGGCGAAAAATGGGGTGGATGACCCGACTTGAACGGGCGACCTCCAGGGCCACAACCTGGCGCTCTAACCGACTGAGCTACACCCACCATAGCGCGGGATTTTCTTGGCGCGCCCAGCAGGAATCGAACCTGCGACCAACTGCTTAGAAGGCAGCTGCTCTATCCTCTGAGCTATGGGCGCTACTGGAGCGGGAGACGGGACTCGAACCCGCGACATCCAGCTTGGAAGGCTAGCGCTCTACCAACTGAGCTACTCCCGCATGTACCGAAGAGGCGGAGCGTCCGCCACCCCAATGGTTGGTCGGGGCGAGAGGATTTGAACCTCCGACCTTCTGGTCCCAAACCAGACGCGCTGCCAAACTGCGCCACGCCCCGTGAACCGCAGATGATTATACTCGAAAAGATACGGCAGCGTCAATATCGCGCCAGCAGTGGGCTATGTAGAGCCTGGTATGCTAATAGTCAGATGGTCTACGGAGAGTTGACGAGATCATTCCGCGCTCCTTACCGGCGTCCGTTTTGACGACAGCGCCGTATTTCGGCTACAATGCAGCCACTTTCCGCCCAATAAGTGGCGGGTTGGGAGAACCAAGCGTATGTCGATGACCATCACGGAAAAAATACTCGCGGCCCATGCCGGCAAGGCGGAAGTCCACCCCGGCGAATTCATTCGTTGCACGCTGGACTTCGTGCTGGGAAATGATATCACCGCGCCGATTGCCATCAATGAATTCGAAAAGATGGGGGCATGCGGGGTCTACGATCGCGCGCGCGTTGGGTTAATCCCGGATCATTCGACGCCGAATAAAGACATCAAATCCGCGCAACTGACCAAACAGATGCGAGAATTCGCCAAAGCCCAGCAGATCGTCAATCACTTTGAAGTCGGTCGCGTCGGGGTGGAGCACGCTCTGCTCCCCGAACAGGGATTAGTCGTACCCGGCGATTGCATCATCGGGGCGGATAGCCACACCTGCACGTATGGCGCGTTGGGCGCCTTCGCCACCGGGGTCGGCAGCACCGATCTGGCAGCGGCCATGGCGCTGGGCGAGACCTGGTTTCGCGTGCCGGAAAGTATGAAGTTTGTCTTCTTCGGCCCGCGTCGTCCCTGGGTAAGCGGCAAAGATTTGATCCTCTACACCATCGGAAAAATCGGCGTCGACGGCGCGCGCTATCGCGCAATGGAATTTGCCGGCGAAACAATCGAAGGTCTGTGCATGGCCGATCGTTTGGCGATATGCAATATGGCGATTGAAGCCGGTGGAAAAAATGGCATCATCGCCCCGGACGCTATCACACGCGCCTATGCGGAAGGGCGCGCCAAACGCCCCTATACCTTTTATGCCAGCGACCAGGATGCGACGTATCGCGACGTCTTTGAATGGGATTGCCGCACGATCGAACCCCAGGTGAGTTTTCCCTTTCTGCCGTCGAACACGAAATCGATCAGCGAAGCTATTGCCTTGCAGGTGGCGATACAGCAATCCGTCGTCGGCTCCTGCACCAATGGACGGCTGGAAGATTTGCGCGTGGCAGCCGCGGTGATGAAGGGACGAAAAGTTCACCCGGATGTCCGCATGCTGATCATTCCCGCGACCCAGGAAATCTGGCAACAGGCAATGCGCGAAGGCCTGTTTGAAATCTTTATCGATGCGGAAGCGGCCGTGAGTACGCCGACCTGCGGCCCGTGCCTGGGCGGGCACATGGGGATTCTGGCGGAAGGCGAGCGCGCGGTAGCGACCACCAACCGCAACTTCGTGGGGCGTATGGGGCATGCAAAAAGCGAGGTGTATCTAGCCAACCCGGCTATTGCCGCCGCCTCCGCGGTGCTTGGCCGTCTGGCCAGCCCGGAGGAGTTGGGCCTCACCGAAGACGATCTGGCAGTATTCGTCCGCTCCTGTGCTTGAGTGACGCGCGTGCGCAGTACCCAACGGCCCGGAGGATTGCTCCGGGCCGTTGCCGTTGGTGCGCGCACCGGCGCAACTTCTTACCGGGGTATGGGTCTAATCACACAGTGCGATTTCATTGAATCCGCTCAGGGGTTGTATTCATCGTGTTGCGAATACTGCGCATATTCGTCTTACTCGCCTTCACCGCAGGGTTGACCGGCATCGGTTGGGCCGGCGGCGGACCGCAAAATGTGCTCATTGTGGTCAACGCCAACAGCAGCGAATCACTGGAAATCGGCAATGCGTACCGTCGTGCGCGCGGAATTCCGTACCGGCAGGTACTCACCCTCCCCCTGCCAATTTCCTCCTCCATTCCCTACCCCACCTATCTGGACACGCTGGAAAAGCCGATCCGCGCCTATCTGGAGACGACCCAACTCGAAGATGAGATCACCTGCCTGGTGCTCACGCGCGGTGTGCCGATGCAGGTCGATATCGGTAATGGTCGCGCCACAGCCAGTTTGTTGGCCGCCATGGGACTGCATGACAACCTGGGGGGACGGATAACGAATCCCTATGTCGGCAGTTCGATGGCCTTCACTCATCGCGGCGCGGGCCTGCAACGCATGTACCTGGTGACCGTGCTGAACGGCTATGACGTTGCGGATATACAGCGACTCATTACCCAGGGAGCGACCGCCGATGGCAAAGCCACCCTGGACGCGCGCTTCGTGCTGCACAGCGCACCGACGGCGCCGGCGGAAATGTATGCTGAGACGCAGCGTGTATTGGCGTTGCGCGGGTATAATGCCACGGTAGTCAATGCCCCACCCCTGGAACCCGCGCCGATGATGGCCTACTTCTCCGGCGGTGTCTTCAGCGGGTTGACGCCGGAAAGCATCGCCAAACTCTCCTTTGCCCCCGGCGCAGTGGTCGATACCGCACAATCCTTTACGGCGACCGCCAATAACTTCGACCCCACGCAGACGCCGGTTCCCGTGCCGGTCAGCAGCTTTGTCCGCGCCGGCGCCTCCGGGGTGCACGGGGTCATCGGGGATGCCGGCAATGATGCCATTCCGATGCTGAGCAATCAGAAACTCTTGCTCGATCGCTATACCATGGGGTTTTCGCTGGCTGAAAGCTATTACGCGGCGTTACCCTATCTGAATTGGATGAATATCATCATCGGCGACCCGCTTTGCGCCCCGTACGCCCATCGCCCCGTCGTGACCCTGGTGACCGATGCCGCTTCGGCCCGAGGGTTGACGCCGCTGCATATCGCGGCGCAAAACCCCGCGGGCGCCATTAGTCGTCTTGATCTTTATCTTGACGACCATTTTCTGGCCACCGTCTATGAACCGGGCAACAGTCGCCTGTTATTGCGCCTCGGGGATCACCCGGTCAGTTACACCCTGCCGCTCGGCGCGACGCTGCCGGTGTTGCTCGATGGCCTGGCCGCCGCGGTCAATGCCGATACCGAATTGTCCGGTCAGGATGGCGTCCAGGCCATTGCCCAGATAGCAACCGGTACCTTGCGTCTGGTCGCACGCAATGGCGGTGAAGAAGGAAACCAGATTCCGGTAACCCTGAACATCGACAATGAGCGCACGGCCAGCGCCCAGGTCAGCGCGCGTCTGGACGCTTCCCACCTGACCGGCGGTGGTCAAGGCCCCATCCCGGCGCGCGCCACCATCTCCCTGGTCGGTCGACGCACCAAAGCCGGTGATCAAATCACCGTACAAATTCAACAGGAAAAACTGGTCTATACCGTTCCGGAGGATGGCGCGACGCTGCCGCAATTGCTGGATGCATTGGTGGCGCTGGTGAATGCCTCGCCCACGCTGCAAAAACCCAGCGGCGTGCGCGCGAGTCGCGACCCGGACGATATGCCCTATCTGACCCTGGAAGCGCGAACCCCGGGTGAAGACGGGAACTTGATCCCCTTTCACGTCACCGTGAATCCGGCAGCCGGATCGCAACTGAAAGGGTATCCCCAAACACCGTCAACCCTGAATGGCGGACAGGACGGCAGCGCCGCCAGCCTGAATATTGCCCTGAGTCTGGGCGATAAATCCGCCCAGGCGCTCTATCTGCTGAATACCGCGGCATTGGCAGACGGCTATCACCGTCTGCGCGCCATCGCCTATGACGGCGCCGCGACGCAAATTCAGGGCGTAGCGGACACAGCATTGATCGTCGCCAATGGCCACCCCGCGCCGCGGATCAAACTCCCCGCGCAATTACCCGTGGCAACCGGCACGGTCACGATTCCCGTCGTTGCGGACGACACCGTGACCCGCGTTGATGTATATATTGATGGTCTGCTGCGCGGCTCCACGACCGGCGCGCCCTACGAGGTGCGCGTCCCGCTGGATGGGGTGGCCCGCGGCGTCCATGACGTGTGGGCGGAAAGTGTCGACGCCAACGGCAATAGCTTCATTACCGCCCCGCAACCTATGACGGTGCTCGTGTCCCCGGAAGTGCTGCGGATCGTTCCCGACCACACCGAGTTTATCGGCGGAACCCCGCACCGAATTTATGGCTACGGCTTCCAGCCAAAATCCACCGTCCGGCTCGCCGGCGTACCGGTGGCGGTCGTCACCTACGTCAGCCCAAGCATCCTGGACATCGTGGCCGCCCCGGGTCCACTTCGGCGCGGTCCGGTCGAAGTCACGAATGCCGACGGCACCGTGGGCGCCGTGGCGAACGGCTTCGACTATTACACCCCGGCGCTCGCCCGCGTCGTCATCACACCGGATGAAGATATCATCAATCCCGGCAAACAAGCGCAATTCACCGCGCAGTGCTTCGATCAGTATGCAAATCCGCTGCCGACCACCGTCACCTGGTCCGCCACCGGAGGCGCCATTACCGCCGCCGGTCGCTATACCGCACCCACGCAACCCGGGGTATATGCGGTTATCGCGGGACACCCGGAGACGCCGGCAACCTGGCAAGCCCAGGTGCATGTCGGCCCCACACCGCTGCCGACCGGAGTCGTTCGCCAGTGGCTGGTGCTCGGGCCCTTCCCGGATCCCGACTACACCGGGCTGGAGAGCGCCACCATACCGGAACCGCAAACGCAACCCTCCCACGGTGCGCAACCCGGGCCCGATGGCTGGCAGAGCGTCAGTGCGAATTCGCCGTATCTCGATTTCGCCCATACCTTCACCCCCAATACCGACGTCCTTGCCTATGCCCACGTCTACCTGCACGTACCACGCGGGACAAACTGCGCGCTGGTCTTCGGTTCGGACGACGGCATCCGCATCTGGCTGAACGGCGAACTGCTGTACAGCCTGCGCGTCCGGCGCGCGGCAAACCCCAATCAAACGACCCTCCCCATCACCCTGAAAGCCGGGTGGAATCGTCTGCTGGTGAAAGTCGATCAGGGAGTCGGCGGCTGGGGATGTTATCTGCGCCTGGAAACCCGCGACGGAAAACCGCTCCCCGACGTCTTAACCTCGCTGGATAAGCCGGAGTGAACTCGAATTATCCATGCATTCATGTAAAATTCGGGGTGAATACTCAGAACTTGCTCTTCCGCTTGCTCCGAGGGTGTACGCTCCTCTTTGCTCATCCTCCGCGATTTTGTTACAATTGCCAGGGAGAGTGTGCATGTTTCATATGACGGTAGAGGGGCGATTCAGCGCGGCGCACGCCATTCGCGAATATCCCGGGGCGTGCCAGTACCTGCATGGCCATAACTATCGGGTCGTGGTCTACCTGGCGGGCGCGGAGTTGGATCGACTGGGGTTGCTCATCGATTACACCGACGTCAAACGCGCGTTGGAAGTGGTGCTGGCGCCATACGATCATGCGTATTTGAACGAGTTGCCCTATTTCACCGCGCATAACCCGACGAGTGAAGAGATTGCCCGCGTACTCTATCGAGAGTTGCATGCGGCGCTCTTCGTCACGCCCGATTTGCAACGTCGCGTGCGTCTGGTGCGGGTGGATGTCTTTGAGTCGGAAAATCAGGGCGTAGGATATGGGGAGGACTGACCGGTGCCATTATACGAATTCACCTGCAATGCCTGCGCGCATACATTTGAAGAACTTGCGCGCATGGGAAGTACCGGGGAAGGCCTGAACTGCCCCTCCTGCGGCAAATCCCCCGTGACCAAGCGCATGTCGACCTTCTACGGGCGCTCCAGCAGCGGCAATGGCAGCTCCTCGCTGGGTGCCTGCACCTGCCACCATTAATCCACGCCCCGCGCAACAATCTGGGGAAGCACGTTATTCCCGCGTCGCCTGCTGCTCATGCCGCGCGGTCACCACCGTATGCAGACCGCCGCGGACATAAAAATCACCACTGATCGTCATCCGCCGCGGCCGGCACGCCGTCACCAGGTCATCCAGTATGCGATTGACCACCGCCTCATGGAAAGTACCTTCATCGCGGAACGACCAGAAGTACAGCTTCAACGACTTGAGCTCCAGGCACAAAGTGTCGGGCACATAGGACAATTGGATGGTCGCGAAATCCGGTTGTCCGGTCTTGGGGCACACGCAGGTGAATTCCGGACAGGTGATATCGATCGTATAGTCACGCCCGGGATACGGGTTCTCAAAGGTTTCCAGGTCGCGGTTCGCTTGCGTCGGCATAAATACTCCTACTCCGTCTTACCTGCGGAGCGAAAAACTGTGTCTGGCAGACACACTCTCATTATAGCAGAGACGCGGTATTTCTTGAACCGCCAGGCCCAAGCGACGCACACATATCGAGCGCGAACGCCCCGCGGGCGTCCGCGACAGTACAGCTTGAAATCGCCCCTACTTGACGGCGGGTGTCGTTGACGCTGCGAATAATATGTCGGTAGCGCCAGCTTGGGGGGTGAAGAGGGTCGTCTGCGTCATTGGTGGATTCTGCAGGATCAGCGACCATTAACGCTAACCCGCTTTATACGCGAAGCGAGTAAAGCAGGTTAGCACTCATCCTCACTCGGATAATCACCACCGGGACCGTAGATGGCTTCATCCACCGCGTGGATGATTTCTATGTATGTTGAGGCTTTACTAACCAAGCGATAAAATCGTTGGCTTCGCTTCTTTTCTTTTCGGCGATTCGTGATGACTATGTCTTTGACCACCTCGACTGATAGTTGTTCAGGTTCACCCAAGATAAATCCAAGACGATAGTTCGGATCAAAGAGTAAGATATCGAAATATGGTTTTGCGAAACCAAGTACATTTACTTTAAGTATTGAGAATTTTTTTTCCGTATTGTCAACAAGAAAACTATTCTCAAATGGTTTAGATTTTAAACCTAAACCATGTAAACTCGTAAGTAGTTTCGTGTCATAATATGCTTCGACACGATAGCCTTTATAAAACATCAATATCGGAAACACGACATCCGTCAATTCTGGCATGTTGACTCCTGAGTGTATGATTCCGCGATGTTGGTGATGTTGCCCGGGTTCGCCCTCATTCAACTTCTACATCGCCCCATTCTCCGGGTGTCAGGCGGCTTTCGGTGGGGATATCGTTCAGGATGCCGGCGGCGAAGCCGGTGTTGGTCCAGTAGAGGCGGCCGGTGGCTTTCAGCCCCGTGACATTGCCGAAAATGTAGCCGAGATCCATGCGGACCTTCGTGCCCGGTTGCGGCGACCAGCCGAGGGTGGCCAGGGGGATGGTCAGCGTGGCGGAGAAGGTACCGGCGTCGTGGTGGTAGGCCAGTTGCACGCTATCCGTCACCTCGATGGCGTCAAACGCTTCCTGCCCCGTCGGGGAAGTCAGGATGGTGGGCGTCCCCTGAAACCCGTGCACTTTGGGTCGGAAGAATACCGCATAGGGTTTGCCGTCGCGTCGTGTGACCAGCAGGCGGAGATCGCCGGGCGCCGGGGTGGTGCGCCGGGCATCGGCGGTCGGGTCGGTCGCCAATTGGAGATCGAGCAGGTTGCCGCCTTTGAAAATCGTTTGCGGATCGGGCATGGCATTGGTCAGTTCAGCCGGGCTGACGACATCATACTGCACATAGAGATTTTGCGCGTCATAGGCCATCCGCGCCTTGAAGGATTGGTCGGCATTGAGCACGCGCGAGATCACCGGCGCGACGCTCAGTTCGTGCTCCCCGCGGACGATGACCATTTTCACGGTGCGCGCCAGTGCGGCCTGGTAGTGGGTCAGCGCCTCCGTGGTTCGCAGTACATCGGTGTCGGTATGCGTGTAGACGCCGCCGGATAAGTACGCCACGGTATCCAGACCGAGGACTTCATTGATCCGCCCATCCTGATCGCCGCCCAGCGCAAAGTAGCGATTCATGCCGTGCGGCTTCACGAGTTGCCCGTTGTAGTTTTCACAGGCGATGACATCGGCGCCCAGTTCACCGATGGCGACGCGCGGGTCGCGGAAGAGCATCGCCACCGGGATGCCGTCTTGCCGGGTGTAGAGATGATGACAGCCGAAATAGGTGGCGAAGCCGGTGAAATCGCCCGCCGTGCCCAGCAATTCCGTAATCCCCCAGATCTTCCCGGAGCGCTGGGGAGGCAGCGTGATCGCCTTCGGCCAACTCACCCGGCCACGGTACGCCCAGTAGACCGTACCATCAACGCCGAAGCGTCCGTAATCGAAGTTTTGATATCCGCCCCCCCAGTCATAGCCGTTGTTATAGGCATACAGACTCCCATCCCGCGGGTCCAGCACAGTGGGGTTGCAGGCGATGCTGTGCCCGATCTTCGAAAAATCGTAGACTGGTCGTCCGGTTTTCTCGATGCGCAGCGGGCGAATGACGGCGCCAGAGGACCAGAGGTTCAAGTCCGCGTCGATATACGTCACGCTGACCTTCGCGGGGTTGATTTCTGCCGGCTGAATCTGCTGGTCGTCGTTGGCATCTACCCAGGTGCCGTTGGCGGTGGGGGCGATGATCGGTTTGAACACCTCATGATCGCGCATGTAGATGACGCCGGAACGGAGATCGAGACCATACTGGCGTCCATTCTTCGCGGTGAAGGGTCGAAAACCGCCGACGTGGGTGGAAAAGCCCCCGGCGCCGGGTTGATCCGGCGTACGCGCCCGCCAACAGGTCAGGTACGGCGCGGAGGTTTGCTTCTTCCAGTCGATCTTCCAGATTACGCCGTCGTCGTAGACTTCAGTTGGCCGGGCGGGGTCCATCCAGATGAAGTTGGAATAGTGCGCACCACCGAAGAATTCCTTCGCCAGTTTCCCGGTTCTTGTGTCCCACACACTCACGCGCTTGGGCGAGTCGATGCACTCCATGACCCATAGCCGCCCCTTCGCGTCCAGTGCGACGCCCGCCGGATTCAGCATCCCGCCGGGACTATAACGTCCGACCCACGGGCGACCGCCGGTTTTACCGATGCTTTTCAGGAAGGCGCCGGTGGAGGAGAAGACGGAAACGTTTTGTAACGCCCCCTGATTCGACACATACAGCGTGCCGTCCACACCTGCCGCGATCCCCATCGGCTGGTCAAGGTGTGTGTCGGCCAGCCTGGTGAGTACACCGTCGCGGAGCAACACCAGTTGCCCACGGCTGATCGCCGCCAGCGTGCCGCCGGGACGGCACGCGAGCGCGCCGGGCGCCGGCGTCGGCCAGGTGGTGACCAGGTTGCCACTCTCGGCATCATACACTGCCACCAGGTTTTGTTTGGCAAAGGCCACGTAGAGTTTACCCTGTCCATACGCCAGGCCATCCACTACCCCGGCCGGTATGCCAGGCGGCGGGGTTAGCGCAGACGCGCCATTCCCCCAGGGCAGCGGGCGACCATCCTTCACGTCGAAGCAGCGGAGTCCGGTACCGAATTCGAGGGTATCGGCGAAGACACGCTTACCGTCGGTGGCCAGACACCCCTGGGCATTGATAATGCCCCAACGCTTTTTCCCCTCGACGTCCGTCCGGATCAACCCCCAACCGTTTTCGTTGCCGTTCCACGCCAGCAGCATCCCGTCGGTCGTCGCGCAGACGGAGTCTGGCAAGCCGTGATCGCCGCCCCAGCCGCCGGTATTATCGTCCGTTTTGTATGGCGGGATCCCGGAGTTATTGACGGAAAGGACGTAGCGCGTGGTGATCGGCTGGTGGTACAGTCCTTTCCAGGTATAGACGCCCGCCGGCAGGGGCTTGCCCAGTTCATCCAGGCCGTCCCACTTCTCGACCAGGTGCCCCGCCTGTCGCGGGGCAGCGGCGAGCAGTACGCGCACCGCCTCGTGCTGCTGGTTATACAGGACCACGCTGACCTGACCATCTTTGGGCAGATCGCTGGTAAACGTGCACGGCAGCGGCTGCACCGGCGGGGTGCCTTCTTCGACCATTTCATGGGGGAGATGGCCCGTTTTCGCGAATACGAGCTTGCCCCAGCACCCCGCATTCTGATACGCAAACCCGGGGGTCACCAGCAAGTCATACGCCCAGCCCGAATATCCCGCGGTCTTCAGGCCGTCGCGGCGTCCAAAATTGAACTGATATGTTGCGGCCACCACATCCCCCCCGGCCAGCGGGCGCTTCGCGCCGAGGGTCTTCCAGGGGATGCGGTATTCGAAGGTGCATTCGTGTCTATCCGCGGAAAAGTGGTAGGCCGCCAGGTAGAGGGCATGGGGGAGCACGCCGAATTTTTCCGCGGCGGGCAAGTTGTGATATTGCATACTGGTCTGCACTTGCAGGCATGGTTCCTGGCGATCGGCATAGTACCAGAGCAACATATGGATGATTTGGTCCGAAGAATTGGCGCCGCTGGTCGTCGCCGTGACCGGGTAGCCCAACGATGGATCAACGGTCATTCGGAACTGGACGGCATCGGCATCCCAGGCGCGGTCGCCATTGGCTTCCGGGGAATGACGGTTAAGAATGGGAATCGGTTTGCGGATGACCCCGCCGAGATATAAGGCATCCTGGTCATACATGACGGCCATCTTGCCGAATTGCATGTCACGGGTGGCGGCCATCACATACGTTTCCAGCTCACCCGAGCGATCCCAGTCCGCCAACAACCCATCGATGAAAACCGGCCCCGGCGCCGGCACCGCGTATAACCGTGCGTGCCGACCGGTCCCATTCTCCTGGGCAACACCCACCCGACCCGCAATCATCAGCAGACCCAAAGCCAGCAGGGTCCAGTGGCGCGTTTTCATCTTTGGTAACCTCCAGGACAGCAGACCACCTCAGGCAAACAGCGACTCGTGAAGATCGATTCGCCGCTGGCTCTGGTGTTTCCTGCCGTGGTTGTACGGACCGTAACCGCCCGCTGGGAAGGGAGCGAGGAGGAGAAATCATATCCCACAGGAATTGACTTGACTGAAATAACAGCGAGGAACTCAGCTTCTGATATCCCTGGCGGAAGAGCAGAAATTTGCGTATACTCCCAAGCAACCCGCGAATAAAGTCTCGTCGACGCTGACACTAATCTTTCCGTGTGATACTTCACACTATATCTATCGTCTATGCCTTCATAGACTAGATATACTGTTCGCCTGACACGAAAATCTCGGCATCATCGCACAACGATACTTTATCCGCGGGCTGCTGGTGAAAGGATTGTACACGCATGACAGAATACCTTGAAGTCGCGGTGCGGGCGGCGCGCCGGGCCGGGAAGCATTTGTTGGAGGGTATGCACCGCCCCCTGGAGGTGCGCGAGGTCACGCAGCATGACGTGAAGCTGGCGTTGGATGTGGAATGTGAGACGATGATTCGCGAGGTGTTGCACCGCGCGTATCCGGACCACGCGTTACTCGGTGAGGAAGAAGGCGGTGTTCTCTCTCCCGCAACGCCCACCTGGATCATCGACCCGCTGGATGGCACGGTGAACTATGCCCATCGCCTGCCACACTTCTGCGTAAGCATCGCCCTGCAGATGGGGGATACGCCGCTCGTTGGGGTCGTGTATGCGCCGGTGTTGGATGAATTATTCACCGCGGAGGCGGGACAGGGGGCCTACTGCAATGGCGCACCCCTCCAGGTCAGCGCCACCCCCACCCTGGCGGAAGCCGCATTGGCGATGGGTTTCGCCAAGTCGATGGAGACCATCAACCTGATGATGGGGGATCTGAATGGATTGGCGCATGCCGTGAGCAAAATCCGCATTCTGGGAGCCGCGGCGCTGGATCTTTCTTTTGTCGCCGCCGGTCGCCTGGATGGATTTCTGGAATATGGCCTGCGCACCTGGGATATCGCCGCCGCTTCTCTCATCATTCAGGAAGCCGGCGGTCGCGTTCTGCGCACCCCCGCCGGACACCACGCCTGGGACGTGCGCGCGGACAACGGGAAGTTATGGGCCGCCACGGACGATGCGCCGGGGTGAACGGTATAGCAAGGAACCCCACGCGCCAGACGCTCCCCTGATGCCACACCTTCGCCGACGGTCGATGCTTGCGGGGACGCTCGCGCGCCAGTTTGGCAACCATCGGTGGTAATGATAAATAGCCAGAAACAAAAGGGCTAAACTCTAAGTCCGGGTTAAGGAAACATCACTTTTTGCGCACCAGTGTCTCCGTATCATACACCTGACCCGGTTTCGCCACTTCCACGTTGCGATGCGCAGCGGTGAGATGTTGCGCCAGCACGTCGGAGGCTTTTGATTCCCCATGGTTCAGCACGATGTGCGCGGAACCAGTGGGCGCGAGCCATTGCTCCAGGCCGGCCTGGTCGGCATGGGCGCTGAAGCCGTTGATGGTGAAAATGCGCGCATTCACCGTTATCGGCTCGTGCTCAATCGTGACCGTTTTCGCGCCGTCAACTAACCGCCGCCCCAGCGTGCCGTTGGCCTGATACCCGACAAAGACCACCGCGGCATTCTCGCGCCACAAATTATGGCGTAGATGATGCACCACGCGACCGCCCTGACACATGCCGCTGCCGGCGATGATCACCGCGCGACTTTGCCCGTTGATCAGTTGCGACTGCTGCGGCGACACGCACTGTGTAAGGCCGTCAAAGCGGAAGGGATCGTCATGCGCGGTGAAGACGGCCCGCGTGGCGTCATCGAGGTCGTCATTATGATGTTCGTAGACTTTGGTGATGTTGATGGCCAACGGACTATCCATATAGACCCGATTTTGGGGCACCGCCTTGGCGCGACGCAGCGCGCGCAGGTGAAAGAGCAGATCCTGCGTGCGTTCCATGGCGAACGCCGGAATGATCACGTTGCCGCCGGCGCCGTATGCCCAATTGATCGCCTCGGCGAGTTCGGCCACCGATTCCCCTTCGCTGCGATGCAGACGGTCGCCATAGGTGGACTCGCAAAAGACCAGATCACACTGGGGCGGGGTGGCGGGGTCGGGCACCACGTTGCGTCCCGGACTACCCAGATCGCCGGAAAAAAGCGCCGAGGTGTAGCCTTCCTGAATTTCGATGCACGCCGAACCCAGAATATGCCCGGATTGGTGGAAGGTGAGGTGCAGATCGCCAACTTCGAAGGTCCGACCATATGGTTGTGGTTGCATAAAACGCAGCAGGTGCAACACGTCCTGCTCGTCAAACAGCGGGGTCTGGATATGTTCTCCGGTGCGTTGTCCCCGACGATAATGCCGCGTAAAATCCTCTTCCTGAATACGCGCGGCATCGAGGAGAATAAACTGTACCAGATCAGCGGTAGACGGCGTAGCATAGACCGGCCCGCGGAACCCCCGCGCATGCAAGAAGGGGATTCGTCCGCAATGATCGAGATGCGCATGGGTCAGAAAAATGGCATCCAAACGCTCCGGATCAACGGGAAGTTCTTCATTCCGGGCATCATCATCATGATGTCCCTGAAAAAGTCCGCAATCCACCAGAAAGCGCCCGCGTTTAGATTCCACTAAAAAGCAGGAGCCGGTGACTTCCCCCGCCGCGCCAATCGGGGTGATTTTCATAACGCATACCTCCGGAATGATCGTGGTTGCTAAACTGCATTATTCATGAATAATCCGTACTAAGCTACTTTCAGTCTATCACAAACTGACGGAAAGTGGTGAGGGAACTGAGAGCTGGGGGCATACAAAGATACCGAACCAATGGTATTATGCGTTATCGTTTACTAAACGAAATAGCGACACAGACCGGGGAGTATACCTATGACGACGTCATCAGTAACGTGCGACATACCGCGGGATGAAGACACCCTGCAACAACTCTTACTCATGACGCTCAAAGCACAGGCTTCGGATCTCCATCTTTCCGCGGGAATCCGTCCGATCATCCGCCGATATGGGGCACTGGTTCCGTTGGTCTTTCGCCCGATGGATGACTCCGAGCTGCGAGCGGTGGTATATGCCAGTATGACTGATGCGCAAGTAGCGCAATTCGAAGCGGATTCTGACATCGACTTCTCATATCTGCTCCACAATCGCTCCCAATTTCGCGTGAATGTCTTTATCGAGCGCCGCTCAATCTGTGCTATGTTTCGCGCCATCCCGCTGGTCGTCCCCACACTGGACTCCCTGGAAATGCCGCCTATTATCCGGGAACTGGCGTTGCGTCCACGTGGTCTGGTGCTGGTCACCGGCCCAAGCGGCAGTGGGAAGTCCACCACGCTGGCAGCGATGATCCATGAAATCAATATCTCACAACGGAAGCATATCATCACGCTGGAAGATCCGATCGAATATATGCATTCCAATGAAATGAGCGAAATTCACCAGCGCGAAATCGGCATCGACACTCCGACCTTCTCCAGCGGTTTGCGTCATGTGCTGCGCCAGGATCCGGATGTCGTGCTTATCGGTGAAATGCGCGACCTGGAAAGCATCGACACGGCGTTGACCGCCGCGGAGACTGGCCACCTGGTGCTGGCCACGCTACATACCAACTCGGCGGCGAAAACGATGGACCGCATCATTCATGCCTTCCCCGCGCACCAACATGACCAGATTCGTCTGCAATTGGCCAGTACCCTGGAAGGCATCATCACGCAGACGCTGCTGCCCACCGCTGACGGCAATGGCCGCGTCTGTGTCCAGGAAATTCTCCTCGCCCTCCCCGCGGTGCGCAATCTCATTCGCGAGAATAAGAATCACCAGATATCCTCAGCCATGCAATCCGGGAGTCGCACCGGCATGCAGACTTTCGACCAATCGCTGCAACGCCTGGTCGAATCCGGAAAACTCCGCCGTGAAGATGCGCTGGCGGCCAGTGGAAACCCGGAAGGTCTCACCAATCCGGGCTATTAATACACCATTCCGTATTGACAAGCTTGCCCTCGGGGCATATAGTGTATTTACTGGTGTGTTGCATTATTTGATAGTGCCCAGCCGGCAATTTTGTATTGATTGGAGGTTCCCATGAAACCCATGTCACGCGCACATGGCTTTACCCTGATTGAACTCCTGGTCGTCATCGCGATCATCGCGATCCTGGCAGCTATCCTCTTTCCTGTTTTTGCCAAAGCACGAGAAAAAGCTCGCGCGACGTCCTGCCTGAACAACCAGCGGCAAATCGCTACCGCCATCACCCTCTATGTTCAGGATCACGATGAAACGTTGCCCACCACCGATGCGGTATGGGGCGCAATCAACCTGGATAAAGGCGTGTTAGTGTGCCCGACGGCCGGAAAAAAACTGGCCAATGGATATGGCTACATCAGCTATATCGGCGGACATGCTCTCGGAGAATACAGCCATCCGGAAACGACACCGGTCACTACCGATGAAAACTCCGGCACCACGGTGGCCAACGTGATCACCGCGCAAAGCGATATCGCCCTTCGGCATAACAGCGCGGCGATTTTCAGCGCTTTGGACGGCCATGTCGACCAGACGAAAGATGCGTCAACCCTGTTCAGTCCCTCGGTAGCCGGTTCCGCCACGATCGCAGCCGCCTACGGCACGCCGAAAATCACCTTGACCCTGGCTAATCTGGGCACGGGCAAAGCGGTAGGTGATATCTCTACCCTCGGCGGCACCTTCGCGCTTACGCAAGTCGGCGCCGACGGTGTTGTCTACTTCCCCACGAATGACGGCACCATTTCCGACAATCACACCAGCAATATGAAGGCTATCACCTTTGGCGGCAGCGCTTCTACCTGGTGTGGTGGCGCGACCGGCGGCGTCGTCAGTCGCGGCCCGGGCATTGCACGCTGCCCCATTCTCAATAACGGTACGACTGATATCACCGGCGTTGAGACCCTGAACAGCAATACACAGAATAATTTCAATTACTTCACCGTCAGTTCAACCGTTCCGAAATCGTATTATCTCACCGTGGTAGTTACCCACATGAGCAATGCAACGGAAGGCGGCCCGGGGAACTTCGAGCTGGCGTACAGTACGAAATCGGGCGTCACCTTTGGCGGCAGCACCCTTCCTACCGGCGTCACTCACCTGGGCGGCTATCAATTCAATGGCTGGAGTGAGAACGACGAAAAGGGCTATGCCTATCAGCTCTTCGTGCCCGGCGGCGACACCACCATCTACTTCCGCCGCGCCGCGGGCAGCAATGACCCAATGCGCTTCTACGGTCTTCTGGCGGTCTTCTACAACTAAAAGCGCTAATCCGCATGACTCATAAACACATGACTAATGCGGGCAAAATGCTAACCATGAGACGGGCCGGGACATCGTTTCCGGCCCGTCAATTTTGTGTCAAAATGATGGAAGCGGACACGGAGATAACTGACGCCGGCTTGTCTTCTTCCCCTAAAAGGTCTTATACTACCAGGAAGAATGATCTCGCCCGGATTATTCATGAAGTTATTGGCTACCGGGCTGACTGTGGCATTATTCGAAATGTTATGAATAATGCAGGCTCGATCATCAGGTGATGGGCATTATATCCGAATTGAGAGGGTCACGCTTTTATGTCACAGCAAACAGCTCTCATCATCGGCGCCGGTCCGGCGGGACTCACCGCGGCGTATGAGCTTTTGGACCGCACGGATATCCAACCGATCGTGTTGGAAGCCACACAGAAAATCGGCGGACTGGCCCGTACCGAAGTGTACCACGGCAACCGCATCGATATCGGCGGTCATCGTTTCTTTTCCAAGTCGGAACAGGTCATGGCCTGGTGGTTCAATATTCTTCCCCCGCAAGGCGCCCCCGCAAAAGATGACCGGCTCCTGCAACGCGCCGTCACCCTGTCAGAAAGAGTAGTCCAAAAGCCTCTGCGCGCCGCTGCTGCCATTACCCACCTTGCTCCCGACCCGGAAGTCAGCGATCTGGTCATGCTCCACCGTTCCCGGCTTTCCCGCATTCTCTACCTGGGAAAATTTTTCGACTATCCGGTCTCCCTGAACAAACGCACCATCAGCAATCTTGGTCTGGGACGGCTGGGGAGAATCGCCGCGTCCTATTTCAAATCGCGGTTCTTTCCGCCAAAAGAGATTAACTCCCTGGAAGACTTCTTCATCAGCCGTTTCGGTTACGAACTCTACGCCACGTTTTTCCGTGATTATACCGCCAAAGTCTGGGGGGTCGCCTGCAAAGATATCCCTCCGCAATGGGGCGCCCAGCGCATCAAAGGCCTCTCACTCTGGAAAGTGATCTCTCATGCGCTGGGATCGCTCCTTGGTCTCAATCGCCGCGCCAAAGTGGAGACCAGCCTGATCGACGCCTTTGTCTACCCCAAATTCGGCCCGGGACAACTCTGGGAAGTGGTCGCAGAGCAGGTCATAAGCGCCGGAGGTGAGGTGCGCCAGGGATGTCAGGTAGTTGGCATTCGCACGACGGACGGCCGCGTGACCGGTGTAGAGGTGGAGGATGTCGCGACCGGCGCGCGCGACACCTTGATCGCGGATTACATTATCTCCACCATGCCCGTGCGCGACCTGATCGCCGCGTTTGATACCGCACCGGATGATGTTCGCCGTGTCGCCTCCGGCCTGCGGTATCGTGATTTTCTCACCGTCGGGGTGCTGGCAAAACGCCTGTTACTCCCCAACGAGACGGAACAACCGACGGTGAATAATATCGTACCCGACAACTGGATCTATATTCAGGAACCCGCCTCCCGCGTGGGTCGGCTACAAATCTTTAACAACTGGAGTCCCTACATGGTAGCCGACCAGGATACCGTGTGGGTGGGCATGGAGTATTTCTGCCAAATCGGCGATGATCTCTGGGCCCAGTCCGATGACGCGATTGCGCGATATGCCGTCGAGGAATTGGCGACATTGAAGATTCTGAATCCCGCAGATCTTCTTGACGCCACCGTTATCCGCGCCCCCCTCGCCTATCCCGCCTACTTTGGGAGTTATGAGGAGTTCGACGTCGTGCGCGCGTTCACCGACGCCATCCCCAACCTCTACCTGATCGGGCGTAACGGCATGCATCGCTACAACAATATGGACCATTCCATGCTCACCGCCATGGCCGCTGTTGATCATATCAGCGGGAAGATCAGCGAAAAATCCACCCTGTGGGATGTGAATGCCGAAGAAGCGTATCACGAATCGAAATAATGAGGAATTCACTGTAAGGCAGCGGAATCGGAAATAAGGACAGTGTCACCCGATATGGACGGATCGTAAAGGAACTGGCGAACCGGATATGAATTTGTCATTTTCTCTTTCGCATGTTCGGAGGACTGCGACATCCTGCGCCCAACTTCCGAGTATAGAACTTCTACATCCGGAGGAACCTTGAAGCGCCCATCTCTTCTCACCCCGCTGGCACTCCTCGCGGGGTGTAGCATTATCGTGTGGTTAACGGGCATCGCCGTGCTGCGCATTACCTCCTATGAGGTGGATACCGCGCTATTGCACTACGTCAGTAATGCGCGTTTTATCCTCCTCATCGTCTTCCTCCTGTTGCTTTCCTGGGAGGCGTTCGTCCGCTTTCTGCAGCGTCCGCGCGAAGATACACCTGCTGCACAGGGCGAGCAGGACTTCACGCCCGCCAGGCTTGCCACCAGTCCCTTGCCGCACTGGTTTCTACCGGCAATCTTCTCGCTGGTGCTTGCCATTCTCCTGACGTATCGCGCCTTTACGATGTCCCCCTATACCGCGGACGAAGGCATCTGGAATTATGTCGGGTACGCCTGGCAGCATTTTGGCTTGCCCCCCTATACCGGCACCCTCGAAAACAAGACACCGGGGATATTCTATCTCTTCTATCTTAGCACCCAGTGGTTCGGCGTGAATTTCTGGTTTCCGCGCGCGGTGGGAGTCCTGGTGATGGTGCTCACCGGGGTCGGCATCTACACATTGGGGCGGCGCTTCCACGGTCATCATGTCGGCCTGCTGGCCATGGTGTGCTATGGTTTAACATCCGCGAGCGACGTCATGAATGGCGCATATCCCGCGGAAACCGAAACTTTTATGCTGGCGTTCACGGTATTGGCCGCCAATCTCCTGCTCACGTCACTACGTGCCACGCACCCGCAACGACGCGCCGGGTGGCTCCTACTGGCCGGAATAAGCCTTGGCGGCGCGGTAGCCTTCAAACAGATCGCCATCGCCTCCGCGCTGGGCCTTTTCTGGCTTTACCTCGCGTTGTTGCCGTCCTCCCAGCGCCGTTGGTGGGTAATCGTGCGGGAAGGCTTGCTGGTGGCGTGCGGACTGCTGCTGGCCACGGGGATCAGTCTCATCCCGTTACTGATCAGTCATGTGTCGTTGGCGGATTATTGGCATGGCGCCTGGCTGATCTTACGCGCTCCCGGCAGTTCCGCGCCTAATATCCTCGTGCGCATCTGGCGCGCCAGCAGCGTGATGGAAGCCGTCGATTTTCAACTCTATCTCCTCGTATTGTTAGGTACGGTAGGGTTGTATCGATTGATGAAGAAACAAGCGATGCCGGTCGCCGGGCTACTCGGTTGGTTTGCACTCGAATTCCTGGCCGCCAACGCCTCTGGGTCCTACTTTGGCCACCAATTGCGCCAATTTCTCCCGCCATTGGCCTTGCTGGCCAGCCTCACCCTGGCGACATTGGTGCAGTGGCGCTGGCGCGGTGAGACGCTCAAATCGCCAACGATCTATCTCCTTGGCGTCATCGTGATGCTGCTCTGGTGGCCGAGTTGGGCGCCGGACCGTAATATGCCGCAATTCACCCGCGCTTCCCAGCGCATCGTATCCTGGGTCGCTACCCATACCACCGACTCCGACTACGTATACATCTTCAGTATGGGGGAAGGGAATCCGCTACTGGCCTTTATGCAACGCCGGGCATCCAGTCGTTTCTTCACGCAGTATTTTCTCGGTATGCCTGGTGGTGAAGCGGAACTTCGCCGCGATTTACAGCAGCACCCTCCCCGGTACCTGTTGTTGCCGATTCATAAATATATGTCGTCATTGCCGGTACGCGCAATTCCCGACTGGGTCATGCAACTCACTACCCGGGATTATCGTTTGGAAACGACTATTTCGTACCTGGAACGCACCCCACTTGATGATCAGCAGAAATCTGGTTTCGAGTTGTATCGGCGGAACAACCCATAACCCGCAGCCAAAGCTTTATTCGCTTCGCGAATAAAGCGGGCTAACAATGACAGTGCAGATGATCCTCACCGACTCCTGTTCGCCGGCGTCACTTTCAATGGTCGCAGATACAATATTCCCAACGGGTAATCTGCCGTGGTAAGGGCGATCCCTTTCGGTGTCGCATACGGCGAGGTGACATCGAAGATCAGGTATTGCGCTGCTGCCGACAGCGGACGACGTGGTCCATCGAACGGGCGCAGTGGGATCACGGTCCGGGTAAATTTTTCCCCAAAAAAGAGATATTCCGGCAGTTTGTGTACGCTGTCCGTCGCGACCACGGCGTTTTCCGGCACCAGCAGTTCATAATTCGCCACCAAACCACTCGGTGCTTCTCGCGTGAGTAATTCTGAGACACTCATGGTGAACACGGAAGGCATCAACCGGCCTTCGTAATGATACGGAAGCAATGGGCTATCATCATGAAACAGGATCGAGGTGCAACCCGCCGCGCACCCGGCGAGGGTCACGATCGACAACAGCACCTTTCCCCAGGATGACGACACCCGGGCATAGAGCATCGCGACTACCGGCCCGGCAAAGAGTGCCGCCGGAATCGTAAAGCGTCCGTGGAATTGATCATACGGAATGAGCACACACAGTAATGCCGCCATGATAACCGTCGCCAACGCGAACCAGCGCGACGGCCCAGGAAGACAGAGCGCGACCAATACTGCCGGCCATACCAGTAGCAGCCCGAACAGTCCCCACCCTGATGAGTTCTCATTCGCTTGTGTCGGACGATCGTAGTGGAAGAGAAATTGTTTCCGCGCGCCGAACGGGGCGTCCAACGCCACTCCCAGGCGGGAGAAGACGGTCTGTTGCCAGGCCGCCAATCGGTGTTCCGCGACTTTGACGCCCGGCAGGGGATGCAAACCATCGAGCGACACCATCTCCGTGAGATAGCGCAGTGCATTCACCCCTCCCATGCGGAGCGTCTCTCCCGTGTTTTGCCCTTCATTGGTATATTCCGCGCGCACATTACGCGGACCCAGTGGGTCGCCATACCGCGTGTAATTCTCCCAATACCCTGCGGGCAGCAAGAGCAACGATACGGCGAGTACGCCTGCTCCGAGTACCACGGCGATCGCCTGTCGTGTATCCTGTCTCGCGCGCGCCCGCCGCGTTTGCCACACCCACACCGCCACGATCAGCAACGACGGCAACACCAACACGGCCGTACTTTTGACACCGGCCAGCAATGCCAGCGCTATTACACACGCCGCGAGATGTTTGTGCTCTCCACGTTCATGCCAGAGTAAGAGGAACGCCAGCGCCATTCCGGCAAACGCGGCTAAGAGCAAGTCGTTTTGCGCGGTGCAGGCTTCCGCGATACAAATGGTCAGCAGGGAGAAGACCGCCGCGCTCAACAAGGCCAGGATGCGTGGGTAGGCCAGCAGGCGGCAGCACAGATAGACCACCACCCCGCACGTGACATAGGCGACAAACTGCGGGAATTGCGTCATGGCGATCAATTTCCCCCCGGCGAGGTAAGCATAGAGTTGCAGCACCGTGGCCACTTTGGGATAGATGACCTGCGCCCAGTACCCCGCCGGATAATATGCCAGACTTCCCTGCTGCAGGTAGTGACCGATGCGCGCCAGGTGATACTGGTGTGTGTCGGGTGTCCCGGGTAAACAGACCAGCACCAGAAGATAGTTCACAATGATTGACATGAACGCGGTCGTTCCGCACGCCAGCAGCAACCAGACGCGGTAATCACGATAATTAACTCCGCGTACGCGCGTTTCCATGGCGCGTAGCGCCGGCAACGGGTTCTGCCAGAGTGTCGCCCGTACCGCCGGTTGCGGCAACACGCAAGACAGCGCTGCCAAACACCAGACGACTGCCGCCACTTCCCAACCTTCGACGCGGGCGAGACAGTGTGTCGCGGACAGCACAAATCCCGCACTGACGATCATCACCGAGATACACAGGGCGCCAACGAGCCAGGCCTCGGCCATCCCACGCGGTCGCCAGGCTTTGACCCAGAGCCACATCGCGACTACAAACGCCACGATTGATATACCTGCAAAGAAATCAGTCATGAACTCATCTTCCACAGCAACGATTTGTGGTGTTATAGTAACCGAATTTTTACGCCCGGTACACTACCTAAGAAACAGCATAGACCGCCAGCTACCAGCACGAGATGAAGGCAACTGTTGCTCTGCATTGCTGCTCCCTGCGTTCTCTGGTATAGTAACCGTCATGACGTTAGGGGTTGCGCGCAGTGTTAAGGACGTTCTCACAACGCACCCACCAATACAGCCAGAGGCGACTGCATGCCATACACCATCTCCGCGGTGCTCCTTACCTATCAACGACCGGCGGATCTGGAGCGCGCGCTGGAAAATCTGTTCACGCAACACGCACCACCTGATGAGATTCTCGTCATCGACAATGATCCACTCGGGTCCGCACGCGCGACCCCGTTACTCGATCACCCCTCGGTAACCTATTATTGCCCGGGAGAAAATCTGGGCATTGCCCGCGGGCGGAATTATGCTGCCGGACATGCCCGTGGCGATATTCTGCTGTTTCTGGATGACGATGCCGCCTTTGCCGCCTCAACTGCCTGCACTACTCTGCGGGCACTCTTCGTGGACGAAGCGCTGGCCTGTGTGGCATTCCTTATTCGAAATGCCGCCACACGCGAGATTGTGCCTAAAGAATTTCCCGGCTATGATCCCACCCGCTGGGCCACACCGCATGAAGTCACCTATTTTCTGGGCGGCGCCTGCGCTATACGCCATACGGCCTTCACAGCACTCAACGGTTTCGACGAAACCTTTTTTTACGATGGCGAAGAGTTGGAATTCTCCTACCGCCTGTTGAAAGACCAGGGGACGATCTGGTATACCCCGGAAATTGAACTACTGCATTATGCCTCGTCCCAGGGACGGGCGGCCACGAAAAATGCATTCTGGACCGTCCGTAACCGCTGGTATCTGGCTTTGAAACACCTGCCCATGCCCTATCTTTGCAGTTATCTACTGGTCTGGACCTTGTTTACGCTCCTGCGGGCCATACTGGCCAAAGATCTCTGCGGTTACCTGAATGGCCTGCGCGCGATACGGCGGGAGGGTCTATGGAATACCGCCTTGGCCTACCGACGGACATCGCCGATGCCGCGCGAGGAAGTCCGGCATCTGCGACGCCAGCATGGACGTCTATGGTATTAGCGCAACATCTTATTGCGCTTTGCGGTATTCGTTGCTGGCGTAGCGCGCCACGCAACACGATTGTATTAGGAGCCCGGATTATTTATGACGTATTTGACTGCCGGGCTAACCCGCATTATTCATGAACACATGAATAATATCTCGGTTAGCCAGAGCTTTTTTCGCTTCGCGAATAAAGCGGGCTAACGGTGGCATTATTCGAAATGTTATGAATAATGCAGGCTAACAGTGGCATTATTCGAAATGTTATGAATAATGCAGGGAGGGTTTATCCATGACAGTATGGAGCGGTAAGAAGGTGCTGGTGACCGGGGCCGGTGGGTTTATCGGCAGTCATCTGGCAGAGCGCTTGGTGCAGGAAGGTGCTGCCGTTCGCGCCCTTGTGCATTATAATGCGTTGGGCGCTCGCGGGTGGCTGGACACCTCACTGTTACGCCATGATATGGAAATTATCGCCGGCGACATCACAGATCGCGATAGTGTCATGATGGCGACTGCCGGTCGCGAGGTGGTCTTCCACCTCGCGGCACTCATCGCCATTCCATATTCCTACCAGACGCCAACATCCTATGTGCGCACGAATGTAGAAGGCACGCTCAATGTATTACAATCGGCCCGCGCACATGGTGTCAATTGTGTCGTGCATACCTCGACCAGCGAAGTTTACGGAACGGCGCAGGTAACCCCCATTCCCGAAACGCATCCGCTGCAGGGACAATCTCCCTATTCCGCGAGTAAGATCGGCGCCGACAAAATCGTCGAGTCTTTCTATCTCTCGTTTGACTTACCGGTGGTCACGGTGAGACCCTTCAATACGTTTGGCCCCCGCCAGTCGAGTCGCGCCGTCATCCCCACCATCATAGCGCAATGCCTCACCAGCGACACTGTGCGCTTGGGCAGCCTGCACCCCACGCGCGATTTGAACTATGTCGCGAATACGGTGGAGGGTTTCCTGCGTGCAGGCGGCAAACCAGCGGCGATTGGACGAACAATCAACCTGGGTTCCGGACGCGACGTTAGCATCGGCGACCTTGCACAGATGATCATTGCCATGATCGGGAAACCGATCACCATCGAAAGTGAAGACCAGCGTGTGCGACCGGTAAAGAGTGAGGTGGGACAACTGATTGCTGATCATACATTGGCCACCACACTCCTCAACTGGCAACCGACAATCGCCCTGGAAGACGGCCTGGCATTCACTATCAGCTGGATACGTGAGCATCTCGGGCGTTACCGACCCGAGGAATACAGCGTATAGGATCGGTCGTTATCGCGCGGGGCTGTAGCATAATTCATGACTTATGAATTATGTGGGCTATCTTTCGTGATCAGGTGCGGTAACGGGAGATGCAGGGGATTGAGATAGCAACTGTTGATAACATGTCAGCAGCTTGGCCGTAACGGCTGCTTCATCGTGTTCCTGCCGTACATATCGTTGGGCTTCCTGTCGTTTTATCTGCGTCAGCGTGGAGGGGGCGTTCACCGCACCAACAATCGCGTCGGCCAACGCCCCGACATCCCCAGGTGCGGTCAAGGTAAAATATTCTTCCGCAAAAGTGCTGCGATAGCTTGGGTGGTTAATGCTCACGACGCCTTTCCCGCTGGCTGCTGCTTCAATAAAGGTGATCGGAAAGGCATCCTGTTCCGGGTAGTTGATCACCAGGTCGCATCCGGCAAACGCAATGGGAACTTCTTCACGCGTGACCGCATCATCGATGCGTATTCGTTCACTGACCCCCAACTCGGACACCTGCGCGCGCAAGGCCATTTCAAATGGCGATACGGCATTGCCGATTTGCGGGTTATATCGTTTGAATACCAGATATGCGGGTTGCGCCAACCGCGACAGCGCCAAAGCGAATGCCGTAAGTATGGTCTGATGTCCGTAGAAGGCGGTCAAAATACGCGGTGAGTATAATACATAGGCCTCGGACGGAATGTTCAAGCGCTCCCGCCACCCGGCGCGTATTTGAAGATCAATAGCCGCATATCGCGTGGTATCGATACCCAACGGCAGGACTGTGACCGGCACCGGGCTCCCAGCAAGTTGACGGCACTTCTCAATCATATCACGTGCATCCGCAATAATCAGATCCGCTCCACGTAGTGCTTCCCCGATGATGAACCGGTAGGCGGGATCAGCTTTGGGCAACAACAGGTCATTAATATCCGATCCCCATATAGTGATGACCAGCGGATGCAAACCTTCCTGCACGCAATAGAATGCGCGCTGATCCAGCCAATGCACGTGCACCAGATCGATCGCGTAATCTTTCCTACAGCGACCGATACTCCCTTTGATCCACGAGGAGATTCGATAACCGAGTGTTGCACCAAAAATGCGGCGGAGGAATTTGATACCCGAACGTGGTAGACGGATATATCGATAGTGCTCGGTGCGCACCGGCCGGGGGTCTATCGCATCCATGAACGTCACGGCGATCCCCGCACGCAACAGATCATCCAACGGGCGTTGCGCGTGCACAGAATTCCCCGGCGCCATCATGAGCACTCGTAGTGGGGTGCTGTGATTATTCACCCGCAACCGTCGGATTTCCCGCAGCCCTGAGCACACAAGCGCAGATGTCCGCGATGTCCGTCTCGGTCAAGTCCGGATATAAGGGTAAAGTGAGGGCGCGCGCGGCGAACGCGCGACTGATCGATAATCCTGGCGTTGGCGGATCCGCAAACGCGGTAAAATCAGCGATGCAGGGATAATGCATGCTGGTCTGAATACGCGCTTGGAAGCAGGCTTCTCGAACGCGATCACGTGTGGCATGATCGGGCGCCACAACCACCATCAGGTGATAGGCGCTGTTGCCGGAATAGTTTTGAAACGGCACCTGCCAACCCGGAAGTGCGGCGAGTTCTGTACGATACGTTGTTGTCAGTTCCCCGCGTCGCTGATTGTGCAATGATAATTTTCGCAACTGCACGCGTCCAAGTGCCGCGCGAATTTCGTCAAATCGGTAATTCATTCCATGCCCCACCACATCATAACTGGCCGCGTGGCCTTTATGGCGATCCCAGGTGAGCGTGGTCATACCGTGAGAGCGAAGTAACCGCACCCGATCAGCAACGGTCACATCCGAAGTCACCAGCATACCTCCCTCTCCCGTTGCTAAATTTTTGTTACTAAAGAAGGAAAAGCACGCCACGTCGCCAAGCTGCCCAACCATCGCGCCATGAGGTGCGCGTCCATGCGCATCGTGGTACCGTGCCCCAATGGCATGACAGGCATCCTCAATGATCGCTACACCGTGTGAACGGCACAACGCTATGATTTCCGACATGCGACAACAGTATCCACCATAATGCATTACCACGACGGCTTTTGTTCGTGGGGTGAGCAACCGAGCAATCTCATCCGGGTCAATTGTCGGTTCGTCCAAGCTCACGATATCCGCAAAGATTGGAATCGCCCCTACCGCTCGTGTCATATTCGCGGATGCCACGAAATTGATCGCCGGCTGAATCACTTCATCTCCGGGGCCGATGCCCAACGCCAACAACGCCAGATGCAGCGCCGCGGTGCCGTTACTGACCGCCATACTCGGAGTTCCCCCACAGAGTGCGGCAAATTCTTCCTCGAAAGTAGCGACTTCCGGACCCATAGAAAGCCACTTACGCTGCAAGACGGCCAGCACTGCCGAAGTCTCCTCGGGACCATACGCCAGATCACTCAAGGGAATATGCCATTCAGACATAATCAAATGCCTCGCGTTTCGATGTGTATAATTCTTGTGCGCGCGCATAATCGTCCGGTCGTCCAATATCCAACCACAAGCAATCTGTAGGGTATGCCGAAACCAATTCACCCGCGTCAAGCAACCGCCAGACCAATGCAGGAAAATCCAGATACTCTCCCGGTGTGATAAAGCGCAACACCGTCGGTGAGTAAACATAGATACCCATGCTCACATGGTATTCCGATTCAGGTTTTTCCCGGTAGGTGGTGATTCGCTGCGCATCATCAAACTCTAATACTCCCAGGTCGATCTTCACTTGACGTGTATGTGTGGCTATCGTCAATGCAGCACCGTGTGCATAATGGTGCTCCATAAGCGCGTCAAAATCCAGATCTGTCAGCAAATCGCCATTCATCACCAAAAATGTCTCAGTCAGGTCAGCAATCATCGCTAACGACCCCGCGGTCCCCGTTGGTTCAGCTTCCTGCACATAGCGCAAGGTTACCAGATCGTTCCTGGGATGTTGCTGCGCGAAATAGGCTTTCAATAATTCTGCCAAATGTCCAAGTGTCAGGGTGATATCCGTGATGCCATACCGCACTAATTGGCGCATCAATACTTCAATAACCGGGAGATCTCCCAGCGGCATCAACGGCTTCGGGAAATTGACGGTAAACGGCAACAGTCGCGTACCTTTCCCCCCTGCGAGAATAATCGCCCGATGGCCGGCAGCAGTACGCCTGATGGGTAATGTCGGCATTTTTTAACCTCGCAATCGCTTTCAGCCCACATTTTTGGAAACGTGGGATGCACATCCATATGCAGAGCCAGTCACTATGTACTGTGTCACTCGTTCTGTTGATTGTACCAGAATTGCGGTTCCGCGTGAAAGCCGAACGCCTGACAATATCGTCGCAAGCGGCGATTACATTTTTTGTTAAGGATTGGCAAAGGATTACCAATTATTGGATAAAGATATCTTCGCGACTCCATCGAGAAATCCAGGTAATAGCCCTAAAATATAGTTGCAAAAAGAAACCGACCCGTTGCCAAATTCGGCTATTCACGATATTATTTCACGGTACGAGTGCTCTCTCGGAAGGGATCCTACTTCATGGGTAGAGTTACTGGTGAGTTCTACGGGTCGATATGACCACATCCCCTTTTCTTTTCACTGCGCGGCAAGGACTATTTTCTTAGGATTTGTCGTTGTGGGTATCCGCTAATTATTCTCGAGCCGTGGGCAAAACGGAGTTGACAATGACCTTGCGCGCGCTGTTATTAGGTTTACTCGGGGCCGCATTGATTTGCGGCTTGACCTATTTCAACGATGCGGTCATGCACCAGACTTATCTAGTTGGCAATAATATGCCCATCGCCGTATACGGTTCCCTTATCGTCTTCGTCGCGGTCATCAACCCGCTGCTCTACTTCGTGTGGAAACGTTTGGCGCTCACCGGTCCTGAACTGGCGGTCATCCTGGCCCTCAGCCTGGCCGCCGCGGTCATCCCAGGATCTGGATTGATGCGCACCTTCACCACTTCGCTGGTCATTCCCTTCCAGATGGAGCGTGTGAATCCGGGATGGCAGAAACCGCAGACGGAAGTCTACTGGCGGCACACCGGCGTGGTCGAACAAGTACCACCGCAGATGCTCCCCGCGGTCACCGCCGCGAATGAAAACACCGTGCTTACCGGATTTATCCAAGGCCTGGGCGTGGGGAATAAAAATATCGCCTGGTCGCAGGTTCCGTGGTCCGCGTGGGCCGGCACCATGCGTTTCTGGTTACCGTTATTGCTCATCTTCTGGATTGCCCTGCTGGGCCTGTCGCTGGTCGTACATCGGCAGTGGGCCGATCATGAGCAACTTCCATATCCTATCGCCCAATTTGCGCATAGCTTACTCCCGAATGGTGCGACGGGTGGCGTGATCCCGACCTTGTTGCGCAACCGCCTTTTTTGGATCTCCACAATTGCCATTTTCCTGTTCCACCTGAACAACTATCTGTGCGTGTGGTATCCGAACTTGCTGCCGATCAACCGGCAACTGCACTTCGACACGCAATCACAGTTGCTTCCTCTTCTGAATACCGGCGGCATCGGTTGGTGGTTTTGGGCGCCGACTTTCGTGTTTACCGTGGTCGCCGTCGGATATTTACTGGCGACGGATGTCTCGTTATCCCTGGCGGTCGGTCCCGTGCTGTGGGGCATCGTCAACGGCATCCTCGTCGGTTATGGCATCTCCTCCGGGGGGGGCTTTGCCATGGACTTCACTATTACCAGCACGCTGGCGTTCGGCGCGTATACCGGCTTCCTGCTGGTGATGCTCTATACTGGCCGGCATTACTACTTCAACGTGCTGAAACGTGCGTTCTTCCTTCCGACCAGCGAACGCCTGCTTCCGGAATCGATCTGGGGTGCGCGTCTATTCCTTGTCGCCAGTATTGCACTCACATTCTACATCAGCATTTCGACGCACCTGGAATGGCAGTTGACGGTGTGTTTCCTCTGTCTCGCGGTGATGATCTTTCTGGTCATGTCGCGGATCATGGCGGAAACCGGCGCCTTTTTCATCCAGAATAACTTCTACCCCATGGCGTTCTTCATAGGACTCCTGGGCGCCGGCGCAGTAGGTCCACAAGCCCTACTGATCATTCTCATGCTCACCGTGGTAATGCTGGTCGACCCGCGTGAAGCGTTCATGCCATTTATCACCAACTCCTTCAAAGTACTTGATGCGAATAAGGTACCGGTGAGTAAGATCACCGTCTGGGTCATCGTGTCGCTGATTGTCGGCCTCGCGGTTGCTGTGCCTACCACGCTGTATTTACAATACCGTAACGGGGCGAATATGCAGGATGGGTGGGCGACGAGTGTTGTACCCATGATGCCATTTAATGGCGTCGTGACTATCGAACAACGGTTGCAAGCCCAGGATATGCTGAAATCGGCGACACAGGTGACCGGATGGGCGCACTTCACCCATCTGCAACCGAATCCAAATTTCGGGTACGCCTTCCTTGCCGGTGCATTGCTGGTCATCCTGTTCACCATCGGACGCTTGCGCTTTTCGAAATGGCCGCTCCATCCGGTCCTCTTCTTGATCTGGACCTCTTATCCTGGCGCCTGTTTCGCCTTTTCGTTCTTTGTGGGGTGGGCCATCAAATCACTAGTAACACGCTTCGGCGGCGGTGCAACCTACCGCCTGGTCATGCCGCTAATGCTCGGGTTGATTGCCGGAGATATGATCGGTGGATTAGCCTCCATGGTGATCGGCGCCATCTACTTTTCCATCACACATCAGCCGCCCAAAGGCTTCAACATTATGCCGGGCTAACTGGCCAGCGACGTTCAGGAGACACTATGACAATGCCGATACAACCAATTTTACTCTGGCCGCAGGGTGCGCCTGACGCACTGGGGAATGGGCCGGAAGACACCCCGCGCCTGACGCCGTTTATCCCCACAGGCCCAGGGCCATTTGGTGCTGTTGTCGTCTGTCCCGGCGGGGGATACGGAGGGCGCGCACAACATGAGCATGCCCCCGTTGCAGAATGGCTGTGCGGGCTGGGTGTGGCGGCGTTCGTACTGGATTATCGTGTTGCGCCGTATCGCTACCCTATACCCCAGAATGACGCCAAACGCGCGCTGCGATATCTGCGCGCTACCTCCGCGGAGTGGCATCTCGATCCACACCACCTCGGCATCCTTGGTTTCAGTGCCGGTGGACATCTCGCCGCGTGCACAGCCACGCTTTTCGATGCCGGAGATCCATTCGCGGTCGATCCTATTGAACGCGAAAGCAGCCGTCCGGATGCACTCATCGCCTGTTATCCGGTCATCTCGTCCGGAGAATTCGGTCATCAGGGATCATTCCTGAACTTACTGGGTGATCCCCCGCCGGTTGCGTTGTTGCACGCCCTGTCCCTGGAAACGCGCGTTACCGTGCAAAATCCGCCGACCTTCCTCTGGCACACCAGCGATGATGCCGGCGTTCCCGTTGAAAATAGTTTGCTCTTTGCGATGGCCCTTCGTCACCACGGCGTACCCTTTGCGCTACATAGTTTTACCAGTGGTGCTCATGGCCTGGGTCTCGCTCTCGATCATCCGACAGCCCATGCCTGGACTTCGCTTTGTGCCGGCTGGCTCCAGGAACAAGGTTTTATTTCAGAGTAACCGTACATATCGCCTACCAAGACTCACGCTCCAGATTACCACTCGGGTGAGTCCATCGCGAGCGTATTAATCCGTATAATACTCTACATCCTCGTCTTCCAACGTCAAGGCGCCCGCCGCAGCGGCATCCAGAAACCAGGTAAGCGTACCTTGAACCGGAGTGATCAATTGCGCGGGAAAATGATCCGGAAGTCGTGGACCGGCCAAAATATCTTTGACCCGCGCGGCTTTTTGCGCCCCGTTGACGAGGAAAAAGATCTGCGCGGCGGCATTAATGGCCGGCGGGGTCAGGGTGATACGCCAGGCAGCGAGTTTCTCAACATAGACCGGCAGCACCCAATGCTCTGTCTCATGCAGAGCGGATGACTCCGGGAAAAGCGATGCCGTGTGGCCATCGTCCCCCAATCCAAGCAGCACCAGATCGAAACGCGGCCACTCAAGTGGCGCCTGGGGCGATTTCTCCGATTGTGGGGGGAAAAAGAGGCGCAATTCCTGTTCGTATGTTGACGCAGCATGCGCCGGGGGTAATTCCGCGGGGATACGAAAGCGATGCGTGTTGGGAATTGCTACCTCATCCAGCAGGATTTCCCGTGCCATGTGATAGTTACTATCATCGTGATCTGACGGCACACATCGTTCATCACCCCAAAACACAAATACCCGCGACCAATCGATGGCGGGCACCATTCTCCCGGTCGCCAATGTGTGGTAGAGCAACCGTGGCGTCGCGCCACCAGCGAGAACTAATGTAAAACGTCCACGTCTGGCGATCGCTTCCGCGGCCAACGCGGCAAGGTGTTCCGCCGCGGTCCAGGACAACGATTCGGCATCAAGAGCAGTGACAATCTTCACCGTCTTCATTGACCCCCCATCCACATCCATACCTCCACGTCCGTCCGTCTCGCGCAATCAATTCATCCGCTTCGACCGGTCCCCAGGATCCGCGCGGGTAACTCGCCACCAACGGCGCCGTTGCATTCCACCGGGCGATCAGCGCATCAATTAACGTCCAGGCTTGTTCAATCGCATCACTGCGCGGGAAGAGCGAGGCATCACCCTGTATTACATCGAGCAGTAATCGTTCATAGGCATCCGGCAACTCGATCTCATGAAAGGCATTGCGATAATGAAATGAAAAATCGACCGGCCCGGTATCCTGTTGGGAATCAGGAACTTTTGCCTGTATTGTCATATGAATGCCTTCATCCGGTTGGATGCACATGCGCAGAATATTCGGCAGCACAGGATGTGTGGTAAAAATCATATGTGGGGGTTGTTGAAACTGAACGATTATTTCGCTGGATTTCGCCCCCAACGCTTTACCAGACCGAAGATAAAACGGCACACCGCGCCAGCGCCAATTGTCGATATACAGCTTCAGCGCTGCATATGTGGGGGTTTGCGAATTCACTGCGACATCCGGCGCAGCAGTATATCCGTCGTATTGTCCACGGACAGTATCCTGCATTTCGATAGGGCGGATGGCAGTGAATAATTTCATCTTCTCGTCGCGCACCCTGTCGGCTTGAAACGTGACCGGAGGTTCCATCGCGACCAGCGAGAGGAGTTGTAAAATATGGTTTTGAAACATGTCACGGAGTACGCCGGCATGGTCATAATAGGCCCCGCGATGTCCCACATCCACCGTTTCTGCAACGGTAATCTGCACATTGTCGATGTAATTCCGGTTCCAAATTGGTTCAAAGATAGTATTGGCGAAGCGAAAAAACAGAATATTCTGCGCCGTTTCTTTCCCGAGGTAATGGTCCATACGATAAATCTGGCTCTCCGCGAAGACCGTATGCAGCATGGAGTTCAACGCGCGGGCAGACGCCAAATCCGTACCGAACGGTTTTTCAACCACGATGCGTCGCCAGCCAGTCTGCTCTGCTGTCAGCGCTGCAGCGCCCAGATGCGTGGCAATAATCGGAAAGAAGTCCGGCGAAGTCGCCAGATAGTATATGCGGTTCGCCTCGCCATTTTCAATCGTTAGCAATGTGCGATGCAAAGCAGTAAACGCATCTGATTGAAGAGCATCACCACTGATATACCAGAGATTCTCTGCGAAGAGTTCCCATATTTGTTCGTCGAACGCATCTTTAACTTGTTCTACCACATGTGCGCGTAGTTCACCACGATACATGGCATGCGTAAAAGCTGAACGTGAGAATCCGACAATTCTTGTCCCGGCAGGCAACCGCCCTTTCCGTGCCAGATTATACAACGACGGAATTAACTTACGATGTGCTAGATCGCCTGACCCGCCAAAAATAACGATGGTGATCGGCCTCACGGGTTCAGTCAACTGTACCATCAGCTTCTCCTATCCCGCAGTATTCATAAACACATGAATAGCGCTATTGCCAACCGAAGCTTGATTCGCGTCGCGAATCAAGCGGTTATGGTTCATGTTCCAGGTGCTTCACCGCATGTCCCCCGAACTGGTTCCGTAACGCGGAGAGCAATTTTTCTGCAAAGAGCGATTCATCACGCGAGCGGAAACGGCTTTGCAACGCCAAGGTAATGACCGGTAATGGACAGGATTGTTCGATTGCCTCCATCACGGTCCAGCGCCCCTCTCCAGAATCCGGGACATAAGGGGCGACATTCGCCAGCGTGGGATCATCTTTCAGTGCACGCGCCGCGAGATCAAGTAACCAGGAACGCACTACACTGCCATCGCGCCAAATCTCGGCGATCTGATGAAGATTCAGTCCGAACTCCGCCTTGCGGTCCATCAGCTCAAAACCTTCACCGAACGCTTGCATCATGCCATATTCGATCCCGTTATGGACCATCTTCACGAAATGCCCGGCGCCGTGCGGTCCAACATGCCCCCAACCGCGATCCGGGGCCGGCGCCAGTGTCTCAAGTGCCGGTTGTATCTTCGCGATAGCGACGGCATCGCCACCGACCATCAAGCTGTAACCTTCACGCAGTCCCCAGATACCGCCGCTGGTGCCGACGTCAACATACTGTATCCCCGCCGTCATAGCACGTTCGGCTTGTTTGAGCGTGTCTTTGTAATAACTATTGCCGCCATCGATAATTATATCCCCCGACGCAAGCAGCTCAAGCAACTGTGTGACCATATCCTGCGTCACCTCGCCGGCCGGCAGCATCAACCATACTACACGCGGAGATTGCAGCTTTGCCACCGCCGCAACCAGCGTCTGCGCTCCTTCAGCCCCGGCGCGTACTGCCTCTTCTATCGGTCCACTACTCCGATCGAAAGCCACGATCTGGTGCCCACCGCGCAACAAGCGCAAGGCCATATTCAGCCCCATTCGTCCTAATCCGACCATAGCTAAACGCATACTCAACTCCTGACTGGTGACTCCTCTGCCTCATCGTCTTTCTGTTCTTTCCGCCAGTGTCGTATGCCATCCTCGCCGGCGATAAACGCTTCATCGGCTAAGTCGAGGAAGAGCCCGTGCACCACGATTCCCGCTCGATTGTCCATCAGATTGGCGATCGCTGCTGGCTTCTGTAATGGTCCAAAACGACAATCGAGGATATAATTCCCGCATTCCGTCAATAGCGGTGAACCGTCTGGTGTTTTTCGTTGCTCCACCACGGCGCCCAACTCACGCAGAAAGCTCACTTGCGTCGTCCACCCGAATGTCAGCACTTCCACGGGCACCGGTGCTCGCATGCCCAACAGGGAAGACACCTTACTGCCGTCGGCGATGATGATCTCACGATGGGTCACCTGTGCGACGATCTTCTCGCGTAAGAGCGCCCCACCCCCGCCTTTTATCAACTCCAGCGCCGGCGTCACCTCATCGGCGCCGTCAATGGTCAGATCAATGCTGGGATGCACTTCAAGGGTACTTAAAGGAATTTCCAGTTGCCGCGCGAGATCTTCTACTTCTCGCGAGCACGGAATGCCTACGATATCGGTCAGCGATCCTTCACGCAAACGTCGGGCAATCCCCTGCACCGCATATTGCGCGGTGCTGCCATGTCCAAGTCCGACAATCATCCCTGATTCTACGAGTATGACCGCCTGTTCCGCGGCTTGTCGCTTGAATTGCGCAACATCCATCGCGCTGACCCCCTATTCTCCTCAGCATACCCCCGCGGGTATCCTGTGTATACAAACTGCTCAAGCATTACGGATCACCGCCATGCTGGCACCAGACCGCAGGATACTTTTACCTTTCCATCCTGATATTATGAAAATGTGACCCAACACGTCACAGCCGGATCTTTCACGATAAAATTATCGTTGAAATTATGCGACCACTCCTCCGCGTGATCACCCTCCGGCACATTGAGCAGCCCATCCGCGCGGTTGAAGGTAAACATCATCAGGAAGGGGGTGTGTTGGGTTGGATGGCAGGGACCGATTTCCCTCCACGGAATTCGCGCCAGGTAGAGCAATCCGGTTGAGTGCGTCTCTACATGCAATTCGGCGGTAGCAACGCTTCCCGCGGGGTAGCCGATCGGATCGAGGTGCTCAAAGCGCAGCACCATCGGCCCATATGGCGAGGCATATAGGTTAAACAAGCCATAGGAGTTATAGAAATAGACCCATTCGGTAATGTCCGGATTTTGATCCTTCAAAGTAAATTGCACCAGGCCTTGTGGGCATGCGGGGTCGAACAACTTGTCATACGTCTGTACACGCAGATAAATCGCCTCATCGTCGTAGGCTATTTGCAGATCGGCGGGAATACTGGACATCACTTTTACGAAATGATCGTGTTGCTGCACTCGGGGGATCGTTTCCCGGGTTACGACAAAAGGAATATTCTCCCACACAATATCATTGATGCCCGAAGGAGCAGTAACGCGCGTGCAACTGCATGTCGGTGTCTCTTCTGACGGCTGTTTCATTGGCAACACCACTGTCTCGCGCTTCCCGACTTCGCTAAGCGCAAGGGTCTGCAGAATATCGCCAGCGATGAATATGGGACGACCTGTCAGGTGTATGGCCCCGTGCAACGGTAACGCTTCACCGAGATGAGTCGTTGCGGAGAAGTGTTGGGGCAGCGTCACGGTCGCCGGTGCTGTCGCCCAAAGAATCGACACCGGCCCTTGCGTCCCGTCAAATACATATGCATGCACCTCGTCGCCAAAGTGCCTGGAGGCGAGTAACGTACCGTTGCCGACCTGCGCGGTGAGTGTCTGCATTGCTTGATATGGGGGGGCAAACCGTCCATCAGCGGTATAAATGCTGCTGCTGTGCGCCACACCGGCATCGCTAGTCACCGGATTGAACCAGAAATAGCGATCCAGTCCAAACTCATAGGCGAAACAGTGACGATAGATATTGTACAGGGCTTCATATTCTTCAGGTGTCTGTACCGCCTGTCCGATCACGGCACCGAAGGGACCATTTTCCGTATCCCAAAGCTCTTTGCCCGCGTCGTCGTTGGCAGCCATGACACCGCGCAAAACCTGATAGCCGCGCGCGAAATCTCGCGGGTGCTTGCAGTTCAAATAGTGCGTAGAAACTATGTCGAAGGCATCTTTCCCACCGAGTTCATAAACGCGGGAGAGGAATAGACCATCGATAAAACCGCTACCCAGCACAATTTTCGCTGTGGGGTCTGTCGCACGAATGGTCCGCGCGCTGGTTAGTAGTAAATCGACATAGGCGCGAATAGGCGCACGATGCAGTTCCGGGTTGATTTCCGGCATCGTCACGCCCTCAGGTGTTGGATACCACCAGAAGAAGGGGGGTTCGTTGATGATCTCCCAAAACTTCACCCGATCTCGATAGTAGGCAACCGTTGCTGCGACGAAGTCTTCCCAATGATCGAGATGCTCCCAAATCGGCGAGGCATAGGGAAGCGCGTTGTAGTTCGTTTCATTCCCCCAGCGCCCGTCAAGAATGCCCATGATCGACATCCCCAATTCCAGTGCCCGGTCAATGGAGCGTTCACCATTATCGGCGAAGTTATAGTGTCGCGGACCGGTAGAGACCACGTCCATTTGCATCGGTCGCGTCGCGCGCACCCAACGGCACCCGACCTGTGCGAAGGCAGTTAACCCGTGCACCGAATCAGGATTTGTGCCCCAACAATGACACCCGATGCGGCTGGAGATATTGGAGGAAAGATTATCAGTCATGCTATTACCTCAACAATGAATCTGTTGAGCAACTTCGATAATGAGACGAGCTTTCCCTGCCCGTTCTCGCTGTTATCACGTCAGACAAGGCGTAGGATGATGATGTTGGGCAGGACGCTACTTGGCCAGCGCCAACGCCACCGTGCCCAATGTCGCGAAGAGTAATCCCAACAGCACTTTGCGCCACTGATCGGACCAGCGCACTTCATGGAATACCATGATGCCCAAAAAGACGGCAGGGATGGTGTTCAGTTGCGCCAGCGACCAGGAAATCGAAAGGCCAACCATGTGGAGGCTGCCAATCATCGCATACAGCGCCAGCGTCCATGCCACACCACCGAGTAACGACCAGGCGAACGAAGACAAGGGGTAGCGGCGCAACACACTAAGGCGATCAGGGCGCAGTATGACTGCCAACGTGGCGGTAAGGAGGATGCCCAGCCCCATCCATGGGGTAAATTCCCGAAAGTCAACACTGGCCAATACCAGCTTCATCGGATACAGATAGCTGGCATAGCACAGTGCGGCCATGAGCGCACAAAAAATACCGACTAGTGTCGAACGGCGAGACACGTCATCACGCCCTGTCTGTCCAATTACAATGGCGGATAGAACGATGAGTATGCTGCCCAACAAGGTCAGTAGAGGATTGACGATGCGCCATTCTTGGAAAAAAATCAGACCGACAAGGGTTCCCAGTACTCCCGTCGTATTCTTTATCGGCGTCGCCAGCGCTAATCCAATTCGCGTGATGCCTGCAGAGAACGCCATGGTGCCCAGTGCCCACACAACACCGCATATCAGCGCCTCACCGCGTTCCGTCCAACTGCTGTGCTGCGGACACCCGGCCAGCAGATACGGCACCAGTGCGGTGAGCAACACGCCGATAGCAATCGTCCACAGATAGGTGAGGGTGTCGAGCTTCACCACGCGCTGTGGTACCATATACAGGGCAAAAAAGATCGCGCTCACCACCCCGAGCGCGAAACCCAGCACAACTATCAGCGATGACGACATAGACGGTATACTATACCAGGATTCACCGAGATTAGCACCTTCCCCGCGAATCCGCGTATTGCAGATCCAATTTAGTGTAGATGAGGAAAATCAGTGCTTGACCTGACCATTTCTGCCACCGACGGCATGGCGCGTACCGGCGCCATTACCATTCGCAGCGGCATCATCGATACGCCGGCCTTTATGCCGGTTGGCACCCAGGCATCAGTAAAAAGCCTGACGCCAGAGGAAGTCCGTGCAACCGGGGCACAGATTATCCTGAACAACGCCTATCACCTTTACTTGCGCCCTGGCGTTGAACTGGTGGAACAACTCGGTGGGGTTCACCGCTTCCAGGCGTGGGACGGCGGCATTTTGACTGATAGCGGTGGATATCAAATATTCAGCCTCTCAGCGCTACACAAGGTCAGTGAAGAGGGATTGGCCTTCAAATCGCACATCGATGGTTCCGAACACTTCATGAGCCCGGAAAAAGCCATCGAGGTGCAACAACGCCTGGGTACGGATATCCTCATGTCCTTCGATCAACCTATCCCCTGGGGCGCCAGCCGCCACGAAACGCATGAGGCGACGCAACGCACCCACCGTTGGGCGCAGCGCGGCAAGGACGCCTGGAATCCAGCAGTAGGCCAAGCCCTCTTCGGCATTGTGCAGGGAGGGTTTGCGGAAGACCTACGCCGGGAGAGCGCGCAAACACTTACCGCGCTGGATTTTCCCGGTTACTCCATCGGCGGTCTGTCAGTGGGTGAACCGAAAGAAGTGATGTGGCAGATGCTTGAGGTGGTGACACCTGTGCTGCCCGCCAATAAACCACGCTATCTGATGGGGGTGGGCACACCGTCTGACCTGGTGCGCGGCATTCGCTTGGGGGTGGATATGTTCGATTGCGTGCTGCCTACCCGCATGGGCCGCAATGGAACGGCTTTCACCTGGGCGGGTCGCTTAAATCTGCGCAATGCACAATTTGCCACGGACGCCGGGCCGCTGGATGCCGTTTGCACCTGCGCCGTATGCCAAACCTTCTCCCGTGCTTATTTGCGCCACTTGCTTAAAGCTGGTGAAATACTGGCTATCCGCTCCTTGAGTTACCATAACCTGGCCTTCTACCAGCAACTCATGGCGCGCATCCGCACGGAAATCACTGCCGGTTCCTTCCTGGCGTGGGCCGACACTTTTCTGAAATCGTACAAAGAATAGGCCTTGGCACTGCGGTGACAGTAGCGGCTACTTGCCGTCACTCGTCTGCGCACCAGTTGCGAATCTCCAGTGATTCCTCGTGTGTTAAGTCGCGATGTTCCATCGGAATGCGTTCCGGGTTGGGCACATCTTCGGGGCGTGTACGCCAGCGTTGCAGCAACCAGTACCAGTCTGCCGGTCGCGCGCGGACGGCTTGTTCAATAACCTGCTGCACGCGAACCATAGTGACGAGGAGATCATGTTGCCGATCTCCGGTATGGGAGGTGGGAATAGGCGGTTGAATTACAACCCGGTGTGTATTATCCGGCAAGCGCTCATCAAATCCTGGGAGAACCACCGCCCCGGTGGTATGTGCCAGATACGCGACCCCTGCATATGTCGCCGCCGGTCGTCCGAAAAAATTCACAAACACTCCGGGAGCACGGGCATTTAAATCTCCCAGAATCGCCAGGCATTCATTGCGCTGCAACACGCGAATGCACCCTCTGATATCCGTCATGGGAATGATCTTGACCCCATGAGTTTCCCGCATGCGGTTGAGGAGATCAGTAAATCCGGTGTCGTTCTGTGCCCGCGCCACCGCTGTTGTTTTATATTGCGAAAGGCCCATCAGTGTTCCCGCCAGTTCCCAGTTGCCCAGGTGCCCGGTTAACAGGATGACGCCATGCCCATGACCAAGGGCGTGTTCGATATGCTCCATCCCCTCGATACGCCCCATACGCAACACTGCTTCGCGTGACATATGCGGTAAACGCAGGAATTCGATCAAACTTTCACTCAAGCGCATCGCCGCGGCGCGTGCCAGGGCGGACATTTCCGCTTCCGTCATGGTTTCGCCGAATGAAATGGCGATATCGGCGCACATTCGGCGATACTGCTTGGCGGAGATATACGGAGATAAGCGCCCAAAGAGATGGCCCAACGCATAGGCGCCACGCAACGGCAACAGATGAATCGTACGTGCGAGCAGAAAAAAAATCTGCTTGCCGACTTCAGACAGAAAACCACTCTGTTGCTCTTGGGGATGATTAGTCATGATGGGATGTTGTCAGTATACCGGAAGCACTCACATTATTCAATCGAATGATAGCCATAATATGCAACGCTTTCCCGTGCGGATTCCACACGGCCATTGAACTGCGCCTGAGCCTTGTCGGCTTCGATTACCTGTTCGCTTTCTTCAACCTGTTGCTCTTCGTGCACTCCCGCTTCCACCAGCCGGCGATGATAGGCCGCCGATATCTCCGCGCCCAGTACTAATGTGAAAGCGCTGTAGTACAATAATATCAACAACAGGATAAAGCCCCCGAGTGATCCATATAGCACGGTGTAGTTTTTGTAATGACCGGGCAATGTCGTGTACCAGCCAAACAGATGGATGAAAATCAGCCAGAGCGATGCCGCAAAAACTGCGCCGGGGACGACGGAACGAACGGTCACTCGTTTAGTCGGTAGGATGCGATAGATAGTTCCGCAGATGGTCGCCATCAACAAGAGCGGAATGGCGATGGTGAGAATCCCTTTCACCAACACCCCGACGAGATTGTGGCCAAATATAATGAACGGAAGATGCACCCGGCTCACTAGACGCACCACGTTAGTGAGAAATACCGCACCGAGGAGCAGTATGCCGACGATGGGCAACATCAGCAATGCCAGTCCACGGCGTATCCAGTATGGACGCTGGCGCTGTGTGTGCCAGATGATATTCATGGCGGCTTCCAACATCATGAACACATGACTGCCGGTCCACAATGCAAACAACAACGCCAATCCAGCCAACTCAGCACGGTATTGAATCAACGTGAGAATCTGGTCGCGAATAACTTTTTGCGCGTTGCCGCCCAGATCAAGATTTGTCGTCAAGGAGGTAGTAAAGTCGCTGATGACTTCAGGCGCCCGAGATTTATCCACAAAGAAAGCGGCAATGAACACCGCGAGCAGCAGGAACGGTACCAGGGAGATGAGCATGTTGTAGGCGATAGCCGAAGCCGTCATCGGCACCCGATCCGTATGAAACCGGTGCCAAATCTCACGCAAAAAACCATCACAGGCACGCCAGCGCTTTCGCCACTGTCCGGGTTGCGGCATCATTCCTCCCCTGCGATCGCTCTGCCCAAGTAATGCTCAACTCATCAGTCTCGACAGATAGAACACAGCACTCGAGATACGCATCGAAAGGTATAGATCGATTGTTTGGTGACCTGCTGACCCGCATTATTCATGCAGGACTTTCGCTTCTGCTTGCTCCCCTCTCATCGGGGTGAGGGCAAGACTTTCCAAAGCGACAGTCCCGCATCAATACTGCGTATTAGCGGGCTTAGAAAGCGACGAGGATGGCCCGTTCTCCTGGACCACCCTCGTATTGTCCCACGTATATACGGTATTCTTACGCTTCGCTGGGGTTACTGTCCGTCGCATCCTTGATAATGGTCTGCACGCGCTCGCGGCCTTGTTTCACTGCAGACGTCACTTGCGTGCGGCCTTGTTCCAGCAAATCGCGGCTGCTTTCCATGACCTGACGACCGCTTTCACGGACTTTACCACCAAATTCATCAGCATATTCGCGAATATCGTCGCGCGTCTCTTCACCGCTTTGTGGTGCTAAAAGCAACCCGAGCGCAGCGCCAATAATCGCTCCCAACAACACGCCACCGAGAAAATCACGACCTCGTGTATCCATCGAAAACCTCCTTGCATTCCGCCGATTGGTTGAGTGAACTGATATGGCAATGTATCACGGTGCTGCAAAAACGTCAAGGCACTCTTCGCCTGTCACCGAGAGAATCACCGGGAATATTTATGAAAAAGGCGGTATACAGATGCCGCGTTCCGTGATGAAACCGCGTACCAACACGCCAGGTGTCACATCAAAGGATGGATTCCAGGCCTGGGCACCTTCGGGCGCCACCGCAACTCCCCCACAGCGGCAAACCTCTTCTTCCGCGCGTTCCTCCACCGGTATATCCGCTCCGCCCTCCATGGCTGTATCGAGCGTTGACCACGGGGCAGCTACATAGAAGGGTATGCCATGGGCGTGCGCCAGCACCGCCAAATTATAGGTTCCTATCTTATTTGCGAAATCTCCGGAACGTGTAATGCGGTCTGCGCCGACGATGACCAGATCAACTATTTTCGCACGTATGGCCGATGCGGCCATATTGTCGCATATCAACCGGTAAGGTAGTCCATCCTGCTGTAATTCCCAGGCGGTCAACCGCGCTCCCTGTAAAAGCGGACGCGTTTCATCTACCCAGACCATCTCCAGGCGACCCGCTGCCGCCGCCGCCCGGATCACACCGAGTGCGGTACCGATACCGCCGGTTGCCAGCGCGCCGGTGTTGCAGTGCGTCAAGACGCGCGTGCCCGGCGCAAAGACCGTAACACCTGCCTGCGCCATGGCCTCGCAGGCCGCGGCATCTTCCCGATGAATCTCGCGCGCTTCAGCCAGCAGAGATACGGCCAGCGTTGCAAGGTCAGCTTGCTCTTCACGGGCAATCCGTTGCCGACACCGTTCCAGCGCCCAGAAAAGATTGACCGCTGTCGGTCGTGTGGCAGCTAACAGGGAGTGGAAATCCGCTAACTCACCGTGATTCCGCGCCTGACGCGCCGCCAGGGCCATTCCATACGCGGCGGTAATGCCGATCAGGGGAGCGCCGCGCACCGCCAGTGTCCGGATGAGTTCCGCAACAGCCTCCACAGTCGAACAATGCACAATCCGTTCTTCACGCGGAAGTAAGCGCTGATCCAGCACGTGCAGATGATCAACTTCCCAGGTAATCGGCGTAATGTGTGTGGTGATCATAAATAGTCTCGTTTCAGAGCGATTAGCCCGCAATATTCGCGATGTAAATGCAGCTTCGGCTAACTGTAGCATTATTCATGCCTTCATGAATAATACGGGTTAGCAGCCCGCGGATACAGTATCGTTGTGCGATGATACCGAGATTTTCGTGTCAGGCGAACACTATATCTACCTACTCTATGAAGGCATAGACGGTAGAAACAGTGTGAAGCATCACACGGAAAGATCGGTGTCAGCGGCGACGAGACTTTATCCGCGGGCTGCTAGCGCATAAGCGCCGGGTAGATCCAATCCGCGTGATCAGCAGTGATGCCATCACCGCCATCCAAAACCTCCAGGGTAAGGTTGCGGGCATTGGTCACATCAACGCGTGCATACCCCGGTTGGTGGTATCCCGCGACGATACCGGAATCCGCACAAACCTTACCATCGACCAGGATGCGAAATTGCAGGCGATGCCATTGGGCAGCCTCATCATCCGCGCCATAAAAAGTTTCAAATGACCGATACTTGCCATCAAGCCGGTACGTGAGGTGTGAAACCGCATGTGTACCCAGACCCAGGCGGAAAACTAATCCACCCACACAGAGACGTCGATCTTCAACCGTGCGGTTGCGATGCAGTGTCCCCCACCCTTGCGTCGCTTCAAGATGCGTGCGTGTTGACAACGGCACGGGGAGTTTCCGTGCGACACGCATTTTATCTGCGACGACGAGTAAGATGATAACGCCAACCACTATGAGCAGACCATACCTGCACCGGCGATCATCCATCCAGGCCCACTGCACATTCGTCACCGGCGTACCTGAACGGCGACACGAGAAGAATGCATATCCGCCAACCAGTAACAGTCCAGCCAGCAGTAACCAGAGCTTGGTTTCCGCCTGGTACCGAATCTGCAACTCATGCCGACCAGCCGGTACTTGCACTGCAAGAAATCCCGGGGATACCATAAAGGTAGGCGCCGGACGCCCATCCAGGGTAGCTTTCCACCAGGGGTGATTGGTCATCCGGCACATAACAACGGTCGATGCCGGAGTCGTTACGCGCACCGTCAGTGCCTGACCGGTCAATGCCGTCACCTGGCAAGTGCCGACCGTATGTCCCGGTGGAGTTTCGGCAAAGAACCTGGATTCCGCAAACCAATTCATCGGGGTTCCCGCTGGCGCGTCTGTCGTGTGCACGTTTTCCTCATAGTGTAACGCATCAATCGCACGCAGCGTATGTCTCCCCATGTTTGGTTGCCTGGTATAGTTGAGCTGAAAATGGGCACCTGCCGCACTCCAGTTGCTCCGCGCCCATAACAGCTCAGCATAGGCTGCGGTGTCTTTCGTGCCGATAATCGTGTAGGGAACGGTGATACAACTCGCTCGCCCGGGTGATGGGAGGGTAAAGAGATAATGGGGACCGCTATGCATCAGCAGTTGTGCGCTGCGCGGGGCGTGCGCCGGGTTGTTGGTCAGCAGGTACTGAATGTCGTAGAGCGCGCAGAAATCGGCAGTCACTTCCGGAAATTGCAGCTGTGCATCGGTTGCCATGGCCCAGGAGAACGGCGCGTTGGCGATAGTAGGGATCCCTTCGGCCGTTAAGAGGAGATACACCGGCACTTGACCAACGTGATAATTGGTGCCCCAGTTACCGTTATAGCCGGCATATACGCGGGCCTGCGGGTGCTCGTGCAGATAGGCAAGAATCGGGACAAAATCCGGATATTCGTGATGGTAGGCGGTGACCGCTTCGCGCATAAAATGCACATTGGAGGCCAGATACGCGATTCGTGGACCAAGCAACGCGGCGATCCCACCCAGCAAGAGCAGTAGCCCAATGCCTTGCCGCCATACTGTGCGGCGTTCAAATATCCACTGCGTGAGCACACCGGCAGCCAGCGCCCCGAGCATGCACCCGAAAAGATGGACGCCGTTGACAAGCCGTTCGATATGCAATCCAGACGTCATGGGCAGCAAGTCGATCAGCGCACCCCAGGTTGGACGCCCAAAATAGAACGCTAACCAGCAGAGAAACGCCAGCGCCATCCACCCACTTGCGTTTTCTCGTACACGATGCCAGCGCCAGAGTCCGATCCCCAATCCTCCCAGCACCAGCACGGTGTAGAGTGGAAGCCGGTTATGATCAAAGAGTTCTCCGGTGAACAACCAGGAAAGAATGGTTGGCGCGCCGTAGGAGTTAAACTTCCCTGCTTCGTCATAGAGACTCTCATAGTGGTATGCGCCATGCAAGACCAGCGGCGCCACAAAAAAAGCCGTGAGTGCGCCCACCAGCGCGAACAGGAGCACCATTTGCCGCAACCGCACCGGCCACTCAGCGCGTTCGCGACTCATTAACACCGGAAGAAACAAACTCAATCCAGCGATATAGCCATACAGGATATGCGTCAAGCTGGTCAGCGCAATGAGTAGGGCTCCACGGAGTGGACGTTCACGCTCGACAATAACCCGATACCCCCCGGCCAGCGCTAACGGCACCAGGGGTGCGGCCAAGGCCTGGGCATACAATCCCCAGCCAATCCAGGTGAAACTCTCATACGCCAGACCGTATTTTCCCCCATCAGCAATCACCACCGAGAGCAAGGCTCCCCAGGCGGCTGTTAATGGCGTGCAGGACAGCCAGCGCAATGCCCGGTACATCGACACGGGAATTAACGTCAATGCCGCCCACAGGGTGAACTTCAACAAGAAAGGCAACGCCAATTTGCCGCAACCCAGTCCCCAGAGGAGCGCGAGCAGGAGGTAAGGAGCCGGCTGGTAATAGTGAAGGAGCGGAAAGCCCGCCAGCCAGGTAGGAAACCAGCAATCGAGTGGATTGCCGCCCTGGTGCAACGCATCAAGCAGACTCTGCACGACGCCGATGTGAAAGGCGTTATCATTTACCTCGCGTGGCAACAGCAGGAGTTCCGGCAATATGCCGATGGCGGGCAGCGCGATGGCCAGTGTCAACAAGAGTGTGCGCAGCCAGCGTGACAATCGGTCCGCGGGCCATGCCGTGTGCGTTACCGGTAGTTTCGAAGGAGTTGCCGACGTGTCAGTTCGTCTGATCATTGGCGGAGCGACTTACGCAAAGCGAAGAGCTCGCGAAAGGCTTTCAGGATCACGCGAGGATTCGCACCGGTTTGCGCGCCGGCGGTGCGTGGGTAATGTGTGACCGGCACTTCCTTGATTCGCGCGTGAAGCGCATTCGCACGCGCATACATCTCGGCGTTGATCATTGCACCGTCAGCCAAAATTGTCATCGCGTCGAGCAGTGTCTTGCGGTAGAAGCGAAATGCGCAATTGATATCGCGCACGCGCACTCCCAGCACGACGCGCGCCAGGAAATTCCACCCGCGGGAGTTCATACGACGATGGAACGGATCCCTCCGCACTTTGCGATAGCCGGTAACAATATCATGGTCCGACAGATACGGGAGAAGTTGATCGATTTCTTCCAAATCAAACTGGCAATCACCATCCGTAAAAAATACCCACTCATAGCGCGCGGATTGCAGACCGGCCTTCAATGCATGACCATAGCCGCGATTCGGTGATTGATTGATCACCCGCACGATATCCGGGTATTGCGCGGCGTAGCGTTCGGCAATCGCCTGTGTTTGATCGCGACTGCCATCATTCGAGACAATCACTTCATAGGGTGACGCGACCCGTTGCAACACGCGCAGCGATGCTTCAATCATCCGAGCCACATTGGCTTCTTCATTGTAACAGGGGAAGGTAATAGAAATGGCGGGCTTTGTCATAGCAGCAATCACATCAGAGATAATATTGAACTCATTTTAACAAGAATACCCAGAATTGGGCAAGCATGGCGCTCTCGCTCGATAATCGGCTGGAGTCCTTCCCTAAAATCAAAGAAATCCGGTATACTTTGTGAAATGGACCTGAAAGACAAAATCCACCACCTTACTGTCGCTCCCGCGCATAGCCTGCGATTGCAAGTTCCCCGCGCCCTGCTGGTGTCAGTCCTTGCCACCCTGGTAGATGTCGGACTGTATACCTTGCTGGTGAAATCCGCGGGACTGCCGCCAGCCGGTGTCGCCGTCGTCACGTATCTCATAGGCGGCGTGGTGCAATACACCCTTTCCACTCTTTGGGTGTTTGCCCAGGCCCCGGCGAATCATTTCACGGGTTTTGCGCTGTTCTCTTTACTATCCCTGGTCGGCATCGGCATTACCTCGGGCACTATCTATTTGTTGTACAATCGGCTGGGTATAGACCCTATCCTGGCAAAAGGCGCCGCGCTCGTCCCGACTTTTTGCTGGAACTTCTTCAGCCGCAAATACATCATTTTTCGCGAACGCGCTCAGGCTGATCTTTCGCAACCCGCGCCACTGTCGGATACACATTGATTCTCTATGCCACCACGCGCCTCCGTCAAACTTGACGGTACTTGACACAAAACGTCACTTTTGGTAAAGTTTATTGTGTCAGCAGGATGCTGTCGTCATGGCCCCTTCGTCTAGTGGCCCAGGACGCCTGGTTCTCAGCCAGGAGATCAGGGGTTCGAATCCCCTAGGGGCTACCAATATAACGACCGTCGTGATTTCGCGACGGTCGTTTTATTTCATCAGCTTAAGCAAACGTGAGTCAGTTAGAACACAACACCCCGCGGTATGCCGCGGGGTGTTGTGTTCTACCATGTGAGTTACAGGTTAGAAACGACGGCGTGGTCGCCCGCCATCGCCACCGCGGTCCCCGCCACGGTTGTCGTGGCGCGGGCCACGATCTCCGCCCGGTTGGTCACCTTGCGGACGAGGCGGGCGCGCTTCTTGCGACACCTCACCCGGTTCGGGCGGCGGCAACATAGCTTTGCGCGTCAGGCGGATTTTACCGGATGGGTCGCGCTCGATGACCTTCACGACGACCTCGTCGCCAATATTCACCACGTCTTCCACGCGGTTGACGCGTTCGTGCGCCAGCTGTGAAATGTGAATCATCCCATCGCGTCCGGGGGCAAGTTCGACAATGGCGCCGATCGGTTTGATTTCAACAACGCGACCGACATAGACTTCGCCTTCAGTGATATCCCGGGTGATGTCTTCGATAATGCGGCGCGCCGTATTGCCGGTCTCGCCATCGGGCGCAGCGATAAAGACGCGTCCGGTTTGTTCGATATCGATCTTTACATTCAGATCATTCTGAATCTTCTTGATCACTTTACCGCCAGGGCCGATCACGTCGCCGATCTTATCGGGGTGAATTTCCATCACGACGACGCGCGGCGCGCAGTCGGACAATTCGGCGCGTGGTGCGGGCAGCACACTCAAGATGTTCTCGATAATCTGCAAGCGGGCTTTGCGCCCTAACTCGAAGGCTTCCGCGAGCTGCGCGTGGGAGAGTCCACCACGTTTCACGTCCATCTGAATGGCGGTGATGCCTTCGGTCGTGCCGGTGATTTTGAAGTCCATATCACCAGAGCCGTCTTCCACACCTTGAATATCGGTGAGCAGGACGGCGCGCTTCTCGTCACTGACCATACCGATGGCAATTCCGGCTACCGGTGCTTTAATGGGCACACCGGCGTCCATCAGGGCCAAGGTGCTGCCGCAGGCGCTGGCCATCGAACTGGAACCATTCGATTCCAACACTTCAGAAACCAACCGTAAGGCGTAGGGGAATTCATCCTGCGAGGGTAGTACAGCAAGCAACGCGCGTTCGGCTAAGGCCCCGTGGCCGATTTCTCGACGGCCAGGACCACGCATGGGACGCACTTCACCAACGCTGTACGGCGGGAAATTATACTGGTGCATGTAGCGTTTGGTTTCTTCCGGCGAGATCGTGTCCAGTGTCTGTGCATCGCCAACGCCACCCAGCGTCACCACAGTGAGGGTCTGAGTTTGTCCGCGGGTGAAAAGGCCGGTGCCATGCACACGCGGCAACACACCGACTTCACAGGAGATCGCACGAATTTCGTCCGGCTTGCGTCCATCAGGACGACGCCCTTCGTCGAGGATCAACGCGCGCAAGGTCTTTTTCACTACCTGGTCGATAATGCCGCGGACCGTCGTGGCCTGTGTTTGATATTTTTCCGGGAAGCGTGCGGCCAATTCAGCCTCGATCTCGCGAATGAGATCGCTGGTGGCGCTTTCCCGCGCGAGCTTACTGGGATTGACGATGGTATCACGGATGCGCGGGGCAAATTCCTGCGCGGCGGCTAATATTTCCGGATCCGTGGTGGGTTCAGTGAAGACAAACTTCTCAGGTTTTATAAGCGCGACTAATTCTTCCTGCAAATCGATGATTTGTTGAATGCCGTCATTGCCGAACGCAATCGCGGCCATCATGTCTTCTTCGGACACCACTTTCGCGCCGGCTTCCATCATAATGACGCCTTCACGTGTTCCCGCGACGATCAGATCCAGATCGCTTTGCTCAATCTCCGAAAACGTGGGGTTCAGAATGAACTCCCCGGCGATACGTCCGACACGCACGGAGGCGACGGGCCCCTGAAAGGGAATGCGTGAAATGCTCAAGGCCGCGGAGGCGCCGATGGTCCCCAGGATATCCGGTTGGTTCTCCTGATCGGTGGCCAGGACGGTGATGATGATCTGCACGTCGTTGCGGAAGAGTTTGGGGAAGAGTGGGCGAATGGGACGGTCGGTCATACGCGCGCCGAGAATCGCGCGCTCGCTGGGACGTCCTTCCCGTTTGATGAATCCGCCCGGGATTTTCCCGGCGGAATACATCCGTTCCTCAAAATCCACGGTCAGCGGAAAGAAATCCGCGCCTTCCCGTGGTGAATTCGACATGGTTGCCGCGGCCAACACCACCGTGTCGCCGCAACGCACTAAAACGGACCCGTCAGCCTGCTTGGCCAACCGCCCCGTTTCAATGCTCAACACTTTACCATTAACGGTACGTTGAACAGTATTCATTTGTCTCTCCTCATTGATGGGGTCGTATTACACCCCGTCCTCGAATCTGTGGTCCACGTACCGCCTGCAACACGCGGGTCGAAGCCCGAGCGCTGTTGCGACGGCCATGTTCAACAGCTTCTTAGCGGCGCAGGCCAAGTCTGGCAATCAGAACGCGATACCGGTTGATATCCGTCTTCGTCAGGTAATTCAACAAGCGCCGGCGTTGGCCAACCATCATGAGAAGTCCACGTCGAGAATGGTGGTCCTTCTTGTTCTCCTGCAGGTGAGACGTGAGGTGGGTGATGCGGGCTGTCAGCAGAGCCACCTGAACTTCGGGTGACCCGGTATCACCATCATGGGTGTGATAATCCGCAATGATCTGGTCCTTCTGCGCTTTCGCTAATGGCACGTGTAATGCTCCTCAGATTAATTGTCGGCGGCATTATAGCACATGAGCGGCATGATGTAAAATAGCCTGCAAACGAACTACATTCGCACCGTTTTCCTAGCCCGCATTATTCATGAACACATGAATAATGCTATAGCTAGCCGAAGCATTATTCGCTTCGCGAATAAAGCGGGCTAGAGATCAACAGGTCATCCACATTACCCTTGATGGACACAAATGGCGAAGAAAAAGGGTTAAAGCCTTTTTATCGGAGCTATTGCGGGTCTGCACCCACATCAACCGCCCGGTGGGGACGCCACCTTTCTCACCCAGTTGGAACAGCGGTTCGAGCAATTATTTACATAGCGCCTACCCCAAAGTCCGGGATTTTATTATCGTGACCAGTTTTTCGTATCGGGCGCGAAGCGATTTTGACTGTATTGAGAAGAGACACACGAGAAAATCACGACAAAGCCTGCCGCAATAAGATGCCGCGAGGCAACATGCCTGACTTTGGGACAATCATCCGCCATGCTTCCCACCATCCGTGGCGGAAGCACTACCAGAGATGTAATTCGGCTCTTGGGAGCCGAATTACATGAGAGGCTCTACTTATCCCCATGGGGTCGAACGAAAAGAAAGAATCGTAGGTAAAAAGAAAGTCTGACCCCAATAATTTCCCAAAAAGTTCCCTGCTCGAAAACAAAGATGCAGGAACGCACTGATTGGCAATAAGGGCACGGCATGATAAGATGGACCGCAACAGCGTTGTGGCCGCATCACTTCTGCGAAAGCACCGGTCCGTGGCCTGCTACCGCCCAGTTGACCGTGCAATTGTGCTTGCAGCCGGTGCACTGTGCACATCACCATAACGCACACACAAGGAGTATTGAATGCGCACGTCTCTCTACTTCATCATCACTACCTGCTTAGCGTCGATACTGCTAATGGCGCTCCCCGGTCAGGCGATCGACTGGCGCTCCCCGGCCAACCTGAGAATCGTGGGTGCTAAGAGTGGCCTGGAAAAGGAATATCTCCTTTGTGGCTTCGGACAGCCCGGCGGCTTGTTCTATCCGAACGAGTTGGTAACGCTAACCCTGCTGGCGCCGGCCAAGCCCATCGCGCCTATTACCGGAGGCAGCCTGCTCACCGTCGGCATCCACAACCGCGTGGCGACGGCGGATGAAACCGGCTATGTAATCGTCTCCGAGGCGCCACGCGTCGCGCGCACGGCACAACCGGAAGTTCGCACGCCGCTAGATGGCTGCACCCAGGCCGGGGGCAAGTTGACCGTCACGCTGACCGTGCCCAAGGAATACGGCGTCTATGCGGTGCTATTGGAACGCCAGGACGGCACGCGCACCGCGATTGGCAGTGTTGCCCGCGTGCATCGTCCTACCCCGCGCAAGGATGCCATCCCGCAAATGCAGGCTGAATTCAATTTCGACGGGTCCTATTCAGCCTGGACCTCTCCAGAGTTGGCAGACGAGATCGGTGCGGTCGGTGAGCGCCTCGGGTATACCATGATGCGCGTCGAAATCCATTGGTCGCAGCCGGACCGGAACGGCCCATACGACTTCAGGGCGATCGATTACTTCATCGCCGGCATGGAAAAACATGGCATCAAAGTGATGGATACTACGGGCATTCACCCGACGTGGACACGCTCGCTTGATCTCTACGGCGTCTGCGAAGAACAGTATGACCCGGAATTTGCCAAGTGGATTCAAGCGTTCACCCTGCGCTACTGGAAAGGCGGCAAAGTGGGGCTGTGGGGCATCGAGTTTTACAACGAGCCGTGGGAACCGAGTGGCATCAGCGGCTGGCGTCAAGATTCCGTGCGTTATCGGAAACTGCTGCAGGTGATCCACGACAATGCCAAGGCCGTGGCGCCGGGCATAAAGATTCTCGGTACGTCCTCCATTATGAATACCGAGGACAAACTCATCGGCAATGGCCTGGCGGATTACGTCAATTTGCTCGATATCTTAACTGATCACTACGTCACGTCCCGCGCGGCCTATGGCGCGCGGGTGGCCGAGAAATACGGGAAAATTAGTGGTGAGACGGAAACCTGGGGCTGCAGCACCGAGGTGCTTATCCCGCAGTTCATGACCCAGTTCCTTGCCTGTGGCAACCGCTTCATTAATCCCACCACCGGTGACATGGTGATGGACGTGGCGAATACACCGGGCGGCATGACTTCGATGCCCAAACCGCCTGCTGTGGCCATCAGCGCCTGGAATGCCATCATCGCCGACCGCCCGTTCAATCGCATCGCCTTCACAAAGCACCTGCCGTGGCTCTACCAGTTTGGGCCGGATAACGACGCGGCCTTCGTGCTGTATGGCAAGTTGCAAGCCAACGCCAGCGGCGATCCGCGCGACGTGGTGTGGTCGCAGGCTGCGGCCGGTCCCGATGGCGTGATGACGCTGACCGATGCGAAATCTGCGCTGGTGGTGCTGGATGCTGCAGGGAATCCGGTGGCACGCAAGACGAAGACGACTTTCCAGTTGCCCATGTCCCGGTCGGCGTTCTATCTCTCCTCTCCCCTGGGCGCCGGCTACGTTATCGACTGCGTGCGGCTGTGCCACTTGGAAGGATTGCGACAACTCGAAATCATCCCCGGCACGCTCACCGCGCGCCCGGCTGCGGGGAAGCCGGTTTTGCTGCCGGTGACGCTGCACAACTTGAACAATATGCCCGTCACCGGGAAACTCACCGTGAGATCGTTGCTGGATAACGACGCGGTCGGCACGGAGCAGACTGTGTCGCTGGCCGCCGGGGAAACGACAACCGTACATGTGGCCGTGACGTACGTGCTCGCCGGCGGACTACCGCTGCAATTCACCGTCACCGCCAACGGGATGCCGCAAACTTGGCGCGAAGTTGTGCAATGCACCGCCGTACCGAAGATGTCCTTGCCGGTGGACGGCGACGCGCAGGCCTGGAACCGCGTGACGCCGGTGACCGTGCTGCGTACTGAAGGTGTGGCGGTGGCCAACAGCATCGAAAAGGCCTGGCTACCGTTCATCAAGGGCTCTTTGGAGGTGTTGCCCGCAAAACGCGGCGACGTGCGCCTGGCGTGGGACGAGCGAAATCTGTACATTCAGGCGACGGTGGATGCCGCGCAGCTCAACCCGAAAGCGCGGTTGGAAACGCGCGACGATAACCAATACTATTATTCAGCAGCCGATGATGCCACTTGTGACGGCCTGCGCAAATATGAGCGTTTCGTTGTCCCAGCGCCGCGGAACCAGGCGGAAGTCGATGCCCTCGCGACGCTCAAAGCCGACCCGGAATGGCCGCTCTACCAGCAGTACCTGAAGGAGCACCCCGAGGCGAGTGCGTTGCTGAACAACGAATTCTGGTCTGTCTGGCGCTATTTCGACGCGAAGCGCCGGGGCCTCAATCAAAGCTTTTCGCTTCAGAACCATACGTACAAGAGTTCGTTCTTCGGTGACTTGCCCTTCAGCGGAGACAGCTTCCAGTTCGCCTTCGACCTGGACGCCGCCGACCGCCGCGCGCAGAGCACCCATGACCTGGTGTACCCGTGGGAGAAGCTTCCCGAGAACTACCAGGCAATCCCGGACAGTGATTATGAGTTTGCGCTCTCGCTCTGCACCGACGGCAAACCGGAGTTGTGGTGCCTGCTGGCGCCGGGCATCCCTCGTTCACACTATTACCCGCGCAGCCTCCGTGCCATCACGGACCAGCATGCGGTGAAATCGGCGACGGTGAGCATCAAGTACGAGAACGGGAAGACGACGTACCGCCTGGCATTACCCTGGCAGGAGTTAGCTGTCACGCGACCGGCGCCCGGCCTGAATCTCGGTTTCACCTTCCGCTTTAACGACAGTAAAGGCGGCGCGGTCACCTTCGGCGGTGAACTGGCGGCGACGAAGACCAACAACCTGACGCTCCACCCCTACTGGGAAGATAAACCGTCCTGTTCAGTGCGCTGGGTATTGCAACCCTAGCCCTCTTGATTCACGAAGCGAAAAAAGCTTCGGCTAGTTGTAGCATAATTCATGTGCTCATGAATTATGCGGGCTAGCTACTCTATGAAAGCGTAGACGGTAGATATAGTGTGAAGCATCACACGGAAAGATCGGTGTCAACGAACAACGATACTTTACCCGCGGGCTGCTAACCGCTATTTCGCAAAGTGAATATAACTTCGGTTAGCTGTAGCATTAGTCAGAAACGAATTGACTGCCGGGCTGCCTGAAGTATTATTCGACGGCGTCGTTACTGAGGTTACGGGGACAAGGTATACAGTGACAGGTTCTACATTACCCTTCCCTGCCACTTTCCACCCTACCGGTTGGCGGGTGAGATGACGGACCTGGCGGACTTCGAATGCTATCACGACGGCGGGCGCGCCTTGGTCCAGTCGGTGTGGGTATTCGCCTGCGGAAGTTGCAAATACTCCTCAACCTTCGGACCGGATACGAGGGTCGATCTGAAAACAGGCACAGAATGTGCATTTTCCCTCTCCTTCTTCCGCCGGTCTGGCCGACGGCTCAGCGACCGCGCTGAAGTATACATGGGGCGGCGGCTTTCATCCCTGTAGCCCAGCCGGTAGAGGAGAACCCCGTGACTTGCCGAATATGACTGCTAATGGACGATCTGGCACAACAACATGGACACCCGCTGCGCATTGGCATTCCCCGCGCTATGGGGTACTATTACCTGTATCCGTTCCTGCGCACGCTCTTGCTCGAATTAGGCGCGATCCCCGTCGTGTCACCGCCCACGACCAAGCGTGTGATGGAACGGATGGAGGTGTGTCCGACTGATGAACCCTGCCTGGCGGTCAAGTTGACATTTGGCCACGCGGACCTGCTGGCCAGCCGCGAGGACATTGATCTGGTCTGTGTACCGGTCATCGCGCAGGTCGCCGATACCGCGTGTTGCCCGAAGTTTATTGGCATCGGCGACATGGTGCGCCACGGTCTGCGCCTTCCGGAGACCCGCATCATCACCCCGATTATTAACTTTTCCGCCAATGACCATACGCTGCAGAAAGCGCTCACCCCCCTGGCGCATCGTTTAGGCGTGACCGATCGCGCGCGACTCCGCCGGGCCATCCAGCAGGCGCGCACGGCACAGCAACGGTACAGCGCGCTGTGCATCGCGGAACAAGTCACCACGCCGGAAGCATATCACTGGCTGGAGACTGACACTCCACCAGCGGTTGCTACATCGCCACCCAAGGGACCCGTCATCGCCGTCATCGGCCACCCGTACGTGATTTACGAATCGGTGAGTCAGGGGATGATAGAGCGCCTGCGCGGATGCGGACGGGTGATTACCGCGGAAATGGTCGATCCCCGCCTGGCGTTGCAGGCCATGGCCGGGGTGCGTGAAGGTGAGCGCATGTGGCCCTTTGAAGCCATCCTCCTCGGCGCCACCTTGCATTTACTCCAGCAACAGCAGATCGATAAGCTCATTCTGGTGGGTTCGTTCGAATGTGGCCCGGAATCAATTATCGAATCCTACATCGAGGAAGAGGCGGAGCGGCACGGTATCCCCTTAATGCTGTTAGCCCTGGATGAGCACAGTGGCGAGGCGGGTCTGGTCACGCGGTTAGAAGCGTTCATGGATACTGAAAAGTTGGAGCACGTGCACGCTGAGGTCGCAGCGTTTCCCACCCCGCATCTCCTCACGCGTCAGGAAGTAGTCATTGGTTTCCCGTCCATGGGGAATTTAGATGTCGTGGTCCATGCCTTCCTTGAATCCCTCGGTGTACGGACCATCCCCACCCCGCGCACCACGAAACGCTGTATCGAGTTGGGACGTGAGTTAGCGCCGGAATTTGCCTGTTTCCCCTTTACCGCTACCCTGGGACAACTGCGCTATCAATTAGAGCAAGGGGCCAATACGCTGCTGATGGTGGGGGGAAAACAGTATTGCCGCTTGGGCTGGTATGCCCAGGTGCAGGAAAAGCTCCTGCGTCGGCTCGGGTTTGATTTTCAATTAATTGTCATCGACTCGCCGTTCCCGCTGCATGAAAAGTGGGGGCCGTTTGTCGCCATGCTCCATAGCGTAACCGGCGGTGCTTCCTGGTCGCGCATTTTACGCGCGCTTTATGTCGCATATCGCCAACTGGTCGCGTTGGATCACGCGGAAATGCTCGCGCACCGCCTGCGCGCTTTCGAACGTAACCAGGGGGTCACCGACCGCCTGTTGATGCAATTCCAACGACAGATCATCCGCTGTCATGACCTGACCATGCTGCGTCGTGTAGAGCGCGACTTTGCGGAAGAAGCGGGCTCCATCGAGACGGAAGACACGCATCCGCTGCGTATCCGCATCGCCGGGGAGATCTGGGTCATCCTGGAGCAATCCGCCACTCGCCATGTCGAACGCTGGTTGGGCACCCACGCTGATCCGCGCGTATGGGTCGAACGCGAGCACTCCACCAGCGCCTGGTTCGACGGTCATATCCTGCGGCGTCGCGCCGCACTGGCGCGCGAGGAGTGCGTTGTCGCCGCAGCGCAACCCTGGTTAGGCCATAAGGTCGGCGGGCATGGACAGCATACGATCGGACAGATGGCGCTAGCCCCCCGAGAAGGCATGGATGGCATCCTTCATATCTTTCCCTTTACCTGCATGCCGGAGATCATCGCGCAGAATATCCTCGTGCGTATGTCCGAGGAACTGGATCTCCCGGTACTGACCTACATTGTCTCTGAGCAAATGGGGGAAGCCGGCATGGAAACGCGCCTGGAGTCGTTTCTCGATGTTCTGGCCGAACGCCGTTATGGACGGACGAAGTTAGTGACGACCTGACCGGCATTATTCCTTTGTGAATATTGCTTTTTCAACTCGCTTTCTTCATGTTTTCCGGAGGAAGGCGAATCAACCCGGATTATTCATGAAGAAATTGACTGCCGGGCTAGCCCGCTTTATTCGCGAAGCGAATAAAGCTTCGGCTAGCTATAGCATTATTCATGCGTTCATGAATAATGCGGGCTAGCTGTGGCATTATTCGAAATGTTATGAATAATGCAGGTCAACGAGGAGTGCGCTACCTGTGGATGGTTATTTAGGAATTGATGTCGGGTCAGTGTCGACCAAACTCGTGTTGATTGATGAAGATCGCGTTCCGCGATTTTCGCGATACGCCCGCACGAATGGTCGGCCCGTCGAGGCTATTCAGTCTTCCTTTCGGGCGTTTGCGGAGGCCCATGGTTCATCGATACGCATTCTCGGTGTTGGAGCCACCGGCTCGGGTCGTCATCTGGCCGGTCTGATGGTCGGCGCAGATGAGGTACGTACGGAAATCACCACCCACGCAACGGCCGCCAAGCACGCCTGTCCGGAAGTTGGCACCGTCATTGACATCGGTGGACAGGATTCGAAAGTCATCCATATCCGTCATGGCGTGTCAACCGGATTCAATATGAATACCGTGTGCGCCGCCGGTACGGGCAGTTTCCTCGATCATCAGGCCACACGCCTGGGTATTCCCATCGAAGAGTTCGGGGAATATGCGTTGCGTTCACATGCCCCGTTGAAAATCGCCGGACGCTGCGGCGTATTTGCCGAATCGGACTTGATCCATAAGCAGCAGTTGGGATATCCGCCGGAAGACCTTATCGCCGGTTTGTGCATCAGCCTGGCGCGTAACTTTCTGCAGAATGTTGCCCGTGATGCACAAGGACGCAAATTACACCCGGTCATCCTCTTTCAAGGTGGAGTCGCGGCGAATGTCGGTATCCGCGCCGCGTTTGAACACCTCCTCGGCCAACCATTGGTCGTACCGGAGCATTTTACGGTCATGGGCGCCTGGGGCGCCGCGCTCCTCGCCCAACGACGGCATCATCGTGGTGGAGAGACGACGCGATTCCATGGTGCGGAACGCATCTCTTCCTTTGCATGTCATCCGCGTTCGTTTACCTGCGACGACTGTTCAAACCATTGCGAAATATCCGAGCTCATCATTGATGGCGACCTGGTCAGTCGTTGGGGCAGTCGTTGCGCCAAGTGGGAAAATCTAAATATCTGTTCTGCTGATCGGCACGAAGAAGTTGAACCGCCTTTAGTCCGCAATATTTGTGAGCACATGAATGAAATATTGACTCACCAAAGTGTCATTCGCGATACAACGAAAGTGGGTTAGACCGCTTTTGTTGCCATGCGGGAAAGCCACCCGCGAACAAATTTCTCGGCGCGATGATGCGAAGATGTGACGGCTGCATATACCGATAACGGTGGACAGGTACCTGTCCACCGTTATCGCCCCCCTCCGAGCCGGTAATATACTTCCGTGGCCTTCGGCGCCGTTTGATAAGTTCTACACGAGTGCCAACTCGCTGCTCGCGCCAACGGCGCAGGCAGGAAGCGTGACAATCACCGTTGTGCCATGACCTTCCTTGCTCACCACGTCGATGAAACCGCCGAAACGTTGCATGATCACTTCATATACCAGCGACATACCGCGACCGTGTACTGTGGTGTCGCCTTTCGTCGTGTAGCTGCGATCGTAGATATGTGCGACCCGATCAGCGGGGATACCACACCCGGCATCCGTCACTTCGATCATGGCGCCTTCACTGTAGTGGCTCACCGATATCCATACCAGGCGTTCGCGTTTTTCCTGGAGTGATTGGTAGGATTCCATGGCATTCAGGATGAGTTGTCGCAGTGCATCAGCCAGTACCACACTATCGCCAGCAATCGTAATTGACGATTTGGGAAATGACACCTGGAGTTCGCACCCATAATGGGCATATGTTAAGCGCAAGGCATTGGTCACTTCGCGCATCACTTCTACCAGGTTAAACTCTTCAATGGATGTATCAGGCGTTCCCTGGGTGTGTAGAGAATCCAGGTACGAAGCTGATTTCCGGATTGCTGTCATCCCGGTCGCCGCTGCGTCGATCGCATCATCCAATAAACCATACACATGAGTAGGCACATGCTCTTCGTGCGCCAGAGCATCGAGCGCATCGGAGACATATCCATCTACACGTTGCAGCGCGTTATGGCCGGTAGCCAAATCAGAATCAATTCCCTGCACGATGCTTTCCGTCACCGTGTGCATGGTGGTCATCTTTTCCTCGAGTTGCAGACGGCTTCGTCCCGTCACCAATTCGGCATTTACTTTCATGGCGCTTTGCAGATTCTGTTCATGGCGTTTAATCACCGTGGATAACGTGTGCACAATGAACCCCAGACAGGGAAAGCCGACCAGATTTATCAAGAAGCACTGCACCATTTCCGTTTGAAACCCGGCTGGTTGTCCGAAAGGCGGGGCGGCATTGAGTGTTATTGTTGCCAGCAAATTTGATGCCAACATGATGCCGACAACCACCACGGTGTTCGCCGGGGCCAACACACATAACGCGGCGGTTAACGTCAGGTAATACGCGGCACATCCCAACGGCGCCGATGGAATCAAACAGATGGCCAAGCCAAGGATCCCGGCATCCAACGCGGTATCGACCCAGGTGTAGCGTCCTTTCGGCAACGTTGCTTCTATATGTAAGCCGATTAAGCCCAACAGGAGAATTCCCAACGAATTATCAGTCGAGGTAGGAGAAAGGGTTGCCGCGCGCACGGTCAGTAAGCCAAAAATTACGGCGGAAATCATTAGAAAGAAGGGGATAGTGTAAAGCACGGAACGTGAGACTTGTGCCTGCGACGATACGGCTGGTTGATGTTGTTCCCAATGCAGCATTTGTAGTAAAGCTTCCATGATTCTCCCCCCCTTTTACCCGAGAAGTCTTCACTGTCGAGTATGATCATTTATTCCATACCACGCCGCCATTTCACACAAAAAATCCCCCCGTAGAAATATCCACGGGAGGATTTTCAGGCAGTCTTTCCGCCCCATACTATCCGCGGGAAGACCTTCTAGCGCTGATACACAAGCTTCCAGCATCCTGGCCCACACTTCATCCATGCCGCGATTCGCGCATGTAATTCAAAAGACCTCCAGTCAGGATGATCTCAATTTGCCGGGACGTCAGGCTATGTGCCAGCAGTATCGTGATCGGCGTGTGGCCTTCCACGACCAATTCCAGCGGGGTGCCGCTGCGCAGACGTTCGGCGATCTCGGGGAGACGCAAGTGATCGCCTTGTGCTACACGCGTATAATCGGCATCATGGGCAAAGGTGAGTGGCAGGATACCGAAATTGATAAGATTGGCCAGGTGAATTCGCGCAAAAGATTGCACAATGACCGCCTTCACTCCCAGGTACATCGGTGCCAGTGCCGCATGTTCCCTGCTCGATCCCTGCCCGTAATTTACACCACCCACGATAAACCCGCCCCCCGCTGCCTTCGCGCGTGCGGCAAAGGTGGCATCCACCTGTTCAAAGACATATTCGCTGATCGCCGGAATGTTCGAGCGCAACGGCAACACTTTCGCACCGGCGGGCATGATGTGATCAGTCGTGATGTTGTCGCCGACCTTCAACAACACTTCACCGGTGAGCGTCTCCGGCACACCAGGATGAATTGGCAAAGGTTTGATGTTCGGCCCGCGCACTACCGCAACTCCGGCGCCATCCGCAGCGGGCGCCTCAATCAACTGATCCGCAAGGTCCGGGGATCCGGTGAAAGCGCGGATAGACGGCGGCGTTCCCAACGTGCGCGGATCGGTGAGTTTACCGGTGAGTGCAGCGACCGCCGCGACTTCCGGACTGGCCAGAAAGACACCGGCCGACGCCGTACCCGAACGCCCGGGAAAGTTGCGGTTGAAGGTACGTACCGAGATACTATCCGAAGACGGCGCCTGCCCCATGCCGATGCACGGACCACATCCAGATTCCAAAATGCGCGCGCCGGCGGTGATAAGGTCTGCCAGTACACCGCTCTCCGCGATCATCTCAAAAACCTGTTTCGAACCGGGCGAGATAGTCAGGCTCACCTCCGGCTGCACGGTATTCCCGCGCAGCAATGCGGCAACAATAGCCAGATCATAGTAGGAGGAATTGGTACAACTCCCCACGCACACTTGCTGCACCGCAGTGCCGGCGAGAGCCGTGACTGGCTGAACCGCGTCCGGGCTGTGCGGCGTGGCGACCAACGGCTCAAGAGTTGAGAGATCGATTTCCAGCACTTCCGTGTAGACCGCGTCACCGTCGGCCGTCAATGGGCAATAGCTGGCGCCGCGGCCTTGCGCTTCCAGGAAGGCACGGGTCACCTCGTCGCTGGGGAAGAGCGAGGTGGTCGCACCAAGTTCCGCACCCATATTGGTTATCGTGGCGCGCTGTGGGACACTGAGAGTGGCTACACCAGGACCGAAATACTCGATAATTCGACCCACCCCACCGTTGACGGTCAACCGGCGCAGCATCTCCAGAATGACATCCTTCGCCGAGACCCACGGCGACAATGCGCCGAGGAGTTTGACACCAAGGATGCGCGGCATCGTCAGATAGAAAGGTCCGCCGGCCATCGCCACCGCCACATCCAGCCCACCGGCGCCAATGGCCAGCATACCCACCCCTCCGCCTGTTGGCGTATGGCTGTCCGACCCGAGTAACGTCTTGCCCGGTGCGCCAAAGCGTTCCAGATGCACCTGATGGCAGATGCCGTTGCCCGGTCGACTGAAATAAATACCATGTTTTTTGGCAATGGTCTGCAGAAAACGATGGTCATCTGCGTTTTCGAATCCCGCTTGTAACATGTTGTGGTCGATATAGCTGACGGAAATCTCGGTACGCACGCGCGGTACGCTCATCGCTTCAAATTGCAGATAGGCCATAGTGCCGGTGGCATCCTGGGTCAGTGTCTGGTCTATGCGAATGGCGATTTCAGTTCCGGTCTCCAATTCGCCGGAGACCAGATGGTCGCGCAGTATCTGCTGTGCAAGTGTCAGGCCCATGGTGATCGGTATCCTTTAACGGGTGGCATTAAATGGAGCCCGGCTATCAATAACGTCATGGATAATCCGGGCTAAATAATCTTTCGTGTTGCATTGCGCGGGTTCCTTCCAGACTGCTTGCCTAAGATGAGTAGGAAACGTTTCACATGCGTAACGACTGCCAGAGCGTGTCGATGCGCGCGCGCACTTCCGCGGTCATGCGCATCTCGTCCGGCCATTCACGCGCAAACCCCTCACCAGGCCATTTTTTCGTGGCATCGATGCCCATTTTTGAACCGTAGGCCGGCAGACGGCTGGCGTGGTCCAACACATCGACAGGTCCCAAGGTGAACTGGGTGTCGCGCTCGGGGTCGATATGGTTGCCCACACGCCAGATAACCTCATCAATATCGTGGACGTTTACCTCGTGGTCAACGACGATGACCACCTTGGTGTTGGCCAATTGTCCCAGACCCCAGATAGTATGCATCACTTTGCGGGCATGACCGGGGTATTGTTTGCGGATGGCAACGATCGCCAGGTTATGGAAGGCGCCGGCAATGGGCAGGTGATAGTCGACAATCTCCGGCGCCATCATCTGCACCAGGGGGAGAAAGATGCGTTCGGTCGCCTGTCCGAGAAAACCGTCTTCCATGGGCGGGCGACCAACAATGGTTGCAGGATAGACCGCATCGAGCCGGTGCGTGATGGCTGTGACGTGAAACACGGGGTAGTCGTCCGCCAGCGAATAGTACCCGGTATGGTCGCCGAACGGACCTTCGCGTCGTCGTTCATGGGGGTCAACATACCCTTCAATCACGAAATCGGCGTCCGCCGGCACCTCCAGGTCACAAGTTGTGCAGCGTACCATCTCCACCGGACGTTCGCGCAGAAAACCGGCAAAGATCATCTCGTCCACCCCATCGGGCAATGGTGCGGTGGCGGCATAGCTGATAGCCGGATCTCCGCCCAGCGCCACCGCTACCGGCATGCGTGTACCCACCGCCTCATATTGTGTGTAATGTCGCGCCCCGGTTTTATGCATCTGCCAGTGCATGCCGGTGGTACACGCGTCGAAGACCTGCATACGATACATCCCGCAGTTGCGTCGTCCGGTCTCTAAATCGCGTGTAAAGACCATCGGCAGGGTGAAGAAGGGACCGCCGTCCTGCGGCCAGCAAGTCAGCACCGGCAATTTGCCCAAATCCAGGGGGTTCATGAGCACCTGCTGGCACGGCGCTGATGTCACGGTTTTCGGCAGATAACCCGCCAGTTGCGCCAGTCGCGGAAGCTGTTTGAGTTTCTCCACCATGCTGGTCGGCGGTTCAGAACGCACCCACTCACGCATCCGCGCGGTCAGTGCGTCGAAAGTATTGCCCAACGCGAACTCAGTACGCGCCCGCGTACCGAAGAGCCCGATCGCCAGCGGAAATGCCGCACCTTTCGGGTGTTCGACCAGCACGGCGGGTCCTCCGCTTTTCACCAGACGATCCGCGATCTCAGTGATTTCCAGTATCGGGTCGAGTGGTTGAGATATCCGCAGTAATTCTCCGCGGACGTCAAGTTGCGCAAGGTAATCGGTCAGGCTCGCAAAAGGCATAACATAGCTCCGTTGTCCGGAAATGGCGCGGATTATCCAAGCGCCCGGATTTTTCATGAACGAATTGACTTCCAGGCTGACTGCGGCATTATTCGAAATGATATGAATAATGCAGGATTCTAGCGTCAGGCATTGCTTACTCGCGATCGAACTTCACATTCCCGTCCCCAACTCCGCTACCGCGGACACTGCACTTTTCTTCAAGATTTCTCCGATCCCCGCTAGCCACTTACGGTCCGGATTCGCGTTGGAACCAAAGACAAGCTGGGCAAGTGCGGCAATCTTAGGGTCGCGGTCAGCGCTGATGCGTGCGGCAAGGGCTGTGAGGACGTTATCAGGTAACTTACTCATCTTCAGTTGCTGTTGAGCGATACGTTGTTGCTGGCGGGGAATCTCCTGCGCGACGCGTTTTTTCACCAATAACATATGCGGGTCCGGCTCCTGCAGTTGCTGATCTAGAATGCCGCTCATTTGGACGAAGATATAACGATTAAGCCACAGGGCATCGAGCGCCGGAGCGGCGGCGTCGGCATCGCCACAGCGCAATGCGGCGAGAACAGCCTCCTGGTATAACTCCTCATCCTGGGTCACCGCTGAGGGGTGGTCGGCCAGTTTACAGCGGGTCTTCGCAAACTCTGCGCGGTATTTGTTCACGAGTGGCAGCGCGGCAGGATCCCCGCGCCGTCCCAGGCCTTCAAGTGCCCCCAGGCGCAGGACATAGGTGCGATATGCCGGGTCCTGCGGTACGCCCCCGCCGGCGTCATCCAACCCACCGGTGTTTTCCCCCTCACCCGCGTCACCATTCTCCAGCGCGTCTTCCAGCACCTTAGCGTCGGACGTCACACGCGTCCCACCCAGCAGGCGCAAGCCCAACGACGCTTTATGCGTCTGCCCGGTCTTAATCAGTTGTGTGGCTAGCGGCGCGAGCGTGGCGTCAAGATACGGGGCTACGGCAGCATCGATACTCGCCACGGTATCCAGGTCAATGTCGTCATCACCCTTAACCACGATATCAAGCAACGTCTTCGCAGACTCGCGATCCCCGCAGAGTCGCGCGTATTTCGTCAGAACCGCTTGTTCCTGGTCACGTTTGCCCCGCGTTCTGGCAAGTTGTGTCGTGAGAAGAGCGCGATAGGCAGCAGGAGTACCGGCATCAGGCACTTTCGTGGCGTCCAACAACCAGGCGATGGTGCTCGCGGTTAGCGCCGGCCACCCGTCCCAGTTCCAGAAGGGCAATTGCCCGGGGTGTGGATCGCCCATGACGCTGCCGGCGAATACCGCGACGCGCCCTTTGCCATACGCACCGGCGATGAGCAACGGTTTCCCGTCGGCGGTCACCAACACTTTAGCACCCGGCTTCGGAGTCAGCGCATGATACCAGAACACGCGCGGGCCCAAGTTCCAGGAAAGTCCAACCACTGAGTTGCCGACAACATCTGGTCCCGCGGCGAGCAGCAGGCCTTCAAGCGCTTGCCGCGGCGTTTCCTTCTCCGGAAAGATCACCGGCGCTAGTTCCTCCAGCGCTGAGTTATGATAAGATGCATCATAAGCGTAGAACCCTCCGAGCATGAGCACCGTCCCGCCATGTTGCACGTAATCCGCCAGCATCTTCCGTCGTACCGGTCCCAACGCCGCACCGGAGATGTTATCGATAACGATCAGATGATAGGTCATCAATTCTTCATAGGAGTCCGGGTAGAAGCGAACGCCTTTGGGGTGCGTCCAACAGTCTTGCACCAGCGCCCCGCCGATGCGTGCCAGCGCGCGCTCGATGCCATAATATTCGTGCCATAACCCGCGTACCAGCAGCACACGCGGAGGATGTTGGGGCAGAAATATCCAGGTTTCCGGCGCGACAACCCCTTGCTTGCCCGCCATTTCGGCATCAGTTGCCGCCACGACGGGAAGGACGGCGAGGAAGCATGCCAGGACCACCAACGCGCACGTTTGCATCACTGCACCCCCTCATCCGCGTCATAGTCGATGACGATGATATTCCAAAAGCGTACTTCAGGGATGGTGAGTGCCAGCGTTCCCTGTTGCACACGTCTCTCCAATGGCGTCGCCATGAGCATCGCCGTTGGGCAGAGATCCCAGGCGCCGGTTACAACGGCATTCGCCGGCAATTTGATTCCTAACGGGAATTTCCGCAAGGGAGGTTGGAGCTTCATGGCAAAATTTGTGAGTGTGCTATCCACGACCGGCGACGGGAGGAGGTGGAGCACCAGACGGTGGCGCCTGGCGCCCATATCGACGGTGCGCGCCAGGTGCTGCCACTCCGATAACTGCGCTGTCGGCGGGAGGGTAATGACTTTCGCGGCGTCCTTCAAGGGACGCGCTCGATTGTTATAGAGCAATTCCGCATAGCGCAGCGCGAATTGCGCGTGCGGCCCGAGTTGATCTTCGAGTGTGCCATAATAGGGGTGACAGCCACAGGCCAGTAGCATAGAGGTCAAGTATAGCGCGTCTAACGGGGTGCTCTTCCGCGGTGGATCATAACAAAGACCCAGATGACCATGATGCGGCCACACCAGATCACGATAGCTGGTAAGGTTGGCGATGTAAGTACTGAAAGGCGAGGGGTGTTTAGCCACCTCGCGCGACGCTTCTTCCATAATCAGCCCGCCACCGCCCACCATGATATCCAGCGCCCCCACCTGTTCGTCTTGCGTCGCAAAGGAGTTATAACCCCACTGGTAGTTTGGCGCCGACTTTTCAACCAACTCGCGAACCTTCGCCGTGGCCTTTTTCGTCCATTCAGATGAATAGTAGGAATCGTAGCGCGTTGCATCCCAGCCAAACAAGTTGTGACTGGCGATCAAGGTCTCAGCATGTACCTGCATCGCCGGCAAACTGCGGGCATCCTGGAACAACCAGCTCTCCGGCCACACTTGAAAATCAACCCCCTTTTCCATGATTGGCCAGTTCTCCAACCAATCGGAGGCGACATCAGCGCCGCTGAACCATTCGGGATGCTTGCGCATTAATTCGAAACCTGCCGGTCCGTCACTGCCCCACAGATTAGAGTAGACCGTCGACGCCATCCCATTCGCATGGGCGAAGCGAATGAGATTCTTCGTGCCCGATACGGATTCCCGATATTGTGTTTGCGCGCTCAGGTAATTCTCACTGTCCGGCGTGAAATCGCCGAATTCATCGGGCGCCCAGAAAAAACATTCAAAGGCCGTAAAGCCCTGAGCACGCGCTTCGCGCACGGACTCCTCGGCGACGTGGGGATCAGCGTATAGATCCGTGAACATAATTCCCTTGACGAAAGCCGTTTCCCAGAAGTTTTTTGTTACGGAAAATGTGGTCGCACCCATCGTCGTCAGTCCATCCGCGGTAGTGATCTTTGCCTGCAAGTCCGTCCCCCAGGCCAGGTTGTCGGTAGCCAAAGTTCCCGTCCAGAGCTTTTTCTCACCGGGCGCCAATGTCATGACTTCATCATGCAGTGGGGTTGTCGTAACCAGCCCACTCACGAGTTCAAGGGTGAATGAGACTTTCTGTAAGATATCAGCGGTGTTCTCCAGTGCTACGGAGATAGCGCCCTTTTCACCGGGCGCATAGACGACTTTATTCGTAGTGACGGCGGTCACGGCCACGGGGCACAAGCGTTCAATATGAATACCGGTCGCCGCCAGGTGGTAGTGGATTTTCCCCAACTCCTTCACCGCGATCATCCCTTCGCCGTCAGGTTTTGGCAGTTCGTCTTCCAGGATGAGCCCACCAGGTTCCGCATCCGGTCCTCCCAGGTCACCATCTTTCGGAGCCTCGGGTTGGGTCGCCGCGGTTTTATTTTTCTTCGCCTGCTCACTCTCCAGCGACCACCCCACGGAAAATGGTGCGGTTGTTCCACCGGGGATGACGAAATCAACTGGGCAGTCAACGAATTCATCCGCCACTGGGAAATTTAACATCGTGATAGATCGATGCGTATTGCCCGTCATAATAGTAATGCTGATGGCGCTGGTGTTGAGATCGCTCAGCGGAGCCATGGCCAGCGGGACATGCAAGCGATAACGTCCGGCAACCAATGGCGCGGCACTGACCCCGGTACACAGCATGCCGTGCAACGAATGGTCGGTCTCCGTGGCGAAACATCGACCCGCCGCCAGGGCTTGTGCGACGTATTCCCGAGAGGCAACAGTGTGAGGCACGCACGATACCGAGACGACAACGGCAAATAACCGGGTGCCGGTACACAACATGCCGCAGAGCAGCATCAGGCGTAAAAAATGCATAAATATGCCTCTTTCGCGCAAAAACGGACAGTTTCTTCTGTTCATAATAGGTGATGGCAACATCGCGATCAGATAACCAGACTATCTAGAGCCTCTCATGTAATTCGGCTCCCAAGAGCCGAATTACATCTCTGGTAGTGCTTCCGCCACGGATGGTGGGAAGCATGGCGGATGATTGTCCCAAAGCATGAATGATGTGGGTGCAGCACCTATTACTTCATTATATTCGCTAGCAAAACATGATTCACCTTGCCTTGAATACACGATCGAATTCATACGCTGTGCAATCGTCTGCAATTTACGAAAACACCATATCACGTTATACTTGTTAGCATTAATCACGCAATAAGGGATAAACAAAGATGTCGAACTCTGACGATCCTGTCATTGTGGAGGCGCCGACCCGTCCGGTGACAATGCGCGATATTGCCGAACAGTGCGGCGTAACCACGGCAACCGTATCACTCGCCTTGCGCCAGGACCCGCGATTGAGTGCCGCGACGATTGAACGCGTCCAGACTGTCGCCACCACCCTGGGGTATGACCGCGCGCATAATCAAGCCGCACGTCGGATGGTCATGCGGCGCTATGGACGTGATGTCATCAACCAGATGGTGGCCATCTTCCTCCCGCGCTACTTCTACAAGGCGACCTATTTCGCCAGCCTGGCGGAAGGTGTGATGGATGCATTGGCTGAACACAATTTTACCAACGTCATCGTCTACAGTGACACCGCTACATTGGATGACCGACCGCTTCCCCCGATTTTCACGAACAGTGAAGTTGACGGCGCGATCATCTATGGCAATACTCAGGTCTATCACAAGCTGCGACAAACCAGCGGGTTTCACCAGCGCCCCATTCTCTCTATGATAGTGCCCGTTGAAGGCTGTCCCATAGTTGCTGTCGATGACGAGCATGGCGCCTACCTGGCTGCCAAGCACTTACTTGAACTGGGCCATCGTCGTTTCCTCCACTGGTATACGCCGGACCCCGGCGTGTCTGGGGCGCGACTGACCGGCACGCAACGCGCGTTGCGCGAATGGCAACTGGATCCGGATGAACACCTTACGCTGGCGACCTGGTATCTGGGAAGCTTGAATCCTCCTTTCCACCTGGCCTTACCAGATGGATCAGCCGATGATGCCGCGCACGGTTTTTCTCCTGATGCCCAGCATGATTTCCTCGCTTATCTCCGCATTCATCCGGACATCACCGCCATTTTGGCTCCCAACGACGCGACCGCGCGGCGAGTCGGCTATTTATTGCGCCGCGAAGGCTGGAAAATCCCTGACGATATCAGCCTGGTAGGGTATGATGACTGTGACCCGATGCCTGACGAACATGGGCATAATATTCTGACCTCGGTTCATCTTCCGCTCGTGGATGTAGGACGGCATGCAGGATATCAGTTAATACAGCAGATTATGCAGGGAACCCCGCTGCCGCAACGCTTGATATTACCCACGGTGTTGCATGTGCGACAATCCACCGCCGTGCCACATCGATGACAGAAGAAACTCCAATTAAACACGGACACATGTCCTGTACGCTTCACTAACCAGCATTATTCATAACATTTCGAATAATGCCTCAGTCAGCCCGGCTGTCAATTCGTTCATGAATAATCCGGGCTAATACTGTTGTGTCGAACTATTTGCATTTTACTCCTGACATTTGCATTTTCCCAAGTAGGGAATCCGGAACTGAACGCGAAAGAGAACGCATCCTTCTCGAAAAGGTGGTGCACATGACACATCGCGAGCGCTTTCTGCGTGTTATGAATTATCAATCGGTCGATCGCACCGTATACGGCGTATGGACCGGCGCCTGGCCGGAAACCTATGAGCGCTGGAAAACGGAAGGCTACGACCCGGCCAAGGAACCATATTATCCGGTCGACCACTGGGGCTGGATCGGGCACTGGTTCTTCCCCAACCCACCCTTCGCACATACGGTTATCGAGGAAGATGACCGCACCATCACCTATGTGAACCACGAAGGCATCCTGATGCGCGAGCGGAAGGATAACCCCTACTCGTCGATGCCGCAATTTCTGCGCTTTCCGGTGGAGACACGCGAAGATTTTCGTAAATTCGCGCAAGAACGCCTGCAACCCGATCTGGCGGCACGCATCGGGCAGGATTATATCGCGCAACTCAGCGCCTTCCGCGAGCGCGATTATCCGCTTCTCATCGTCGCAGACCGTTGGGGTGGTTTCTTTGGCGGGTTGCGCAACATGGTGGGAGTCGAAACACTCTGTACGCTCTTTTATGACGATCCGGCATTCATTGAAGAGATGATGGACGGCATCGCTGATTTCTGCATCGCCATCATGAGCCAGGTACTGGATTATACTGATGTCGACGTCTTTGGATTCTGGGAGGATATGGCGTACAAAACCGCACCACTTATCGGACCGGAGTTAGTGCGAAAATTCATGCTTCCGCGCTATAAACGGGTGGTGGACTATGTACGCGGACGCGGCGTCCCCTTCGTCTGCCTGGACAGTGACGGCGATATCTCATCACTAATCCCGGTCTGGCTGGATGCCGGCATCAATATTCTTTACCCCTTTGAAGTGCAATGCGGAATGGATGTGCTGAAGGTCCGCAAAGAATATGGACGCGACCTTCGCCTGTGGTTTGGCATCGACAAGCGCGCGCTGGCGGAAGGCCCGGCGGCCATCGACGCGGAACTCGCTCGTGTTCGTCCCCTCATCGCTGACGGCGGTTATGTTCCCGGCCTGGACCACAGCATGCCCCCGGATGTACCTTTCGCCAACTATCGATACTACATGGAACAGTTGTGGACGGTACTCTAATCCCATCAGGGATCTGTCCTCTGGCCTTATCTACCGCAAGCACCAGAGGACAGATCCCGACCGGGCGATTAATCCTCTTCTGTCACCTCGGCAGGAACCTTCAGACACAGCATTAACGGCACTTTTTGCCAGTTTCGCACCACGTTCACCCCCGCCGCGACATCTTTCCAGCGGGTACCGGGAAGCGGAATGATCCACACTTGCTCATGATGCTTCGGTCGGTCATTAAAAAAGCGCGTCAAGTCATCTGCGGTCGCAAAATGCGCTGGAGCGGCGCGCAAACCACGGAGTGCTTGCACCAACCCTGGGCCATCCCAGGCGACGAAATTATTCGGGTATGTCGCGGATTGCGGACAAGAGGCCAGCAGATAGCGCGCAGGATGAACGATCGACGGTTCTTGAATGCCGAGGAGCATGCTGAAACTGCTATTATCACCCATATCGAGATACGGCCAGGCGCCGGGTACCTCAGGTAATTTGATGGACATGCGGTATATATAGACCTGCTCCGCCGCAGCCCGCGCCAACATGGCGCCGGCCAGCATCCTGACCGCCTCCATGGGAGTCTCCGCAGCCGGAAAGATAAGCGGGTTCACCGAAACATTCAGCATCCGGGCACAGCGCATGGCATGGATGACGGCATTGGTGAACAGCGTGATGTCTTTGGTATTCACCGGCAATCCGACCAGGGGGGCAATACTGACGGGTTGGAGGGAATACTCTCCGGTCGCTGATATATACACCCCGGGTTCCGGTGCTATTCCATTGCGCTGCAACAGCGACCCTCGTATCTGACGACCGATCATCAAGTCATTTGCCAATACGGCTGATGGTTCCTTGCCTTTCGCCCGTGCAGGCAAGAAGTCGGCGATGAGGTCAATATTCGCGCACAAGGCATCGAGTGCGCGCGAGCGGGGGTTTTGCGGGTTTGCGGCAATATCCAGCGCCGCTTCGTTCAGCAAGCGATCGACGTCGGCTTCATCGATCGCGATGGTAATCGTCACATCGCCGGCCACCGTGCGCGCTGGCGGTAACGGGTGATCCGCCGTCATCGCGGCGTCAACCGGAGCGGCAATCCATAACTCCGCATGGTAGGTTACTGCGCCATGCAACGCACTGTTAATGTATTCGGAACTCATCGCGAGCGGTATCGTCAACGTCTCATGCGCGGGGATCGTCACCGTCGGCGCTGGATTGTTGGGCCCATATCCATTCCATTCCAGCGCGTTCATCACTTCTCCTGTGACAAGCCGACGGTACACATGTCCGGAGGCAACCCACGAGAAAGACCTTGGTTCGTCTGCGCTATTCTTCACTGTCACCGAAAAATCCAGCTTCTCGCCCAGATGATAGAGCGGTTTGGCGGATGATAAAGCGATGGACAGACCGGCATGCTTCGCTTCGGAAATGGGTCGATTCGCCCGATGCTGATAGTCCTCTGGAGAGATAATCGTCACGCTGATCTGGTTTGAGGCCAAAGTGCCGGTCCACGGATACTTGAGATCTTTGGTGGGGTCAACATGGATGGGTTTATACTCAAACCAAACGGTATAGGTTCCCAGCTTCACGATGTGTACCCATTCGTCCAACGCTACAGGTAATGGCTTCTCTTCACCGGGTTTCACGGTAACCCAGGCCGCGGGAGCGTGTCCGAGCATCAAGTGCTGCATATTGTGGACGCACGGAATACCGTGGCCGTCAAGCATAAAAACGTGCTGAAAAAACGTGCTATCGGCATCATAAACAAAGCTGATCTCGTGATCTGAGACATTGCGCATGACCAATGGCACTTGAATCGTATCGCCCAGCACATACCAGGCTTCCGGCGCCGGGCGCAACTCAAGTTGGAGACCGTTTTCGGGTTTCCCCGCGTTCGCTGGCGCTACAGCAGTAGATATAACGGCAAATGACGCCAGTGCGGCAGTAAAAAACAACGCAACCATGAGGAAAGCGCGGCGGGGATGACATCGACGCATGGAACTACCTCCGATCCTTCTCCGCGTTTGACGCGGAGAAGGAGGGAAATGTTCCAGACCATGATAGGCACTGTCCACGTGCGTAATGGACTTTTGGCGACAGTACCCGAAGTTACTTCTCGCCGATCTCTCCGGTGTCCGGGCCGCCAAAGTGCATATTTTCGTCCGCTTCGATAGCGCGGATTTCCCCCCAAAGCGCGGGGATGATACGCGCCTCTGAAGGAAGATCACCAAGGATAATTTGGGAGGTATTCGCCCAATACCGACGGCGAACCGTAGCGGTGCCGGACTGGTCGCTCTCCAGCACCCCAACATCGCCACGCAACTTAGCGCCGAGTTTCGGTGGATCGACCCCCAGTTGTGCCCAGGGAATGGCCGCCTCGACGATCCACTGGTATTCCGATGTGGCGAAGCTCATTTCCGCCCCGTTGATCTCAGATGCAACGTCAATCTCTTCCCGTCCCACCGGTGAGGTGAAGACCACACGCGCTCCCGTGGGGGTCCCGGGCACGACGTAGCGGTAGAGCATGGCCACGGGATTCCCTTTTACCCGCGTCAACAACAAGCGCAGATCTCCCGGTACGGGCGTAGTGCGGTTGGCGTCGGCATTCGTGTTCATACCCAGATCCACTTCCAGGGCGTCGCCATGTTGAAAGAGGCGTGTCAGATCATCCGCGCTATTCTGTAAAGGGGAATTATCTGAGAAGGCGCCGACGATATAGATTTTATCATGATCGTATGCCAACCCCACTCGCCAGGAACGCACCACTTTGCCGGTCTCATTTTTCTCTTCGGCGATGGTGGTAAAGGCTGCATCAGGCCAATCATCGAGTGAGCCATCGATTGCCGGCGCTTTATCGGCATAGGGCAGCACCGCGATCTTCGGCTCTTCGTGCGCGCGAGTTAAAGCCGCACGTGCAATTTCCCATGTTTTCGTCTTTTGAATATCCGCGACTGCGACGGTCACCGCACCGGATAGACGCCGGGTATCCGCCAATCCATCGACGCGTACGATGCTGTTGTGATTTTTGCCGGCCAGTGCATACACATTGCCGTCGTCCGCTTTACAGATACTGCCATAGAAGTCTTCGACGGTTAGACGCAGGTCGCTAAGGTCGGTTTTTCCGGGGAGCCATTCCGGCATGGACCACCAGCGTTGCCCGTACCCAACCGGTCCGCCAAAAATCGTCGCGGCCAATAGTCCATCCGCGGTGAACGCATACCAGTCGCCATGATTGCCATTCGTGACAAAAAACTCTTCCTTCCCCAGGAGAAAATGTCCCATAATTTTCAACTCGCCAATAAGCACGCCGGGAGGCCGATTGGCAAATCCCCACGGGTTCGCATTAGAAAGCTGTACCGAGGCGTAGTTGTCGGGGTAGTGCCAGAGCGCGGTTCTTCCATCCGCGGTCACCAATTTATCCTCCAACACAAAAGCGCGTCCATCGGCTGTCGTCCAGGCGGATGCGGTCAACTCCGGCATGGCTTGCAATTTCGCCAATTGATAGATCGGCAAGCCATCCAGCCGAATCTCCGTGGGCGTCAGGCGATATCCGGGGAGACGAAAGTTAAAGGAGAGTTCCTCCCCGATGAGTGTGGCATATTTCAATGGAGTCTGCACGGTGGTCTGGAGCTCCGCCAACTGCGGAATACCGTCGCCATTCAGATCAGACCAGCAGAAGCCTATCGCGGAGCGATCGACTTTGGCAAAGGCTTTGCGTAATTCCGGATAAGTACTGACCGCGCTCCAGGAGGCCAGATTACCTGCGGCAGCGATCGGCGTCGCTCTGCCGTCTGTCTCCCGGCAGAGTACGGCCACTGTACCGGCCTCACCGAAGAGCGAACCGGATTCGTCACTGGCCAAATAGCGATGTCCTTGATAGTAGATCGGGCGATCAGGGTAGGCTCCGGCCATGCTTGGCCCCAACCCGGGGCGATATAAACGGCTCTCGAGCTTCCACTGCCGCGTGGTCCAATCCATGCGGAACTTCATGCCGAAATAATTGATAATCGACCGATCACCGGGGTCCATAGTGCCGCCTCCACCATAGGTAGTGGGACCATAGAACTGTTTCTCCAGCTTGCCGTCAGCTGACCAGCGCGTGACACGTTTGGGCTGGTAGGAGGCCTCAGCCACCCATACTTTGCCATTCTGATCAACGGTGATGCCGACCGGCTCATCAAGACGCGTGGGGTCATAGGGACCCAGTTGCGGTGGGCCTGGAGTACCCAGGGTACGCACCAGCGTACCCGTCTGCACATTGAAGACCTTCACCACACGCGCGCCGGCATCCACCACATACAGGAGTCCGGCAGCGTCGAAGGTCATACCGCGCGGCGCGATGAGTTGCTCATGCGGGATCACGACGGTCGGTTCGGACTCCAGCTTATCAGCCGGCAGACGCACGATACGTCGATCTGAGGCGATATAGAGCGAGCCATCTTTCGCAAGAGCAATCCCCGTAGGATGCGGCAAAGGGATCTGCTGAATGATCTCCGCCTGTCCTGTCACATCTTCCGGTGCGGGTAGTTTGACGACCGTCACCCGTCCGTGCAACGGAGCAGGCAACGCCGGATCGTCGCCAAGCGCGCTATAGGCGACAAAATAGCCCAGGCTGGCATTGTGCGGTCCGGTAATGATGGGATTGCCGAATCCGCGCGCCCCATCCGGCGCGATCACACGCATGCGCACAGCGCGCGTCGTCACGATATCGCCGAAGTCAACGGTTGCCGCAGTAGGAGTACGGGGAGGGTTCAAATCGTTTTCGCGCGGTTGAATGATCCCCGCTTGCTGCCATTGCGTGTCGTCTTCCAGACTCTCTTTCGGGTTGCCATCAGGCGGGCCGATCCAGTAATCGACGGCAGTGACCCCGTAATGTGTGGGAGCGACCAGCGTGACCCCACGGAGTGTGACTGTCCGCGACCAGATGAGTGCCAGTCGCGCCGGGTTATCGGGGGTGATGGGCGTCTTTGCGGGACGCGACACACTCCACCCTCCTCTGCCGACGAGTTGTCCTTCAGTGAAGGCCAGTTCTCCTTCCGACGCAATGTCGATATACCGCCGATTGAACACCTGACTGAAGAGGATCGTCGGTGCTTTAAAACGCAACGCGCGGGTAAAAATCCCCCCCTTCGGTGCGAGGGCGACCACCGGACCAGCTCGATTCGCACTCTCTAGCGGCACCCATTGCGCCGGGTCGAAGGGGTCTTCGTCCAATCCGCCACCCGCAGCATCACCACCGGGTTCCATGTCGTCTGCGTTGCCACCGGGCACTTTCCCATCGGGTTTTAAGGCATAGACTTTATATGCGCCGGTTTGCAATAGAATAGAACCCACAGGGAGCGGTGCGGTAAAAACCATGGTAAGCGTACCGGCCAGCGCGCCGTTTTTCGGGGCCTCCCCCCAGCCCGCCAATTCAGAGCTAGGGGATGAGCCGGTAAGGAAGGCCGCGAATAAACGTTGGCGTTCATCATAATTACGCGCATCAAAGTCGCGTGGCCGCGACGGTGGCATGGGCATACAGCGGTTGAGATCAACTAGTTCGTCAGAGAAAGCTGACTGCAACCAGGGCATCGCCGGCGCATTATAGAGCATATACAAGATGTTGTTGCGAACAGCGGCGTCTCCCGCATCCGGCGTAAAACTCCCATAGATGTCGGTGCCGGCCGGCAACTCGCGCGTGTAGCTAAAACTGGCAATTTGCCGGTGCGAAAAGGTCTTTGAATCAACGCGCTGTACGCCCCCGGGAGTGATCAGGTACGCATAGGCGCCATCGCTCGCAATGCGTTCCGCCGGCAGATTGCCCCCACCCCACAGTTTATTGCCATCCAGGTCGGTCGCAATGATGGCCTGACCATACTCTGACCCATAGGTGCCCAGAAAGAGCCGGTCACCGATCGCACGCACAGCCACCGGCGCGCAGTGGTCAGACATCCACCCACCACCTCCGCGAACCGGGGCATACCACGCCGGCTGTCCGGCATTGTTCACCGTCCCCTCATAGGTGAGTTTGAGTGGTGGTCGCGTGATCGCTGACCAACTATACTCGCCGGGTGAAACATACTGTCCGGCATCATCCTTCAGATCCCAGGATTCGGGGACCTGACCCTTCAACCGTGCCACTTCTGCCACCAATCGCCGGACATGCGTACCACTTTTTTTATCGACGATATTGATGGCAATAAAGCCATCCTGGGGCATGTTATAATTGATTGTGAAAGGCGCCGGAGGCAATACGGTCGATGGTGGTGTGGCCTGTTCACCAAGCTCGACCAGTGGAATCACCGTGCCCAGCGCGCCGGCCTGCGCCGCGATCAGGCGCACGGCATGTGTAATGACTGGTTGCGGCAGGCGATAGACCATCGGACCGATACTGGCCGGCAGCGTCAGTTGTGCCTTCCATTGCGCGGCAGGCGCCAGAAATGGGTATTCGGTGGCGCCATCCTTCAGGCTAGTCAGTGTTGCCGGCACCGATTTCACATTCAACGCCACCAGGCCGGTCACCGGCACGGCGTCGGGCCAGCAGGCCATCCAGGCTTCCTGCTTCTCCTTACCCATGTGCACTGTTTTGCTCGTACCGAGTGCGACCGCGGGATAACAGCGTTCCTTCAGCAGCAGCGCCATTCCCATCTCGGAGGATTCCATCCCCCACTCCAGATTGGCCCAGGGAAGTTGAAGGCGGCGGTCGGTAAAGCGCAGCGCGCGCACCAATGTGCCTGGCGGTAAGGTTTTCACAGTGCCGGGTGGCAGGATCAACCACTGTGCGTCGTCACTGACATCACCGGGGTAAGCCGCGGTGGGTTTCAGGACGCTGACCATGGTTCCGCCGCCCAACTGAAAGAGGGTCTCCGCTGAATGACCACCGGAATAGGTTGTACAAATGGTGCCGATGGATACCGGATGCGTAAAAGCCACGCGAAAATGCCGGTCGCGACCGGCGACCGGTCCAGTGCTCCAGGCCGTTGCCGGTTCGGGGAGTGTCGTAAGTCCGAGGAGAAACTCCAGTGAACCGTGTGCCGCTGTCCCCAGTGTTTTGCCGTTTTCGAAGGCCATACACTGTGTCATGTCAAGGTCATCCGCGCTGATTGCCGGTGTTAATCCCGCCGCGCGCCCCGTGACAATTGAGAATAGCAGTAGAAAAAGTAAAAAGTATCCGGTGCGCATGCAATAACTCCTCAACAATATTATACGTGTAACTGCCGCGTAGTACCAGGCAGTGTGAAGTGCCCACTCTCGACACGCCATGTTGTATATTTGACACGCTGCCAGGCGCTTTGGTTGCCCGGCGTTTCTCCTCATAGTCACCGGGGAAATACATGAATGTGATGACAAAGGTCAAGACAAGATTACGCCTACAGATCACCGGTACGGTACAAGGCGTAGGATTCCGCCCTTTTATCTATCGACTGGCACACGACCTGGCGCTTGCCGGCTGGGTTGTCAACACGCGCCAGGGGGTTATTATCGAAGTAGAGGGACCGACTGCGCGCGTGGACGAATTTCAGCAGCGCATCGAAACCGACAAACCGGCGATCTCCGCCATTTACAGCCTGGAATCCACGTGTCTTGACGTTGTGGGGTATGTGGGGTTCACCATTCGTGAAAGCGACGGTGAGGGTGAATCCACCGCGCTTTTGTTGCCGGATATCGCCCTATGCGCGGATTGCCGGGGTGAAATACTCGATCCAACCAACCGTCGCTTCCGTTATCCCTTTACGAATTGCACGAATTGCGGACCACGATTCAGCATCATCGCTGCTCTGCCGTATGACCGGCCCAATACCACCATGCGCGGTTTCGCCATGTGTCCGGCATGCCTTACCGAATATCACAACCCGGCAGACCGCCGTTTCCACGCCCAGCCCAATGCCTGCCCGGAATGTGGTCCGCATGTGGAACTCTGGGACCGCGGCGGCACAGTGCTCGCGACGCATAATGCAGCATTGCACGGTGCGGTGTCCGCCATCCATACCGGACAAATCGTTGCAGTGAAGGGTCTTGGTGGTTTTCATCTGCTGGTAGATGCGCGGAATGCTGACGCCGTGAACCGCTTGCGCACGCGCAAGCACCGCGAAGAAAAACCGTTTGCCCTTATGTTTCCATCACTCGCCATGGTGGAAACCGCCTGTGATCTCACGTCGCAGGAGATGCGCGTCCTCACCTCGCCGGCATCGCCGATTGTACTGCTGCGCCGTCATGCGGATACGCTCGCGCCAGGAATAGCCCCCGGCAACCCCTACCTGGGTGTGATGCTCCCCTATACGCCGTTGCACCATCTGTTGCTGACCGATTTGAACTACCCGGTGGTTGCCACCAGCGGCAACCTCTCCGACGAACCGATCAGCATTGATGAGGATGATGCGGTGCGCGCCCTGGGGGACATTGCCGACATTTTCCTGGTGCACAATCGACCAATCTTACGCCATGTCGATGACTCGCTGGTGCGCGTGCTTTTAGGGCGCGAGATGGTGCTGCGCCGAGCACGTGGCTATGCGCCACTCCCGGTGATCAGTCCGGAGCCGTTGCCGCCGCTTCTGGCGGTGGGAGGGCATCTCAAGAACACCGTGGCCGTCTCTGTTGGGCAGCACGCCTTTCTCAGCCAGCATATCGGCGACCTGGAAACCGTGCCGGCGTACGACGCGCTGCGCCGCGTTGCCGCGGACTTACAGCACTTTTATCGTGTGACGCCGGTGCACATCGCCAGTGACCTGCATCCGGATTACCTTTCATCACGTTTCGCACGGGAGCAAGCCGCGGACGTGGTGCCGGTACAGCATCATCTGGCCCACGTGCTGGCCGGCATGGCCGATAACGCTTTGACCGGCACGGTGCTGGGTGTGGCGTGGGACGGCACGGGTCTGGGGATGGACGGTACGGTATGGGGCAGTGAATTCCTTGTCGTCACGGATTCCACCGTCAAACGCCTCACGCATTACCGTCCCTTCCCGCTGCCGGGGGGCGACCAGGCGATGCGCGAACCGCGACGCTCCGCACTCGGATTACTCTATGCCATGTTGGGAGACCGAGTATTTTCCGATGCAGAGTTGCTTGCGCGCCTGACCTTCAGCCCGGAGGAGATACCGTTACTGCGCCAAATGCTCGTGCGCGGAATCAACGCACCGCTCACTTGCGGCGCCGGCCGCCTCTTTGATGCTGTCGCGGCATTGATTGGCCTGCATGCTGTGGCGCGCTTCGAGGGGCAGGCGGCTATGGCGCTGGAATTCGCGACGATTGATATTCCAGACGAACCAGGGTATAACTTTCCACTGGTGAACGACGAGGCAGGTTTGGTGCTCGATTGGGCATCAGTAATTCAGGGGGTGCTGCATGATCTCGCTATTCATCTCCCCCACCCGCGCATCGCCGCGCGCTTCCATCATGCGCTCGCTGCTAGCATCGTCTCGGTTGCGCAACATGCGGCGCTCCCGCGCGTCGTACTCAGTGGTGGTTGTTTTCAAAACGCGCGCCTACTCACCCTCACCGTCGAGCAACTCCGTCAGGCCGGCTTCTCAGCTTATTGGCATCAGCGTGTACCCCCCAACGACGGGGGAATCGCCCTCGGGCAATTGCTGGCGGTCGCAAAACCGCGGCAATGGGTAACGGAATAATGAATTGTCCGCGCAGATAAGCACTTCACCTCTTCATACTTATAATGAGGACTTGTGCAGCGCTGTCATCTCACGATCACTCACTGCGGGGGTCTGATCTTCCGCGGTCTTCAGCACCAGGCCAACAAGGATCAAGTTGACCATCATGCTGGTACCACCATAGCTGATGAATGGCAGCGTGATACCGGTCAGCGGAATGAGTTTGGTGACGCCCGCCAGGATGATCCACGTTTGCCCGGCCAGCGTGAGGCCCAGACCGGCGGCGAGGAGTTGACCAAAACGATCGCGGGCGCGCAGCGCAATAACCACGGTGCGCCCAATAAGGATCAGAAAGAGGAGAATCACGCACACCGCGCCGACCAGACCCAGGTCTTCGCCGATGGCCACATAAATCAGGTCCGTGTGAATGGCGGGAATACGCTCAGGAGAACCGCCAGCAAGACCGGCGCCGATGAGGCGACCATTGCCCAGGGCCATCAATCCCTGCACAATCTGGTAACTCTCATCATCGGCATATTTCCAGGGATTCTCCCAGATCGCCACTCGCGTCTGCACGCGATGACTCACGGCGAACGCTGCCAGCGCGCCCAGGATGAATAAACCCAGGCCGATACCGACATACACTTTGCGTTCCGTACCCAGATAGAGCATCACCAGCAAAGTACCGAAGAGCAAGAGGGCGGCGCCCAAATCGTTATGAATGAAGACAATCGCCATAATAACCACCCATAGGGTAATGAGCGGTCCCATATAACGAAAATCTTTCATCGTCAGGAATCCGAAACGCCCACGTGCAAAGCTGATGAGTTCTTGCTTTTCTTCCAAATAGGCGGCCATGAAGATAACCAGCAGCAGCTTAACCGGATCATGGGGTTGGAAGGTGACAAATCCCAGGTTCAGCGCCAATTGTTGATGCCCGACCGCATGCCCGAAGATTGTTGTGACCAGCAGCAGACCGAGAGCGGTGAAGGCGATCAAATACTTATAGCGACTGAGCACGCTCAGATTGTGCCAGTAGAGGATGATGCCCACCAGGACCAGCCAGGCCAGACTTGCGGAGAGTATTTGTTTATGACTGGAGGAGATCAGCAATTTCGCGATGCTGGCGATGGGTGGCACATGCCCGTGCATGCTGGTCAGATGAGCGATGTCGACCCCTTGTTGCATAGCGAGCGTGGCCGCCCCCCCGGCAAGCCGCTGCAGAAAAAGCAGGCCCAGTCCCACGAGCAGCGCCACGATGGGCAACATGAGTGTCTCACGGCAACGGCGCGCAGAGAGCGCCATCGAGGTAAGGAACCCCCCAAGGGTAAACAAGACCCATGGAGCGAAGAAGCGCCAAAGTTGCCCGTGATACAAAAGGAGCCACGCCGGCATATAGGCCTGCCAGACCACCCAATACCCGAGTCCCAGGATGGCCGCTACCACGCAGAGGAGAAGCGGTTCTCGCCAGCGCGCCAGATACATGCCTCAACTCCTCACGAGGGCGAGGATACGCGCACAATTGTCGCAATATGTGAGCGCTTCACCTTCGCGCAGGTTCAAGAGCGTTTGCGGCGTCAACTTCACATGACATATCGGGCAGGCATCATTGCCGGTCACCGCCATCCCGATCCCCTCGCGCCGCTCGCGAATCTCATCGTACCGGCGCAACAGATTTTTCTCAACCAACGCGGCCCGTCGCGCGCGCTCCGGACGCAGTATGGCAATTTCGCGTTGTAAGCGTTGTAATTCTGCCTGGGTGTGTTCCACGGTTTGCTTCCACAGATGCTTGGCATCCGATACCTGATCGGCCAATGTGGACTCAGTGGCTCGTGCACGTTCCGCCTGCTCCATCAGGAGTAACACATCCTCCTCCAAGCGCCCGACCTGCGCATCGAGCATCTCCTCGTCTTTCTGCAGGTCGCCCAGTTCCTTGGGGTTATTGACTCGTCCGCTATAGAGCTTCTCATGCACCTCGGCGCGCTTCTGTTCCAATCCCTTCAATTCCAGTTCGCGTAAGCGCAGCGCTGTTTCCGCTTTCTGCAGGACGGTCTTGGCGGAATCGGATTGTTTGAGCAACCCGATCGCCGTAGCTTTCAGGCCTTCACCGGAATCCAGCGCGCTTATCGCCTGCTCGCGTTGATAGATCTTCGTGTCGAGTTTCTGCACTTCGTGCAGTTTCGCCAGTTCCTCTGCCAGCTCCACAGGCCTCTCCTTACCACACTGAATGTTCCAATTCTACTCACCCTGTCTTCGCCTGTCAAAATCGTCCCGGTTCTTTATCTCATTTACGAACATTTTATCTTCACGTTCGACTATAATAGAGCCTGCCCCCCTAACCCGGTTTATACTGGCGGCGACAAGGAGTTTTTTGGACGATGAACGTGATAATTGGCGTGCTGGCGTTGCAAGGGGACGTACGGGAACATCTGGCAGCGCTGCGCGCGGCGGGAGCTCAAGCGATACCAGTGAAGACCCGCGAAGAGTTGGCGCAGGTCGATGGGTTGATCATTCCAGGCGGCGAGAGCACGACGGTAGGTAAACTGCTGGAGCGCTTCGAGTTGATGGGGATCGTGCGAGCATTCGCCCGCGACGGCAAACCGATCTTTGGCACCTGCACCGGCATGATCCTGCTGGCGAAGGAGATCGAACACAGCGATCAGGCGCGCATCGGCGTGATGAACATCACTGTGCGACGCAATGCCTTCGGACGTCAGGTCGAAAGTTTTGAAGAAGATTTATGTATCGCCGGCATCATCGGCGACCCGGTACGCGCGGTCTTCATTCGCGCCCCCTTCGTCGTCGCCCACCAGAAGGAAGTCGAAGTATTGGCAGCCATCCATGGCCAGCCGGTACTGGTGCGCGAAGGTTGTCTGCTGGCCTCTGCTTTTCATCCGGAACTCACCACTGATAGCCGGGTCCACCGGTTGTTTATCGACATGGTTAAAGAGGCGAAAGCCGCAAAATCACAGTCGTGATGCATGTTGACCGTTTTTTTACGACGGGAGCAAGACCCTGTGCCTCATCACATGAACCATGACACCCCTACCTCATCCCCGCCACATTCGCCGGATGCGTTCGAGGGAGAAATGGCGTTTTTCGTTGCGCAGGAGACAATGGGCTTCAAGAACGAGTGTGTTGCCATTAGTGGACACCCCCAACGGACGCACTTCTCGTTTGGTGACCCGACCGCGCGTGTCTTCATATTCGATATGCAGCGTACCTCCCTCATCAAAAACGAGGGAGAGCAAATGAAACTCGGGAGCGAGTGGAGGTTGCGGTGGTACCGGCAAATGCATGGCCGGTGCTTCGCGTTGCTGGCAGGCTAGATAGATAGCCAGACAATCATGGGCATCGGCAAGCGCGCGATGTTCCTGTCCGCGTCCGAGATGCAACACAGCCTTTAGTGTCTCTAATCGGTAATTCGGACATCCGGGGAGGCGCTCTTTCGCCAGGGTACAGGTGTCTTCCACCGGAGTAGTGAAGAAGGGAATTTCCGCGCGCGCCGCCGCACTGCGTAGAAAGCCGATATCAAAAGGGGCATTATGCGCCACCACCACGTCGCCTTCGCAGAATGCCAAAAAAGCCGGGAGCATCTCCGCAACGGTTGGTTGATCCCGCACCATTTCATCGGTGATGCCGTGAATGCGCGTGGCGGAATGTGGAATAGTGCGCCCTGGATGCACTAAGGCCTGAAACTCCGCAACAAGCGCGCCATGCTGCCAGCAGACAGCAGCCAATTCGACAATACGATCACGGGTAATGGAGAGGCCGGTCGTTTCCAGATCCACAGCAATAATACGCGTCCGCGGTGAAAATATGAACATACTACTCGCTATTGTACTGAAAATAAACCATTTTGGCGAATCACCCGAGTGTCTTGTGACGTAGATTGTCCTCATCGCGTCGCTGTGCTACACTTGTCCACATGACGTTGCCAGTATCAGCTTCCGCCTGCCCATACTGTGAATCCGCTGTCCCAACCTATCTGGGACGTACGGACTGCCCGCAGTGTGGCCGTCAGGTGCTGAATGTCCCCTGCCCCCACTGTGGTCGACCTTCCTTAAACCTGACCCAGTTGCTGCGATATGGACGCATCTCCTGCTTCATCTGCCGTGTCGAATTCGACCGATTGCCAATGCATGTGATGGATACCCCGGTGGCCCCGCGCCCGACACTGCCAAGTTCCAGCAGTCTGCGCCCCACAGCTCCCCCGACGCGTTTGAAGAACATGCCGGAGATGCCCACCGCAGAAGCGGCGCGCAAGGCGTTGGAAGAAACATTGCGCGGACTTGAACGCGTAGCTCAGGACCGTGAGCTGTTGCTGGCGCCTGACTTACGCGCACTCATCTCCCGCTTCCTTGACATCGTTCACGGAGCCCTGCAGTGGGACGACCTGCTGCTTGCCGGGACGATTGATGACACATGGTTGCATGATTCCGTGAATCTGCAGCAAACCGAATCCGCCTGTTTTACCGCGTTTTGGCCGAAAGAAGGGGCGCTACTCCCTCGCCGCATTCAAGCCTGGGTATTGGCGGTCGACGACATGGCACGACGCTGGCAATATGCCCGTCGTTGCTGGTTACAGGAACAACGCGACCTGGTGATGATGCCCATCGTTGCGGGTGTCACAACGACGAATCCCACCTGGCACGATATCGAGGCGCCTGGGGCCGTGGTCTCCCAGGTCATCACCCCGGGATTTTTACTGCATGGCGATGTCTTGCGTCGAGCGACGGTACGGGGATAATGGCGCACCACCATATGCCAAACAGCACGGTCCCCGGACTGACCGGGAGCCGTGCTGTTTGTTCACCGACTACTTTTCACGATCCATCAGGTGTAGCGCGCCGCAAACGCAGTGCTTTACTCACCGCCAACAAATTTCGTTCTTTCTTATTCGGAGCGGCGATGTGGCTGTTGCGTCGTAAACGGTCTTCTAACAGGCTGCGCTCTGCCACCAACCCGGCCCCAATGCGATAAATCGCCGCCAGTAACGCTGGTGAACGGTCCGACAACGTTTCCTGATCTAACGCGACGCCGCGCATTGCCAGATGTTCCAGTTCGGCCTGGATAACCGGAGTGGACCAGCGGCGGTAGCGTGTTATTTTTGCGGGATCAAGACCGGCGGCTTTTAACGCGTCCCCCCAGGACGGGAAACGTCCGGCATGCAACGTTGCTGCGGCCAATGCCGGATCCAGATCGAGCGAGACGTTACGCCAGCTCAAGTCGGCGCCTTTGGTATGCCATTCCTGTATGCGCTTGATGACCTGTTCGCGCGTCCATTTCCTATACCGGCGAATGGCTGCATAATCGAAGCCCGCTGCCTCCACTGCGCAACTCCAGTGTCCGAAGACGCGCTGGGCGGCATGCAACAACGACGGCACGCGTTTTTCCGTGCGGGAATAGCTCAGATCCTGACCGGAACGGGCTTCCGCGCGAATGGCCATAATAACAGTTTGTCTATTCCAGTGTCGCTCAGACATTCGGTACTCCTCCTGCCACCCGACCGACCAGTCGGGACGGTGACTTCGATCCACCCCAAAATATTCATTACGGTACTTGTGGAGAATCGCGTCCCCCAGAGTGCCTGTGCGCCTATTCCTTCACGCATCTGGAAGTTAAACGCTTAAACGTTTAGACGATACAGCCCGGCGGAATGTTTCGCCTAATAGCAATTATTTTCAATTATTTCTTTCCCTGTCATAGAACATGTGCAAATGGTTTGTCGACAGCCCTATTTCTACAAATCAGCCCGTGAAAAACTATGTGCGTTCCTGTGTCATGGCGCGAAGCGCGTCGAGTTTGCTTTGCGCCTGACCGGCATCGATGGCGTTTGCCGCCTGCGTCAATCCATCGGCCAGTGAGTCGGCATGGCCGGCAGCAAGCAGAGCGGCAGCCGCGTTCACCAACACGATATCGCGTGCCGCGCCGCGCTCTCCGGCGAAAAGGCGTTCGATGAGCGCAGCGTTCTCTGCCGGAATACCCCCCGACAACTCCGCTGGTGTTGCCTCGCGAAGCCCAAGTTCCGCCGGGGTATAGAGACGGGTGGTCACCGCGCCGTCGCGCAATTCACTCACCTGGGTCGCGCCGGCGGTCGACCATTCATCCAGTCCGAGAAGACCGTGCACGACAAAGGCCCGCCGCGACCCGAGTTCCCCAAGAACGCGAGCCAGCAATTCCGTAAGGTGCGGTGCATACACACCCATTACCTGACAAGAAGCACCTGCGGGGTTAGTCAATGGCCCGAGAACGTTAAACACAGTGCGGATGCCGATCTCACGGCGTACCGGCGCCGCGTATTTCATGGCGGGGTGAAAATGCTGTGCGAAGAGAAAACCGACGCCAATCTCCTCGATACACTGTTGCACCCGTTCCGGCGTGACGAGTAGATTGATCCCCAGGGCTTCCAGCACATCCGCGGAACCTGAACGGCTGGTGACTGAACGATTGCCATGCTTGGCAACCGCGACTCCGGCGCCGGCCACGACGAAGGCCGCCGCGGTGGAAATATTGAACGTTTTCAAAGTGTCGCCGCCGGTGCCGCAGGTATCCACCATCATGGCACAGCGGGGAGCAATACGCACGGCCTTCTCACGCATTACGCGGGCGAAGCCGGTGAGTTCCTCCACCGTTTCGCCTTTCATGCGCAACGCGGTAAGTAATGCCGCGATTTGCGCCGGCGTCGCCTCACCTTCCATAATCGTGGTCATCACCGTCGCGGCTTGCGCTGCGGTGAGTGATTCATGCCGCAATAAGACCAGCAATGCCTCGTGAATAGTCATCGAAACCCTCCGGACAACACCTCAACACGCGTAGGCCAACCAGCGCAAAGCGTCGGAAGACGGTTACGCGCATGTGGAGCCATCTACCAACTCCCTAACCCGCATTATTCATGAACACATGAATAATGCTTCGGTTAGCCAGAGCTTAATTCGCTTCACGAATAAAGCGGACTAACACCGATGGGATCATCCGTTATGTGTGGGGCACCTACGCATTTATCAATCCGACAGGTGTAATTAGAGCCCGTCCCAAAGTCCGGCATGCTTCCCTCCATCCGTGGCGGAAGCACCGCCAGAGATGTAATTCGGCATATTGGGAGCCATAAGGCTCTAAATAGTTTAACGCGCGTTAAGTGTTATGTCTATTGCAGCCACCTCACCCTGAATCCTCGATCCTTCCTGATGTCGTTCTTTCTCGGTCGGTCCCTGCGTTGATTTTTCGCGAAATCAACGCGATGACCGATACTTTTTGGTATTCCACTGCTCGTGTGCAGGCATATTGCGCCTGTGGGTGCCCTTGTTGGGCCCATTTGTCGTCGATTGAACCTCTGGGAGGTGTATTGATCTCCTACAGGCGGTGTTTGCCCGTATTTGGGTACCGCGAGGGCTCCTTTTAGGGATTTTACGATTTATCCCGGTGCGAGTGCGTGCAACGCGTGCCGCATCGTCTGCATGAGCGCCAGCGCGCCCGCCTGGAAGTACCGCACGACGCAGTGGCGCGCATGCTGCACCAGGCGGGCGGGGACATTGATGAATTGAAAGCGCAACCGCTTGAAACGCGCCTCTTTGAGGTCACCGGGCAACGCCAGCGAGGCCAGCAGGGCGTGCAGATTGTGCGCCAGCACCACCACCGCCCACCAGGCGGCGTTGGCGCCGAACTTGTTCGACGGCAATTGCCCGCCCGCCAGATCGCTTTTCAGCACGCTGTTGACCGCCTCACCGCGCCCGCACCGCCCATTGTACCAGGCGACGATCTCCCGCGGCGTCCACGCCGCGATGTTGCTGACGATGGCGAAGATTTTGTACGCCTTCCCGTCCATCGCCACACTCTCCTCCTCCGCCGAGCCGGGCTGGCTGACCTCCAGGCCGGGCAGCAGGCCCTGGGGCGTCGGGCGACGCGCCACGATGTGCCGATAAGGCGCCGCCTTCACCAGCGCCTCGCGATTCGCCACGAACACCACCTCGGTGACCTCGTAGAGCAGGTGGCCGCGCTTATCGTAGACCGGCGTCCACTCCTCCGCGGGCTGTGTCCGCACCACGGCGCGAAACGCATCGGTTTTAATATAGCCGATGGCGAAGTTGACCGGGCACGGCTGGTCTGCTACCCGCCAGGTCGCCAGCATCCGCAACAGATCGTGCTGGCAGGCCGCCGCATCGCTGCGCACCCACACGTCGGTGAGGCCGAGTGCGCTGTTGAGATAGGTGATCGCCTCCTCCAGCGCGGCCTGATTCCGATAGGCCGGCGGCACATTGCCGTCACGAAATTCATCCCAGACGACGAGGCCCGTCTCCGCCCAGCGCACGCAGAGCGCGGAATAGGCGTCATACTTTTTATAGCAGGTGAGCGCCGTCTGCTTTTGCGTCTCCATAAAGGTGGCATCCATTTCCAGCGTGGCCCGCGTGATGGGCTCACGCCCCGAGCGCTGATAGAGCTGAAATGCGGCGGTGATGAAGTCCCGTCCGGCGGTGCGCACCCCCCGCAAAGCCGCAGTGGGGGCGGGAATAAAGGCCGTGCCCGCGCGGCGCTTCGCCTCTTCGTCGGCGTCGTGGCACCCGTCCAACCACTCGCGCACCGAGGTCAGCGAGGGGAGCACGCCCGCCCCCCCGCGCGGCATCCGGCGTTTCGTCAGCTTCAGCGCACGGCGAATCTGCCCCATATACAGGGCCATCCCCGGGTCGTCGGCCAACTTGGCCAGGTCATCCACGCAGTCGCCGCCCGTCACATTCAGCGCGAGCAAGGCGGTCACATGTTCCGCCGGCTGCCACCCCTGCGCCGGAGCAGGCGGCAACGCACGCGTGACGAGTCCCGGCAGATCGGTCAACAACATCAAGTCGAGATACGGAAACAACCCGCCATAATTCGTCACGGCAGCCGGGTCCACTTTCGTGTCGATGGCATAAGAGCAGTAGTGCGATAACGGCGTCTTCGACATATCCATTCACCTCACAGGTGAAGATAATATTCGACACGCGCACGCTCAATTCATGCTTATGAAAAAAGATTTGATCGAGGATTAAGGTGTGCCGGGTTACGTCATGCGGAAGATAAGCTTGTAAATGCCGACGCCGATTTCGTCGCGATCATGCAGTTGTTCCTCGCCGACCAGTGCTTCGCCGTTGAGGAGCGAACCGTTGGTGCTGCCGAGATCCGACAGGTAGTATTGCCCGTCGATGTTGCGAATCTGGGCGTGGCGGCGCGAGATCGTGCTGCCAGGCAAGCACACGGCGCAGCCTTCGCGACGGCCGATGACGACGACGTCATCGCTGATTTCATACACGCGCTCGACGTGTTCACCCGAAAGATCAAGCAACCAGAGCCGTGCGATGCGTTCCGGAGTGGTGTTGAATTTTCCGCGGTCCTCAAGGAGCTTGATGATGATGGTATCGTCATCGACCTCGCCACCGACCGCGTTCAACGGCGCACCGCAATCTTTACAGAAGCGATGGTCGACGGGATTCGTGGCGCCGCAGCGGATGCAACTCGTCATGGCTCACTCCTTTGTCACTTCATGGTAGGCTGCATGGGCGGGGTTGTCAATCCAGTCAGCTTTCCGGTATGCTGAGGTGAATGAAGACCAAGGGGCAACTTGAGGCTGAGATTAGCGACGCCATTATCCGCTTTGAGAAGGAATACATGGGGCGCGGGCCCACGGAGACGCGCAGTTTCCTGCTGGAAGATATGGTTGTCGTACGCCTGCGTGGGGTGCTGACCCCGGCGGAACAACAACTCATCCTCGGGGCGAATCCCGATCGCGGGCGGCAACTGGTGAAGCAGATGCGCACCGAACTGATCGAAAATGCGCGGACACTGCTCGAAGCGGTCGTCTCAGGCATCACCGCGCGCCGGGTGATCTCTCTACATACCGACATCAGCACGGCACGGAGCGAACGTGTGATTCTCTTTATTCTAGATGGGAAACCGGAATACCTGGAACGGGAACGCTAGCAGCCCGCGGATAAAGTCTCGTCGGCGCTGCCACCGATCTTTCCGCGTGATGCTTCACACTATATCTATCGTCTATGCCTTCATAGAGTTACAGATATAGTGTTCGCCTGACGCGAAAATCTCGGCAGCAGCGCACAACGATACTTTATCCGCGGGCTGCCAACCCGCATTATTCATGAACACATGAATAATGCTTCGGTTAGCCAGAGCATTATTCGCTTCGCGAATAATGCGGGCTAGCAGCTCGCGCGACGAACTTGACAGGCCCGAATGGCCTTCGTATACTGGCTGCATTGCAAGGTTGACAGCGCAGAGCGTCCTGACCGACGGGCTGCACGTACGCCGGCAGACGACGCATGACGTCGACTGCCGGTTTTTTTATTAGCCCGCATTATTCATGCGATGATGAATAATGCGGGTTGGGAGTATGTATGACGGAGTATCGCACCGCGCATTTCGGCTATCGCCTCACAATTCGCCTGACAGAGATGACCTGTCAGACGCCGCAGGATGTCATGCGCAGTCCACTGGTGCTGAGCGTAGTTCAGCGCTTTCTTGACCATCTGGTCAAGCACGATTCCCCGTTGCTGGAAGCCCTCGGTAGTCTGACGCCATTTCCGGGTCCCGACGGCGCCTCTGCAGCCGCTATAGCCATTACGGATCTGCTGCGCCTGTTAATCGACCATCGGCCGGCGCTTATCGCACAAATGGTGCCGCGCTTGAGCACATTGGTAGCCACCACCCAACCTCTGGCCGATTTTATCGATCGTCTCTATGATTTTTGGCGTGATTACGAGCGCTATTTGATTTATGAAGCCACTGCTGACGATTCTCGCGATCGCGCCGTCGAAGGTCACGTGCCGTTTGTCCGCGCGAATGACCAGTTGAAAGCGCTGGTGCTGGAGGCGTATCGCCGCATCGACTCCCATCTGCGCGGCGTATGGCCGCGCGTCTATCATCAGGTGCCGGCCGGCGCCAGTATGGGCTTATTGGTCGAACGCATTCCCTGGCCGTGTCCTGACGGACCGTATACCGCCTTGCGCGATATTCCGTTCGTGCGACTGGCGCTGCTCGAATTGCCAGTGGTGCTGTACCCACGACGCAACGCATGCTTACGGCGTTTTACGCCGGTGCCGACCAATCCGCTGACCGGCGTAACCCTGGACGTGAACGCCTGGTTTTGCTTGCCGTTGAAAGTCGGCCCGCTGGTCATTCACACCTTCTTTTATGAAGAATACCTGGGGTTAGCCACCAGTCTGGTTAATCTCTTCGAGCTGGCGGACCACGCCGACGCACGGCGCGCACCGGATGGCATCCTGGTGTTCGGGGCCCCGCCACAACACGCCGGTGCGACGCAGACCGTTTACTTCGAGGACGAGGAGCACGATGTAGTCCTGGGCGTGATTGAACGCAGTGATGCAGTCGAATATTTTGGCTACCTGCAAAAAATGATCCTCACCCTGCACAATGTCGCCATGATGCGCCGGAAGCGTCTCCCGGTGCATGGCGCCATGTATCGACTCGAATTGCGGAATCATCCCGCCGTGCACATAGTGCTGGTGGGGGGGCACGGCGCCGGCGCCGCGGAAACCTTCGAGGCCTTGCGTATTCTGGCGCATGACGAGTTACGCGCCATGACGGTCATTTTCGACGAGATGGGTTCACTGGCATGCACCGCGGAAGGAGGTGTCGCCGGCTATGGGACCGGAACCGGCGCCTTCCTGCGTCTCGATGAAATGCAACCGGGTTTTGCCTTCGGACAGATTGATCGGTGTATCCTGATGAATCCGCTGAAGGCCAATGCCCGGTTGGTGATCCCGGTTACGACGTATGATGCCGTGATGGCGGGGTATCCGGTCGATTTCTTCCTCGCGGTGAACAATGTCGAGTCGGTCGATGCGGAACATCCGATTCTCGACTATCCCCCCACACCCGCGCGGGCGCTGTCCATCTTCAACAAGGGTGTGCAGAAGGCGACGGCTCTACCGGGAGAGAGTGATTTGCTGCCTACCTGCTTCGCGAATCCGTATGGGCCGTCAGCGTGCACATCGTCGAATAACGCCTTGGCGTTGGAGTATTTCGAAGCGTTGTTTACCGCCGGCGTGCACGTGGGGCAACTGCGCACGCGGCAGGGAATTGCGGGCTCTGAACAGGAAGGCCCGGAAGCCGCGGCGCACGCCCTGTTGGCAGCGATTCATGCCAGAGGGAATTCCGCATGAAAGAAGCCCTGCTTTATACGACGGATGCCAACGAGCGCGCGCACTGCGCGGTGTGCATCCACCGGTGCGCCATCGCTCCGGGTCATTGCGGCATGTGTGGAACACGCGAGAATCGCGCGGGCCGCCTCTATACGCACATTTATGATCAGGTAAGCGCCGTACAGCTGGATCCCATCGAGAAAAAACCGTTGTACCATTTTTTCCCCGGCTCCCAGGTTTTGTCGTTGGGCACATACGGCTGCAGTTTTCGTTGCCCTGGGTGCCAGAATTGGGAATTGTCGCGGCGCGCGCCGGATGAGAGTGACGCCACGCCGCGCCGAATCACTCCACAGCAGGCGGTGCAGATGGCGGTGACTACGGGGGCGGCCGGGATCTGCTGGACCTATAATGACCCCGCGATTTGGATTGAGCACACGCTGGAAGCTGCCCGTCTGGCGCGCGAGCACGGACTCTATACCGCCTATGTGACCAATGGTACAGCGACGCGCGAACACCTCGATCTCATTGGACCCTATCTGGACGCCTATCGCGTGGATATCAAAGCCTGCACTCCCGAGGCGTACCGGGCGATCTCCGGGGTGGGGGACGGCACAGAGATCTTTGCCGGAGTGGAGTACGCGAAAACACGTTGGGGCCTGCATGTGGAGTGTGTGACGAATGTGACGCCGACGATTAACGATAGCGACGAGGAATTGCGCGGCATCGCGCACTGGATAGTGACGCACCTGGGACCGGACACTCCCTGGCATCTCACGCGTTTCCATCCGTATGAAGGTTTCGCACACCTGCCCGCCACCCCGTTAGCCACGCTTGATCGTGTGTATCTCCTGGGGCAAGAAGCGGGATTACGGTTTCTCTATGTGGGGAATGTGTCGGGAGACCCGCGCCAGCATACCCACTGCCCACACTGCGCGGCGGTCGTGGTGCGGCGCCAGGGGTTCACCGTGACGGCGATGGACATCGCGGAGGGCAAGTGCCCACACTGCGCGGCAGTGATCGCCGGGCGGTTTGTCTAAATAGAGCCTGTCCCAAAGTCCACGTATTTGGATCGCGAGTGAGTTTTTTCGTCAGGCGAGGAGAGAATACCACACTTTATCGAAGGGAGATAAACGTGGAATTCTCGACAAAGCCTGGCGGAAAAAGACACCGCGAGGCGAATGCGTGGACTTTGGGACACGCTCTAAATAGGCGGCACCCACCTTCCGGTGCAGTGCATCCAAATTCAATCCAGGCTCGGGCGTCCGTCGTCAAAACTTTCCACGATCTGCACACCGGCGCTGGTGCCCACACGGTTGGCGCCGGCATTAATCAAGGTTCGTACCTGATCGACATTGCGGATACCGCCGGCGGCTTTAATGCCCAGTTCCGGGCCAATCATCTCGCGCAGCGCCAGGATATCATCCACCGAACAGCCGCGATTGGCGAACCCGGTATTGGTAATGATGAAATCACCACGGTATTCCGCGAGTAAATCGCAAACGTGGCGTTGCTGGTCGCGGGTGGTCATGGCGGTCTCCAGGGTGATCATGATGGAGACTTCTCCGCCGTCTTCCGTGAGGGCACGCATCTTGCCGGCGTTCACCATTTCATGAATTTCTTTACGGATGAGATCATAATGGTCGCTGACCAGTTCGCCGATATTCGTGACGATTTCCACCCCGTGGGCGCCGTCGTGGATCGCCTGGCGTACCTGTGCGGATTTCATCGCGGGCGACAGCGAACCGAACGGCAGTCCGATGACGGTGCCAACCTTGATATCGCTTCCCTGCAATTCGTGCGCGGCCAGGGTGACCCAGTAGGGGAACACCGTGATCGCGGCGAAATGATACTTTCGCGCATTGGCGCAGACCCGGCGCACATCGTCAGCGGTGGCATTGCCTTTCAATAACGCAACATCGATCATTTTGGCAAGCCCGGTCTTCGAAAACATCCAGCGGCCTCCTGATGGGGGTGCCGGTACGGGAGGTCGAACGCCGTCCGCGTACCTGTCGAGGCAGTGTAGCATAAGGTACGCCGCAAGACAACCCTTTACAGCTTGCGAAGAACCTTATAATATACTATGTCATTCGACGGGACAGTTTTCACACGCGCCGCATCCGCCGTGTATCTGCGCGCTTTCCCCGAGAAGTATATGGCGACGGTCCCCTGACGGGGTATCCTGCGAAATGAGGTAGAGCTATGGACGTGAACAAGTTGCTCGACGAATTGGAAGAACTGGTCGAGAAAAAATCGAAGTTTTTTCGGCGCATCATGTTCCTCGATGCCGATGATGTCCTGGATTACACCCACCAGATTCGCGTGTCGTTGCCCCAACAAATTCAGCGCGCAGACCAGATCACACGCGAAAAAGAACGTATCCTGACGGAAGCCCGCGATCAGGCGGACCGCATGGTAACGGAAGCCGCTGAACAGGCGGAACTCACCATCCGTAAGGCGCAGGATGATGCGCGTATCCTCATTTCCAATCATGAAATTACCCGCCAGGCCACGCAAGAAGGGCAGCGGATTGTCGAGAATGCGCGCCAGGAAGGCGAAGCGATTCGTCAGGGCGCCATGGAATATGCCCGGAATGTCATGGAGAATCTGAACCAGTCCATTGATAATTTGGCGCAGCACGTCACGCAAATTCAGCAAGTCGCGCAACGCGCACGTGACGAAATCAAGCTGTAAGAAACGGTCGCCCGCGTGATCCGCGAAGCGAATCACACTTCGACTAACCGAAGCAGCGGGTTGGCTGTTGCACTTTTCGAAATACCATTTGTCGGGTATAATGTCTCGGCTTGTTTACGCGCTATATTCGTGCCGCGCATACAGCGCTGGTTATCTGAAGCAGTATCCTGCGGGTGTGAATACTGCGGGTTAACCGACCACTCGGTCGTGTATTGCATCGTCGGAGGAATGAAGTCCCATGTCATTAATGTCCATGCGTCGCAAGATGGCATCATCGGCCACCTTCATTTTATGGGCCCTGGTCGTCGTGTTTTTAGTCGGCGTGGTGCTCTGGAGTATTCCCGGTAATATGCGCGGGGGTGGAGGACGCCGAAAGCAGACCGAAAACACCTACTTTACCCAGAGTGTCGGCCAGGTTGTCGCCACGGTCAACGGCCACAAAATCACCGCAAACGAATTAGATGACCTGTATGCACAGCGTGTTGAGGGATCGGCGACGCCGATGTCCGTCACGATTGACAACGTGGAGCAGGTCCGCAAAGCAATCTTCAGCGAACTCGTGCAGCAGCGCTTAGTCGATATCGCACTGCGCGATCTGCATATCTGGGCTTCCGGCGGCGCGTTGCGTAATGTCGCCACCACCTATGCGGCCATGCAAGTCGCCGATCTGCGCAAGCAGGCGGATGACGCGTACGCCAAGCAGCAGGCCGATGCCAAGGCGGCCACGAAACCGCCGGCAAAAGATGCGAAAAAGCCCAAAACCGCCGATGAATTCTTCACCGAGCAGCTTGACCAGTATGTCCAGAGCGCCGGGGGGCCCAAGGTGCCCAAGTTGAAAAATCCGACCGAGAAGCAATTCACCCGCTGGATGGTGAATGATTTCTTGATGAATAAAGACGGCGTGTATGATCAATTTCGCAATTATGCCAAAGCGCGCTTGATTGGGCAGTCGTTGATTAAAGGCATGCCGGTGAATCCGACGTCGGATGCCTACCTGCAAAAACTCGACGGGCAGGATGTAAAAGCTAGTTGGATCTTCATCGCCGCCAAGAAGCAAACACCCGCCGGGATGGCCGAAGCGCAGAAGACCGCGCAGGATTTGCACGACAAAGTGGTGGCCAAAACCGACACCTTCGAAGCGTTGGCGAGATCGAAGTCCGATGACATGATGACCAGATTCACCGGCGGATCGCTCGATTGGGTGCAGGGTGGACGGTCGCAAGTCGCGTTGATGGCGGAATATCTGGCCTATTCGACAGATCCCGGAAAACTAAGTCCGGTCATGCCGGTCTCGGTCCAGGCCTACGGAACGAGCAAGCTAGGCTATGCCTTTGTGCGCGTTGAAAAAGTGCGTCCGCATTCAGGATTGGCGAAAGATTATGACTGGATGAAAGAGCGCGAACGCGTGATGCTGGATCAGGGTCAGCGCTATGAATCCGAGATGGGCAACAACTACCTGGAACTGCTCAAGGCGCGCGCCGACATCCAGATTATGAGCCCGGAATTGAAAGTCTATTTTGCGATGGGTCAGGATGACACCGTCGGCGCGGATAAAGAACGCGAAAACGCGATGAAGAACGGCGCGAGCTTGCCGCGCAAGGTGCAGGCATCATTTGCCCAACGCCTGGCCACGCAGACGCCGGACTTGAAGAAACGCGCCGAGTATTTGGAGCTGGCTATCTCGGAAGCCGCCGGCGGCAGTTCATTGAGTCAGATGCATCTCGAACTGGGTAAAACGTATGCTTCGCCCAAGCTCAAGCGCACCAAAGATGCGATCGATCAACTCAATTATGCGCGGGAGACCGCGGAGGAATCGAACACGCTCCTCCGCCAGCAGGTGTTGGACGAATTGAAAAAACTCGGCGACACCAAAGACGCCGCGGAAGTTGCCGACTGGTTGAGTAAGCATAAGTCGACGGCGCCCCAGGGGTCTCCGATGATGATGCCTCCTCGGTAAGCCGCTAAGCGATACGCGAAATCACGCGGTAGGCCCCGGGGCAATGCTCCGGGGCCACTGTGTTGGCCTACATCATGAACACACCACTTTCCCTGCCGTTCATATTAGCCTCCGCCTCGCCGCGACGCGCTGACCTGTTGCGGCAACTCGGTATCGCCTTTCACATCGTACCCAGTCATTTCGACGAACCACCGGCACGGGTGGGGGAGGATCTGCTCGTGTGGGCGCAACACGCGGCGCTGGCGAAGGCTCGGGCAAGCGCCGCGCAACTGCCGCCGGACCCCGCACTGGTGTTAGGCGCGGATACGGTCGTGGTGGCGCCGTACCACGGCGCAGGTCCGAGTCTGCATCAGCAGACGGTGTGCGTCTTGGGAAAACCACGCGATGCCGGTGACGCGTGTGCCATGCTGCGGATGCTTTCCGGGCGTGAGCATGTCGTGCTCAGCGCGTTTGCGCTGGTCACACACCCCGCGGGGCACGCACATACGGAAGTCGTGGAGACCCGCGTGCGGTTTCGTAGTCTGTCCGCTGCGGAGATTGCAGAGTACCTGGCAACCGGTGAACCGCTGGATAAAGCGGGCGCCTACGGCATCCAGGGGCGCGGCGCAGTGCTGGTGGAGGAAATCGTGGGGGATTACTACACGGTGGTCGGTCTGCCGCTAACGCGCCTCTGGCAGGCGCTGGCGCCTTATCGCCGGGGATAATGGTTCGCATGTATTTCCGCGGGCTGCGATATAGAGCGTGTCCCCAAGTCCACGTATTTGGATCGCGAGTGAGTTTTTTCGTCAGGCAAGGTCAAAGATCGTGAGTCCATCGAACGAAGAGAATACCACACTTTATCGAAGGGAGATAAACGTGGAATTCTCGACAAAGCCTGGCGGAAAAAGACACCGCGAGGCGAATGCGTGGACTTTGGGACACGCTCTAAATAGTGGGCTCCGGCTCACGCAGTGCCTGGTGCGCCTCACTCAGTTGCCGGCGAATTTCCAGCCGCTGCGGGCATTTGGCCTCACACCCCCCGCAGGCATCTCAGTGCA
>Ga0118677_10000292_pt1 | contig 109780 bp, 95 predicted proteins | sample AliMusrvi5mmetaG_FD_86154 | JGI IMG/M metagenome (GOLD analysis project Ga0118677, IMG submission 86154)
CAAAGTATTCCAGCACCTTGGCGCGCTTGATCTGAACGTTGATGATCTCGCCCGTACTCATGTCCACGCTGTGGAGTTGGAATACGTTCTTGGCAATGTCCAGACCGATAACTTGCAAGCCATTCATGGTGCCGATGATTTGTCCAGCCTTGGTTGCTGTATTAAGATTCATGGCGGATCCTCTATGGTGTTTGTGAAAACTGCTGTTTATCACGCATGGGCACTCTGATGCCGTATCCATCAGAGGATCCACCTCGATTGCTCGAAGTCTCTTCCTGAACAACGGCTGTTCATGCTCCTGGCGTTCAACGCTCTCCTGTTTATCCCCAGTGGGGAGGGAGGCATCCATAGCATCTCGATCCGCAATCCATGGATGCCGCATCAAGTTCGGCATGACAAGCCGCGATAAGGATCATCACGGACCGCTGCCTTTCATTGACGAAGGTATTGACGCCGCATATTTTCACAAAGCGCCCGCTTGCTGAAAATAAGTTAATTCGGTATGCTTGGCGGCAATGACTGCCCCCAAACGATCCATCACGTCCACAAGCGAAGCGGCCAGCCCCGCCTTGCCCAAGCGCGCGCGCGGCCGCCCGCGCAAGACCGCCGAGGAGCGTGACGACGGCAACCGCCGTGGGGCCCTGCTGGCAGCGGCCGCGCGCCTGTTTCGGCGCCAGGGCTTCGACGCCACCAGCACGCGCGATATCGCCGCGGCCGTCGGCATGCACAGCGGCTCGCCCTTCTATCACTTCAAAAGCAAGAAGGCGCTGCTGTGCGCCGTCATGGAGGAGGGCATGCGCTCGGCCATCGCACGCCAGGCGCACGCCGTGCAGGATGTGCCACCCGGTCCGCAGCAGGCCTTGCAGCAGATGCGCCGCCTGATCCGCGCCCATTTCGACACCCTGCACGGACGCGGCAACGACTTTGTTCCGGTCATGCTGTACGAGCACCGGTCTCTCACATCCGCGCAGCGCGCGTCCCTGACCAAACTGCAGGACAGCTATGAGGCGGCCTGGACGCCGGTGCTTGAAGTCCTGCACGCCAGCGGTCAACTGCGCGCGCCGGTCAAGCTCGCGCGCCTCTTGATCCTCGGTGCGCTGAGCTGGTCGGTTCAGTGGTTTGACCCGAAGAAGGGCGCCTCGCTCGACGAGCTGACCGAGGCCTGCATGGTTTTGTTCCTGAAGGAGTGTTGATGACATACCGGTCCATATTTGCCAGCGATCTGTTTCGGTCCAAGGTGGTGGTGGTGACGGGCGGCGGGTCGGGCATCGGCCGCTGCACGGCCCATGAACTGGCGGCGCTCGGCGCGCACGTCGTGCTGATCGGGCGCAAGCTTGAGAAACTTCAGGCGGTCTCCGATGAGATCACGCAGGACGGCGGCGCCGTCAGCACCCAGGTCTGCGACATCCGCGACGAAGAGGCGGTGCGCCAGACCGTGGCGGCGGTGGTCGCGGCGCAGGGCCGCATCGACGGCCTGGTGAACAACGCGGGCGGCCAGTACCTGATGCCGCTCGAAGCCATCAGCGCCAAGGGCTGGGACGCGGTGCTCAGCACCAACCTGACCGGCGGCTTTCTGATGGCGCGCGAGTGCTTTTTGCAGTCGATGACACGGCATGGCGGCGCCATCGTCAACATCGTGGCCGACATCTGGGGCTCGATGCCGGGCATGGGCCACAGCGGCGCAGCGCGCGCCGGCATGGTCAGCTTCACCGAGACCGCCGCGCTCGAGTGGGCGGCCCGGGGCGTGCGCGTCAACGCCGTGGCGCCGGGGTATATCGCCTCCAGCGGCATGGACAAGTACCCGCCTGAACTGCGGCCCATGCTGCGCGAAATACCGCAGACGATTCCGCTCGGGCGCTTCGGCAACGAGGCCGAGGTGGCGGCCGGCATCGTCTATCTGCTCAGCCCGGCGGCCGCCTTCATCAGCGGCAGCACGCTGCGCATCGACGGCGCGCGGCCGCAGGTCCGCATGGGCTGGCCGATGCGCGTGGCCTCCGGGCAGGTGCGCGAGCGCGACGCGATCAAACCGTTCGAAGGCTTTCACCGCGCCACGACGCCGGAGATGTTTTCAAAATGACCGGAATTTCGGGAGCGGACATGACAAGCATGGAACTGGGGCAGGAAGACATTGCGCAGGTGCAGGACGCGGCGCGGCGCTTCATTCAGACCGAGGTGGCGCCGCACCTCGATGCGTGGGAAGAGGCGGGCGAATTTCCGCGCGCGCTCTACCAGCGCGCCGCCGCGCTGGGCTGGCTCGGCATGGGCTATCCGGAGGAATTCGGCGGCACGCCCAGTCCCTGGAATCTGCGCAACGCAATGACGGTGGCGCTGGCCCGCGCCGGCGGCAGCGGCGGGCTGATGGCCAGCCTGTTCAGCCACAACATCGGCTTGCCGCCGGTGTTGCGCCACGGCGGTGCGCAACTGCAGCGCGAGGTCATTCCCGCCGTGCTGCGCGGCGAGAAGATTGCGGCGCTGGCGATCACCGAACCCGGCGGCGGCACCGATGTCTCGGCGCTGCGCACGACCGCCCGGCTCGACGGCAACGACTACGTGGTTGACGGCGAGAAAGTCTTCATCACCTCGGGCATGCGCGCCGACTGGTTCACGGTGGCGGTGCGCACTGACCTCCAGAACAAGGGGCCGATGGGCATCTCGATGCTGATGGTGCCGGGCGATGCGGCCGGGCTGTCGCGCAGTGCGCTGAAGAAAATGGGCTGGCTGTGTTCCGACACGGCGCATCTGCGCTTCGACGGTGTGCGTGTTCCGGCGCGCTATCTGGTGGGCGAGGAGGGCGCCGGCTTCAAGATCATCCTGACCAACTTCAACGGCGAGCGCCTGTCGATGGCGGCCATGGCGCTGGGCTTCTCGGAATGCTGCTACGACGAGGCGCTGTCCTGGGCGCGCCAGCGCAAGACCTTTGGCACGGCGCTGGTGGACCACCAGGTGATCCGCCACAAGCTGATGGACATGAAGATGCGCATCGAATCGACGCGCGCCTGGCTCGACGCCGTGTCGGCGCGGGCCGACTCCGGCAACAAGGCCGACAAGGGCGCGCAGTGGGTGGCGCAGGTCTGCCTGTTGAAGAACCACGCGACGCAGACCATGCAGTTCTGCGCGGACCAGGGCGTGCAGATCCTGGGCGGCATGGGCTACATGCGCGGCACGGCCTGCGAGCGCATCTACCGCGAGGTCAAGGTCATGATGATCGGCGGCGGTGCCGAAGAGATCATGAAGGAGTTGGCCTCGCGTCAGCTCGGTCTGTGACAATCGCGCCATGATCAAAAAAGCTGTGCCCCTGGATGCCATTGAATTCGAAGACGAGTTCGTCACCGGTCTGAAAAAAATATTCGAGGAGATGATTGTCTTCAACCAGGTGCTGGGCCTGAAAGTCACCTCACTCAAACCCACGCGCGTGATCGGGCGCATCGAGATGCGGCCTGAACTGGTCGGCCATTTCGCCTTCAACCGCCTGCACGGCGGCGTCATCAGCGCCGGGCTCGACGCCATGGCCGGCATTGCCGTGATGGCCGCCATCGGCGCGCGCCACATGGACGAGCCGCCCATGCAGCGCCTGCACCGGTTTGCCAAGCTCGGCACCATCGACCTGCGCATCGACTACCTGCGCCCTGCGATCAGCGATCATTTCGAGCTGCGTGCCGAGGTGATGCGCCTGGGCTCGCGCGTTGCCTCCGCGCGCATGGAGTTCCTGGGCGCCAACGGCGAACTGATGTCGACCGGAACCGCCGCCTACATCGTTTCCTGAGCCGGCACGCTGACATCGATGCCGGTGACGTAGACGGTACCGGTAAAGCTCGAAATCGCCAGACCATCGGCGCGCGTGACGTCGATCCGGTAGATCGCGAGCTTGCGCGATCGTGAGACTTCCACCGCATGCGCCTGCAGCCGGTCCCCGGCGCGCGCCGCCTGCTGGTAGGTGATGTGGGCGTCGATGCCGGCGGCCACCTTGCCATGCGAGTTGGAGGCCAGTCCGAAGGCGGTGTCGGCCAGCGTGAAGACTGCGCCACCGTGGCAGGTGCCGTTGAAGTTCAGATGCTGCGCGCCCACCGTCATCGCCACCGTGGCCGTGCCGGCGCCGGCCTCAAGGCAGCTGATGCCCAGCGAGCGCACGAACGGGTCGGCTGCCGCCATCGCCAGCACGCGCGCCTTGACGTCGCCCGCTGCCGGTTCGACCTTCGGTGCCGGACGCGCTTTCAGACGCCGGGCGCGACCGGTGGCGACGAGGTGATCTTCGGCACGGTCGAGCAGCGCGGCCACATCGGCGCCCTTTTCGGCGCTGGTGCCGAGCACCGGAACGGTCCACGCGCCGGCGGCGGGTCTGGCGCGCAGATGCAGCATGTCCTTGAGATCGCGCACCGTGCTGTCGGCGCCCGGCAGATCCGACTTGGTCACCACCAGCAGGTCGGCGATCTCCAGGATGCCGGCCTTGATCGCCTGCACGCTGTCGCCGAGACCGGGCGGGCAGGCGACGATGCGGGTGTCGGCGACGCGCATGATCTCCACCTCGGACTGCCCCGCGCCGACGGTCTCGATGATGATTACATCGAACCCGGCCGCGTCCAGCACGTCGACGATCTCCTCGGTGCTGCTCGACAAACCGCCGAGGTGGCCGCGCGTGGCGAGCGAGCGGATGAAGACGTTCGCGTGCGCGCCGTGCTCGCCCATGCGCACGCGGTCACCGAGCACGGCGCCGCCGCTGACCGGGCTCGACGGATCGACCGCAACCACAGCAATGCGCCGGCCGCGCGCGAGCAACTCGCCCAGCATGGCATGCACCAATGTCGACTTGCCGGCGCCCGGTGCGCCGGTGATGCCCAGCACGTGGGCGCGGCCCAGGTGGGAGCGCAGCGCGTTCGAGACCACGCCGGGCGCGAGCTCGCCGTGTTCGATCTGGCTGATGGCTCGCGCGACCACGCGCCGGTCACCGGCCAGCAGCGCCGGCGGTACCTGCCAGACGGGGTGAAGTGGGGGCCGCTTGCTCACACGACGGCCTGCACGTGGCCAAAGCCCATTTCGCGGCGCAGCGTGTGGCAGATCTCGCCGTGCGTGCAGCCCGCTTCGGCCGCTTCGACCACGCGCGCAAAGACGTTGTCTTTGACGTCGCCGGCGGCGCGCGCGAGCGCATCGAGCGCCTGCTGCACCGGGGCTTGCGATCGCGTGGCCTTGAAGGTCTTGAAGTCGTCGATCAGGGCCTGCATGCCGCCTCGGTCCGGGCGCGCGTTGATGGGGCGCGCGCTGCTGTCCTCTTCCATGGCATAGGCGTTGACGCCGACGACGGTCTGCTCGCCGGACTCGACCTGCTGCTGGAATTTTCGCGCCGACTCGCCGATCATGGCCTGCACCAGGCCCGCTTCGACAGCCGCGTACATGCCGCCGGCGTCTTCGATGACCTTCATGACGCGCTCGATCTCGCCCTGCATCTGGTCCGTCAGCGTTTCGACGTAGTAGCTGCCGCCCAGCGGGTCGATCACGTCGGTCAGGTGCGCCTCTTCGCGCAGCACGTTCTGCGTCGCGATGGCGATGCGCGCGCCGAACTCGCTCGGGCACGACAGCGCCTCGTCGTAGGCGTCGGTGTGCAGCGACTGCAGGCCGCCCAGGATGCCGGCCATCGCCTGCACCGTGACACGCGAGATGTTGTTGAGCGGCTGCTGGCGCGTCAGGTCAACGCCTGAGGTCTGGGCATGGAACTTGAAGCGCCAGGAGCGCGGGTCCTTCGCACCGAGCTGCTCGCGCGTGATGCGGGCCCAGATGCGCCGGGCCGCGCGGAACTTGGCGACCTCCTCGAAGAAGCTGATCGAGACGTCGAAGAAGAAGGTGAAGCGCGGCAGGAACTGGTCCGGGTCCAGGCCGCGCGCCATGCAGTCCTTCGCGTTCTGGATCGCGGTGCACAGCGTGAACGCCATCGACTCGGCCGGCGTGGCGCCGGCCTGCTGCGTGTGCTGTCCGACCACCGACATCGGGTTCCACTTCGGCAGCAGGCGCGTGCAGAAGTGGATGTGATCGGTCAGGATGCGTCGCGCGCCGGGCAGCGCCAGGCGGAAAAACATGTGATTGGCGACGTAGTGGCTCAGGTAGTCGCTCTGGTTCGAGGTGCCGCTGATGGCGCGCCAGTCGGTACCGCGCCGACGCGCCGTGGCCAGCATGAAGGCCAGCAGCGTGAACGGCGTCGGGTCGTTCTGGGCGCAGGAAATCTTCGCCAGATCCACACCCTGCAAGGCCTGGTCCATGTGTGACGTGGTGTTGATCACGGTGCCGCAGGTGCCAAGAAGTTCGATGTGCGACTCATCCATGTCGTAGCCGCGGAACACCGAGTTGCAGGGCAGCAGCGAGATGGCGTTGGCGCCGTTGGCCAGCACTTCGCGCAGCCGCGCGTTGTACTCGACCGGCGTGCCCAGGCCGGTGAGTTGGCGCTGCGACCAGGTCTTGCCCCGGTGCATGGTGGCGTAAATGCCGCGGGTGTAGGGCGCCTGGCCCGGCAGTCCGAGGCCGGCGCCGCGCTCAGCGGCGTTCCAGTCGCGCTCGGTGTAGATCGGCTGGATCGGCACGCCGGAGCGGTTGCGCACGGACTTGTCGATGCCGATGCCGGTAGCGTAATCCTGCTGCCATTGCTTGTAGGCGTCGGCGGGTGAAAGCAGGCTGGGATCGATCGGTTTGTTCATGATGGCTCTCCTGTGGGGCGGCGGGTCAGACGGCAACGCGGCGCGCGCGGCCAGCGACGGTGAGATCGTGCACGCAGGCGGCGATCTCGGCCATCGAACTGCCAGGGTGGAAGACGCGCGCCACGCCGGCCTGCAGCAGAACGGCCTCGTCTTGGTCCGGCACGATGCCGCCGACGATCACCGCCACGTCGCTCATGCCGGCTTCGCGCAGCGCGTCCATCAGCTTGGGCACGATCAGGTGGTCGGTGGCCAGCGATGAAATGCCTATGACGTCGACATCCTCCTCCAGCGCGAGCTTGACCACGGTGGCGATCTCCTGCCAGGGCGGCGTGTAGATCACCTCCATGCCGGCGTCGCGAAGGCCGGCGGCCACGACGCGGCTGCCGCGGTCGTGGCCGTCGAAACCGATCTTGGTGACCAGCACCTTGGGTATGACAGCTTGGTTCATTGGGCGAGCTCCTGACCCTGGTGCAGCAGGGCGATGAATTTGTGCGCGATGGCACGGGGTTTGTATCGGCCGTTAGGGCGATACCAGATCTGGGATGAATTGAGGCCGCCGATCAGCAGCAGGCGGAAGCTGCGCCGGTCTGTGTTGGCGCGCAGCGGCAAGGCCTTGACCAGCTCGACGAACAGCGCCTCATAGCGGTTGCGCAGGTCGATCAGGGTCGGGCTCGCCGCCGGAATGTCGGCCGGATGCACGCGGATCACGACCTGGGCGTAATCGTCGTCGCGCAGGATCGATTCGAGATGGGCGACACAGGCCGCCTCCAGGCGCTGCCAGGGGTCGGTATGGTGCGCCACGGCGGCATTGACGGCGGCGCTGATCTGCTCGACGCCCTTGACGTAGACGGCGCTCAGCAGCGCTTCCTTGGTGGCGAAGTGGCAGTAGAGCGAGCCCGGCAGCATGCCGACCGCGCGCGCGATGTCGCGTACCGAGGTGCCGCCGAAGCCCTGCGTGCGGAACAGGCGGGCGGCTTCGTCGAGCACCTGGGGCAGGCGGCTGTCGCTGTGGGATTTGCGGGTGGTGGCCATGGTTTTTCGGTTGACGTTGGATGCAGTATACCAAACGATCGTTTGCTTTGTTAATTATTCTGACGAGCGTGGACATCGTGCGCAATTGCGAACTCTCAAGAAAGGTGCATTCTTGCCTTGTGCGTCTCGTTTCTGCGTGCTAGCGTGAAGTTTTCAGCTGGAGTAACGCATGTCGACACTCATTGCCAAATACGAAGGTGAATCCAAGTTCTACTGCCCGTACGATTTGAACAAGGTCGATGAATGGTGGGTTGAGCGGGACGTCTTGTACGTCAAGCTCGCCAAGGATTCGGAGCCCGAGGGGTTCCTGCCCTATTGGGAGGCCGACTCCGATCTGTTGCGGCATCCAAGCTCATCTGAGGTGCGGGAATCGCAGCACATCGTCTATGCCTATACCGACGCGGCGGAGCAGAACCGGCTCGGGAAATTCCGGGTTGGAGATCCCTATCCCAACGAGCGTGAAGCCACGGCAAAGGCGGACACGCTATTCGGCGACAGATGGGTGCTGCTGAACATCGTTCCGGAGTCGGCGGCCGATTTCGTCGACGATGACGCGCTTGAAAACTTCCATCTGGTCTTGAAGGGCGGCATCAAGCTGAGCGCCTTCGCCCAAGTGACACGACTTGACGGGTCGCCTGCCGACCTCGTCGAATTCGATCCAAGACTGGTGACCCCATGGCAGCTTCGTGCCATTGTGCAGGACGCAGAAGGCGACGGGTGGGAAACGATAGCGGTCCACCGTACCCGCAAGGCGCCTGCGTGCTGCGTCATCACCCACGACATGAAATATACGATCCTGCCGAAAGCAAAGAAGTGACGCTGCGCACGCTGCGGCGGTCCTCTTGCTTTTCATGAGCAGTCCGCCGCGCGGGCTAATCAATCGTCGTGCGAACTCTGGTTTCAGTCTTGGACCTGGCGGTTGCGGCGCTCGGTCTCCCGGCGCAAGCGCTCTCGGCGCTCCGCCTTGCGACGATCAACTTCCATGCGATCCGCTTCCCCGGCAGGGGCCACCCTGCGATCAGTAGCCCTGCGCTCGACGGCTCTGCGATCGGTTGCCCGCCGTTTTTGACCGAGTCGATAGCCTCGTCTCATCCAGCCGATGAATACGCCTGCTGAAATTAGCAGGCCGCCGCTGAGCACTGAAAGCGCACTGCCTAGATTCACAATCGTCGCGATGCCGCTCGCTACATAAACATAGGGTAGCGCTTCATACAACCAGTGAGGCTTGTGGAAATCAAACATCGGTCAACCTCCGGTTTCAGACAGGGCGATGCTGCTTCGGATTCTAGGTCGGCTGCCGGAACTTCGAGAGGGAGGCGACCGTCGTAGCGGGTCGCATCCACTCACCAGCAGGTGGCTTTCTTCGCGGGCGCGCAGTGCTATTTCTTGACCGCCGCCATGTCCGTGATGTAAGGCCCGACCACCTTCCACTTGCCGTCCTGGATCTGGGACAGGCGCGAGGCGTCGCTGCCCAGGCGCTTGGTCGGCGAGAACGTGGCCGGCGCGCTGCCGAAGATGTCGGGCGGGATCGTCATCGTGTCCATGACCTTGATGAAGCTGTCGGTTGTCAGGTTGCGGCCGGCCTTGGTGGCGGCGTTGGCGAAGGTGTTGATGATCAGGTAGCCGTAGACCGAGAACACGGCCGGGTCTTCGCCGAACTTAGTCTTGTACTTGTTGGCCCAGAAGCGGATCGGCTGCGAGGTTTCGTCGGTGTAGGGGTTCTGCACGGTCATGGTGGCATACATGCCGTCCATCGCCTTGCCGCCGAGCTTGTGGATCAGGTCGGTGTAGGCGGCGCTGGAGCCCAGGAACACCGGGTTGAAGCCGGTCTTGCGCGACTCGCCGATGGTGCCGATGGTCTCGCGGATGATGGTGCCCAGCACCACGAGTTCGCAGCCGGCCGCCTTCATCTTGGCTACCTGCGACGAGAAGTCGGTCGCGCCACGCTTGAACGAAGTCTTCTCGGTGTAGTCCATGCCCATCGACTTCAGGCCTGCTTCGCCGCCGCGCAGCACTTCGAGCCCGAAGTCGTCGTCCTGAAAAATGGTGCAGACCTTTTTGACGCCTTTTTCCTTGACCATCTGCGGCACGGCGCGCCGGATCTGGTCATAGTAGGTGGCGGCAAACGAGTACTTGAGCCGGTGGAAGGGTTCGTACATCTCGCGCGCAGCCGTCACCGGGAAGAAGTTGATCACGTTCTTCTCGAACTGCACTGGCATCGCTGCCATGTTCTGCGCCGTGCCGATGTGGCCCATCATCATGAAGATCTTGTCCTGATTGACCAGCTTTTGCGCCGCCAGAACCGCCTTCTTCGGGTCGTAGCCGGAGTCCTCCACGATGAGCCGGATCTTGCGGCCGTTGATGCCGCCCTGCTCGTTGATTTCATCGACGGCGAGCATCATGCCCAGCCGGTCCTGCTTGCCGAAGCCGGCGAGCGGCCCCGACAGGTCCTGTATCGAGCCGAGCACGATCTCGGTGTCCGTGACGCCCTGCTGGGCGCAATAGACGTTCGCCGAGAGGGCGAGCGCCGCGAGTGCAATACCGAACGTCTTCTTCATTTTCTGTCTCCTTCAAAAAAACTAGAGTGCTACCTGTACATGGCCTCGATCCGGGCCGTGTATTTCTTTTCGACCAGTTTGCGCTTGAGTTTCATGGTCGGCGTCAGTTCCTCGTCTTCCGCTGTCAACTGGGTCTCGAGCAGGAAGAATTTCTTGATCTGTTCGACGCGCGCGAACTTCTGGTTCACGCGGTCGATCTCGCGCTGGATCAGCGCCTGCACTTCGCGCGAGCGCGTCAGGCTCGCGTAGTTGCTGAACGGCACGTCCGTGTCCTGCGCGAATTTCTCGACGTTCTCCTGGTCGATCATGATGATGGCCGTGAGGTAGGGGCGCTTATCGCCGATCACCACGGCATCGGTGATGTAGGGCGAGAACTTGAGATCGTTCTCTAGTTCGCTCGGCGTCACGTTCTTGCCGCCGGCCGTGATGATGATGTCCTTCATGCGGTCGGTGATCCGGAAGAAGCCATCGGCGTCCATCACGCCGACGTCGCCAGTGTGCAGCCAACCGTCGGCGTTGATCGTTTCGGTCGTTTTTTCTGGCAGGTTCAGGTAGCCGGCAAACACATTCCTGCCGCGTACCAGAATCTCGCCCGTGGCGGGGTCGAGCCGCACCTCGTTGAAGGCCGCGGCCGGGCCGATCGAGCCGGGCTTCATGCGCTCCGCTGGCACGCCGGTGGAGGCGCCGCAGGTCTCCGTCATGCCCCAAACTTCGAGCATCGGCACGCCGAGCGCCAAATACCAGCGCACCAGGTCGGGCGAGATCGGCGCCGCGCCCGTGACCAGGAAGCGCGCGCGGTGGATACCGATCATCTTGCGCACGTTGTTCAGCGCCAACCACTGGGCCAGCTGGAACTTGAGCTTGAGCCAGCGGCCCACGGTCTGGCCGGCGAGCACGCGCTCGGCGATCGCGGTGCCCACGCCAATGCCCCAGGCGTAGGCCGCCTGCTGCAGGCCGCTGGCCTCCTTGAGCGCGATCATGACGCCCGAGTAGAACTTCTCCCAGACCCGCGGCACCGCGGTGAAAACCGTGGGCGCGATCTCGCGCACGTTCTCGGGAATCGTTTCCGGGTTTTCGACGAAGTTAAGCTTGGTTCCGGTGTAGAGCGCAAAGTACTCGCCGCCCATGCGCTCGGCGATGTGGCACAGCGGCAGGAAGCACATGCGCTCGTCGCGCTCGTCCTGCGCCACCAGCGTGTTGTAGCCGCGCACGGTGTAGACCAGCCCGGCGTGCAGGTGCATCGCGCCCTTGGGCTTGCCCGTCGTACCCGAGGTGTAGACCAGGATCGCCAGGTCATCCGGTTTGCAGTCTTGCACGCGTTGCTGCAGCGCATCCGGGTGCGCGGCCAGATAGGCGCGGCCGCGTTCGCGCAGCGCGGCCAGGCTGATGATGGCGGGATCGTTGAGCTGGTGCAGCCCTTCCATGTCGAACACCACCATCGCGCGCAGCTGGGGCAACTGATCGCGCACTTCGAGCGCCTTGTCGAGCTGCTCGTCGTCCTCCACGAACAGGATGCGGGTGCGCGAGTCTTCGCACAGGTAATGCACCTGCGACGCGGCGTCGGTCGGGTAGATGCCGTTGGAGACGCCGCCGCAGGACAGCACGGCCAGATCGGCCCAGACCCATTCGACCACCGTGTTGGCGAGGATGGAGGCGCATTCGCCGTGCGCGAAGCCCAAGCTCAGCAGGCCGCCGCCGATCTCGCGCACCGCCTCGGCGCACTGGTTCCAACTCCAGGCGCGCCACAGGCCCAGGTGCTTCTGGCGCAGCCAGGTCGCAGGGCCGCGTTGCGCCACCGCGTTCCAGAACAGCGCGGGAATGGTTTCTCCCGGCAACACGATGTCGCTGTTGGGCTTGATATGGCTGAGGTCCCAGAGTTGCGTCATGCCGGTTATCTCCAGGTCTTCTTCTTTTTCCAGCGCCGCTCGCCGCGCACGCCGTCGTCGCGCAGGCCGAGGTAGAACTCCTTGATGTCGTCCTTCTCGCGCAGGTGGGCGCAGGTGTCTTCCATCACGATACGGCCGTTCTCGAGGACGTAGCCATAGTCGGAGGCGTTGAGCGCCATGTTCGCGTTCTGCTCTACCAGCAGGATGGTGGTGCCGCGCTCGCGGTTGATGCGCACGACGATCTCGAAGATCTCCTTGGTCAGTTTGGGCGACAGTCCCAGGCTTGGCTCATCAAGCAGCATCAGGTTGGGGTCGGCCATCAGCGCGCGCGAGATCGCCAGCATCTGCTGCTGGCCGCCCGAAAGCAGGCCGGCATCCTGCGCGCTGCGCTCGCGCAGAATCGGGAAGTAGGCGAACACGGTCTCGATGTCGCGCGCCACTCCGTCGCGGTCCTTGCGCGTGTAGGCGCCCATCAGCAGGTTCTCGCGCACGCTCAGCAGCGGGAACACTTCGCGCCCCTCCGGCACATGGCTCAGGCCCTGCTGCACGATGGCGGTCGGGTCCTGAGCCGTGATGTCGTTGCCCTTGAACTCGATCGAGCCCTTGCGCGGGTCGATGATTCCGGAGATAGTCTTCAGAATGGTCGTCTTGCCCGCGCCGTTGGAGCCCAGCACGGTGGCGATTTCGCCCCGGCGCACCTGCAGGCTCACCCCCCGGATCGCCTTGATCGGGCCGTAGGCGCTCTCGACGTTGAGCAGTCGCAGCACCGGTGCGTCACTGATGGCGGGTGCGCTGCTGCTCATGGCCTTGCTCCCTGGCCGGACGCAGGCCGGTGCAGGCTGGAGACGTCCTCGATGGAACCCAGATAGGCTTCGATCACGCCCGGATCGCTTTGCACCTCGCGCGGCGTGCCGGTCGCGAGCACCCGGCCCTCGCTCATCGCGAGCACGCGGTCCGACACCTTGGAGACCAGCGTCATGTCGTGCTCCACCATCAGCACCGTGATGCCCAGGTCGTTCTTGATGTCGGCGATCCAGAACGCCATGTCCTCGGTCTCCTCGACGTTCAGGCCGCTGGAGGGCTCGTCGAGCAGCAGCAGCTTGGGTTCCGTGCACAGCGCGCGCGCCATCTCAACTACCTTGCGCACGCCGTAGGGCAGGCCGGCCACCAGCGCATCGCGATGGTGCTGCAGGTCGAGGAACTCGATCACTTCCTCAGCCTTCTCGCGCGCCCTGAGTTCGGCCGCGCGCGTCTTGCGCGTGAAGAGCAGGTCCTGCCAGAAGCCGGTTTTGCGCTGCGTGTGGCAGCCGATCAGCAGGTTGTGCAGCACGGTGGCGTGTTCGAACAGCTCGATGTTCTGGAAGGTGCGCGCGATGCCCAGGCCGGCCACATCCTGCGGCGCCTGTTCGGTTAGGCACAGCATACCCTGCGGACCCAGGTAGTCGATCGTGCCGCTGGTGGGCGTGTAGAGGCGGCTGATCAGATTGAAGACGGTCGTCTTGCCAGCGCCATTGGGCCCGATCAGCGTGAAGACCTCGCTCTGTCGCACATCGAAGCTGACGTCGTTCACGGCCAGCAGGCCGCCGAAGCGCACGCTCAGGTTCTTGGCTGATAGAAGCGTGGAGGTCATTTCAGCCGATCGGATTTTTGGAATGATTTCTGCCGCTTGAACATGCCCTTGCGGTAGAAAGGAAACATCTGCAGGTAGGTGCGGATCTTGAGCCAGCGGCCGTACAAGCCCTGCGGTTCGAACAGCACGAAGGCCACGAGCACCGCGCCGTAGACGAAGCCCTGCAGGCCCGGCGCCTGACCGACGCTGGGTGGCAGGTAGTCCTTCACCATGGCAATGAGCTGCGGCATGCTGATCAGGAAGATGGCGCCCAGAAAGGCGCCGTGCACCGAGCCGACGCCGCCGATCACGATCATCAGCAGCAGGTCGATCGATTGCAGGATGTCGAACTGATCTGGCGAGATGAACTGTAGCTTGTGCGCGTACAGCGCGCCGGCCACGCCGGCCAGCGCCGCCGACCAGGCAAACGAGAGCGTCTTGTAGCGCGCCAGGTGGATGCCCATGCTCTGCGCTGAAATCTCCGAGTCGCGTATCGCGACAAAGGCGCGGCCGGTCGGCGCGCGCAGCAGGTTCAGGATGCCCAGCGTCGCCAGAACGGTGAGCAGCAGGCAGAGAAAGTAGAAGGCCTCGCCGGAGTCCAGCGTCCAGCCGAAGAAGTCGGGCTTCTTGATGTGGATGCCCGCGTTGCCGCCGGTGACCGATTCCCAGCGCGCCAGCACTTCCTCGACGATGAAGCCGAAGGACAGAGTTGCCATTCCCAGGTAGATGCCCTTGACGCGCAGCGCCGGCAGGCCCACCACCACGCCGACCGCCGCCGACAGGCCGGCCGCGCACACCAGTGCCAGAGGAAAGGGCAGTCCGGCATTGGTCAGCACCGCCTGCGTGTAGGCTCCAACGCCGAGGAAGGCGGCGTGCCCAAGCGAGAACAGGCCGGTGTAGCCGGCCAGCAGCATCAGGCCGAGCCCGGCAATCGCGTAGATCAGCACGAAGGTCAGCTGCGCCAGCCAGTACTCGGGCACCAGCCAGGGCGCTGCCAGCAGCGCCAGCAGCAGTGCGCCGTACCAGAACACATGGCCGCCGTGCCGGGCCAGCTTGATGTCCTGTTCGTAGTCGGTCTTGAAAATGAAGCGCATCGTGATCAGACCTTCTTGCGGAGCTTTTCGCCGAACAGGCCGTTCGGTTTGACCACCAGCATGATCAGCACCACGACGTAGGCGGCGGTGTCCTTGAAGCCGTCGGGCAGGTAGAAGCCCGAGAGCGACTCCACGATGCCGATCAGCAGACCGCCGACAATGGCGCCGGGCAGGCTGCCAAAGCCGCCGACCACGGCAGCGGGCATGGCCTTGAGGCCGATGAAGCCCATGTTGGCATGCACGAAGGTGATCGGCGCCAGCAGCAGCCCGGCCACGGCCGCCACGGCCGAGGCCAGTCCCCAGGCCACGCCGTTGAGTTGGCGCACCGGAATGCCCATGTAGTACGCGGCCAACTGGTTTTGCGACGCCGCTTGCATGGCAATGCCGAGCTTGCTGTAGCGAAACAGCAGGTAGAGCAGGGCGCACAGGATCGATGTGACGGCGATCACGACCATTTGCTCGACGTTGAGCACCAGACCGGCGAGCTTCCAGATTTGGTCCTTGTAGGGCACTGGCAGCGTGTGGGTCTCGGTGCCGATGCCGGGAATCATGGTGATCAGGCCGCGCAGCATGTAGCCGATACCGATGGTGAGCATGACCACGGAGAACGCCGGCTGTCCCAGGATCGGGCGGATCACGAGGCGCTCGAGTAGCATACCGAACAAGGCCATGCCCGCCAGCGTGGAGAGCACCGACAGCCAGTAGGGGAATCCGAAAAACGTCATGGCCGCCAGGCCGCCGAAGGCGCCCAGCATCATAAGCTCGCCCTGTGCGAAGCTGACGGTCTCGGTGGCCTTGTAGATCAGCACAAAGCCCAGCGCGATTAGTCCGTAGATGCAGCCTTGCGCGATTCCGCTGATGAGCAGTTGAAGAAGCTGCAATGGGTCTCCCATGATTTGGCCTTTCGGTTATAGCGGCAATCCCGGCAAAGGCCGCGAGGGTTTTCACCAAAGGGTTCTTACCGATGCCCGTCGGTTTGCGTGCGTGGGAAAAGCCGGCATCATGGGGTCCATGAATAACCCTGTTGATATTTCACGGCACGGTGCGGTCACCGTTGTCAAACTGGAGCGCCCTGATGTGCGTAACGCGGTCGATGCCGCCACGGCGCGCGCGCTGTACGCGGCGTTTCTCGCGTTCGAGGCCGATGATGCGGCGCGTGTCGCCGTGTTCCATGGCGCGCACGGTCACTTTTGCGCCGGCTGGGACTTGCTCGCCGGCGCCGCATTGGCGGGGTCGGGTGGCACGGGTGCGCAAGACCCGCTGAGCGGACTCGAGTTTTCGCCGCAGGACTGCGAAGCGCCCGGCCCGCTCGGTCCGATGGGACCGTCGCGTCTGCTGTTGTCCAAGCCGGTGATCGCAGCCGTCAGCGGCGCGGCCGTGGCCGGTGGCATGGAACTGGCGCTGTGGTGCGACATGCGTGTGATGGACGAGGACGCCTACTTCGGCGTGTTCTGCAGGCGCTTCGGCGTGCCACTGATCGACGGCGGCACGGTGCGCCTGCCGCGGCTGATCGGCATGGGTCGTGCGCTGGACCTGATCCTCACCGGGCGCAAGGTGGAAGCGGCGGAGGCCCTGCAGATGGGTTTGTGCAATCGCGTCGTGACCAGCGGGCAGGCCTTGATCGCAGCGCTGGCGCTGGCGCAGCAACTGTGCGAGTTTCCGCAGGCGACGATGCGGGCCGATCGCCTGAGCGCCTATGCGCAGTGGGATTTGCCGCTGCCGCAGGCCTTGCATCAGGAGTGGCAGCGCGGCAAGCAGTGCATCGAGGACGGACTGCAGGGCGCGCTGCGCTTTGCCGCCGGCAGCGGCCGCCACGGCAAGTTCTAGCGTGGATGGAATGAGCAGGAACCGTGCTGAGGCGATCCCGCCGGAGCTGACAGCCGCGCTGCAGCATGCGCAGCGCATCGTCGTCTTCACGGGCGCCGGCGTGTCCGCGGAGAGCGGCATACCGACGTTTCGCGATGCGCTCACCGGATTGTGGGAGCGCTTTGACGCCGAAGACCTGGCCACACCGGAGGCTTTTGCACGCGACCCGGAACTGGTATGGGGCTGGTATGAATGGCGGCGCATGCTGGTGCGGCGCACGCAGCCCAATCCGGCGCACCTTGCCATCGTCGAGCTGGCGCGGCATGTGACGCAGCTCACGGTCGTCACGCAAAACGTGGACGACCTGCACGAGCGCGCCGGCAGCATCGGCGCGCTGCATCTGCATGGCAGCCTGCACTCGGCGCGCTGCAGCGCTTGCGGGGCGACCCATCTCTTTGCGCCGGGCATCCCGGATGAGCCTGAAGGCGGGCGCCGCCTGCGCCCGCCGCTGTGCGCGCGATGCGGTGGCTTGATCCGCCCTGGTGTCGTCTGGTTCGGGGAAAGCCTGCCCGAGGATGTGCTGGCTGGCGCGTTTGCCGCGGCCAGAGCCTGCGATCTGCTGTTGGCCATCGGCACCTCGGGCCTGGTGCAGCCGGCCGCGCGCATTCCCGCGCTGGCAAGGCAATCGGGCGCGCGGGTGGTTCAGGTCAACCCGACGGCAACCGCACTTGATGACGACTGCACCTGGTCGCTGCGCGGTGCCGCCGGGCTTGTCTTGCCGCGCCTGCTGGCGTCAGCGTCGATGTTGCCGCACGCCCCGGTGCGCGGCGGGCAGGGCGCTGCTGATCAAGGCCGCTCCGGCCCATAGCAGCGGTGCGATGCCGAGTGGCGCGACCGCCAGGCCGAAGGACACTGGCACCAGCACCGACGACGCATTGCCGATAAGGGCGCGCAGGCCGAGCGCCTCGCCGCCGCGCCCACCGGGTGTGGCGGCGTGTAACAGCGACAGCATGTTGGGCTGGCTAAAACCGATCGAGGCGCCGAATACGAAGCCCAGCAGCATGAAGACCGCTGCGGCAGAGGCCCACGGCAGGGCCGCCAGCACCAGCGCCATCATGGCCATTGCGGCGCGCATGATTTGCCACTCGTGCAGTCGCGTCGAGAGCCAGGGCATCAGGGCGCGGCTGACGAAGGTCCCCACTGCAAACAGCGAGAACACCGTGCCGATGATGGAGGCTGAAAAGCCCAGGCGCGTGCCCAGCACCGGCAGCATCACGATGAACAAGTCCCAGCAGCACGACAGCGCCAGGCTAACGTAGTAGATGCGGCGCAATTCCGGTGCGGCCAGCAGGTCGTGCCAGGCCGGTGGCTTGGCATCCGCCTGCGCCGCTGTTGCAACTCGGGCGGCCGGCAATGCGGTCAGTTTCCTGAACACAAGCCAGCATGCCATGCAGGTGAATACCGCCATGGTGGCAAAGGCCATGCGAAAGCCCGCATGGTCGATCAGCAGGCCCGAGATGAACGGACCGAGCGCGCTGGAGGCCGAATGCCCGAGCGCGTACCAGCCGAAGTTGCGCAGCCGCTGCTCAGCCGTCTTGCCGTGCGCCATGGCGCCCACGCTGTGCTGGCCGGCGACCGACATGGCGTTGAACCCAAAGCCCACCAGCACGGCCATCACGAACAGCGCCGGCACGCTGAGCCACAGCACCGGCACCACGGCGCCGACCAGCACCGCGAGCACGCCAAAGCGCAGCACCGGCAGCGCGCCCATGCGGTCGACCCAGCGGCCTATCGACATGGCGGCCAGCGTCGGCAGGATCGAGAACATGGCCATAAAGAGCCCCACCACCAGTTCGGGTGAGCCGGCGCGCAGGGCATAGAGCGAGCCCGCCACGCGCCCGCCCGACAGCGCCATGTGGCCCGTCAAAGTGACCAGAATTAGGGGCAGCAGCAGGGGCGGGAGGCGCTTGCCCATTATCCCGGTGGCAGGGCCGGTATTGGCCGCGGGCGGCCCTGATCGTCGATTGCGACGAAGGTGAGCGAGGCCTCGGTCACCTTCATGTACTTTCCCTGCGCGCTGAAACGCTCGGCATAGACCTCGACCTTGACCGTGATCGAGGTGCGCCCGATGCGCACCAGCTTGGAGAAGAAGGTCAGGATGTCGCCGACGCGCACCGGCTGCTTGAAGATGAATTCATTGACCGCCACTGTCGCCATGCGGCCCTGCGCGTAACGCGCCGGGATCACGGAGCCGGCCAGATCGACCTGCGCCATGACCCAGCCGCCGAAGATGTCGCCATTGGCGTTGGAGTCGGCCGGCATCGGAATGACCTTGAGGACCAGTTCCTCGTCGGTGGGCAATTGGACCGCCATCGGGTTGGTGTTCGCAGACATGGGGGACAATCCTCGAAATGTTGAGGACAGAGCTGGCTGCGCTTCGCGCAGCGGCAGCCTGTCCCGCAAAGAACTTGATGACAGGATTGTCCCCTATGCGCCGATCAGGCGAACACAGCCCCATACGAGAAGGTGCCAAAGCTGCCGCCTTGCCTGTTGCCACGCGCTCGGACTGGGCCACGCTGCAGCGCCTGTTTCCCTACCTCTGGCAATATAAGTGGCGTGTCATGGCGGCGCTGGCCTTCATGGTCGGCGCCAAGATGGCCAATGTCGGCGTGCCGGTGCTGCTCAAGCAACTGGTCGACACCATGAACCCGAAGGGCGGCGTCGGCGCCAGCGCGCTGCTGGTGGTGCCGGTGGCTCTGCTGTTCGGCTACGGCCTGCTGCGCCTGTCCACCACCTTGTTTGCCGAGCTGCGCGAGCTCATCTTTGCCAAGGCCACGGAAGGCGCATCGCGCACGATCTCGCTGCAGGTGTTCCGCCATCTGCACGCCCTGAGCCTGCGCTTTCACCTGGAACGCCAGACCGGCGGCATGACGCGCGACATCGAGCGCGGCACACGCGCCGTCAATTCGCTGATCTCGTATTCGCTCTACAGTATCTTTCCGACGCTGATCGAAGTCGCCATGGTGCTGACCTACCTGGCGGTCAAGTTCGACGCCTGGTTTGCCGGCATCACCATCGTCGCGCTGGTGGTCTACATCTCGTTCACCGTTGTGGTGACCGAGTGGCGCACGCATTTTCGCCGCGAGATGAACGAGCTCGATTCCAAGGCGCACAGCCGCGCCATCGATTCGCTGCTGAACTACGAGACGGTCAAGTACTTCAACAACGAGGATTTCGAGGCGCGCCGCTACGACGAGAACCTCGAAAAGTACCGCCGCGCCGCGGTCAAGAGCCAGACCACGCTGAGCCTGCTCAACACCGGCCAGCAGCTGATCATCGCCAGCGGACTGGTCACCATGCTGTGGCGCGCCACGCAGGGCGTGGTCGACGGCCGCATGACGCTGGGCGACCTGGTGATGGTCAACGCCTTCATGATCCAGCTCTACATTCCGCTGGGCTTCCTCGGCGTGCTGTACCGCGAGATCAAGCAGAGCCTGACGGACCTGGAGAAGATGTTCACGCTGATGGAGCGCGAGCGCGAGATCGCCGATGTGCCCGGCGCCAGGCCGCTGCAGGTCGACGGCGCGAGCGTGGCTTTCCGGCATGTCAACTTTGCCTATGATCCGGCGCGCCCGATCCTGCACGACATCAGCTTCGAGATACCGGCCGGCAAGACGGTGGCCGTGGTCGGTCCTTCGGGTTCCGGCAAATCGACGCTGGCGCGCCTGCTGTTTCGCTTCTACGACGTGCAGAGCGGCCAGATCCTGATCGCCGGGCAGGACATCAAGCAGGTGACGCAGGCCAGCGTGCGCCAGGCCATCGGCATCGTGCCGCAGGACACGGTGCTGTTCAATGACACGGTGGAATACAACATCGCCTACGGCCAGCCCGGCGCCACGCATGCGCAGGTCGAGGAGGCCGCGCGTTCGGCGCACATCCACAGCTTCATCGCCGCCACGCCCAAGGGCTACGACACCATGGTCGGCGAGCGTGGCCTGAAGCTCTCGGGCGGCGAGAAGCAGCGGGTGGCGATCGCCCGCACCCTGCTGAAGAACCCCGCGGTGCTGATCTTCGACGAGGCGACCTCGGCCCTGGACAGCGCCAACGAGCGCGCGATCCAGGCCGAACTGCAGAACGTGGCCAAGAACAAGACCACGCTGGTGATTGCGCACCGGCTCTCGACTGTGGTCGACGCGCATGAAATCCTGGTGATGGAAGCGGGCCGCATCATCGAACGCGGCTCGCACGCGCAACTGCTCTCGGCCAATGGGCGCTATGCCCAGATGTGGGCGCTGCAACAGAGTTCCGAGTAGACCCGGATCGACGTCTGTCGGCCATACCTGGCCCGGCAGACCTCTGGTTTTCCCTTGCTTGCGCTTTTTGTAAAGTTGCGTCATGATGCCGGAATCCCTGGTGGTGACGAAGATTTCCTGACTGGTTTCGTGAGAGAGAACTTGCTCGGCTAAACAACTTCTACAAGGAGACGGTGTATGTACTATCAGACCTACGATCCGATGGGGAGCGCGGTCCTTTCGACCATCGTGGCGGCGGTGCCGATCGGCGTGCTGCTCTACTTCATCGCCTTGCACCCGCATCGGGATCAGGACGGGGTGCGTCACCTCGGCATCTCGGCGCCCTACGCCGCCCTGTGCGGTGTCTTCGCCGCGTTCGTCGTCTCGTGTCTGGTATTCCGGATGCCGGTGGCTTCGGCGCTGTCGGCTTTTGCATATGGTTCGCTGTCGGGTTTTCTAGGCATCATCTGGATCGTGCTGGCGGCGATGCTGCTCTACACGATGACGCTGACCGCCGGCAAGTTCGAAATCGTCAAGGAGTCCATCGTCCACGTCTCCTTCGACCGGCGCCTGCAATGTGTGCTGATCGCCTTCTCATTTGGCGCCATCATCGAGGGCACCTCGGGCTTTGGCACACCGGTGGCCATCGCTGGCGCGGTGATGGTGGGCCTGGGCTTCAAGCCGTTCCAGTCGGCCGTGCTCAATTTGCTGGCCAACACGGCGCCGGTGGCGTGGGGCGCGATCGGCACGCCGATCGTGACCCTGGGAGCCGTCAGCGGACTCGATCAGCTCACGCTCTCGACCATGGCCGGGCACCAGTTGCCATGGATTTCGATGCTGGTTCCGTTCTGGCTGGTTGCGGTATTTGTCAAGATGGAAGGCGGCACCTGGAAAGAGGTGTTCGAGGTCTGGCCCGCGACGCTGTGCGCGGGTGTGTCCTTTGCCGCGATGCAGTACTACGCTTCCAGCAGCAGCGAGTTGCACCTGATGACGGACGTGGTCTCAGGCGTGTTCTCTGTCATCTGCACCGCCTTGTTCCTGCGCTTTGTCTGGCACCCCAAGACGCGCTTCCTGTTGCGCTCCGAGCGCGAGGCGCTGGCAGCCTCCGGTCAATCGACCGCCTCGGCAACGACGGACAAGAGCGACTGGAAATATCCGTACAGCGTCGGCGAGACCGTGCACGCATGGATGCCCTGGGTCATCCTGATTGCCTGCTGCGCCGTCTGGGGCATGCCGGCCTGGAAGACCTATCTGAACGGCCTGTTCTCCGGCATTGCCTTCAAGACCGAACTGCTGGGTTCGGCCTTCAGCGGCACCTTGTCGCTGCCGGTCTGGGACATGCCGGCCTTGCACAACATGGTGCAGCGCGTGCCGCCGGTTGTGCTGGCCAACGCCAAGCCGGAAGGGGCGCGCTTTGCCATCAACTGGCTCTCCGCCGCCGGCACCGGCGTGTTCGTGGCGGCCGTGCTGTCCGGTCTGGTGCTGGGGCTCACTGGAAAGCAGTGGCGGGAATCGATTGTCGCCACGGGGCGGCGCATGAAGACGCCGGTGATCGTCATCACGCTGGTGCTGGGTTTGGGCTTCCTGACCCGCTATTCGGGCACCGACGCGGTGCTGGGCCTGGCCTTCACCAGCGCCGGTCCGTGGTACCCGTTCTTCGCCGCCTATCTGGGCTGGCTCGGCGTTTTCCTGACCGGTTCCGACACGGCGTCCAACGCCTTGTTCGGCAGCCTGCAGCGCATCACGGCGCAGCAGCTGCACCTGAACGAAGTGCTCGTGGTGGCGACCAACTCCACCGGCGGCGTCATGGGCAAGATGATCGATGCGCAGTCCATCATGGTGGCCTGCGCGGCCTGCTATGAAGATCCGAAGGAGCGCGCCCATGCCCTGGGGCCGATCTTCCGCACCGTGTTCTGGCATTCGATTGCCGGCGCTGCCGTGGTCGGTGTCATCGCCATGCTGCAGGCCTACATCTTCACCGGTGCCATTCCGGCGCTGCCTATCGGCAAGTAGGTTGGCTGCAATAAAGCAAAATCCCTGCTATCGTTAGCCCGGGCAGTCCAAGTCGCGGTGACGCGGCATGGACGGCATCCTGCAGGAGCCATTGCACACGGGGGATTTATGCTGAGCGCCAATCCGGATTTCGAAATCATCAAGGCATCGTTTCCGATGTTCGGCGTCAACATCGCCGAGCTGTGGGGAACGCGCGGATTCAAGACCTTCATCAATGAGCTGCTCTACGATGCAAAAGGCGGCGCCCGAGGCGGCTTTCCCGAGCCGGTTCTGCAAGCCTTGCGCCGGCTCTCGGACCTGCACGACGTCGAGTTCAGCGCGCTGCTGCCGCCGATCACCGGCACGGATGACTTCAAATTGCTCAATGCATCGTTTCCCAGAATCGCGGACCAGATCAGTGCGATCTGGGGCACCGCGCAATTCAACCCCTATCTGAAAGGCCTGCTGCACGACAACCGCGGCGGCAATCGCCACGGCTTTCCGTTCGAGACGCTGATGGCGCTGCATGCCATGGCAGAGAAGCACAACAAGGAATTCGCGCATCTCTATTCGCAGCTCGATATCTGGAACGCGTCCTGAGTCCGGCGCGGGCCGGCCTCCTGCGCGGGCCGGCAGCGGGACTTCTACAATCGCCTGATCAGCCGCACCGCACGGCATTCCCAGACAGGCAGACCGCATGACCGCACTCCATATTTCTACCGCCTTTGATTCGGGCGCCATCGAGGTCCTGAGCCTGGTTGACCCGGGCGACATCCAGCTCAACATCCGTCCTGACAACGCCAGCGGTTTTGCCCAGTGGTTTCATTTCTGCCTGCAGGGTGCCGCCGGCCAGGCGGTCCGGCTGCGTTTTCTCAACGCGGGCCAATGCGCCTATGCCAAGGGCTGGGTCGATTACCGCGTGGTCGCCAGCTACGACCGCCAGAACTGGTTTCGCATTCCGACGCAGTTCGACGGCCAGGTCATGACGGCCGAACTCGCAGCCGAGACCAACAGCATCTACTTCGCCTATTTCGAGCCTTATTCGCACGAGCGCCATCTGGATCTGATCGGCTCGGCCGGCGCCTCCGACAGCGTGGACGTGCAGCACCTGGGCCAGACGCTCGACGGCCGCGACATGACGCTGCTGCGCATCACGGCACCCGACGGCGAGATGCCCGTTGAACAACGCAGCAAGGTCTGGCTGATCGCGCGCCAGCATCCGGGCGAGGCCATGGCCGAGTGGTTTGTCGAAGGCTTTCTGGAGCGTTTGCTCGCCGACGACGACCCGGTCTCGCGCGTGCTGCTGTCGCGCTGCGTCTTTCACGTCGTGCCCAACATGAACCCGGACGGTGCGGCGCGCGGCAACCTGCGCACCAACGCCGGCGGCGCGAACCTGAACCGCGAGTGGCAGGCGCCGAGCCTGGAGCGCTCGCCCGAGGTCTTCCTGGTGCGCCAGAAGATGCTTGACGTCGGTGTTGACCTGAACCTCGACGCGCACGGCGACGAGGTTCTGCCCTACAACTTCTGCGTCGGCAGCGAAGGCAACCCGGGCTACACGCCGCGTATCGAGGCGCTGGAGAATGCTTTCAAGTCGGCCTGGGTCGCTACCTACCCGGATTTTCAGACGGCACGCGGTTACGCGCGCATCGAGCCGGGACAGTCGAATCCGACGCTGGCCACAAGCTGGGTGGCGCAGAACTTTGATTGCCTGGCGTTCACCATCGAGATGCCGTTCAAGGACAACGCCGATCTGCCCGACGCGCTGACCGGCTGGAGCGGAGAGCGCGCGAAGAAGCTCGGTGCCAGCGTGCTGCTGCCGATCCTGGCGGTCGTCGACCAGTTGCGGGCCGCATCATGAGCGACGCCGGCAAGCCCCCCGCCTTTCGCCGCGCCGCACCGCCACCGGGGCGCGCGCCTGCTGCTGCGGCAGCGGTCAACAGCAGCGGCACGTTGCGACTGAACAAGCGCATGGCCGAGCTCGGCCTGGCCTCGCGGCGCGAAGCTGACGACTGGATCGGCCGCGGCTGGGTCAAGGTCAATGGCGAGGTCGCCACCATGGGCATGCAGGTGACGCCCGACGTGCGTATCGAGATCGCCAAGCAGGCGCAGGGGCAGCAGGCGAACCAGGTGACGATCCTGCTCAACAAGCCGATGGGCATCGTCAGCGGCCAGGCCGAGGACGGGCATCAGCCCGCCATCACGCTGATCCAGCCGCAAAACCGCTGGGCCGAGGACAACGCGCGTTTCTTCTTCCACCCCAAGCAGCTGCAAAGTCTGGTGCCGGCCGGGCGCCTTGACATCGACTCGATTGGCCTCTTGGTGCTGACGCAGGATGGGCGCGTCGCGCGCCAGCTGATCGGCGAGGACGCGGTGATGGAAAAGGAATACCTGGTGCGCGTGAGTTACACCGGGTTTACCGATCCCGATGGGCAGCCGGACCGCCTGCTGCAGATCAATGACGGCGACCCGGTCAGCACCAATGTGCAGGCCATCTTCCCGGCCGAAGGCCTCGCGCGCCTGCGCCACGGCCTGAGCCTGGACGGGCAGACGCTAAAGCCCGCCAAGGTCAGCTGGCAGAACCCCGAGCAATTGCGCGTCGTGCTGACCGAAGGCAAGAAGCGTCAGATCCGGCGCATGTGCGAACTCGTCGGCCTCAAGGTCGTGGGCCTCAAGCGCGTGCGCATCGGCAACGTGATGCTGGGCAATCTGCCGCTCGGCCAATGGCGCTACCTGGCGCCGCATGAGCATTTTTGATCCGTTGCGGGACAGACCGCAGCTACGCGAAGCGAGACAGCTCTGTCCTCAACCGTTTGTCGGATGTTCAAAGTGTGAATGGACACATCGTTACTTTGGGGGAATAGCATGAAGATCAAGGTTTCCAAATTTGTCCCGCTGCTGGCGCTGCTCGCGGCGTGCGCGGCACAGGGGCAGGACGGCGGCACAGTCAACGCCATTTGCAGCACCGACCAGCCCTGGTGCGAGCGCGCCGCGCAGGAGTTCACGCGCGCCACCGGCATCAAGGTGCTGCAGTCGCACAAGGCCACCGGCGAGGCGGCCGCGCAGTTGCGTGCGGAAGCGGCCAATCCCAAGACCGACATCTGGTGGGGCGGCACGGGCGACCCGTTCCTGCAGGCGGCTGAACTCGGCCTGCTGCAAGCCTATCGTCCGGACTACATCAACGACCTGCAGAGCTGGAGCGTGCGCCAGTACGCGATGACGCAGAACATGGTCGGCGGCTTCTACACCTCGGCCATCGGCTTTGGTTGGAACACCGAACTGCTGAAGAAGAAGAACCTGCCCGAGCCCAAGTGCTGGGCCGATCTGATCAAGCCCGAATACAAGGGCGACATCGAGATCTCGCACCCGGCCTCCAGCGGCACGGCCTACACCATCCTGGCCGGATTGGTGCAGCTGATGGGTGAGGAGCCGGCCTTCGACTACATGAAGAAGCTGCACAGGAACATCAGCAACTACACGCGCAGCGGCCAGGCGCAGGCGCCCAACGTGGCAAAGGGCGAAGTGGCGATCGGCGTGAGCTTCATCTTCGGCTTCGACGGCTGGCGCCACAACAAGTACCCGGTCAAGACCACGGCGCCGTGCGAGGGAACTAGCTACGAAGTCGGCGGCATTGCCATGGTCAAGGGCCAGCGCAACAAGGAAGCCGCCAAGCGCTACTACGACTGGCTCATGAGCCCGCAGGGGCAGGCCATCGGCGCTCAGGTCAACAGCCTGCAGGTGCCGGCCAACAAGACCTTCAAGCTCGATCCGCGCATCCCGCTGCTCGACAACGTGCGTCTGATCAAGTACGACTTCGAGAAGTACGGCAAGGCGGCTGAACGCAAGCGCCTGCTGGAACGCTGGACCCGGGAGATCGAGTCGCTGCCGCGCTGAACGGCATGACCAAGCCGAAACCTTCGGGCCACTGGCGCGCTTCCGACCTGCGCGGCGTGGCGCAGCTGGCGACACAGGCCACGACGGCGGTCGCCCACATCGCCGAAGGCGTGCACCAGTCGGTATGGGGCGCCATGGGCGTGCCCGGCGGCAAGCAGGCGGGACAGACACGCGGCCTGACGCGGCTCGTCTATCAGAGCGTGCGCGGCATCGCGCAACTCGTTGGCAATGGACTCGAGACGCTGCTGACCCGGCTGGCGCCGGTGCTCGAAATGGCCGATGAGGCCGCGCCCGGCTCGCCGCAGCGCGAAGCCGTGCTGGCCGCGCTCAACGGCGTCATGGGCGACCGGCTGCGCGCGAGTGCCAACCCGCTGGCCACGCCGATGACGCTGCGCTACCAGGGCCGGGCGCTGGACTGGAAGGCGCTGCCGGCCATGCCGGAGGCGGGCGGCAAGCTGCTGCTGCTGATCCACGGCCTTTGCATGAACGAGCTGCAGTGGCCCGCGCACGGTCATGCAGAAGCCCTAGCTGCACTCGGCTACACGCCGGTCTACCTGCGCTACAACTCGGGCCTGCACGTCTCGCAAAACGGCCATGAACTGGCGGCGCAACTGGAACAGTTGCTGACGCACTGGCCGGTGCCCTTGCAGGAGATCACCGTGCTGGGGCACAGCATGGGCGGCCTGCTGATACGCAGCGCCTGGCACTACGCCAGGCAGGCTGAATTGCGCTGGCCCGACGTTCTCAAACACATCGTTTTCCTCGGTACGCCTCACCATGGCGCACCGCTCGAGCGTGCGGGCAACTGGGTCGATGTGATTCTGGGCAGCACGCCGTACTCGGTGCCGTTCACGCGGCTCGCGCAGTTGCGCAGCGCGGGCGTCACCGATCTGCGCTACGGCCACGTGCTCGATGCCGACTGGCAAGGCCATGAGCGCTTTCGTCGCCAACCCGACAGCCGCGCGCCGCTGCCGCTGCCTGCCGGCGTGGCCTGCTACGCGGTGGCCGCAACCACGGCAGCCAAGCGCAGCCTGCTGGCCGATCGCCTGCTGGGCGACGGTCTGGTGCCGCTGCACAGCGCCCTGGGTCAGCATGACGATGCGCGGCGCACGCTGGTCTTTGCCAAGTCCGCGCAACTGATCGTCTACCGCACCGGCCATATCGCGTTGCTCGGCAGCGCCGAGGTGACACGCCAGCTGGTGCAGTGGCTGTCATCCGGTCCTGAAGTCTTGTCGTCCCGGACCTGATCCGGGATTCAGTGCCATGCGGGCCATGGATTGCGGGTCGTGGCCCGCAATGACAGGCAGTGGTTGTCATCCCGTCCTCGGATCAAGTCCGCCATGACGTATGCGGGTCAGGTGTCGCTGCCCAGCACGGCATTCCACAAGGCCAGCACCGCGTCGCGCTGCCCGGTGAGCTCGGACAGATCAACATGGGTCGGCTCTTCGTTCAGGCGCGCGCGGTGCTGCACGCGGCGCAGTTCGCGATAGGCGCTGGCGGCGGCGTGGCCGACGCCGTGCGGCAGCAGGCCGATGATCTCGGCCGTCTCCAGCAGCGCGATGTTGCCGGTGTTGGCCGTCAATTCATCGTGCGCGCTGGCGTTGCACAGCACGAGGTACTGCATGACGAACTCGACGTCGATCATGCCGCCCGGGCTGTGCTTGACGTCGAAGTGCTCGCCGCGCACCGGATGCGCACCGCGCACGCGGTTGCGCATGCTGATGATTTCCTGCTTGAGGTCCTGCGCGTGGCGCGGCGCGGTGATGACGGCTTTGCGGATGGCATCGAAGCGCTGGCGCAGCGCCTCGTCGCCGAGCACGAAGCGCGCGCGCGTCATGGCCTGGTGTTCCCAGGTCCAGGCGGTATTGCTGCCGCGCTGCTGCTGGTAGTTGGCGTAGGCGTCAAAGGTGGTGACCAGCAGCCCGGAATTGCCGTTCGGGCGCAGGTCGGTGTCGATCTCGTAGAGATCGCCTTCACCGGTCTTGACCGTGAGCCAGTTGATCAGCTTGCGCACCAGGGCGGCATAGATCTCGGCGGCGCGTTCGTCCTCGTCCTCGTAGACGAAGACGATGTCCAGGTCGCTGCCGTAGCCGAGTTCCTTGCCGCCGAGCTTGCCGTAGGCAATGATGGCGAATTGCGGCGTCTCGCGGTGGCGCCTGGCCAGGCGGCTCCAGCACCAGCGCGTCGTCACGCGCAACACCGCCTCGGCCAGCGAGCTCAGGTCGTCGGCCACCTGCTCCACGGTCAGGCGCCCTTCGATATCGCGCGCGAGCGTGCGGAACACCTCGGCGTGGTGCGCGCGGCGCAGCAGGTTGAGCAGGGCCTCGTCATCATCCTCGCCGGTGCCGGCCAGGGACTGGCGACGGTGCTCGAGTTCGGACTCGAATTCGGCAGCGGCAAAGCGTTCGTCGAGCATGTCGGCGTTGGCCAGCTCGTCGATCACGCCCGGATGCAGCAGCAGATAGCGCGCTGGCCAGCGCGCAGCGCCCAGTATTCTGAGCAGGCGCTCGTGCACGTTCGGGCGCTCCAGCAGCAGCGCCAGATAGCTTTCGCGGCGCAGCAGCGGCTCGATCCAGTCGGCCAGGCGCACGGCCGCCGTTTCCGTCACCTTGCCTTCGCGGACCCATTGCGCGGTGCGCGACAGCAAGCGCAGCAAGCGGGCGCGCGAATCCTCTCGGAGCGCCAGCACGCGCGGGTGTTCGCGCCAGGGCGCGACGCGCGCGCGGAAATCGGCGGGCAGCGATTCGAGCAATTCATCAAAGCCGGGCGCCACGGTGCTCGATTTGCCGCCATTGCAATTCTTGCATTCCTTTTCGCCGCCGCCGAGCAGCGAGTCGAATTCCTGCGCCACCAGTTCGCGATGCGTGTTGAGCTGGTGCAGCAGCGCGGGCACGCCGGTATAACCCATGGCGGCAGCGATCCAGTCCAAGTCATGGTCCTGTGTCGGCAGCACATGGGTCTGCTGATCGTCGAGGTACTGGATGCGATGCTCGATCCGGCGCAGGAAGTCGTAGGCCTGCGCCAGCGCTTCGGCGCTGGCCTTGGGCATCAGACCTGCCTTGGCCAGGCGCGGCAGCGCCGCGAGCGTGGCGCGTGTGCGCAACTCGGGGAACTGGCCGGCGCGCACCACTTGCAGCAGCTGAACGATGAACTCGATCTCGCGGATGCCGCCGCGCCCGAGCTTGACGTCATTGGCGCGCTCCGGGCGCCCGCTGCTGCGTTTGTTCGCATGCTCGCGAATCTGCCTGTGCAGCACCCGCAGCGAGTCGAACACGCTGTAGTCCAGGTAGCGCCGGAACACGAAGGGCAGCACCACGTCGCGCAGCCGCTGCGCCGCACGCCGGTCGCTGCCGCCCACTTGCGCTACGACACGGCTCTTGAGCCAGGCAAAGCGTTCCCATTCGCGGCCCTGGACGTGGAAGTACTCTTCGAGCGCGCCGAGCGATACCGCCGGCGGCCCCGAATTGCCGTTGGGACGCAGCGCCAGGTCGACGCGAAAGACAAAGCCGTGCTCGGTGGTGTCGCCGATCAGCGCGTAGATCGCGCGCACCGCCTTGGCGAAGTACTCTTGGTTGGAGATGCGACCGCGTCCCTGCGCGTCGCCGCTGGTCTCGCCGTCTTCGTCGTAGATGTAGATCAGGTCGATGTCGCTCGAGACATTGAGCTCGCGCGCGCCGAGCTTGCCCATGCCGATGACCCAGAGCAGGGCGCGCGCGCCGCCGGCCGTTCCGGGGCTGCCGTGGCTTTGGTCGAGTGTCTGCTGCACGTCGTTGCAGGCTTGCTGCAGCGTGAATTCGGCCAGCTCGGTCATGGCCTGCGTCACCTGCTGCAGGGGCGCCTGCGCGTCGCAATCCAGGCAGAGCAGGCGCTCGAGCACCAACTGGCGCGTGATGCGCAGGGCGCTGGCGGTATCGCTGCCGCCGCCCTGCAACGCCGCAAAAGTCTGCGCCATCGTCTGCCGATCGGGCAGGCCCGGCGGCAACAGCGGCAACTGGCTTTCAAAGCGGCGGCGCACGCGCTGGCAAAAGCGCGAGTGCGTGGACAAGGCCGGGCCGGTCATAATTCCTGTCATAGCTATGGGTTCCCATGATTGACGCAACGCCTGCCCCAACCTCACTGCCGAAGACACTGACGACCGTGGCGCGCTGGTCACTGGTTTTGACCGTGACTGCATGGTTTCTTTTTGGCGCGACCTGGGCTGCGTTGCACTGGTTCATTGTGCCGCGAATCGATGAGTTGCGCCCATGGCTGGAACAGCGGGCCTCACAGGTGATAGGGGTTCCGGTTCATATCGGCGCCATCACTGCCCATTCCGGCGGCATGATCCCCTCGTTCGAGTTGACCGATGTCCAGTTGCTCGACAGCCAGGGCCGTGCCGCATTGCGCCTGCCGCGCGTGCTTGCCGCGCTGTCGCCGGCGTCGCTCTGGCGCATGGGTTTCGAGCAGCTCTACATCGACCGCCCGGAGCTCGACATCCGGCGCGACCGCAACGGCAGGATTCTTGTGGCGGGGCTCGATTTTTCGAAGAACGGCGAAGCAGACCCGGACACGGCGGACTGGTTCTTTGCGCAAACCGAATTCGTCATCCGGGACGGCACGGTGCAGTGGACCGATGAGTTGCGCGAGGCGCCGCCGCTGGCGCTGGCCGCGGTCGACATCGTGCTACGTAACCGCGGGCGTCAGCATGCGATGCGCATTGATGCGACACCGCCCGAGGCGTGGGGCAGCCGCTTTAGCATGCGCGGCCTGTTCGAGCAGCCCTTGCTGTCGCTGCACAAGGGCCAGTGGCGCGACTGGAAAGGCCAGCTCTACGCGGAGTTGGGGCGCGTCGATCTGGCCGAGTTGCGGCGCTATGCCCCGATCGGAGTCGACCTGCAGCAGGGCAACGGGGCGCTCACGACCTGGGTCGATGTCAGCCAGGGCCAGATCGTCGGGGCGCTGGCCGATGTCGCGCTGGGCGAAGTGCGCGTGACGCTGGGCAAGGACTTGCAGGCGCTGGATTTGCTTGCGGTGCGCGGGCGACTGGGCGGCAAGGTACTGGCCTCGGGTTTCGAGTTCTCGACCCAGGCCCTGCAGTTCGACACGCGCGAAGGTCTGCACTGGCCGGGCGGCAATGTCAGTGTCAGCTACCTCGGCTCCGAAGGCAGGATGCCGGCGCGCGGCGAACTCAAGGCCGACCGGCTTGATCTGGGCGCCCTGTCGCAGATCGCCAACCGTCTGCCGTTCGAGCCCTCGGCGCGCGCGCAACTGCTGGCCCATGCCCCAAAGGGACAGGTCGAGCGCCTGCAGCTGAGCTGGCAGGGGCCGCTGGAGGACTGGACCCAGTACGACGTGAAGGGGCTGGTGAGCCAGCTTCAACTCGACCTGACGCCGAATTCCCCGGGCGTGCGAGGCGCGCGCGTCGAGTTCGATTTCAACCAGGCGAGCGGGCGCGCCAGCATCGGCATCGCCGGTGGCAGTTTGTCGGTGCCGGGCGTTTTCGATGATCCCCTGATCGCAATCGACCATCTGGCAACCGAGGCGCGCTGGCAGCTCAGCGGCGAGCACATCGCCGTCCAGCTGTCGAATCTCAAGTTCAGCAACGCCGATGCCCAGGGCGAAGCGCAGATCAAGTGGGAGACCAGCGACCCGGTCAAGTCATCCGGACGCAGCCGCTTTCCGGGCGTGCTCGACTTGCAGGCCACGCTCAGCCGCGCCGACGGCACCCGGGTCTACCGCTATCTGCCGAGTTTGATTCACAAGCCGGTGCGCGATTACGTGCATGACGCGATACAGGCCGGCTCGGCCAGCGCGGCACGCTTCCGGGTCAAGGGCGATTTGCACGACATGCCGTTCACCGACCCGAAGCTCGGCGAGTTCCGGATTTCGGTCGATGTTCAAAATGCCACCTATGCCTACGTGCCGCGCAAGCTCCAGCCCAAGGATGCCCTGCCGTGGCCGGCGCTGACCCAGCTGAGCGGCGAGCTAGTGTTTGACCGCGCGCAGCTGCAGGTCAAGGGCGCGCATGCCCGGATGGGTGCCAGCGGCGGTTTGCAGGTGGGCAAGGTTGAGGCCGTGATACCGGACTTGAAGCACGCGGTGGTGGCGGTCAATGCCGAGGTGCGTGGCCCGCTGAGCGAGGCGCTGGGCATCGTCAATGGGTCGCCGCTCGGGGAGATGACCGGACGCGCGCTCGCACGCGCCGTCGCCAGCGCCAGCGCCGACTACCGGCTCAAGCTCTCGCTGCCGATCGCCAGCATCGAAAAATCATTGGTGCAGGGCAGCGTCACCCTGGCCGGCAACGATGTCCAGATCACGCCCGATACGCCGCGCCTGCTGCGCTCGCGCGGCGTCGTGAATTTTTCCGAACACGACGTTTCGATCGTCGGCGGGCAAGCCAATATGCTCGGCGGCGAGGCGCGCATCGAAGGCGGCTCCGTCCCGGCCGCGGCGGCTGCGCGCAGCGGCCTGGCCATGCAAATCCGCGCCAGCGGAACGGTATCGGCCGAGGGCTTGCGCCAGGCGCGCGAGCTCGGTTTTGTCGCGCGCTTGGCGCAGCACGCCAGCGGCAGCGCGGCCTACACCGCCGTTCTCGGCTTTCGTCGCGGCGAACCCGAACTGCTGGTGACGAGTAACCTGCAGGGACTGGGCTCGACCCTGCCGGCGCCTTTCGGCAAGAGCGCCGAGTCGGTGCTGCCGCTGCGCCTGGAGACCTCGCTGCAGCGCGATTCGATGCAGCCAGTACCGGGTGGCCAGCTGCGATTGCGGGATCAGCTGACGCTCGATATCGGACGCCTGGCGTCGCTGGCCTATGTGCGCGATCTCTCGGGACCGGAGCCGCGCGTGCTGCGCGGCAGTTTGGGCATCGGCCTGTCGCCGCAGGAAACCGTGCCCGTGCCCGACGACGGCGTGGCGGCCAGCATCAACCTGGCCGCGCTCGACCTCGACGCCTGGAACGCGGTGCTGGCGCAGGCGGCCGGCACGTCGCTGACCGACAGCGCATCGGGCACGGTCGCGCTGGGCTATCTGCCCGGCAGCGTGGCGGTGCGCGCGCGTGAACTGACGCTGGCCGGGCGCCGGTTCAACAACGTGGTGGTCGGCGGCTCGCGCGATGGGCTGCTCTGGCGCGCCAATCTCGATGCGAGCGAACTCAGTGGCTACCTGGAGTACCGCGCGCCATCGGGCAGCGGTGCCGGGCGCGTCTATGCGCGACTGGCGCGCCTGACCATTGCCGCCAATGCCGCCAGCGAGGTCGAGGCCCTGCTCAGCGAGCAGCCGGCCAGTGTGCCGGCGCTCGACATCGCGGTGGAGGATTTCGAGTTGCGCGGCAAGCGCTTGGGGCGCCTTGAGATCGAGGCAGTGAACCGCGGGCCGGGCACGGCCGGGCGCGAGGCGACGACGCGTGAATGGCGTCTCAACAAGTTCAATATCAGCACGCCCGATGCCGTGCTGACGGCCAGCGGCAATTGGGCCAGCCTCAACGCACAGAACGGGCCGGAGTTCGCAGGCCCGGGGCGCGGCGCGCCGCCGCGCCGGCGCACGGTTCTGAATTTCAAGCTCGACATCGCCGATGGCGGCGGCCTGCTCAACCGCCTGGGCATGAAGGACGTGGTGCGGCGCGGGCGTGGCAAGATGGAAGGACAGATCGCCTGGCTCGGCTCACCGCTGAGCCTGGACTACCCGTCCATGAGTGGCGCCTTCGCCATCAACGTCGAGAGCGGCCAGTTCCTCAAGGCCGAGCCCGGCATTGCCAAGCTGCTCGGCGTGCTGAGCCTGCAGTCGCTGCCGCGCCGACTGACGCTGGATTTTCGTGATGTCTTCAGCGACGGTTTTGCCTTCGACTTTCTGCGCGGCGACGTCGCCATCGAGCAGGGCATCGCCCGGACCAACAACCTACAAATGCAGGGCGTCAATGCGGCCGTGTTGATGGACGGCAAGGCCGATTTCGCACGCGAAACGCAGGACATCAAGGTGGTGGTGGTGCCCGAGATCAATGCCGGCACCGCGTCCCTGATCGCGTCGGTCATCAATCCCGCTGTCGGCATCGGCACCTTCCTGGCGCAACTGTTCCTGCGCCGGCCGCTGATCGAGGCGGCGACGCAGGAGTTTCATATCGACGGCAGCTGGACCGACCCGAAGATCAGCAAGATCGAACGCAAGTCCAATACCGACGCCGCCGCAGCCGCCAGGGCCAGGGAGCCTGGGCGTTGAATGGTCTTTACTCAACGCTGCGCTGGTGGCTCGCCGGGCTTGGATGCCTGATCGGGCGCGCCGTTGCCACGTGCCACGGCCGGCGGCAATTCGCCGCCCTTGCGTCCTGAAAACATGGTCCACCAGACAATCAGCAGCAGCAGCACCAAGGCACCGAGTGCTTCTAACAAGAGTAAACGCATGAACCGATTCCTGTGGGCAGTCCTCAATGGTTTGATTGTAGGGACGCTCGTGGCCTGCGGCAGCGGGCCGCTGCGGCCGCCGGCGAGCCCGGCGCCGGTCACGGCCACGGCCACAGCACTGCCCGGCGCCGAGCCGCCGGAGTCGGTCGGGCCCTTGCCGGCCCCGATCATGCAGGCGCGCAGCCGCTGGACGGCCGTGCCGTGGAGCGAGTTGCCGCTCTGGGGCCAGGACCCCTTGCATGAGGCCTGGAACGCCTGGCTCAAGAGCTGTGAGCGCCCCGGGCCGGTGTTTGCGTCGCTGTGCAGCGAGATCCGGCGCCTGAGCCTGGGCAGCGATCAGGAGCAGCAGGACTGGATGCGCGCGCGGCTGCAGCCGTACCGGGTCGATGCGCTGCAGGGTGGCAGCGAGGGGCTGCTGACAGCCTATTTCGAGCCTCTGCTCGAAGGGGCGCGCCGTGCCGGCGGGCGTTTCACGGTGCCCCTGTACCGGCCGCCGGCCGGTCTGGTGCAGCGCAAACCCTGGTACACGCGTCAGGAGATCGACACGCTGCCTGCGGCGCAGGCGGCGCTCAAGGGTCGTGAAATCGTCTACTTGGCCGATCCGATCGACGCCCTGGTCGCGCAGATTCAGGGCTCCACCCGCCTGCGCATCACGGAGGCCGACGGCACGCAGCGCCTGGTGCGGCTGGCTTATGCCGGTTCCAACGAGCAGCCCTACAGGAGCGTCGGGCGCTGGCTGATCGATCAGGGTGCCGTGCGCGATGCGTCCTGGCCGGCCATCAAGGCCTGGGCGCAGCAGCATCCGGCGCGCGTCAACGAATTGCTGTGGAGCAACCCGCGCACCGTTTTCTTCAAGGAAGAGCCCTTGTCCGATTCGGACGCCGCCTGGGGCCCCAAGGGCGCGCAGGGCGTGCCGCTGACGCCAGGGCGATCGATTGCCGTCGATCCCGGCAGCATCCCGTATGGCACGCCGGTCTGGCTGGTGTCGAGCGGCCCGACGGCCCAGCTGCACAAGCTGGTGCTGGCGCAGGACACCGGCAGCGCGATCGTCGGTGCGGTGCGGGCCGATTATTTTGCCGGCTGGGGCGAGCCGGCGGCCGAGTTGGCCGGCCGGCTCAAGCAGCCCCTGCGCCTTTGGGTGCTCTGGCCACGCATACAATAGCCGGCTGCCGGTCCCACGCGCCTGGCGCGCCAAAAGTGGCCCTGCCGCTTGTTTTCTCGATACATTTTTCTGGAGTTGCCGTGTTTATTTCCTCTGCCTTTGCCCAAACCGCACCCGCCGCCGGCGGCGGTGACATGCAGTCATCGCTCATGAGTATGCTGCCGCTGGTGCTGATGTTCGTGGTGCTGTATTTCGTGATGATCCGTCCGCAGATGAAGAAGCAAAAGGAACATCGCGCCATGATCGACGCGCTGGCCAAGGGCGACGAAGTGGTCACGGTCGGTGGTGTGCTCGGCAAGGTTAGCAAGATGGGCGACAGCTACGTCGGCCTGGAAGTGGCCAATGGCGTGGAACTGCAGGTCCAGCGCAGCGCCGTGGTGCAGGTCTTGCCCAAGGGCAGCATCAAGTAATCCTGCTTTTTACCGCCACACAAGAAATGCGATCATGAATCGTTACCCGATCTGGAAGTACGCGATCATCGTGATCGCGCTGGTGGTGGGGTTCCTCTATACCCTGCCGAATTTTTTTGGTGAAGCGCCCGCGGTCCAGGTATCGTCGGCCAAAGTGACCTTCAAGGTCGACGCCGGCACGCTGGCGCGGGTTGAAGAAGTGCTCAAGGCGGCCGGCCTGACGCCCGATCTGGTGTCACTGGACAACACGTCGGTCAAGGCGCGCTTCGACAACACCGAGAACCAGCTCAAGGCCAAGGATGCGCTACAAAAGGCGTTCAACCCGGATCCGGCCAACGCCGGCTACGTGGTGGCGCTCAACCTGCTGTCGCGCTCGCCGACCTGGCTGACCTCGCTGCACGCGTTTCCGATGTACCTCGGGCTGGATTTGCGCGGCGGCGTGCACTTCATGCTGCAGGTCGACATGCAGGCGGCCCTGACCAAGAAGGCCGAATCGCTCGCTGGTGATATCCGCACCAGCCTGCGCGAGAAGAATGTGCGCCACAGCGGCATCAACCGCGTCGGCCAGACGATCGAAGTGCGCTTTCGCGACAACGAGGCGCTGACGGCCGCCAAGGCCGTGCTGCAGGACCAGTTCACCGATCTGCAGTCGGTCGATGCGATGGATGGCACCGATTACAAACTGACCGCCTCGATCAAGCCCGAGGCGGCGCGGCGCGTGCAGGACCAGTCGCTCAAGCAGAACATCACCACGCTGCACAACCGGATCAACGAGCTCGGCGTGGCCGAGCCGGTGATCCAGCAGCAGGGGCTGGACCGTATCGTGGTGCAACTGCCCGGCGTGCAGGACACGGCCAAGGCCAAGGACATCCTGGGCCGCACCGCCACGCTCGAAGTGCGCATGGTCGATGAGAGCAGCGAAGCCAGCGCGGCAGTCGGCGGCGCGGCGGCCGTGCCGTTCGGTTCCGAGCGCTATCTGGAGCGCAGCGGCCAGCCCATCATCGTCAAGAAGCAGGTCATCTTGACCGGCGAGAACCTGACCGACGCCCAGGCCGGCTTCGACAGCCAGACGCATGAGCCGGTGGTCAACCTGACGCTCGACGCCAAGGGCGCGCGCGTCTTCAAGGATGTGACGCGCGAAAACGTCGGCAAGCGCATGGCGATCCTGCTGTTCGAGAAGGGCAAGGGCGAGGTCGTGACCGCGCCGGTGATCCGCTCTGAGATCGGCGGCGGACGCGTGCAGATCTCCGGTCGCATGACGACGATGGAAGCCAACGACACCTCGCTGCTGCTGCGCGCCGGGTCGCTGGCCGCGCCGATGGAAATCATCGAGGAAACCACGATCGGCCCGAGCCTAGGCGCCGAGAACATCGCCAAGGGCTTCAACAGCGTGACCTACGGGTTCACGGTGGTGGCGATCTTCATGTGCCTGTACTACGTGCTGTTCGGCATGTTCTCCAGCATCTCGCTGGCCGTCAACCTGTTGCTGCTGGTGGCGGTGCTGTCGATGCTGCAGGCCACGCTGACCCTGCCGGGCATGGCCGCCATGGCCCTGGTGCTGGGCATGGCGATCGACTCGAACGTGCTGATTAACGAGCGCGTGCGCGAGGAACTGCGCAGCGGAGCGTCGCCGCAGGCGGCCATCCACGCCGGTTACGACCGGGCCTGGGCCACGGTGCTGGACTCCAATGTCACCTCGTTCATCGCGGGCCTGGCCCTGCTGGCCTTCGGTTCCGGACCGGTCAAGGGCTTCGCCGTCGTGCACTGCCTGGGCATCCTGACCAGCATGTTCTCCGGCGTCTTCTTTTCGCGCGGTCTGGTCAATCTTTGGTATGGCCGGCAGAACAAGCTCAAGAGCCTGTCCATCGGCACCGTCTGGCGCCCCGAGCCGGATTCGCAGGTTAAGCCAAGCTAAGGAACACTTCTCATGGAATTTTTCAGAATCCGCCGCGACATCCCGTTCATGCGGCATGCGCTGGTGTTCAACCTGGTGTCGCTCGTCACCTTTCTGGCCGCGGTGTTCTTCCTGTTTTCACGCGGTTTGCACCTGTCGGTCGAATTCACTGGCGGCACGCTGATGGAGGTCAGTTACACGCAAACCGCCGACCTCAATGCGGTGCGCAGCACCGTGGAAAAGCTGGGTCTGAGCGATGTGCTGGTGCAGAACTTCGGCACCACGCACGATGTGCTGATCCGCCTGCCGGTGCAAAAGGGTGTGAGTTCGGCGCAGCAGAGCGAGCACGTGATGAGCGCCCTCAAGGCCGCCGACGCCGGTGCGTCGCTGCGCCGCACCGAATTCGTCGGCCCGCAGGTTGGCGACGAACTGGCCACCGACGGCCTGAAGGCGCTGGCCTCCGTCGTGATCGGCATCATGCTGTATCTGGCGATCCGCTTCGAGTGGAAATTTGCGGTCGCTGCGATCATCGCCAATCTGCACGACGTCGTCATCATCCTGGGCTTCTTCGCCTTCTTTCAGTGGGAGTTTTCGCTTCCGGTGCTGGCGGCGGTGCTGGCGGTACTCGGTTATTCGGTCAACGAATCGGTCGTCATCTTTGACCGGATCCGCGAGAACTTCCGCCGCTACCGCAAGATGAACACGGTGCAGATCATCGACAGTTCGATTACCTCCACCATCAGCCGCACCATCATCACGCACGGCTGCACGCAGCTCATGGTGCTGTCGATGCTGCTGTTCGGCGGCGCCACGCTGCATTACTTTGCGCTGGCGCTGACGATCGGCATCCTGTTCGGCATCTATTCGTCGGTATTCGTCGCGGCTGCCATCGCCATGTGGCTCGGCATCCAGCGCGAAGACCTGATCAAGGGCGGCGGCAAGAAAGAAGGGGATCCCAATGATCCCAACGCGGGCGCTACAGTCTAATTAGAATTTGCGGCATGGCCACATCCCCCACGATTGCACAGCAGGCTCGACTGGCCCAGGAGACGCGCAAGCGTTTCGTTATGCAGGCGGAGCGCGCCATGGTGGAACTTGGCGCCGCGGTCGAGGCGCGGTTCGCCGAGTTGATGAACGAAGCCGCACCCTCGCGTGAAATGAACCTGCGGCGTGATGCCTGGTCTCTTTACCAGAGTCAGCGCAAGGCCTGGGTCGAGGGCACTTGCCGCGACTGGCAGGAGGCACTCAAGCCGGTGACGGTCAAGCCCAAGGTCAGGGTGGAATCCGGCTTCGAACTGGTCGGAACCGAGGTGGTGGAAGACAAGATCCTGGCCTCGCGCCTAGCGCTGGGCCTGATGGAGTTTGTTGGCGCCGAGCTGAGCGACCTGTACTTGCGCATCAAGCACCTGGACGACGGGCGCGAGCTGGACAACCACGATATCCTGCGGCCCGAAGTGTTGTTCCTGTGGATGATCCAGCGCTGGTCGACCACGGGCATGACACGCCAAGCATGGCTCATGGTGCACGATGTGGCGCGCAAGGTGCTGACCGAGCCGCTCAAGCATGCCTATGCCAGCTGCAACGCGTTCCTGATCGGGAACGGCGTGATGCCGACGATCGCGCTGGAAGATCGCGTCAAGCGCGTGCCCTCGGCCGAGCCGCGCTTCGAGCCCTCGAAGTCGGCCGCGTTGTCTGCGGCTAAGAACACACGGGGCGGGCCGCTGACGGGGGGGCGAGCCGATTCCGGATTCGGCGGTGCAGCCGAGGAAACGCGCATGCTGACCCGGGCCGTGCCCATGGGCAGGGCGCGCACGCAGGGCATGGGTGTAGTCGGGCAGCTCAAGCGTTTGCTCAGCAGTTCGGTCGGCACCAGTTTTGAAAGCACGGCCCAGCTCAAGCCGTCAGCCGGATTGACGGCTGCGATGAAGCGCTCGACCGCCGCCGCGGCCGCTGGCACGGGCGGCGACACGCTCATGCAGGAGCGCAGCTCGGCCGGCGTGGCGCGCGCGGCCGATGACCTGCGCCGCTGGTCGACCGAACTCAAGCACAAGGCCGAGACCCCCAATGAAAAGGCGGTGATCGAGGTTGTGGCGCTGATGTTCCAGGCCATCCTGCAGGAAGAGCGCATCCCGCCGGCCATTCGCCTGTGGGTGGCTCGCCTGCAAATGCCGGTGCTGCGCGTGGCGCTGGCAGAACCGGATTTCTTTGGCACGCTGGACCACCCGGCGCGCCAGTTGATCGACCGCATGGGGTCCTGCGTCATGGGTTTCGATGCCAGCGGTATCAACGGCAGCGCACTCGAGACCGAAATCAAGCGGGTGGTGCAGGTGATCGAGCAGTACCCCGAAACCGGCCGGCGCGTCTACCAACTGGTGTATGACGAGTTCCAGAAGTTTCTGGCGCAGTTCCTGACCGATCAGGCCTCCACGCAGAAGGCCGTGAGCGTGGCCCAGCAGGTCGAGCAGAAGGAGACCTTGACGATCCAGTACACGATCGAGATGCGCAACATGCTCAAGGACATGCCGGTGAGCGATGCGATTTCGCAGTTCTTGTTCAAGGTCTGGGCCGAGGTGCTGGCCGTGGCCGCCGTGCGCAAGGGCCCGCAGCACGCCGAGACGCTGGCGCTCAAGAAATTGGCGAGCGACCTGGTCTGGTCGGCCAGCGCCAAACCCAACCGTGCGGATCGCGCGCGCGTGATTGGCGCCTTGCCGCAATTGCTGCAGAACCTGCGCGTCGGCATGGCGCTGCTGGGCGTGTCGCCGCAGGACCAGGATGCCCATATCAAGACCGTCAACGACACGCTGGCCGACGCTTTTGTGTCCAAGACGCAGGCGATCCCGGCGGCGCAGATCGCGGCCATGGCCAAACGCCTGGCCCACCTGGAAGATTTCGTCGTGGACGAGGACCCGGGTGAACTGCCGCTGGATGCGCAGAACATCGAAATGATGCTGGGCATGGATGCATCCAACATCGATGTCGTGACCGATGGCGGTTCCAACCCGACGGCTGCGATGACCGCCTGGGCCCAGGAACTGCAGCTTGGCTCTTGGTTCACGCTCGACCACAACGGGCGTGTGGTGCAGGTGCAATTCATCTGGCGCAGCGAGCGCAAGCACCTGAACCTGTTTGCCTCGACCGATGGCCGCAGCTACCTGATCCAGGCCGCGCGTCTGGCGGCCTACCTGCAGGCCGGCCTGCTGATTCCCGAGGAGCAGGAGGCGCTTACCGTGCGCGCCACTCGCGATGCACTGGGCAAGCTCGCCGCCAACCCTGAGCGGCTGCTGAGCTGACGGTCATTTGGCGCTTGGCGACCGGTTTGACGCTGATGGGTGCCCCCGGGGCATGACCCCGCGTGCGATCGCATTGGTTCTTGCCGCTGCCGTACGCCATGGAACTTGATTGCCAAGAAATCGGGCGGCGGCAACCACTTAGTGTTGATGGGGTCGATTCTGGTGTGCGTCGTATGGATCCCCGTGGTCGTTTGGGTCGGCGTCCAAGAGACTATCCGCTGGAGTATCGTCGAATGGACGGTTCTGGTCGCCAGTGCCGTGGTCCATATTCTGTACTTCCGCAGCTGCTGCATGGCTATGCGGTATCGGACTTGACCGTGGTCTACCCGATGGCGCGCGGCAGCGGGCCGCTCTTGAGTTCCATCTGCGCGGTCATGGTGATCGGCGAGGCCATTTCGCCCGTGAGTGTGACCAGATGCTGTCCAGCAGGCCGAATGCGGCCAGAGTTTTCTTGCGATTTCGTTGCCGATAGGGGGTCAGGCGCAGCTCGTTGCAGAGTTGTGCGTGCTTCATGGCTGGCTCTCGCGCGCGAGGGCGACCTCAGCGCGGGTTGGTCAGGCGGTCGCCGACTTTGACGCCGTCCGTTATTTCCATGACCAAGCCGTAAGACAGTTTCTCGAAGGTGCGAAACACCATCAGCAAACCGTTGCGCTCGTCGGGCAGGCGGATTTCGGCGCGTTGCGGGTCGGTTGGGTCGACCAGCCGTTTGCCGCCTTTCTGGATGGCCAGCACGTGGCCGACCTCGATGCCGTCGCGGGTACCGCGATTGATCGCCACGACCTGGTTCTGGCCCGCGTTGACAACCCCATTGCCATAGACCGAAACGATGTGCGCATCGACCTTGCCCGCCGGTGCGTGCGGCACGAAGGTCTGGAACTCGCGCTCAGGCTCGGGCAGCAGCCGGTCGCCAACGCGCACCTCCTCCTTGGCCGCCGAGATATCGATGGTGGCCGGGACAATGTCGGTCTGCGTCTTGCCATCCTTGTCGGTGATCTGGTCGATCGTTTCGCTGCGCACCAGCAGCGCCTTGCCGACATACGGCGCCTCGTAGCCCAGCACTTCACCGGTCAGCGGGTCCTTCAGGGGTTTGGCGTCACGGAACAGGCGGAACGCCTTCTGCTTTCGAACCGGATCATCGATCAGCGCCTTGCCATCCGGGCTGCGCGCGTAGGCGCGGTCGCCCCGGCTCAGCAGAACCCGGCCATCCTGCGTGGCGACGATGCGCGATGCGGTCCTGAGCCCTTCTTCTTCGACGATCACCGGCCCGGCCAGGAACGGCTCGAGCATGTTCGTGTTCAAGTTCGGCAGCGCGTCGTCGGGCAGGGCTTCGGAGCGTACGCGCGGCGACAGGCGCACGGTGGCCAGCGACGCCATCTCGGCATTGGCCGCGTCAGCTGCTGAGCCCTTCATGCGCAACAGGGCGCGGCCGTCCTTCTTTTCCAAGTACAGGGTCTGGCCCGGATAGATCAGGTGCGGATTGCGGATCTCGTCGAGGTTCATGCCCCACAACTCGGGCCAGCGCCACGGACTCTTGAGGAACAGGCCCGATATCGCCCACAGCGTGTCACCGCGCACGACGGTGTAGCTGTCCGGTGCGTTGGCAGCCAGTTCGGTCAGCGGCACGCCGGCCTGCGCGACCTGCGTTGCCGTGGCCTTTTGCGCCGGCGTCACGGGAAAATTCTGGGCCCATGCGGCAGTGCCCGTCATCAGAACGCCGCCTGCCAGCGCCAGCGTTGCGCCGAGCGTCCCGCTTGCAAGCTTGAATTTCACCGTCATCGTGTTTGTCATGTTGAGCCGCATTGAAAATGCCATGGGCATTGTTTTGAAAGACGGGTTTCTGCCGCTTCGCTGGCCAGAAATTCCGGATAAATCTGCCACGATTCTGCACGCAAGGCCCTGACAGGGCAACGCCTTTGGCGCAGAAGCTCGGCCAGAGCGCCGAAAAGTGGCGAAAATAGCGACATACTACGGACCGTTCCAGGACATTGCGCCCCAAGGCGCAGGCGTCTGCACGGCGCTGCTTCTTCCTCAATTGAATTCGTCATGGCCTTACTCCCGATTCTTCGCTATCCCGATTCCCGCTTGCACACCGTCGCCAAACCGGTGAGCACGGTCGACGCCCGCATCAAGACGCTGATCGCCGACATGCTTCAGACCATGTACGAGGCCAAGGGCATCGGACTGGCGGCGACGCAGGTCGATGTGCATGAGAGGCTGATTGTCATGGATGTGTCGGAAGAGCGTGATCAGGCCATCATCCTGATCAATCCGCAGCTGGTCTGGACCAGTGCCGAAACCCATCTCAACGAAGAGGGTTGCCTGTCGGTGCCCGGCATCTACGACGGCGTCGAGCGATTTGATGCCGTCACCGTGAGCGCGCTCGACGAGCATGGCACCTCGCGCGTGCTGCAGGCCGAGGATCTGCTTGCGGTGTGCATCCAGCACGAGATGGATCACCTGATGGGCAAGGTCTTTGTCGAATACCTCTCGCCCCTCAAGCGCAACCGCATCAAGAAGAAGATGATCAAGGCCCAGCGCGAGGAAGCGCAGTGAGGCTGATCTTCGCCGGCACGCCGGAGTTCTCGCGCGTGGCCCTGGAGCATTTGCACGCGGCCGGGCATGAGATCGCGCTGGTGCTGACGCAGCCGGACCGTCCGGCCGGACGCGGCATGAAACTGCATGCTTCCGCAGTCAAGCAGTTCGCCCTCGACAAGGGCCTGCCCGTCGCGCAGCCGCGCAGTCTGCGTCTGGATGGCAAGTACCCGGACGATGCGCGCGCGGCGCAGGCCGCGCTGCTGGCTGTCAAGGCCGATGCGATGGTGGTAGCGGCCTACGGATTGATCCTGCCTCAATGGGTGCTTGATGTTCCGGCTCGCGGATGCTTCAACATCCATGCGTCCATCCTGCCGCGCTGGCGCGGTGCCGCGCCGATCCAGCGCGCGATCGAAGCGGGCGATGCTGAAACCGGTGTCACCATCATGCAGATGGACGCCGGGCTGGATACCGGCAACATGCTGTTGGCGCACACAACCGAAATCACGGCCAGCGACACGACCGGCAGCCTGCAGGAACGGCTTGCCGTGCTTGGCGCGCGGCTCATGCTGCTGGCGCTGCAAGTCGCCTCGGTCAATGCCCTCAAGCCCATTGTGCAGCCGGTCGAGGGTGTGACCTACGCGCACAAGATCGACAAGGCCGAGGCGGCGATCGACTGGACGCAAAGCGCGGAGGTGATCGCGAGGCGTGTGCGTGCCTTCAATCCGGCGCCTGGCGCCACTGCCGTGCTCCAAGGCGAGACGATCAAGATCTGGCGTGCCCAGGCGCTCCCGCGCAGCGCCGCACCGGGCACGCAGACCGGCGACGTAGTTGACGTCAGCAGCGAAGGCATTGCGGTGGCCGCACAGGATTCGACGCTTCTCATCACCGAACTGCAGCGGCCCGGGGCCAAGCGCCTGAGCGTGGCCGATTTCCTGCGCGGCTTCGAGCTGCGGCCCGGCATGGCCTTTGAGAAGAGCCTGCACTAGGGCCTCCGGGATGTTCTTCCTGCGCGCGCATTACCGCCACCCCGAATTTCGTCTCGGGGTGAGGGATTCGCTTGGCGTGGCGCCCGGCATCGCAGCCTGGGGTTTGATGACCGGGGTGGCGATGGTCAATTCCGGCATGAGCACGGCCGAGGCGCTGCTGATGAGCTTGATCGTCTATGCCGGCAGTTCGCAGCTCGCCGCCATTCCGCTGCTCAGCGCCGGCGCGCCAATGTGGGTGATCCTGGCCACCGGTTTTTGCGTCAACCTGCGCTTCGTGGTCTTCAGCGCCCACCTGCGGCCCTACATGATGCATCTGCCGCTCGGGCAGCGCCTGCTCACCGGTTATCTAACCACCGACCTGAGCTATGTGCTGTTCAGCAACCGCTTTCCGCACGAAAGCCATGAGCCTGCGCAACGCCTGGCGCAGCAGGCCTATCTGGCGGGCAATTGCGGCGTGAACTGGGTGACCTGGGTTGGCTGCAGCGTGCTCGGCGTGGTGCTGGCCAACTTCATTCCCGCGCGCTGGGGCCTGGGCTTTGCCGGCATCCTGGCGCTGTTGGGCGTCCTGAGTTCGCTGGCTTCGAACCGGCTGCGCCGGGTCTCGATTGGCATTGCCGGGGCCGTCGCGGTTGCTGCCTTTGCGCTGCCGTTCAAGCTCAACATCCTGGCGGCGATCATCGTGACGGTGCTCATTTGCCTGATGCTGGAAAACACGGTCTGGTTCAGAAGGGACCGCGCATGAATGGTGTGGCCAACCCCTGGACTGTGGCGGTCATCATCGGCCTTGCGCTGGTGACGGTGCTGACTCGCACCCTGTTCTTCATCTCCAGCAAGCCCTGGCGGCTGCCGCTGTGGGCGCAGCGCGGGCTGCAGTACGCGCCCATTGCCGCGCTTGCCGCCGTCGTCGTGCCGGAAATTGTGATGACGCAAGGGGAGCTCATCCACACCTGGCAGGATGCGCGGCTGTTTGCCGCGGTCGCCGGCGCCGGCTGGTTCGTTTGGCGCAAAGGGGCCGGGCAGGCCGTGCTGGGCACCATCATCGCCGGCATGGCGGTCTACCTGCCCTTGCACCTCGGCCTGGGTTGGTAGGCCCGCAGCGCGCTTTTACAATCCGGTCACAGAACACTTTTACGAACAGGGTTTTTATGAACGCCATCCGTTTTTCCGACCTGTGTGCGCAGGGCCAGGTCACTGGCAAGCGCGTATTCATCCGTGCCGATCTCAACGTGCCGCAGGACGATGCGGGGAACATCACCGAAGACACGCGCATTCGCGCCTCCATCCCCTGCATCAAGATGGCGCTGGACGCCGGCGCCGCCGTGATGGTGACTTCGCATCTGGGGCGACCGACCGAAGGCACCCTCACAGCGGCCGATTCGCTCGCGCCGGTGGCGCAGCGGCTGGCCGAGCTGTTGGGTCGTCCCGTGCCGCTGCTGCAGAACTGGGTCGATGGCGTCAGCGTGAAAGCGGGTGACGTCGTGCTGCTGGAGAACTGCCGCGTCAACAAGGGCGAGAAGAAGAACAACGAGGAACTGGCGAAAAAGATGGCCGCGCTGTGCGACATCTTTGTGCACGATGCCTTCGGCACCGCGCACCGCGCCGAAGCGTCCACCTATGGCATTGCGCAGTTTGCCAAGGTGGCCTGCGCCGGCCCGCTGCTGGCGGCCGAGATGGACGCCATCACGCTGGCGCTGGCGAACCCGAAGCGGCCCATGGTGGCCATCGTGGCCGGCTCCAAGGTCTCGACCAAGCTCAGCATTCTCATGAGCCTGGCCAGCAAGGTCGATCAACTGATTGTCGGCGGCGGCATTGCCAACACCTTCATGCTGGCATCGGGCCTGAAGATCGGCAAGAGCCTGGCCGAGCCCGATCTGCTCTCCGATGCCAAGGCCGTGATCGAAGCCATGCGCGCACGCGGCGCGGCGGTGCCGATCCCGACCGACGTCGTGACCGCCAAGACCTTCGCCGCCGACGCGCCGGCCACGGTCAAGGCCGCCACCGAGGTGGCGGACGATGACCTGATCCTGGACATCGGCCCGCAGACGGCTGCGCTGCTCGCAGCGCAGCTCAAGGCGGCCGGCACCATCGTCTGGAACGGCCCGGTCGGCGTCTTCGAGTTTCCGGCCTTTGAGAACGGCACGCGCGTGATCGCGCATGCGATCGCCGACTCCAGCGCCTTTTCGATCGCCGGTGGTGGCGACACGCTGGCGGCCATCGCCAAGTACGGCATTGAAAAGCGGATCGGCTACATCTCGACCGGCGGCGGCGCCTTTCTCGAAGTGCTCGAAGGCAAGACCCTGCCGGCCTTCGAAATCCTCGCGCGCCGCGCCAGCGCCTGAACCGGCGCCGTTCGATCCCTTTTTTCCGCGCTTCATGCCCATGCTGATATAGCGGATATTGACTTCGGCGCCGTGCTGTGATCAGCTTCGCCGGATGAATCTCTCGGCATCAGGCAGCGCCCTCGGACGCGGCGGTTGGGACCGCCGAAGGGTCGCGCCGCGCCGGCGCCAGCTCGCGCTGATCACCGGCGTTGTTATGCTGGCCGCGCTCGCGTTGCGGATCTGGACCGTCAACCCCTTCTTCGAACTGGTCGCCGAAACCCTGCTGTTCGGCATGGGCGTGCTGTTTGCGCCGACGCTGGCGGGTGTCTGGCGCCAGAGGCTGCTCTCGCGCCGCACGGCGCAACTGCTGGCCATCGTGGTCGGCGCGGTGCTCGCACCCCTGACCTTCAAGCTGCTCTCGGCCCATGGTGAACCGTCGTTGTTCTTCGACTCGGTGCCGATCGTGCGCGGCTATGTCATGCTGACGATGGGTGGCGCGGTCATCGGAACGCTGGTCGCGCTCGGTGCGCTGTACCGCGATCGCGATGCCCAGGCGCGGGCCGAGGCCCTGCAGTTCGCTCTTGAGCGCGAAACCCTGGAGCGCCAGGCCGCCAACGCGCGCCTGCAATTGATGACGGCCCAGATCGAGCCGCACTTTCTGCTCAACACGCTGGCCAATGTGCAGGAGCTGGTCGAAAGCGGTTCGCCGCGGGCGGCACCGATGTTCCGCAACCTGATCGCCTACCTGCGCGCGGCGGTGCCGCAACTGCAGCGCGAAGCCGCCACGCTGGGCGATGAAGAGCAGTTGCTGCGCTCCTATTTCGACCTGATGCTCATGCGCATGGCGGATCGCCTCACGGTATCGATCGACATCGATCCGGATCTGCGTTCGATCCGCTTTCCGCCAATGGCCTTGCTGACGCTGGCGGAAAACGCGATCAAGCACGGCATCGATCCGGCCTGCGAGGGCGGTGTGATCCACATTGGCGCGCGCCGGCTGGATGCCGGCACGGTGCAGGTCTGGGTCGCCGATACTGGTGTCGGCCTGGCGGCCAGTGCTGGCATGGGCACGGGCCTGAGCAATCTGCAGGCCCGCCTGAAGGCCTTCTTCGGTGCCGACGCCAGCCTGACGTTGAGCGAGCAGCGGCCGCATGGCGTGCGCGCCGATCTGCGCCTGAGCGTGGCTGCCTGACATGTCTGCCGCAACGGCCCTGATCGCCGATGACGAGCCGCTGCTGCGCGAGCGGCTGGTGTCGCATCTGTCGCGACTGTGGCCGCAACTGCTGGTGGTGGCGCAGGCGCGCAACGGCCGCGAGGCGGTCGAATTGTTCGAGCGGTTGCAGCCGCAGGTGGCGTTTCTCGATGTACACATGCCGGGCATGAATGGCATAGAGGCCGCGCGGTGCTTCAGCGGCCGCGCTGAACTGGTGTTCGTCACCGCCTTCGAGGACTATGCGGTGGAGGCCTTTCGCGAGGGTGCCATCGACTACATCGTCAAACCGATCGAAGAGGAGCGCCTGGCTGACACCGTGCGGCGCCTGCGTCATCGCATGCAGCAGACGTCGCCCGCGTTGCGGCCCGAACTCGACGCCGCCCTGAGCCGCGTGCTGGCGCAAATGCATGAGCGCGGACCGGTCACGCCGCGCTGGTTGCGCTGGATCCGCGCGTCGGTGGGCAGCACCGTGCACCTGATACCGGTCGAGCAGGTGGCTTACCTGAAGTCCGCCACCAAGTACACGCTGGTCGTGTGGGAGGGCGGCGAGGCGCTGATTCGCAAGACGATCCGGGAACTGGCGGACGAGCTCGACCCCGAGCATTTCGTCCAGATTCACCGCTCGACCATCGTCAACCTGGGCCAGGTCGTGCGGTTTTCACATGGCCCGGGAGACGCCGGCGAAGTGCATCTGAAGGGGCGCAGCGAGCGGCTCGCGGTGAGTCGCAACTTTGTCCATCTTTTCCATCACATGTGAATGTCCTGCTGCGCTCGCGCGCTGCGCGTCTCGGGGTCCTGCTGCTGCACGCTGGCCAGCGTCCTCTCGGGTTCGTTCGGGGTGGCCGCGCGCCGGCCCACGATCACGACTGGCGCCAGCGTCACTTCGCGCAGCGCGGGCGTCGCCGCCTGTGCGCTCACCAGCGCGCTGGCCGCCGGTGCTCGCGTCTGGCTGCTTGCACCCTCGGTTGCCAGCTGATTGAAACGCCAGAGCAAGGAGCCCTGGATCACCACGCTGATTAATACCGCGCCGGCGAGTGATTTGTTGTGCATTGCGTTCCACATGTCTGACTCCTGTTGGCCCCGGTTCTGGGCTGTTTGCGGGCAAGTGTAGGAACACCAAGGGGTCGCTACAAGTGGCATGAGACAGATTGCGGATGTGTGCGACGAGCAGCGGATTTTGCGGAACAGGCGTGGCGGCGGTTTGCGCATCGCTTCGCTCGCAATGTCGGCCGGTGTTATGGATTTGCGCGATCGGGCCGTGTTGCAAGCTGATGTCGGCATGTAACTGCTTCCGTGGGAAAATGGGAACTTAATTACGAAGCGAGATTCCTATGCCCCGTCGCGCCACCAAGATCGTCGCCACCCTCGGTCCGGCCTGCAGCGATCCCGTCCTGCTGGAACAGATGATTCGTGCAGGCGTCAACGTCGTGCGCCTGAACTTCAGCCATGGCACGGCGCAGGACCATATCGACCGGGCGCGCATGGTGCGGGAAGCCTCGGCGCGCGTCGGCCGCGAGGTCGCCATCATGGCCGACCTGCAGGGCCCGAAGATCCGTGTCGGCAAATTTGCCGAGGGCAAGGTGATGCTGGAGCCGGGCCAGAAGTTTGTGCTCGATGCCGCGCGAACCGAACTCGGCGATGTGCGCGCTGTCGGGCTCGACTACAAGGCGCTGCCGCGCGAGGTCAGGGCCGGCGATGTGCTGCTGCTCAATGACGGCCTGATCGTGATCACGGTCGACGCGGTGCGGGGCGAGGCGATTCACACCACGGTCAAGCTCGGCGGCGAGTTGTCGAACAACAAGGGCATCAACAAGCAGGGCGGCGGCTTGAGCGCGCCGGCGCTGACGGCCAAGGACATGGACGACATCCGCACGGCCATGAGTTTTCACGCCGACTATGTGGCGGTGAGCTTTCCCAAGAACGCGACCGACATGGAGATGGCGCGTCAGTTGTGCAACGTGGCGGCTGATGACGGCCACCACCCGGGGCTGATCGCCAAGATCGAGCGCGCCGAGGCGATCCCTAAGCTCGAGGAGATCCTGCTCGCCAGCGACGGCATCATGGTCGCGCGTGGCGACCTCGCGGTGGAGGTCGGCAACGCCGCCGTGCCGGCTCTGCAGAAGCGCATGATCAAGCTCGCGCGTGAGCACGACAAGGTTGTAATCACGGCGACTCAGATGATGGAGTCGATGATCACGAATCCGGTGCCTACGCGTGCCGAGGTCAGCGATGTGGCCAACGCCGTGCTCGACGGCACCGATGCCGTGATGCTCTCGGCCGAGACAGCCGCCGGCAAGTACCCGCTTGAGACTGTGATCGAGATGGCCAAGATCTGCCATGCGGCCGAGGGTGCCGAGGACTTCAAGCTCGAAGCCGATTTCACCGGCAAGACCTTCAAGCGCATCGACCAGTCGATCGCCATGGGGGCGCTGTTCACGGCGCACCATCTCGGCGCCAAGGCCATCGTTGCGATGACGGACAGCGGTTCCACTGCGCTGTGGATGAGCCGCCATCTGATCCAGGTTCCGATTTATGCGCTGACATCCAAGGTTGTGACGCAGCGCCGCATGACGCTGTACCGCAACGTGCGTCCGCTGTTCATGGACACGAGCGCCGACCGCGACACGGCGCTGGCCGAAGTCGAGAGCAACCTCAAGGAGCGCGGCCTGGTGCAGAAAGGCGATGTCTATGCGATCACCTGCGGTGAACCGATGGGCGCGCCGGGCGGCACCAACATGCTCAAGATTTGCAAGGTGGGCTAGCGCGTCATTGGGGGCCCGACCCGCAATCCAGGGTCCGGGTGGCAGGATGCCGGATCATGTCCGGCATGACAAACCGGAACAGAGACTGTTGCGTCGCCACGCTCCTCGCCATGACGAAGGGGGCGCATTGAAGAGAAGGTCGTCGTCCCTTCCAGACGGTAAAATTCCACTCAGCGGTAAATAGTTACCACGCGGTTACCAACTTCTAGGAATTTCAAAATGGCTCTTGTTTCAATGCGCGAGTTGCTCGATCATGCCGCGGCCAATGGCTACGGCATTCCGGCGTTCAATGTCAACAACCTGGAGCAGGTGCAGGCCGTCATGGCCGCGGCCGACGAGGTTGGTGCGCCGGTCATCCTGCAGGCTAGCGCCGGCGCCCGCAAGTACGCCGGTGAGTCCTTCATCAAGCACCTGATCCTGGCGGCGGTCGAGGCCTACCCGCACATTCCGCTGGTCATGCACCAGGATCACGGCCAGAGCCCCGATGTTTGCCAGGGCGCGATCAACCTGGGCTTCAGCTCGGTCATGATGGACGGCTCGCTGATGGCCGACGGCAAGACCATCGCCAGCTACGAGTACAACGTCGAAGTCACGCGAAAGGTCGTGGACATGGCGCATGCCACCGGCGTCACGGTGGAAGGCGAACTCGGCTGCCTGGGCAGCCTGGAGACCATGAAGGGCGACAAGGAAGACGGCCATGGCACGGACGCCACCATGACGCGCGAGCAGATGCTGACCGACCCCGAGCAGGCGGCCGATTTCGTCAAACGCACCCAGCTCGACGCATTGGCGATCGCCATCGGCACCAGCCACGGCGCCTACAAGTTCACGCGCAAGCCCACTGGCGACATTCTCGCGATCGACCGCGTCAAGCAGATCAACCAGCGCATTCCCAATACGCATTTGGTGATGCACGGCTCGAGCAGCGTGCCGCAGGAACTGCTCGCCATCATCCGCGAGTTTGGCGGCGACATGAAGGAAACCTACGGCGTGCCGGTGGAAGAGATCCAGAAGGCGATCAAGTTCGGCGTGCGCAAGATCAACATCGATACTGACATCCGCCTGGCCATGACCGGTGCCGTGCGCAAGTACATGGCACAGAATCCGGACAAGTTCGACATGCGCGACTGGCTCAAACCCGCGCGCGAGGCTGCCAAGCAGATTTGCAAGCAGCGTTACCTGGAGTTCGGTTGCGAGGGCCAGGCCGCCAAGATTAAGGGCCACAGCCTGTTTACGGTCGCGGGTCAATACGCAAGAGGTGAGCTGGCGCAAGTTGTCCAGTAATCCATCGTTGCGATAATAGGGGCCTGCCACGGTTGAATCACCGTTGCAGGCCTTTTTTCAATCTGTTCCTTCACGCCTGATTGCCTGCCATGACCGCTGCACTGCATACATCCACCCTCACTTCGCTTCCGCTGCTGGCCCGCGGCAAGGTGCGCGACAACTATGCCGTGGGGTCAGACCGCATCCTGATGGTCGCCAGCGACCGCTTAAGCGCGTTCGACGTCATCATGGGCGAGCCGATTCCGGGCAAGGGCGCGCTGCTGACGAAGATGGCGCTGTTCTGGTTCGACAAGCTGGGCCCGAACGGTTTGAACATCTGCCCGATCCACCTGACTGGCGAGGCGCCCGAGAGCGTGGTCACGCCAGCTGAAGTGCCGCAGGTGACGGGCCGCTCGATGTTGGTGAAGCGCCTCAAGCCCCTGCCGGTGGAAGCGGTGGTGCGCGGCTACCTGGCCGGCAGCGGCTGGAAGGAATACCAGCAAAGCCAGTCGGTGTGCGGCGTCAAACTGCCCGCCGGTTTGAAAAACGCGTCGAAGCTGCCCACACCGATATACACGCCGGCCGCGAAGGCCGCCGCCGGTGACCATGACGAGAACATCACCTTCGAGCAGACAGTTGCCACCATTGGCCTCGACCTGGCCACGCGGATGCGCGACATCAGCATCCGCCTGTACCAGGCGGCCGCCGAGATGGCATTGAAGAAGGGCATCATCATTGCCGACACCAAGTTCGAGTTCGGCCTGGACGCCGACGGCACGCTAACCTTGATGGACGAAGTGCTGACACCCGACTCGTCACGCTTCTGGCCGGCCGAGAGCTACCAGGAAGGTATCAACCCGCCGAGCTACGACAAGCAGTTTGTGCGCGACTGGCTCGAGCAGGTGCAGGTCGATGGCAAGCCGTGGAACAAGACGCCACCGGCGCCGCGCGTTCCCAACGAGGTGATTGCCAAGACGGCGGCCAAGTATCAGGAAGCGTTGCAGCGGCTCATGGCCTGATCCGGCCCCTAAGTCAGCTCAGCACGACGCTGCTCAGACGGCGCCGGTAGGTGGCCACGGTCGGATCGACCGGCGGAATCTGTCCATCGGCGACCTTGACTGGAGGCGGCTCGATGATGTCGAGGATAGCGATATAGGTCTTGCGCGCCAGGTCCTCGGCCCAAGTCTTGTCGCGTATAAGAATTTCCAGCAGTTCGTCCATTGCCGCCGTCCAGTCCGACTGCGCCATCAGGCCCTGCGCTCGGGCGAAGCGGGCGTCGAAGTCGCGCTTGTTGGCGCCGATCTTGGCATCCACTGCGGCCAGTTCGTCGCCGCGTTCGGCCGCGAAATCGAGCGCGTTCATCCAGCGCTGCAGCGAATCGAAGCGCCGCACTAAAGACGTCTGATTGATGACCGGCGCGAAAGCCACCTTGGCGTCATCGAGCGCGCCCTCCTGCATCAGCAGCTTGACGTAGTTGAAGCGTGCGTCCTCGTCCTGCGGGTTCTTCAGCACGGCCTGGTGCAAGGCTTCGCGTCGCGCCACCGGGTCGTTCTCGTCCGGCGCGTCGGATACTGTTTCGCCCGTCACTTCCGCTTCCAGCACCTCGCCTTCGGGCAGGTGCTTGTCAAGAAAGGCCTTGATCTGGCCCTCGGGCAGCGCACCCATGAAGCCGTCCACCGGTTTGCCGCCGGCCATCAGCACGCAGGTCGGGATGCTGCGGATCCCAAAGGCCTGCGCCAGTTCCTGCTCCTGATCGGAGTCGATCTTCACCAGCTTGAAGCGCCCCACGTACTCGGTCTCGAGCTTTTCCAGCAGCGGGCCGATCACCTTGCACGGGCCGCACCAGGGTGCCCAGAAGTCGACCAGCACCGGCGTTTGCATCGAGGCGGCAACGACCTCCGTGTCGAAGTTTTCAACCGTAACGTTTATCATTTTGTTTAGTTCAGTAAAATTAAAGCCTGATCACTTGCGGGACCGAGCAGCACGGGCGGGCTTTGCGCCCCGGTGGCGCGGGACTCACTACCATGAAAAATCAAATCGGCGTCGTCATGGGTTCCAGTTCCGACTGGGACACCATGCAACATGCAGTCCACATTCTCCAACAGTTTGGCATCGCCCATGATGCGCGCGTGCTTTCGGCGCATCGCATGCCGGACGACATGTTTGCCTATGCCGAAGGGGCACGCGCTGCCGGCCTCAAGGCGATTATCGCGGGCGCCGGCGGAGCAGCGCATCTGCCCGGCATGCTGGCGGCCAAGACCACGGTGCCGGTGCTCGGTGTGCCGGTGGCGAGCCGTCATCTGTCGGGCGTCGACTCGCTGCACAGCATCGTGCAGATGCCCAAGGGCGTGCCGGTTGCCACCTTCGCCATCGGCGCCGCGGGCGCCGCCAATGCCGCGCTGTTTGCGGTGGCCATGCTGGCCAATGACAACCCGGCGCTGCGCGCCAAGCTCGACGCCTTCCGCGCCGAACAGACCGAAGTGGCGCGCGGCATGACGCTGCCGCCGGTGCTATGAGCGGTTTCACGCTCCTTCCGGGGGCTACGGGCAACGGACAGCAAACGACTCTGGGTGTCATGGGCGGCGGCCAGCTCGGCCGCATGTTCGTGCAGGCGGCGCAGGCCATGGGCTACTTCACGGCGGTACTCGACCCCGACGTGATCAGCCCGGCTGGATTGGTCAGCCACTACCATATCCAGACCGCCTACCTCGATGAGCAGGGCCTGGCGCAACTGATCCAGCGCTGCGCCGCGATAACTACCGAGTTCGAGAACGTGCCGGCGCCGGCGCTGTTTACGCTGGGTGCTGCGCGGCCGGTCGCGCCCGGCGCGGAGGCAGTGGGCATCGCGCAGGACCGGATCAAGGAGAAAGCGCATTTCGTGCGCTGCGGCGTGCGCTGCGCGCCCTATGCCGTGATCGAGAGCGCGGCGCAACTGGCCGCTGTACCGGACGACCTGCTGCCCGGCATCCTGAAAACGGCGCGCCTGGGCTACGACGGCAAGGGCCAGCAGCGCGTCACGAGCCAGGCCGAATTGTCGGCGGCCTGGGATGCGCTCAAGGGCGTGCCGTGCGTGCTCGAGAAGATGCTGGCGCTCAAGGCAGAGTGCTCGGTAATCGTGGCGCGCGGTGCCGACGGCGTCTGCGTCAATCTGCCGCTGCAACTCAACTTGCACCGCGACGGCATCCTGGCTGTGACCGAGGTGTTCGACGGCAACCTGCCGGCGCCGCTGGTTGCGCAGGCCATCGCCGCAACGCGCGCGATCGCCGAGCAGTTGCAGTACGTCGGCGTGCTGTGCGTCGAATTCTTCGTGCTGCAGGACGATTCGCTGGTTGTCAACGAGATGGCGCCGCGCCCGCATAACAGCGGCCACTACAGTCTGGACGCCTGCGACCTCTCGCAGTTCGACCTGCAGGTGCGCACGCTCGCCGGACTCCCGCTGGTGCAGCCGCGCCAGCACAGCCCGGCCATCATGCTCAACCTGCTGGGTGATTTGTGGATCGACGGCGCGACGCCGCCCTGGGACCAGGTGCTGGCGCTGCCCGGCGCGCACCTGCACCTGTACGGCAAGCTCAAGGCGAGCAAAGGTCGCAAGATGGGGCATCTGACGCTCACCGGCGCCACTGTAGCGCAAGTGCGTGCCACCGCCCTGCAGGCGGCCCGCCTGCTTGGCATCGCGCCGTTCTGAGGTCGTTCGCATGATTCTCGATGGAAGGGATGCAAGCGCCATTGCGGCCGCGGCGAAGGCGATCGTTGATGGCGAACTGGTCGGCCTGCCAACCGAGACCGTTTACGGTCTGGCAGCCGACGCCGACAACGCCACGGCCATCGCCAAGATCTTCGCCGCCAAGGGTCGTCCGGCCGATCACCCGCTGATCGTGCACGTGAGCGACGCTGGCAGCGTGGCCCACTTTGCATCCGATGTACCCGATTTCGCCCGCGCCTTGATCCAGACCTTCTGGCCCGGGCCGCTGACGCTGATCCTGCCGCGCCAGAGCGGCGTGGCTGCTGCTGCTGCGGGCGGTCAGGACTCGATCGGCCTGCGTTGTCCATCGCACCCGGTGGCGCAGGCACTGCTTAAGGCCTGCCGGGTCGGCGGTACGAAACCGGTGTGGGGCATCGCCGCGCCGAGCGCCAACCTGTTTGGCCGCGTCAGCCCGACCACGGCGCAGCACGTGCAAGACGAGTTCGGTGACAGTCTGCTGGTGGTCGACGGCGGCGCTTGCAGCGTCGGCATCGAGTCCACCATCATCGACTGCACGCGCGGCGTGCCGGTGCTGCTGCGCCCCGGTGCCGTCACGCGCGAGCAGGTGCAGGCGGCATGCGGTGTTGCTGTGCTGTCCAATGAAGCGATGGAGGCACTCGACAAGACGGCGCCGCGCGCCTCGGGTACGCTCGAATCGCATTACGCACCCAAGGCCAAGGTACGCCTGATGGACGCCAAGGCGCTGCAGACCGCACTCGACCTGCTAGGGCGCGACGCCGATGCCAAGGGTGGTGCTCCCGTCATCGCCACCTATTCGCGCGTGGTGCTGCGGACGCCTTCGGCCACGGTGCTGCGCCGGCGCATGCCAGATGATGCGGCGGCCACGGCGCAGCAGTTGTTCGCCGTGCTGCGCGCGTTCGATGCCCAGGGCGTCAGGCTGATCTGGATCGAGTCGCCTCCCGACACGCCCGAATGGGATGGCGTGCGTGATCGACTGCAGCGCTCCGCTGCCGGCTGACCGAAATGATTGGCAGGGCTTTTGACCGACTGTGGTACCAAATGGAACCGGGTCAGCGGTCAGACGCCAGCGGGCGTTGCGACCGGCACAAGTTTGCGCATCACGGTCAGCAGGTGCATCTTGTTATCGTGCCACTTTTGCTCTTCGATTCGAAAATAGCCGTTGAATCCATACATGCTTGCTAGGCGTGTCTTGTCGTCGAAGTAGAGCGGAAAAGTCTCTTCCGTGATGATGTTGACGTGGGTCGGGTCGCGCCAGGCTGCCGCCGCCGGAAAGGCCGGCGTGCAGGAATAGAAGACCCCTCCCGGCTTGAGCACCCGGTAGATTTCATTCATGAGTTCGACAAAGCAGAATCGCCGCTCCGGCTTGTAGATGATTCGCGGTATGTGCTCGAGGAAGTCGATGGCGGTCACGCCATCGAAAAAGTCGTTGCCACAGGGGATCGGCTCGACGGCCAAGTCCGCGCTGTAGATCCGTGCATCCACATCCTGCCGAATATCGATTCCGTAAACCTCCTCCATCTGGAATGGGTTCTTCGGCATGGTTCCGCAGCCAAGGTCCAAAGTCTTTCTTGTCATTTGCGCAGGCACTCCTGTTTGTTGCGGTCGGCAAATGGTAGGGCAATTTGGCGTCGATGGACGCTGCGCTTTCGCCCGGCGCAAGCCGCAATAGTTCATGGCCGCGTCAACCCCGCGGGCGGCTCGACCGTTAAGGAACTCTGTCGGCGATCCCCCGGATCGCGCAGGCCAACCAATTTCCAGGAAACACCATGAAGAAACTTATTGCCCTTGCCGCTGTCCTGTCTGCCTTTGTTGTCTCCAGCATTGCTCAAACCAATGCGCCGATGCCCCCCGCGCAAACTCCGGCTGCTGCCGCCGCTGCTGAACCGGCTGCTCCGACCAAGGCCAAGGCCGCCAAGCCAGCCAAGAAGGCCAAAGCCGTGAAGCACGCGAAGAAGGCCAAGCACGCAAAGCATGCCAAGAAGGCGAAAGCCAAGACCGAATAAGGAACCCAAAGCGCCCGTCACCGGGCGCTTTCAGTTTTGTCAGTTCGCTGGACCGTCAGTGCTCCAGCCGCCGCCCAGCACGCGGTACAGCGTTACCAGATTTTGCTGGTATTGAACCTGTGTCTGCACCAGCGCCTGCTGCGCTGCGAACAAGGAACGCTGGGCATCCAATGCATCGAGATAGCTCGCCACGCCGTTGCGGTAGCGCAGCTCGGCGAGTCGGTAGCGGTCCTGCTCGGCGCGCACCAGGGCTTCCTGCGCGCGCAACTGCTCGCCCAGCGTGGCGCGGCCGGCCAACGCGTCGGCCACCTCGCGAAAGGCGGACTGGATCGCGCGCTCATATTGCGCCGTGGCGATATCGCGGCCCACTTCCGCCACTTTCAAATTAGCCTGGTTGCGTCCGCCATCAAAAATCGGTTGTAGCAACTGCGGTGCAAAGCTCCACGCCGTGGAACCGGCCTTGAACAGGTCCCCCAGTTGGGTGCTGGCACTGCCCAGGCTGGCGGTCAGTGTAATTTTCGGGAAGAAGGCGGCGCGTGCCGCGCCGATGTTGGCATTGGCCGCGATCAGTTGCTGTTCGGCCTGGCGGATGTCGGGCCGGCGTGCCAGCAGGTCCGAGGGCAGTCCGGCTGCCAGTTCGGGCAGTGTGGCGGGCGCGGTGATCGGCAGACCAGTCGCAAGGTCCGTTGGCAAAGCCTGACCCAGCAGCAGGACCAGCGCGTTTTCGTCCAGGGCGCGCTGGCGTGTCGCCAGCGCCAGCGCGACGCGCGCCGACTCCAGCAGCGACTCGGCCTGGCGCAGGTCGATCTGTGAACTCGCACCATTGTCGAAACGCAACTTGATCAGACGCTGCGACGCTTCGCGTGTCTGCAGCGTCTGCTGCGTCACACGCAGCAGTTCCTCGTCGCCCTGCAAAGCCAGGTAGCTGGTCGCCACGGCAGCTACCAGGCTGATCTGCACCGACTTGCGCGCTTCCTCGGTGGCCAGGTACTGGGCCAGCGCCGTGTCGGAAAGGCTGCGCACGCGGCCAAACAGATCGAGTTCGTAGGACGTGACCAGCAGACCCGCCGTGTAGAGACTGGCCAGTGTGGTCGCGGTCGGCGGTTGGCGCGTCCAGGCGACGCCGGCATTGACCGTTGGCGTCTGGTCAGCGTGGCGGATGTCGTACTGGGCGCGCGCCTGCTCGATGTTGAGCACGGCTAGGCGCAGATCGCGGTTGTTCGCCAGTGCCAGTGTGACCAGTTGCTTGAGCCGCTCGTCCGTGAAGAACTGGCGCCACTCGATCGCTGTTGCTGCCGTCGCGTTGGCGGTGCTGCCGTTCGGATCGGGGAATCTGCTCGCGACCGGCGCGACCGGGCGCTGGTAGTCCGGTGCCATCGAACTACAGGCGGCCAGCGTTAGCGCCAGTACGGCAGCACTCACGCCCTTGAGCTGCATGAAGGCGGCGCTCATGGCTGGCCCTCCGTCACTGCCGGCGTGGCCGGGCTTTCGTCGTTCTCGTGTGCGTACTTTCGGCGCTGGCGCTCGCTGCCCTTGAAGATGCGGCGCACGACGACGAAGAACAGCGGCACAAAGAACACCGACAAGGTCGTGGCTGAGATCATGCCGCCCATGACGCCGGTGCCGATTGCATGCTGGCTGGCCGAGCCCGCGCCAGATGCCACCACCAGCGGCAGCACGCCCAGGATGAAGGCCATCGAGGTCATCAGGATCGGGCGAAAGCGCAGGTGTGCGGCTTCCAGCACCGCCTCGACCAGACCGCGGCCCTGCGCGTGTAGATCTTTCGCAAACTCGATGATCAGCACCGCGTTCTTGGCTGAGAGGCCGATGATCGTGATCAGGCCGACCTTGAAGTAGACGTCGTTCTCCAGCCCTCGCAGGCCCGTGGCCAGCGTCACGCCGAGCACGCCCAGCGGCACCACCAGAATCACCGCGAACGGAATCGACCAGCTCTCGTAGAGCGCGGCCAGGCACAGGAACACCGCCAGCAGCGAGAACGCGAACAGGTAGATAGCGGTCGAGCCGGAGAGTTTTTCTTCGCGCGACTGACCCGTCCACTCATAGGCAAAGCCCGGCGGCAACTGGCCGACCAGGCGCTCCATCTCGGCCATGGCTGCACCCGTGCTCTGCCCCGCTGCCGGCTCGCCCGCGATGCGCATGGTCGGGTAGCCGTTGTAGCGGATGGTCTGCATCGGACCCGTGATCCATTCTGTATGGGCAAAGGCCGACAGCGGCACCGGCTGGCCGGCGCTGTTCGGCACATTGATCTTCAGCAGGTCCTCGGGCTGCATGCGCGCATTGGCTTCAGCCTGCACCACGACGCGCTGTACGCGGCCTGCGTTCGGGAAATCGTTGACGTACGAGGAGCCCAGCGCGGTCGATAGCGAGGTGTTGATGGCACTGAAGTTCACGCCCAAAGCGCTCGCCTTATCGCGGTCGATGTTCAGCTGCAATTGTGCGGCGTCCTCCAGACCGTCCGGACGCACAGCGGTCAGCAGTTTGTTCTGCGCCGCCATGCCGAGCAACTGGTTGCGCGCCGCGACCAGCGCGTCATGCCCGTTGCCGCCGCGGTCCTGCAAGCGCATGGCAAAGCCGTTGGCGCGTCCCAATTCGGGAATCGGCGGCGGGCTGACCGGGAAAATGAAGGCATCGCGAATGCCGGCCAGCGCGCCGAATGAGCGACCCACCAGTCCCTGTGCCGAATGAGCGGCGCCGCTGCGCTCCTTCCAGTCCTTCAGCGTGATGAAGGCCAGGCCCGTGTTCTGACCGCTGCCGGCAAAGCTAAAGCCCAGGATGCTGACCATGCTCTCAACTTCAGGTTGCTTGAGGATGAATTCTTCCACCCGGTTCATGACGCCGCCGGTGCGGTTGACAGTGGCGCCCGGGGGCAATTGCACGTTCACCAGGATGTTGCCCTGGTCTTCATTGGGAAGGAATGAAGTCGGCAGGCGGTTCAGCAGCAGCACGACGACGGCGATGATGGCGGCATACAGAACCAGGAAGCGACCGGTCTTCTTGAGCAGGCGCGCGACCCAGCTTTCATAGCCCTTGGCCGTGGCCGAGAAGCCGCGGTTGAACCAGCCGAAGAAGCCGGTCTTGGCGTGGTGGTGACCGGCCTCGACCGGTCTGAGCAGGGTGGCGCACAGGGCTGGTGTGAAGGACAAAGCCATGAAGGCCGAGAACAGGATGGAACTCAGCATCACCACCGAAAACTGGCGGTAGATGTTGCCGATTGATCCGCTGAAGAAAGCGAGCGGAACGAACACCGACACCAATACCACAGTGACGCCGATGATCGCGTTGGAGATCTGGCTCATCGCCTTGCGCGTGGCCGCCAGCGGCGACAGGCCCTCGGTGCTCATGATGCGCTCGACGTTCTCCACCACGACGATGGCGTCGTCGACGACGATGCCGATCACCAGTACCATGCCGAACATGGTCAGCACATTGATCGAGAAACCCAGCGTCTGCAGCACGGCGAAGGTGCCCATCAGCGCGATCGGCACCACCAGTGTCGGGATCAGCGTGTAGCGGATGTCCTGCAGGAACAGATACATCACCAGGAACACCAGAATCACCGCTTCGATCAGCGTCTCGATCACCTGGCGAATCGAGATCTCGACGAAGCGCGAACTGTCGAAGGGAATGACCGCCGTCACCCCTGGCGGGAAGTAGGGCGAAAGCTCTTGCAGACGCTGCTTGACCGCCTTCGCCGTGGCCACCGCGTTGCCGGTGGGCGAGAGCTGGACGCCGATGCCGGTCGACGCCTTGCCGTCCAGGCGGGACTGCGTGCCGTAGGACTGCGCGCCGAGTTCGACCCGCGCCACATCCTTGAGGCGAACTGTGGAACCGTCGGCGTTGGCGCGCACGACGACTTCGCCGAATTCACTGGCCGAGGTCAATTGGCCCTTGACGACGACGGTGGCAAAGATTGCCTGGCCCGGTAGGTTCGGCAGGTCGCCGATGGTGCCCGATGCGACCTGCGCGTTTTGCGCGGTGATGGCTGCCATCACGTCATTGGATGACAGCCGGTAGCCGACCAGCTTGGCCGGGTCGATCCAGATGCGCATGGCGCGCTCCGTGCCGAACAACTGGGCCTGGCCGACGCCGGGGATGCGCTGGATCTCAGGCAGCACGTTGCGTGAGGCGTAGTCGCCCAGCGCCACTGGGTCGATCGCCGGGTCGCTCGACGACAGGATGGTGAACAGCAGGAAGTTGGTGCGCGCCTTGTCCACGCGCACACCTTGCTGCGTCACGGCCTGTGGGAGGCGCGGCGCGGCGCGGCTCAGGCGGTTTTGTACATCGACCTGCGCCAGATCGGGGCTGGTGCCGGGCTCGAAGCTCAGCGTGATGGAGCCGGTGCCGTCGGCCTGCGCTACCGATTCGACGTAGATCAGGCCCGGCGAGCCGTTCATCTCGCGCTCGATGACGCTCAGCACGCTGTCCTCGAGCGTCTGCGCCGAGGCGCCCGGGTAGGCCGCCGAGACGATGATCGAGGGCGGCGCCACCGAAGGGTACTGCGCCACCGGCAACTGCGTGACGGCCACCGCGCCGAAGACCACGATGAAGAGGGCGATGACCCAGGCAAAGATGGGCCGGTCGATAAAGAATTGCGCCATGCCGCGCTCCTTAGGACCGTGCGGCCGAAGCGGCGGCCGAGGCCGGCGCCGCTATCGGTGCTGCTCCGGGCGGACTCCAGGGCACGGGCTTGGCCTTGGGCGACTTGCCCTGCAGCTTCTGGAAGCCATCGACGACGACCTGCTCGCCCGTCTGCAAGCCTTCGAGCACCACCCATTGTTCGTCCTTGGCGCTGCCGATCTTGACCGCACGCGTGCTGACCGTGCCGTCGGCGGCTACCACCTTCACGCTGTCGCCCTGAGAACTGCGCTGCACCGCTTGTTGCGGCAAAAGCATGGCCGCGTTGAAGGCGGCTTGTTCCAGCCGCGCGCGAACATACATGCCGGGCAGCAGCGTGCCTTTCGGATTGGGCACTTCGGCGCGCAACGTGATCTGGCCCGAGCTGGGGTCGACCGTCAGGTCCGAGAACAGCAGTTTCGCCGGCAGCGGATAGATGCTGCCGTCATCGAGCACGATGCGCACGGCGGCCGTGGCCTTGTCGCCGGCGGTCTTGAGTTTGCCGCTGGCGATCTGCGCGCGCAGGCGCAAAACGTCGGCCACTGGCTGTGTTATGTTGACAAACATCGGATCGACTTGCTGCACCAGCGCCAGCGGAGTGGCTTCGCCCTGGCCGACCAGCGCCCCTTCGGTGACCAGGGCGCGGCCGATGCGCCCGGCGATCGGCGATGTCACGGCGGCATAGCCGACGTTGATCTGCGCCGTCTGAACGGCGGCCTTGCCGATGGCGACGTCGGCCTGCGCCTGCTTGTGCGCGGCGACGGCGTTGACATAGTCCTGCTGGCTGATGGCATTGGCGTCGAGCAGCGGTTTGTAGCGCTCGGCCTGCGCCTGCGCCTGCATCAGGTTGGCTTCGGCGCGTGCCAGTGACGCCTGTGCGCTTGCCAGGCTTGCGCGGTAGGGCGCTGCGTCGATCTCGAACAAGGGCTGGTTCGCCTTGACCTCGGAGCCTTCGCGGAACAACAGGCGCTGCAGGATACCGGCTACGCGGGCGCGCACCTGTGCCACACGCGAAGCCTCGGTGCGTCCCGGCAGTTCGGTCTGCAGGCCGACCGTGGCCTGCGTCACGGTGACGACGCCGACCTCGGCCGCCGGTGCGCCGCCGCCGCCCGCAGCAGGGGGTGCTGCGCCCTGGCCGCAACCGGCCAGCAGGATGGCCAACACGGTGCCGGCCAAAACCCCACGCGGCTGCGTTGACGCAGCCAAGCTATTCAAGACGTTTCGTCCGATGAACATGCACAAACCTTTCGATGAATCTGGCCCGGACCCAAGGGCAGGACCCGGCGAAATCGGTCTCACCCATGGTGGGTTTGACGGCAATAGTACTAGCAGTGTAAGCGGGGCCGAACGGCCCTGCTGCGCTTGGGTGTGATCTTGCTGGTTAGAACAGGCGCTCCGGCGGCCTTTGGCCTGCCGGTACACGCTAGGGGTGCTGGTCGTCGCGAGCCGGCTGGCTGAGAAAACACCGTGCGTCTGTGTGATTTAGAATACCGCCATCCATCACTGACGTGGTGGTGTTCGCTAGGGGTGCTGTCCTTCGGGGCGGCTGAGAAAAAACCCTATGAACCTGTATGTGTGGTCTCTGATTTCAGGGGCACACACTATGCGTTTTGGTAAATGCCAAAAACGCACAAGGTAATTCTTGCGCAGGGAAGCGTCGCCAGGCACCGTCCGTTTCAAACCGGACGAGCTTGGCACTCCCCCTGCCGTCGAAAAAGGAACATCGATGGCACTCTCTTTGAAATTGACTCCGCTGGTGGCCGCACTCGCGGCACTGGCAACCCTTTCCACCCACGCGCAGATCGCGCCGCAACGCATGGAGACGGTCACCGTCACCGGCAAGGCGGCGCCGCTGCTTGACGTGGACAACGCCGATGTCGGCGGCTTCGGCGTCGCGCTGGGCAAGACGCCGCAAAGCGTGACCGTGCTGACAAGCGATCTGCTGACCGGCAACGCCGTGCAGTCGTTGTCGCAGGCGCTCAAGCTCGACGCCTCGCTATCGGACAACTACAACACGACCGGCTACATCGAAAGCGTCTCGGTGCGCGGCTTCCTGCTCGACCAGAGCGGCAACTACAGCCGCAACGGGCTGGCGATCTCGAATTACGCGCCGGTTGCGCTGGAGAACAAGGAACGCATCGAGGTCCTCAAGGGCGTGGCCGGTCTGCAGTCGGGCGTCTCGGCGCCCGGCGGCCTGGTCAATTACGTCACCAAGGTGCCGCTGAAGTACGCCTTCACCGCGGTCTCGGTCGGGGTCGATAGCAATGGCGCGGCCAAGGTCCATCTCGATGCCAGCCGTGTCTTCGGTGGCGTCGGCCTGCGCCTCAACGTGGTCGATGAGCACATGGATTCGCCATTCGACCAGTCAAGCGGCTCGCGCCAGTTGTTCAGTCTCGCACTGGCCACGGCGCTCGGGCGCGACACGTCGGTGTCGGCCAACTTCGAATACCAGCGCCAGAGCCAGCCTTCGGTGCCCGGGCTCGGGCTGCTCGACAGCAATGGCGACGGCGTCGGCGACACGCTGCCCAGTCCGATCAATCCTCGTCTGAACCTCAACAACCAGAGCTGGTCGCTGCCGTTCCAGGTCAACGCCACGACCGCCGAGATTGCGCTCAACCACCGCTTCAGTGCCGACTGGCAGGGTCGTTTCGCCGCGAACACTCAAACCAGCATCATCAACGACCGGATCGCGTTTCCGGATGGCTGCAGCAGCGGCGCGACCTACGTCTATCCGGGCCTGTGCGGTAACGGCGACGTCGATGTCTACGACTACCGCAGCGAAGGCGAGCGCCGCAGCCTGACCAGCTGGGACGCGCGTCTGGATGGAAAGTTCAAAGCCCTGGGCATGCAGCAGGCGGCCCGCCTCGGCTTGAGCGGCCGCAGCAGCCGCGCCGACCTGCCGGCGATGCAGGCCTACAACTACGTCGGCACCACGAACATCTTCGCGCCCATTGCGCTGCCGGCTGATCCGACGCTGACGGTGCTCAACACCAACAGCCGGGAGCGCGCGCTCGAAGCCTATGGATCACTCGTGTCTGATCTGGGCGCCAATGTGCAGTCCTTCATCGGCGTGCGCGTCTCGCGTCTGAGTCGCAGCAGCGAACAGAGCGACGGCAGCGAGGCGGTCTCGTTCGAGCAGACCGTCAGCACACCCTGGGCCGGCCTGGCCTGGACGCCAAGCGCTGGCACCACGCTTTATGCGTCCTGGGGCCAGGGCGTGGAACTCGAGACCGTGCCGAACAAGCCGGCCCTTTTCGCCAACCCGGGCCAGGTGCTGCCGGCGCTCAAGAGCGAGCAGACCGAGATCGGCATCAAGTGGCAGGCGCATCCGCGCCTGCTGCTGAGCGCGGCGGCCTTCAGCATCGACAAGCCCTATGCCGACGACCTGCCCGGCACCGTTGCCAATCCGTTGCCGCTGCGCGTGGCCGGCGCCAAGACGGCGCGCCATCGCGGCTTCGAGCTGACGGCTGCCGGCCGCGTCGACAGCGCGCTGTCGCTGCAGGCCAGCCTGATGGCGCTGGACGCCACCTACACCCAGGCTGTCGACCCGTCGCTGGTGGGGCAGCGCGTGACCAATGTGCCGCGTTTCAAGGGCTCGCTGTTTGCCGACTACAAGATTGCCGCCGTGCCAGGCCTGTCGCTCAACGGCCTTGCCAGTTTCGAAGGCGCCAAGACGGCGACGGCCGACGGCAGCGTCGAGCTGCCGCGCGCCTGGCAGCTCGACCTTGGTGGCAGCTACCAGCAGCGCCTGGCCGGCCACGTCACGACCTGGCGGCTGAACGTGGAGAACCTGACCGACCGCGCCTACTGGCGCGAGGCGCCGACCACCGACTGGGGCGGCATCTACCTGTTCCCGTCGACGCCGCGCACGGTGCGGCTGAGCGCTACGGTAGAGTTCTAGCCCATGCTGGCCACCGCGTTCACGCTGCTGGGCTCGGCTGTGACCTGGCTCGAGCTGTTCGCGTTCTTTTTGGCGCTGGCCAACATCGCGTGCAACGTGTTCGAGATCCACTGGGGTTGGCCGCTGACGATCATCGCCAGCGGCCTTTATGCCTGGCTGTTCTACGCGAGCAAGCTTTACGGCGAAGCGGGCGTGAACCTGTTCTTTGTCGTCACCGCGTTCTGGGGCTGGTGGCAGTGGCTTCGCGGGCACCGCGCCGGCTCCGACGCCGCGCTGCGCATCGCGCGGCTCGATGCGCGCGGCTGGCGCTGGTGTGTTGCGGGCTACGCCGTGCTGTGGCTGCTGTGCGCGCTGCTGCTGCGCAGCGTGACCGATTCCGATGTGCCCTGGGCTGATGGTTTCGTCACCGCGGGCAGCGTCGTCGGCACCGTGTTGCTGGCGCGCAAGCTGATCGAGAACTGGCCGCTGTGGCTGCTGGTCAACGCGGCGAGCATCGCGCTGTTTGCCTACAAGGGCCTGCAGCTGACCGTGCTGCTCTACGTGATCTTCTTCGGTCTGGCGATCTGGGGCTGGCATGGCTGGAAGCAGCGCATGGGCAGCAGCACCATCGAAGGCGGTGCGCCATGACGCAGCCGCGCGCCATCTGCATCATCGGTGCCGAGAGCACTGGCAAGACGACGCTGGCGCAGTCGTTGGCGGCGCATTTCGACAGCCCGTGGGTGCCCGAGTACCTGCGCACGTTCTGCGACTTGCAGGGCCGCACGCCGACGCGCGACGAGCAGGTGCAAATACTGCAAACGCAGCATGACGGTGTGCTGGCGGCGCATCTGGTGGCCATCGACAAGGGCGCGCCTTTTGTGTTTTGCGACACCGCGCCGCTGCTGACGGCCATATACAGCGAATTTCTCTTTGACGACGTTTCCTTGCATGCGCGCGCGCGCCAAATGCACGCACGCTACGCCATGACCCTGCTGCTGGCGCCCGACATCGCCTGGGTTGCCGACGGGCTGCAGCGCGACGGCGAACAGGTGCGCGGACCGGTGACGCAGATGATCGAGCGCGAACTCGCCGTCATCACGCAGCCGGTCGTCACCATCACCGGCCAGGGCGACGCCCGCCTGCAATCAGCCATCGCGGCCGTCACGGCGTACCGATGAACAGGTAGGCGTTGGCCGAGCCGCTGCTCGAGCGCCCCAGGCCGACGTAGACCGGGCCGAAGGAGGTCTCGCCGCCAGCGTAGAGAAGGGTCGAGTTGAGCCAGCCGCTAGGGTTCAATTCCGACAAGGGCATGCCAACCTTGCCAGCTTCGAGCGCAAGGCCCAAGCGCATGTCACCGCGCATTCCGAGCGGCATGCGCCCGACGATTCGTTCACCCCGCACATGAGCATAGCTCACCTTGTCACCCAGCAACTGGCCGGAGGCATAGCCCGACAGGTTCAGAAAGCCGCCGAGCTTGGCTGCGTCCTGCGCCGGCAACTGGCCGTGGCTTGCGCCGTCGTAGCTTGCGCGAACCCCGAGCACCCAGTCGCCTATCGGGTACGCACCGTTGAGCCCGAGCGCCACGCGCCCGTAAGCATCGCGCGAGGATTCGAACCAGCTTGCGCGCGCCGACCAGCCGCGCGATGGGAAGTAGAGTTGATCGAGCTGGTCGAGTTCGACACTGGCCAGCCTGCCGCTGGTGCGCAGCGGCTCGATGGGCAGGATCGGCACGCCCGTGTCGAGTCGGACCGAGCGTTGTTCCTCGCGCCAGCCTAGGCGCGCCTGACCCAGCAAACCGATGTTGATACCGGCTGACAGATCTAGTCGGCTCACGTTATCGCGGTAGGTCGAAATGCGCAGATCGCCGATGTAGACGGCGGCATCCTCGCGCCGCACCGAGCCATGGGCTTCGACGAAATAGCGCTGCGCTGCATCCAGCGGCTGATACCACTCGGCCGCGATGCCGGTGTCGCTGCCTAGTTCGCCCGCCAGCAGCAGCTCGCCGCCGAGCGGGTTGAGCCAGGTCTTCTGGTAGGCCGCGCGCAGGCTGTAGGTGGAGCCGCCGCTCAGGCTTGAATTCAGGTTCAGGCCCATGCGCACGTAGTCTGGCCCCCAGCTCTTTTCCGTGGGCAGGATGCGCAGGACATTGCGCTCGTGCTGGGGCAGCAGCGTGTAGTCCACACGTTCGTAGTAGCCGTCGCCGTAGGCGCGCAGCAGGTCACGGTTTAGTCCCTTGGTGTCAAGAGGTTGATCGACCTTTTGTTGCAGGTAGCGTGTCAGGGTGACCGGATTGACGGTTTGCAACCCGGCGACTTCGATGGCGTCGACGCGCGGCCGCTGCATGGCCGGTACCGCCAAGCTCTCGCGCCAGGCGGCATAGGCAGGCTCGTCGACCGACAGGCGCTGCAGGGCGGCCATGACAGCCTGGGTGGCGCTGCGGCCGCGGTCGGCCGCTTCGCCGTTGCGGTCGAAATCGGCAGCCGTGATGCCCTCGAGTTCGGGCTTGATATAGATATCACCCGAATTTAGGTTGGCGAGTGACTGCGTCACGTTCTGCTCCGTGAGGATGGCCACCATCTGCGCCGAGACCGAGAGCAAACCGCTGATCGCGCTGGCCTTGAGCAGGGGTGAGCCGACGTTGACCGCGATCACCACCTGCGCGCCGCAGCGCTCGCGTACCTCGCGGATTGGAACGTTGTCGACCAGACCGCCATCGACCAGCTTGCGCCCGCGGTATTCGAGCGGCGCCATCAGTCCGGGTACCGACATGCTGGCGCGCATCGCCTGCGTCAGGCTGCCGTCGCGGTAGACCACGCGCTCGCCGCTGGCGATGTCGGTGGCGATGATGGAAACCGGCAGCGGCAGAGATTCGATCAGCCGCTCGCCGGCATCAGCATGCACCAGCTGATTGAAAAACAGCTTGATTTTCTGGCCCGAGACTACACCGGGTGGCGTCATGGCACCCTGGGCGTTGACGCCGGTTTCGCTGCCGGGCAGGTAGCGCTGCGTCAGGCGCTTGTTGCGGTAGTTAACCTCGTCGTAGGCCGGGTTGTCCTGGAACATGTCTTTCCAGTCAGCACCGGCCATTTCGCGGCGCATGGTCGCCGGGTCGAGCCCGGCGGCCCAGGCACCGGCGATCAGCGCGCCCATGCTGGTGCCGGCCACGCAGTCCACCGGGACGCGCAGTTGCTCCAGCACCTCGAGTACACCGATATGCGCGGCGCCGCGCGCGCCGCCGCCACCGAGTACGAGACCGACGCGCGGCCGTTCGTCTGCCATGGCGACGACGGCGCTGGCAGTGAGGGCGAGCGCGATCAGCGTGAGACGGCGCATTAGATCGGCACCGCCGCCAGCCACGCCGCCAGCGCGGCGCTGACCTGCTGCGGTTGCTCGATCGTGGACAGGTGACCGCAGTGCTCGACCACGACGAGTTGGGCGCCCGGAATCAACGCTGCCATTTCGATGTGCAGTTCCAGCGGTGTCAGCAGGTCTTCGCGGCCGCACAACACGAGCATTGGGCACTGAATGCGGGGCAGGAAAGGACGACTGTCGATGCGGCCCATGATGGCTCGCTGCTGGCGCTCGAATGCGGCGGGCCCGACGCTATGCGCCATATCCTCGACGAGTTTGACGATCGATCGATCGGCGACGTGGTCGGGATGCAGCAGCCTGGGCGTGAGGCTGTCGATGACCGCTTGGAAGTCGGTCTTCGCCAGTGCCATTAGGTTCTTGCGCGACTCGATCGCCGGCGCCGAATCAGGACGCGAATTAGTGTCGAGCAGGGCCAGCGCGACGACACGCTCGGGGGCCTGGCGCATGATCTCCATGGCGACGTAGCCGCCCATCGAAAGCCCCGCCAGCGCGAAGCGTTCGGCCGGTGCCTTGGCGAGTGCAGCAGCGGCGAGTGCGGCGATCGAGTCGTGCTCGCTGATGTCGGCCGTGACGAGCGAATGGCATTGGGCAAGGAACGCCGCCTGATGCTGCCAAAGGCGCTCGTCATCGAGCAGGCCAGGCACAGCGTAGAGTGGAAAATTGTTCATGACGATGGGGAAGAAGTCGCGTGGGTGGCGGGTCAGGGATCAACGGGACCATTATTCACCATCACCCCAGCTTTCGTTGCGAGGCCAAAGGCCGTGGCAATCCATGCCCCGGTTTGTCATGCCAGACTCAATCCGGCATCCACTGCCAGGCCGGCTGTGGATTGCAGGTCAAACCCGCAATGACATTCAAGAAGCTGGATTGCCGCGCCTCATCTCAGCGCGTGAGGATCCGGTTGGTCAGGAATGGGTTCTTGAACAACTCGCCGTCGGTCGTAAACGGTGTTTTCGCCTTGGCCGCGGCGGCTAGGCCGCTCGGCGTCGGACAACTGCCGTTGGCGCGGTATTGCAGTGCCGCTGCGACGCGCGCCTCGCTCGCGTTGCCCAGTGCATGGGTGAAGTCGTCGCCGATAGAGCAGCCCGGCAGCACGGCGTTGGCAGCCAGGCCGGTTGTGGCACCGTTCTGCGGGGCGAAGCCGTCGGTGTAGTCGCCGAAGCCCGCCGCGTTCACGCCCTTGAACTGGATCGAGAAGTAGGTCGTGCCGCAGTTGTCCGTTGGGTAAAAGCCGTAAGGCTTGCCGCAGGTGGTGGAGCCGATCTGGATCACCTCGACCCCGGCGCCGCGCAGGCTGTTGATGATGGATTCGCTGGCCGAGCAGGTTTCGGATCCCGTCAGCACAAAGACACGCGAGAGATTCAGAAAGGGCAAGGCCGTGCCGGCCGGTGTTGTGCTCAGGCCGGCCGCTGTCGATTGAAAAGGCGTCGGCCTGATGGTATTCCCTGTGACCGGATCGACGCTCGGATGCTTGGCGTTGAAAGTCAGCAACTCGAAGGTCTTGCCGCTCGTGCGCGCTGGCCCTGCAATCATGTAGGCCAGCTCACTGGCAACCACCAGATAGCCGCCGCCGTTGTAGCGCAGGTCCAGCACCAGATCGGACACGTTGGCGTTCTTGAGCTGCGTCACCGCGCTGATCAGCGCCGGCTCGGCGGTGGCGATATGGTCGTTGAACAGCATGTAGCCGACCGTGCCACCGGCCAGCGTGCCGACGTTCTGCACCGGTGCCGAGGTGATGTTGGCTGACACCATGGTGATGGTGCGGGTGTTGGCCGAGCCCTGATCCTGCACCACGAAGGTATGGGATTCACCGGCGTTGGTGGGAAACAGTCCGGCATTGAGCACATTGACCCCGGCTTGTGTCGCGTCGTTGACCAGATCGACGCCGTCGACCCGCAGGATGCTGGCACCGCGCGCTAGTGCCGCGCCAGAGCTGGTGGCGGGCGTGCCCGGTTCCGTGTAGGCGACCACCGCGTGGCGTGGCACCGTCGAGCGCAGCAATGCCCAGGTCGCACCGTAGCCGGCTTGTACGCCGGAAGTTGACAACTGCTCCCACACCGGCGTTTCATAGGTGAAGTGAAACTTGTCCTTCGCGGCACCGCTTGCGGTCAGGCTGCTGGTCTTGAGCGCATTGAAATAACTGATGGCGTTGCTGTAGTTCGCAGGCGCGGGGTAGGGCACTTCGCTATACCAGAGGTAGGTGTCATAGGTCCAGGCCGCCAGCCAGTTCTGCTCGTCGAGCAGTGTGCCCAGGGTGTCAGGATAGGCCACACCCGTAATGGGGTCGGTCCCCATGCGTGGCGCAATGCACCTGGCCGCCAAGGTCGATGCCGCAGGCAGGCTGGCGAATCCGATGCCGCCCCCACCACCACCGCCGCTACTTCCGCCGCCGCCCCCACAACTGGCGAGCAGGACTGCCGCGGCCAACGTGATTGCTAATCTGATCATCAATCGTGACCTCATGTTGCGTATTCTCCGCTGAAGATTTGCTGCACCTATTCTGACGATAGCCTGCTTTCGATTTGATTACTATCCTTATAGGTGATATGTCGACTGGGTCAAAGCAAAGCACTTCATCATTGTGTAACAGCCCTCGTTGCTCTCTTGATTAAACTGCGTGCGCTTCATCCGTCCATTTTGAGGAGTGTCCTTTCATGAGCGAGTTCCCTGCCGACATCTACACCGAGCCGTCCAATATCGATGTCGATACGCTGAAGAATCTTGGCCCGCTGCGCGCCATGGCCGGCATCTGGCAGGGGCAGCGCGGACTCGATGTCAAGCCGAAAGCCGAAGGGCCCAAGAAGCAGGCGTACGTGGAACGCATGGAGCTGCAGCCGATCGATCCGGTGAGCAACGGCCCGCAGCTGCTGTACGGCCTGCGTTACCTGACGCATATCGTCAAGCCTGAGCAGGTCAAGACCTACCATGAACAGGTTGGCTACTGGTTGTGGGAGTCGGCCACCGGAACCGTCATCCACACACTCACGATTCCGCGCGGCCAGACCGTCATGGCGGCCGGCAAGGCCAGTGCCGACGCCACAGAGTTCGAGCTGCTCGCAACGCGCGAGTCGGACAGCTTCGGCATCTGCTCCATCCCGTTTCTCGATTACGCCTTCCGGACCGTCGAGTTCCGGATCAAAGTCAGCATCAACCCAGACGGCAGTTGGTCATACGACGAAGACACGGTGCTCCTGATCCGCGGTCAGGCTGAACCCTTTCACCACCGCGATCGCAACACGCTGGTCCGTATCGCGGCGCCCACGCCGAATCCGCTGGGGCGCCCCTAGCTCACCAGAGCGCGCGCGTCTGCGCGAAGTGCGCGGCCAGGAAGTCGATCAGTGCGCGCACCTTGGCCGAGACGTGCTTGCGTGTGGGGTAGACCGCGTAGATGCCGAGTTCAATCGAACGAAACTGCGGCAGCAGTTCAACCAGAGTGCCGGCCTTGATGTCGGGGCCGACCAGAAAGCTCGGCTGCAGGATCACGCCCTGGTGTGCGAGCGCCGCCGCGCGGCAGGTGTCGCCGCTGTTCGTGCTGATACAGGGTTGGGTCTTGACACTGACCGGGCCCTGCGGCCCGTCGAAATGCCACTCGTCCCGGGTTGACCAGTAGCTGTAGGAGATCACCGCGTGCTGTGCCAGATCGGCCGGCTCCTTCGGCGTGCCCTGCAGCGCCAGATACTGCGGCGAGGCGCACAGCACCATGCGCGTGCTCGCCAGCCGCTTGCTCACCAGCGTCGAGTTGTCCAGCCGGGCGATGCGGATCGCCACGTCGTAGCCTTCTTCCACCAGGTCGACCAGACGGTCGGCCAGGGTCACATCGAGTTTAACCTTCGGATGCTGGCTACGAAATGCCCCCCACAGCGGCGCCAGGTGCAGCACACCGAAGGTGAACGGCGCATTGATGCGCAGCAGGCCGCTGGCCGCATGGCTGCGCGAAGTGATTTCTTCCTCGGCCTCGGCCAGTTCCGCGAGCAGTTCCTTGCTGCGGCTGTAGAAGACCTGGCCCTCGTCGGTCAGGGAAAGCCGGCGCGTCGTGCGGTGCAGCAGGCGCACACCGAGCCGCGTTTCCATGTCAACGACATAGCGCGACACGGCCGCCTTGGACATGTCAAGCGCGTCGGCCGCCTTGACGAAACTACCGGCGTCGACCACGGCGTTGAAGGTCTGCATTTCCAGGAAGCGATCCATTGTTCCTCCTATCGAGATAATTAATCTGAATATATGATATTTATCTTATCCGGTGATTCCAATACAGTTCAACCCTTGCACTGCCGAACACGAGTTCAAGTCAGTGCAGCAAAAGCAAAACCGAACCACTGAACGCAAAGGAAACACCATGTCCAACTCCATCCAAAACCCCCTGAACCTGATCGGCCGTCTGCTGCTGGTCGCGTTGTTCTTGCCCGCCGGCATCGGCAAGCTGACCGGATTTGCCGGCACTGTCGGCTACATCGCTTCCATCGGCCTGCCGATGCCCACGCTGGGCGCTGCGCTGGCCTTGATCGTCGAGATCGTCGGCAGCCTCGCGCTGCTGGCGGGTTACCAGACGCGCATCGCGGCACTGGTGCTCGCGGTGTTCACGCTTGTCGCAAGCTTCTTCTTCCACGCCTACTGGAGCGCGGCGCCGGATCAGGCCTTCATCGTGCAACTCCTGTTCTTCAAGAACCTCGCTGTGGTCGGTGGCCTGCTGGCTCTGGCAGCCCAAGGTGCCGGCGGCTGGAGCCTTGACGCGCGCGCCGAGCAGTAGAACCTGATGCCTTCTGCGAGAACTTCATGACAACTTCAACCAAAGCGCCCGTCCTGTTCATCTCGCATGGGGCGCCAACCTTTGCCATCGAGCCCGGTGTTCTCGGCCCGCAACTGCGGGCCCTGGGGGCGCAGCTGGGCCAGGTCAAGGCCGTGCTGGTCGTGTCGCCGCACTGGCAGACGCGCGACGTCAAGGTGATGACGACGGCCAAGCCCGAGACCATCCATGACTTCGGCGGCTTCCCCGCCATCCTGTACGAGTTGGCCTACCCGGCCAGCGGCGCGCCCGAAGTCGCCAGGCAGGCCGCCGAACTGCTTGAGCAGGCGGGCTTTCGCGTCGGTTTCGATGCCGGTCGCGGTCTCGACCATGGTGCCTGGGTGCCGCTCTGGCACCTGGTGTCGCAGGCCGACCTGCCGGTCTTTCAGGTTTCGATGCCGGTCACGCTGGACACGGCGCAGGCCGTCAAGCTGGGGCAGGCGCTGGCTGCGCTGCGCGAGCAGGGCGTGATGATTGTTGCCTCGGGCAGCATGACGCACAACCTGTACGAATTCCGCCAGGCCGGCGCGCAACCTCAGGCTTATGCGCAGGAGTTCACAAGCTGGGTGCGCACGGCCGTGCTCGCCAGGGCGACGGCTGCGGTGGTTGCGTACCGAAGCGAGGCGCCGCATGCCGAGCGCGCCCATCCGACCGACGAGCATTTCCTGCCGCTGCTGATCGCCATGGGCGCAACAAGCGCGGACGATCCGCTGCGCGTGCTCGATGGCGGCATCACCTACGGCGTGATCTCGATGGAATCCTATGTCTGGGGCCTCGCGTGAAGAACAACAATTTTGAACTGAGCTTCGCATCGCGGCCGGCGCGTTCGGCGCCGCCCAAGGCGCTCGTGCTCCTGCTGCACGGTGTCGGCGGCTCCGAGAGCAACCTCGCGGACATGGCTGCGGCGATCGACCCTGATGCGCTCGTCATCATGCCGCGCGGCCCGATCACGCTCGGTGCCGGCCAATACGGCTGGTTTCGCGTCAACTTCACGGCCGTCGGCCCGGTCATTGTTGCCAGCGAGGCCGAGCAAAGCCGCCAGACCGTGCTGCGCTTTGTGGAACAACTGCAGGTGGCCCATGGCATTTCGTCGCAGCGCACGGTGATTGCCGGCTTCAGCCAGGGCGGCATCGTCAGTGCCAGCGTGGCGCTGAGCGCGCCCGAGCAGCTGGCGGGTTTCGGCCTGTTGTCTGGCCGCATCCTGCCCGAACTGGCGCCGCATATTGCGGACCGGGCGCGTCTGACCAAGCTGCGCGCCTTCATCGGCCACGGCGAGTACGACAGCAAACTCCCGCTGGCCTGGGCCCAGCGCGCGGACCAGTGGCTCAGCGAGTTGGGCGTGGCGCACGTGACCCGCATTTACCCGATCGACCACGGCATCAGCGCCGCGATGCAGTCCGATTTTCTGGATTGGCTGCACGGGCTTGTTACAGTGCAGTGAGATGACACACGACATGGAACGGCGCTATGCGGCATTGCGCGCGGACTGCCCGGCGGGCAGTGCCGTCACGGTGCTGCACATCGACGCGCAGCAGACCTTGATTGCCAGTGGCACCGGGCCGCAGCCCGATGTGACATTCACACTGGCCCTCGGATCACACAAGACCGCTGCGGATCTCTTCTGGCACAAGCCGCCGACGCCGGGCGAGATGGAAAACGCGATCATGGTCGTTGAAGACGAGTTGTTTCGCGTGCGGGCGCTGGCGGCAAATGGTTCTGTGCTGCGCTCCGATGATCCGGCGCTGCGCCAGATCGCCCTGTTGGCCGGCGCCACCGACGACGCCGAGCTGACGCTGTCGGTCGATGCGGTCGAGCGCCTGTTTGATGCGCTGGCCGCGCTCGTGCTCGGGCGACCGGCAAGCAGCGCCGGCATTCCGGACGATGCGGCCTTTGCCGCCACGCTGTTGATCCTGCGCGAGTTCATGCACCATCTGCAGTTTGCATCGATCCGCATCAGCGCGCCAGTGCAGCCGGCGTAGCCCGGGCGGCGTCATTTGTTTGACCTGACGCACAGCGCATTCCGGCCGCTCGAATTAGCATCGAGCCATCAAGCTGAACAGCAATCGTATTCAGCGCGACCTAAGCAGCATCCCATGTCCTTTCAAGATTTGTACAAGAACAAGCGCGCCACACCGGACGATGCCATCGGGCTGATCAACGACGGCGACTTCATCATCGTGCCGACCGGCGTCGCCGAGCCGCCCACCTTGTTGACGGCCCTGTCGGAGCGGCGTTTGAGCCTGCACGACGTCAAGGTGGCGCAAATCCTGGCGGTGCGCAAGTACGGCTACTTCGATCAGCAGACTTCGGCCCATGTGCGCCATGTCGCCTTCTTCTTCGGTGGTGCCTCGCGCGCCGGCGGCCAGGGCGGCTGGATCGATTTCATCCCATGCAGCTTTTCCGATATTCCGGTCATGATCGAGCGCGGGCAGATTGCCGCCGACGTCGTCTTTTCTCTGGCCTCGCCGATGGACGAGAACGGCTATTTCTCTCTCGGGCTGGGCGCCGATTACACCATGGCGGCGCTGAAGCGTGCGCGCGCCGTGGTGCTCGAAGTCAATCCGAATGTGCCGTTCGCACATGGCAATTGCCGGGTTCACATCTCGCAGGTGACGGCGCTCGTCGAGAGCAGCGACCCGGTGATGGAGGTCGGCTTGCCCAAGATCGGTCCGGTGCAGGAAGCGATCGGCAAATACGTGGCCGACCTGATCGACGACGGCTCCACGCTGCAGATCGGCTACGGCGGCATTCCGGATGCGGTGGTGATGCAGCTCACGCAAAAGCACGACCTGGGCATCCATACCGAGATGATCGGCGACGGCATCCTGACCCTGGTTGAAAGCGGCGCTGCCAACAACCGTATGAAGAACTACCTGCCGGGCAAGATGATTGCAACCTTCGCCCTGGGATCGAAGAAGCTGTACCAGTTCATGGACCGCAACCCCAGCCTTGAAATGCACCCGGCGGACTTCACCAACGACTCGTACCTGGCAGCGCAGAACGACAAGCTGGTGGCGATCAACGCAACGCTGCAGGTGGACCTGCTGGGCCAGTGCGGTTCGGAAAGCCTGGGCCACCTGCCTTATTCGGGAACCGGCGGCCAGGTCGATTTTGTGCGCGCGGCCAATCGCTCGCGCGGCGGCAAGGCCTTCATGGTGCTGCCCTCGACCGCCAAGGACGACAGCTTGACGCGCATCGTGCCCGTGCTGTCGCCCGGCACGCATGTGACGACCAGCAAGAACGACATCAACTACGTGGTCACCGAATTCGGCGTGGCCCAGTTGCGCGGCAAGTCAGCCAAGCAGCGCGCGCAGGAAATGATCGCCATCGCGCACCCCGCGTTCCGCGCCGAACTGACGGAAGGCGCGCGCAAGCTCCAACTGCTTTAGCTTTTGGACAAGGCACACTCGGCGGCCTTGCGCGCGTGGATCGAGGTGGTGTCGAACAGCGGAACCGTTGCATCGGTGGCATCGACCAGCAGCGAGATTTCGGTGCAGCCCAGGATGATGGCTTGCGCGCCCTGGCGCACCAGGTCGGCCATCACGCTGCGGTAGACCGCTCGCGAGGCCGGCAGGATTCGGCCCAGGCACAACTCCTCATAAATGATGCGGTGCACCTGCTCGCGCTCGGGCAGGCTCGGCACCAGCACGTCGAGCCCGTGACGCTGGCGCAGCCGTTCGCGGTAGAAGTCCTGCTCCATCGTGAAGCGGGTGCCGAGCAAACCGACCCGCGTATGGCCCGCCTGTTTAATTTCCACGGCAGTCGGATCGGCGATGTGGAACAGCGGAATCGCAACGGCGGCCTCGATGTCGGCGGCGACCTTGTGCATGGTGTTGGTGCATAGCACCAGAAAATCGGCGCCCGCCGCTTCGAGCGCGCACGCAGCCAGCGCCAGCGCGGCACCCGCTGCCGCCCAGTCACCGGCGTGCTGCAGGCGCTCGATCTCTTGGAAGTCCACGCTGTAGAGCACCAGTCGGGCCGAGTGCAGGCCGCCGAGTTGCTCTCTGACGGTTTCGTTGATCTGGCGGTAGTAGGGCACGGTCGATTCCCAACTCATGCCGCCGATGAGACCGATGGTTTTCAAATGCGCTCCTTGTGCGTTGAACCGTTCGAGAATAGCTGACCGGGCCGTCTGGCATGCCGACGATACATTCTTTACACTTGCTTCACTGACTTTTTGGCGAGCCGGGCGTTATGAACGGCATGATCAAAACCTGTGTGAGTTATCGAAAGAACCTAGCTATGAAGAAACTACTCGTCCTGACCACCGCCATGGCTGCCTGCGGCCTGTCCTTTGCCCAGCAGGAGTGGGCCCGCGTGACCTCGGTCACGCCCGTCATTCAGCAGGTCACCGTACCGCGCCAGGTCTGCAATACCGAGCAGGAAGTTGTGCAACAACAAAGATCCGGCGCTGGCGCCATCATGGGCGCGATCGCGGGCGGCGCCATGGGCAATGCTGTCGGCGGCGGTACCGGCAAGACGGCGGCCACCATGATCGGCATCCTCGGCGGCGCGGTCGTCGGCGACAAGATCGAGGGCTCACCGCAGGCGCAAGTGCAGAACGTGCAGCATTGCCGGATGCAGAACTTCTACGAGAACCGCACGGTCGGCTACAACGTCGGTTACGAATACGCGGGCAAGCAGTACTCGGTGCAGATGCCGAACGACCCGGGCCAGCACATTCTTCTGCAAATCACGCCGGTGGTCTCCAACGGCTCAATGCCGCCGCCCCCGCCATACCCGCAGCGTTGATCAGCGGCGCCGTTCGCGCCGCGCAATCCAGACGGTCGACGCCAGGATGACGAAGGCGCCGAGCAGCGTGGTCTGGCTCGGTATGTCGGAAAACACCAGCCAGCCCAACAGCGAGGCCCAGATCAGATCGAGAAAGCGCAGCGACTGCGTGGCCGAGATGTCGGTGATGCGAAAGCCCCGGGTCAGGCAGTAGTGGCCGAGCGAGCCAAGCATGCCGGCAACGAGAAAGCCCAGCCATTGCCAGAGGCTTGGCTGTGTCCAGTGCCACAGCCCGAGCGGCAGACTGAGCACGCTCACGCTGATCGACTGCCAGAGGACGATCACGCCTGATTGTTCGTAGCGCGTGAGCGTCTTGGTCATCAGGAAAGAGGCCGCGAAGACCGGCGCCGAGGCCAGCATCACCAGCGCGTACCAGTTGCCCTGGCCGCTGAGCTTGGGCAGCACCACCACCAGCACACCGGCAAAGCCGATCGCGGCCGCGACCCAGCGGTCGCCGCGCATCTTTTCGCCGAGAAACCAGGCCGCGCCGATCATGATGAAGATCGGCCCCGTGAAGCCGATGGCCGTCATGTCGGCCAGCGCGATGTGGGGCAGGGCGGTGAACCACAGCATCAATCCGAGCGTGTGCACGGCGCCGCGCCACAACTGTCCGCTTAGATTGATCGGGATATAGCTGCGCCAGCCCTGGCGCCAGATCAGCGGCAGCATCGCCGCAGCGCCGAACAGGAAGCGCAGGAACTGCGACTGAAACGGGTCGAGCGAAAGAGTGATCTTGCGCACGATGGTGTTGAGCACTGTGAACAGCAGTCCGCTCAAGGCGACCCACAGCATGGCGCGCCAGACCGGCGGCAGGCGAAAAGCCTGCCTGCGCGCGTGCCGGTGCGCGAGCGCCACCCGGTGTCGCAGCAGACCGGAAAAATGGCTTCTGAATTTCACCCGCGGTGTGCGTCGCTGCTGTGCATGGTCCTTGCAGTGTAGGGGCGCCGCATGTGGCGGGAAGTCGCTGGCAGGACAGGCCATGCCTTGCCCGGCCCCGTTGCCAAAGCAGGTGCCGGCGGCCCCAAAATGATCAGAAATTTTGTTAACATGGCGGCAATTGTAAATTTCTGTACATCGTGAATTTCTCCCTGCTCCGCTTGGCAAACTGATGGCAACCTTTCCCGGCAACCCGTCGATGGCGCAGCGCATTGCGCGGGTACTGCCGACGCTGACTCAATCGCACCGGCGTCTGGCGGATTACGTGCTGGCGCGCCCCCTACAAGTGGCCACGCTGCCGATCGACGAACTGGCGGCCACGCTAGGTGTTTCGGTTGCCACCGCGAACCGCTTTGCGCGGGCTCTGGAGTTCGACGGCTATCCGCAGTTCCGCGCTGCCCTAGTGCTTGGATTCGAGACCACGCTGGCGCCCGTCGAAAAGCTGCGCAGCCAGCTAGAACAACCGGCGCGAGCCGCCGAAGTGTTCGCCGCCGCCCTGTCCGAAACCCAGCGCAATATCGAGGCCACGCGCCAGGCACTCGATGCGCAAAGCTGCGAGCAAGCGGTGCATGCGATCTTGGGTGCGAAAGACATCTGCATCATCGGCTTGGGCAGCAGCAGTTGGCTCGGTGGCCTGTTGCGGCGTTCGCTTGATCCCTATTGCGCCAATGTCGAGTTGCTTGCCAGCGTGGAAGGCTCGTCGCATGCGGCGCGCCGGGTGGCGCGCATGCAGGGCGGTGATCTTCTGATTGCTATTGCCTACCCGCGCTACGTCAACGACACCGTCGTGCTGGCGCAGCGTGCGCGCGACGCCGGTGTGCCGGTACTGGCGCTGACCGACCGCGTGACCTCGCCGCTGGCGCCGCTGGCCACGGTGTCGCTTTATGCCCAGACCGACAGCCAGTACTTCGCCAACTCCGAGGCTAGTGTGCTGGCGCTGATCGAAGCCCTGGGCAGCGCCGTCGCGCACTGTGCCAAGGATTCGATCAAGGCCGCAACCGGGCTGGCCGAGGCCGTCCTGCCCTGGCTGCATGGCGCGCCCACCGGACGTCAGCGGCCCGCTTCCGCCGTTGCAGCCGTCGCGGTCAAGCCGCGTGCACGCCGAAATACCTCCAGAACAGCAAAGGATCGTCCATGAGCACCAGCACCATCCTTCCCGTGATCGCCATCCACGGCGGCGCCGGCACCATGAGCCGCGCCAGCATCGACGCTGGCCAGGACCGCGCGTACCACGCGGCCTTGCAGGAGATTCTTCTGGCCGGACAGGACCTGCTGGCGCGCGGCGGTAGCGCGCTCGATGCCGTCAGCCTGTCGGTCGACATGTTCGAGGATTGCCCGCTTTTCAACGCGGGTCACGGTGCGGTTTTCACGCACGACGCCACGCACGAGCTCGATGCCGCCATCATGGATGGCGCCAGCCTGCGCGCCGGCGCGGTCGCTTGCGTTAGCCGCGTGCGCCGTCCCCTGCGTGCGGCGCGCGCCGTGATGGAGCGCAGCGAGCATGTGCTGCTGGTAGGTGCTGGCGCCGAAGCCTTCGCCCAGGCCTGCGGCCTCGAACTGGTCGCGCCCGATTATTTTTCGACGGCTGTGCGGCGTGCGCAGCTCGAGCGCGTGCTGGCCACCGACGCCACGCTGCTCGACCATGACGGCGCGGCGCTGACGTTTGCAACGCCGCCGCTCGACGAGACGCGCAAGTTCGGCACCGTGGGCGCCGTGGCGCTCGATGCGCAGGGCAATCTGGCCGCGGCCACCTCGACCGGCGGCATGACCAACAAGCGCGTAGGGCGCGTCGGCGACTCGCCGCTGATCGGCGCCGGCACCTATGCCGACAACCGCACGGCGGCCATTTCCTGCACCGGCACCGGCGAGATGTTCATCCGCGTCGTTGCCGCCTACGACATCTGCGCTCGCATGGCCTACGCCGGGCAGTCGCTCGATGCGGCGGCGCAGGAGGTCGTGATGAAGGTGCTGCCCGCCATCGGCGGTCGCGGTGGCCTGATTGCGGTCGATGCGCGCGGCAATCTGAGCCTGCCCTTCAACACCGAAGGCATGTACCGCGGTCACGCCCGGGTTGGCCAGATGCCTGTGACGGCGATCTTTGCATGAGCGTTGCGACCGTCAAGGCGGGCGAAGCGAAGCAGTCCGTACCAGGACTGCCGCGCCACGAGCCGGGCAGCGACGCGAAGGTGCTGACGGTTAGCGATCTGTCGGTCTCTTTCAGCACCTCCGAACGCACGGTGGACGCGGTGCGGCAATTGAGCTTTGATGTCGCGCGCGGCGAGACCCTGGCCATCGTCGGTGAATCGGGCTCGGGCAAATCGGTCACGGCGCTGGCCATGATGCGCCTGGTCGAGCATGGCGGCGGTCACATCACCAGCGGGCGCATGCTGTTTCGCCGGCGCAGCGGCGACATCCTCGACCTGACGCAGGCGCGCGAGCCGGTGATGCGCAGCATCCGCGGCGCCGACATTGCCATGATCTTCCAGGAGCCGATGACCTCGCTGAATCCGGCCTTCACGGCCGGCGACCAGATCGCCGAATCGATCCGCGTGCACCAGGGCAAGAGCGCGGCCTCGGCGCGCGCCGAGGCCCTGCGCATGCTGGAACTGGTGCGCATTCCCGAGGCGCGCAACGTGCTCGACCGCTATCCGCACCAGCTCTCGGGCGGCATGCGCCAGCGCGTGATGATCGCGATGGCGCTGTCGTGCAAGCCGTCGCTGCTGATTGCCGACGAACCCACCACCGCGCTCGACGTCACGATCCAGGCGCAGATCCTGCAACTGATCCGCGCCCTGCAGGACGAGATGCAGATGGGCGTGATCTTCATCACGCACGACATGGGCGTGGTGGCCGAGGTGGCCGATCGCGTGCTCGTCATGTACCGCGGCGACAAGGTCGAGGAGGGCGCCTCCGAGGCCATCTTCGCCGCGCCGCGTCACGTCTACACGCGCGCGTTGCTGGCGGCCGTGCCGCGCCTGGGCGCGATGCAGGGCAGCGACCTGCCGTGCAAGTTCGACCTGCTGCGCGTGGATGACGGCGACCAGGCCAAGGCCGAGCCGTTCCAGCCCCAGGACACGGTGCAGCGTGCGGCGACGCCGATCCTGCGCGTGCAGGACCTGGTGACGCGCTTTGACGTGCGCAGCGGCCTGTTCGGCGGCGTCAGGCGCCGCGTTCATGCGGTCGAGCACATCAGTTTTGACCTGCGTGCCGGCGAAACGCTGGCGCTCGTGGGTGAGTCCGGCTGTGGCAAGTCCACCACCGGGCGCTCGCTCTTGCGCCTGGTCGAGAGCCAGAGCGGCGTCATCGAGTTTGGCGGGCAGAACATCCGTGACCTGCCCACCAGCACCCTGCAGGGCCTGCGGCGCAACATCCAGTTCATTTTTCAGGATCCGTTCGCATCGCTCGATCCGCGCCTGACGGTGGGCTTTTCTATCATGGAGCCGCTGCTGGTGCACAAGATTGCGCACGGCCGCGCCGCGCAGGAGCGGGTCGACTGGCTGCTGGAGAAGGTCGGCCTGCCGCCCGAACACGCGCAGCGCTATCCGCACGAGTTCTCGGGCGGCCAGCGTCAGCGCATCGCGATCGCGCGCGCCCTGGCGCTCAATCCCAAGGTGGTGGTGGCCGACGAGTCGGTGTCGGCGCTCGATGTCTCGATCCAGGCCCAGATCATCAACCTGATGCTCGACCTGCAGCGCGAGCTCGGCATCGCTTTCCTGTTCATCTCGCACGACATGGCGGTGGTCGAGCGTGTCAGCCACCGCGTGGCCGTCATGTACCTCGGACAGATCGTCGAGATCGGCCCGCGCCGCGCCATCTTCGAGGACCCTCAGCACGCCTACACGCGCCGCCTCATGGCCGCCGTTCCGGTGGCCGATCCGGCGCGCCGGCACCTGCGCCGCGAACTGCTCGAAGGCGAGATCCCGAGCCCGATCCGCGCCGTCGGCGACGATCCTGAGGTGCAGCCGCTGCAGCAGGTCGGCGCCGACCATTTCGTTGCCCGCCATCGCGTCGGCGGCCTTTATTGAGCGCCGACCGTCATGCCATTTTTTGAGTCAACCTTTTCTTAACCCAGGAGTCCAGCCCATGAAACACACCCTCGCACCGCTTGCCGCCGCCCTTGCGCTGACGGCCACTTTTGCCGCGCCGGCGTTCGCCGCCAAGGACGTGGTCGTCGCCGTTGCCTCGACCTTCACCACGATGGATCCGTACGACGCCAACGACACCTTGTCGCAGGCGGTCGTGAAGTCCTTCTACCAGGGCCTGTATGGCTTCGACCACACGATGAAGATGGTGCCGGTGCTGGCCGAGAGCCACACCGTCAGCAAGGACGGCCTGGTCTACACCATGAAGCTCAAGCACGGCGTCAAGTTCCACGACGGCACCGACTTCAATGCCGAGGCGGTGAAGGCCAACTTCGACCGCGTCACCAATCCCGAGAACAAGCTTAAGCGTTACAACCTGTACAAGAACATCATCAAGACCGAGGTGGTCGATCCCTACACCGTGCGCTTCACGCTCAAGGAATCGTTCTCGCCCTTCATCAATTCGCTGGCCCATCCTTCGGCCGTGATCATCTCGCCGACGGCGCTCAAGCAGCTCGGCAAGGGCATTGCGCAAAGCCCGGTCGGCACCGGCCCGTTCAAGTTCGTCGAATGGAAGCAGAGCGACTACCTCAAGGTGGAGAAGTTCGCCGGCTACTGGCGCAAGGGCTACCCCAAGGTTGACACGATCACCTGGCGCCCGGTGGTTGACAACAACACGCGCAGCGCCATCATGCAGACGGGCGAGGCCAACTTCACGTTCCCCGTGCCCTACGAGCAGGCCGAGATCCTCAAGACCAAGCCCGGCATCGAGCTGACGGCCGCGCCGTCCATCGTGCACCGCTACCTGTCGATGAACGTGCTCCAAAAGCCCTTCGACAACCCGAAGGTGCGCGAAGCCATCAACTACGCGATCAACAAGGAAGCGCTGGTCAAGGTCGCCTTCTCCGGCTACGCGATCCCGGCCGAGGGCGTGCTGCCCAAGGGCGTGGAATATGCGGTGAAGCTCGGTCCCTGGCCCTACGATCCGGCCAAGGCGCGCGAACTGCTGAAGGAAGCGGGCTACCCGAACGGCTTCGAGAGCACGCTGTGGTCGGCCTACAACCACACGACGGCGCAGAAGGTGATTCAGTTCCTGCAGCAGCAGCTGGGCCAGGTCGGCATCAAGGTGCAGGTGCAGGCGCTCGAAGCCGGCCAGCGCGTCGAGAAGGTCGAGAGCGCGCAGGACGCGGCCACGGCGCCGGTGCGCATGTACTACGTCGGCTGGTCGTCCTCGACCGGCGAGGCCGACTGGGCGATGCGTCCGCTGCTGGCGTCGGAATCGTTCCCGCCCAAGCTGTTCAACACGGCCTACTACAAGAACGACGCGGTCGATGCCGACATCGCCAAGGCGCTCAACACCACCAGCGCGGCCGAGAAGACCAAGCTCTACACCGACGCGCAGCAGCGCATCTGGAAGGACGCACCCTGGGCCTTCCTGGTCACCGAGCAGCTGTTGTCGGCGCGCAGCAAGAACCTGAGCGGCATGTACGTGATGCCCGACGCGTCCTTCAACTTCGACGAAATCGAACTCAAGTAAGCGCTTGAGCACGCAGCGCACCGGTTCACCACGATGACCAGCTACTTCATCAAACGTCTGTTCGGATTGCTGCCGACGCTGCTGATCGTCGCGGTGCTGGTGTTCCTGTTTGTCCATATGCTGCCGGGCGATCCGGCACGGCTGGCGGCCGGCCCCGATGCCGACCCGCAGACCGTGGCCATGGTGCGCCAGGACTTGGGGCTGGACCGACCGCTGCCCGAGCAGTTCGTGAGTTTCTTCACGCGCATGCTGCATGGCGACTTCGGCAAGTCGATCCGCACGCGCCGCGCGGTCTCGACAGAAATCGCCGAGCGCTTCATGCCCACGCTGCTGCTGACGCTGGCCAGCATGAGCTGGGCGGTGGTGTTCGGCATGTCGATCGGCGTCATCTCGGCGGTCTTTCGCAAAGAGTGGCCGGACCGCATCGGCATGACGATCGCGGTCTCCGGCATTTCATTTCCGGCCTTTGCGCTGGGCATGCTGCTGATGCAGGTGTTCTCGGTGCAACTGGGCTGGCTGCCGACCGTCGGTGCTGACGGCTGGCGCCACTACATCCTGCCCTCGATCACGCTGGGCGCCGCCGTGGCGGCCGTGATGGCGCGCTTCACGCGCGCCTCGTTTGTCGAGGTGATGCAGGAAGACTTCGTGCGCACGGCGCGCGCCAAAGGCCTGAAGGAGCGCACCGTGATCGCCAAGCATTGCCTGCGCAACGCGCTGATCCCGGTGGTCACGATGATGGGCCTGCAGTTCGGCTTTCTGCTGGGCGGCTCGATCGTGGTCGAGGTCGTCTTCAACTGGCCCGGCGTCGGTCGCCTGCTGGTCGACTCCGTGACCATGCGCGACTACCCGGTGATCCAGATGCTGGTGCTGCTGTTCTCGCTCGAGTTCATTCTGATCAACCTGGTCGTCGATGTGCTCTATGGCTTCATCAATCCGACCATCCGTTACAACTGAAGCGGCCATGCACAAACCACCTGTCACACCCGTGGCCGCCGCCATCGCAGCGGGCAGTGTGCGAACGCCCTGGACCGAGTTCTGGCGCAAGTTCCAGAAGCAGCATGTGGCCGTCGGGGCGCTGGTCTTCGTGCTGCTGCTGGTGCTGCTGGCCGTGTTCGCGCCGCTGATCGCGCCGTTCGATGCGGAGAATTATTTCGATTACGACCAGCTCAATGCCGTGCCGTCATGGCGTCACTGGTTCGGTGTCGACCCGCTGGGCCGCGACATCCTGAGCCGCATCCTGTCGGGTGCGCGCCTCTCCCTGGCTGCCGGTTTCTTCTCGGTTGCGATCGGCGGTTTCGTCGGCACCGTGCTCGGTCTGCTGGCAGGTTACTACGAAGGCTGGTGGGACCGCATCGTGATGCGGATCTCTGATGTGCTGTTCGCCTTCCCCGGCATCCTGCTGGCGCTGGGCGTGGTCGCGATCCTGGGCAGCAGCATGGTCAACGTGGTGGTGGCGGTGTCGGTGTTCAGCGTGCCCGCCTTTGCGCGCCTGGTGCGCGGCAACACGCTGGTGCTCAAGCAGATGACCTACATCGAGGCCGTGCGCAGCATCGGCGCGTCCGACTGGACCATCATCGTGCGCCACATCCTGCCCGGCACCATCTCGACCATCGTCGTTTACTTCACGATGCGCCTGGGCACCTCCATCATCACTGCCGCCAGCCTCTCGTTCCTCGGCATGGGCGCGCAGCCGCCGACGCCCGAGTGGGGCGCCATGCTCAACGAGGCGCGCGCCGACATGGTCAACGCGCCGCATGTGGCGCTGTTCCCCAGTCTGGCGATCTTCCTGACGGTGCTGGCCTTCAACCTGCTGGGCGACGGCCTGCGCGACGCACTGGATCCGAAAATTGACCGCACCTGACTCTGCTCCCCACATCGGCAGCCTGCCAGTCGGTGCGCGCAATGCGATCACCGATGTGGCGGGCGTGACGGTCGGGCATCACACGCTGGCCGATGGCGCGGTGCAGACCGGTGTCACGGTGGTGCGCGCGCACCAGGGCGATCCGTTTCGCGAGCGCGTGCCGGCTGCGGCCGTGGTACTCAACGGCTTCGGCAAGAGCGTCGGGCTGGTGCAAGTTGAGGAGCTTGGCGTGCTGGAGACGCCGATCGCGCTGACCAATACCTTTTCCGTGGGCACGGTCGCCACGGCCCAGATCCGCCAGTGCATTGCCGCCAATCCGGAAACCGGACGCAGCCTGCCGACCGTCAACCCGCTGGTGTTCGAGTGCAATGACGGTTTTCTCAACGACATCCAACGCATGGCGGTGACCGAACAGGACTACCTGCTGGCCTGCGAGCGGGCCGGCGTGGAAGTCGAGCAAGGCTCGGTCGGCGCCGGGCGTGGCATGTCGTGCTTCGAACTCAAGGGCGGCATCGGCACGGCATCGCGCCTGGTGGCGCTGCCGGGGCAGTGTGTCTGCACGGTTGGCGTGCTGGTGCTGGCCAACTTCGGCAAATTGCCGCAGCTGGTGCTGGCGGGCGAGGCGCTGGGGACGCGCCTGGCGCAGGGCCTGCGAGCGGCGCCTGCGAGCGAGCCAGAGAAGGGTTCGATCATCCTGCTGCTTGCGACCGACGCACCGCTCGATGCGCGCCAGTTGCGCCGTCTCGCACTGCGCGCCGGCGCCGGTCTGGCGCGCACCGGCTCGGTGTTCGGCCACGGCAGCGGCGATATCGCGCTGGCGTTTTCCACCGCCTACACGGTGCCGCTGCAGGCCACGCAGCCGATGCCGGCGCTGGCCATGCTGCACGACGGACTGCTCGACGGCCTGTTCCAGGCCGTTGCCGACGGCACCGAGCAGGCCATCCTGAACGCTTTGTTTCGCGCGCGCGCCGTCACCGGGCGCGACGGCCACCAGCGCCGCGCACTGGCCGATCTGCTGGTGGGCTGATTCCATTCCTTTCACTTGTTCGGGAGCACCATGAAAGTCCTGATCTCCGTTGATATCGAAGGCGTGGCCGGTGTCTTTCAGCCCGAGCAGACCCGTTCCGGCAACGCGGAGTACGAGCGCGCCCGTGTGCTCATGACGCACGAGGCCAACGCCGCCATTGCTGGTGCCTTCGACGGCGGCGCCAGCGCGGTGCTGGTCAACGATTCGCATGGCGGCTACCGCAACCTGCTGCCCGACCTGCTGGACGAACGCGCCCTGGCCGTGATGGGCAAGCCGCGTTATCTTGGCATGATGGCCGGCGTCGATGACGGCGTGAATGCGGTCTGCCTGATCGGCTACCACGCGCGCTCGAAAGCGCGCGGCATCCTGTCCCACACCATCAACAGTTTTGCCTTTGCCCGGGTCTTCTTCAACGCGCAGGAACTGGGTGAAGCCGGTCTCTACGGCGCGCTGGCCGGCGAGTTCGGCGTGCCGGTGCGCATGGCCAGCGGCGACGATGCCTTCATCGAAGAAACCAGGCCGCTGTTTCCGAGCGCGGTCTTTGTCCAGACCAAGCGCGCCACGGGACAGGCCAGCGGCATCAGCCTGTCGCCGGCGCAGTCCTGCAGTGCCATTCGCGCCGGCGTCGCAACTGCGCTGACGCAGCGCGAGCCGGTGAGTCCTTTTGTGCTGCAAGGCGTGATTGCGGTGCGCGTGCAGACGCAGACACCGGCGCTGGCCGACCTGTTCTGCCAGTGGCCCACGCTGCAGCGTCTGGCGGGCGACGAGATTGCGTTCGAGGCTGCGACCGTGCAGGCGGCCGTGCGCATGCTCAACTGCCTGTCGGCAATGTCCTCGATGCTGCGCTAAGGGTTGGCGTAGACCGCCGCAGGGCGCTGCCCGGCCAGGGCCTGCAGCAGGTTGGTGGTCGCCAGCACGGCCATTGCGTGGCGCGTCTCGATGGTGGCGGATCCGATATGCGGCAGGGCCGTGACCTTGGGGTGATTGCGCAGACGTGAGTCGAGCGGCAACGGTTCGGTGGCGAAGACGTCGAGCCCGGCGGCCCGCAGGTGGCCGCTGTCGAGCGCCTGCAGCAGCGCCGGCTCTTGCACGATGGCGCCGCGCGCGCCGTTCACAAAGATCGCGCCCGGCTTCATCAGGCCGAACTCTCGCGCGCCGATCAGACCGCGCGTCTCGCTCGAAAGGGGCAGCACGACCGCGATGATGTCGGCGCGCTGCAGCAGTTCATCGAAGGGCGTGTGCTCGGCTTTGCCGAGCAGTTCCGGCAGCTCGGTGGCGAGATCGACGGCACGCAGGTTGTGGTACAGCACCGGCATGCCGAAGCCGAGCGCGGCACGCCGCGCCAGCGCCTGACCGATGCGGCCAAAGCCCAGGATGCCCAGCGTCTTGCCGTGCACATCCCAGCCGAAGAGATCTTCGCCGATGTTGCGCTGCCAGCGGCCTTCGCGCACGAGGTTGGCGAGCTCGACCAGGCGCCGGCTGCTGGCCATGATCAGCGAAAAAATGGTGTCGGCCGTGGTCTCGGTCAGCACACCCGGCGTGTGGCACAACATGATGCCGCGCGCCGCAAGTGCCGGCAGATCGTAGTTGTCGACGCCGACCGAAATGCTCGAGATCACCTTGAGCCGCGGCGCACTGGCCAGCAGGGCGGCGTTGATGGCGTAGCTGGAGCCGATCATGCCCTCGGCCTCCGGCAGCGCGGCGCGAAACGCCGCTGCCTGCTCCGGCAGGCGCGGATTGGCGACGGTCACCTCATGCACGGCGGTCAGGCGCGCCAGTTGGTCCGCCGGCAGTTCGCGAAAGACCAGAACCTTCCGTTTCATAAGCCCGCCGCGTCCAGTTCGGCGCGCGTCGGCAGGCCTTCGCTGTCGCCGAGCACCTGTACGGCGCGCGCGCCGATCCAGGCACCGCGCCGCACCGCTTGCTGCACATTCAGGCCTTCGAGCAGCGCGCTGATGACGCCCACGGCAAAGCCGTCACCGGCGCCCACGGTGTCCACGACTTTGGCTACCGGAAAGCCCGGCACATGGCCGCTGCCCTCGGCGTGGTCGTAGTAAGCGCCCTCGCTGCCGAGCTTGACCACCACGAGTTTGGCGCCGCGCTCGCGGTAGAAGCGTGCAATGTCTTCGGGGCTCTTCTCACCCGTCAGGAAGCGGCCTTCCTCGAGACCCGGCAAGACCCAGTCGGCGCGCGTTGCCAGGTCGTTGATGGCACTGCGCATCAGCTCCGGCGTGGCCCACAGGCTCGGGCGCAGGTTCGGGTCGAAGGACACGCGGCGCCCGGCCGCGCGCATCAGGTCCATGGTCCTGGCGGCGGCTGGCAGGGTCGTGGCCGACACGGCGGCAAAGACGCCGGTGGCGTGCAGATGGCGCGCGCTCACCAGCCAGGCTTCGTCGATATCGGCCACGCCCATGTGGCTGGCGGCCGAGCCCTTGCGGTGGTACTCCACCGGCGGGTCGCTGCCATCGGTGACGCGCCCCTTGAACTGAAAACCGGTACTTTGACTGGCATCGCACACCACGTGGGAGCAGTCGATGCCTTCGCCGGTCATGGCCGCCAGCAGGTAGCGGCCGATCGAGTCCGTGCCGAGACGGCTGGCCCAGGCCACTTTCAAGCCTAGGCGCGCTAGGCCGATGGCGACGTTGGTTTCGGCGCCGGCGGTGCGCTTGTAGAAGGCCTGTGCCTGCTCCAGCGGACCGGGGCGGTCCGCCACGAGCAGCATCATGGCTTCGCCAAAGGTGATCACGTCGAGCGTGTGCGTCATCAGCAAAATTCCTTGGTGTCAGGCCGCCAGCGCGAGCGGGCGTGAGAGGCTCTCGGCCACTCTGCGCAAGCTGTCGATCTCGTGGCGTGTGGTGGTCAGCAGGTCGTCGCCGATCAGCGGGTATTCGATGGCCCAGGGCACGGCCGTTGGCATCGCGCGCAGGATGGCGCGCCAGGGCGCGCCCGACTCGGCCAGCGGCACGGCGACCCAGCGCTGCGCCAGCCGCTGGACGCCCTTGCAATGCACGTAGCGCACTTGCGCGGCCAGGGCATGGGCCGCTTGCTGCGGGCATTCACCCGTCCAGTGCCAGTTGCCCATGTCGAAGGTCAGGCCCAGGTCGAGCCCGTGCGCCGCGGCCGCGCGGAAGAAATACTGCAGCCGGGCCAGCGTGCCGGCGGCGGTGGTCTGGTCGTTCTCGATCACGAGTTCGACAACGCCGGCCTGCAGCCACTCGCGCAGTGTGCGCAGCGACGGGTGCGAAGCGTCGCCGAAGCCGCCGATGGCCATCTTGATGCGCGGCGCACCCAGGGTTTGCGCCGCGGCCTGTGCGCGTTCCAGTGCGCCGAGGTCGAGGCTGCCGTCGGCGCGCCAGAGGTAGTCGGCGCTTGAATAGACCAGGCTTTTTCCCTCAGCGCGCACGTGCTTGGCAATGGCCGGCAGTTCGCGCTCGGGGTCAATCAGCAGTTCGCTGCGCACTTCGACGCCGTCGGCACCGGCCTGCAGTGCAAGCTCGGCGAAGTACAACTGTCCGTGACGCCGCACCTCGGCCGCGCCGAAGGCCGACAGGGAAATCAGCAGCGGCGTGCGCGCGTCAGTGCGCATGCTGCGAATTGAGGATCTGGCCGAGGAAGTTGCGCGTGGTCTCGTGCTTGGGGTTGCTGAAGAACTCCTGCGGCGGCGCTTCCTCGACGATGCGGCCGTCGGCCATGAAGATCACACGGTCGGCCACGCTGCGGGCAAAGCCCATCTCGTGCGTGACGCACAGCATGGTCATGCCGTCTTCGGCCAGGCTGATCATGGTGTCGAGCACCTCCTTGACCATCTCGGGGTCGAGCGCCGAGGTCGGCTCGTCGAACAGCATGATCTTCGGTGTCATGCACAGCGCGCGCGCAATCGCGACGCGCTGCTGCTGGCCACCGGAGAGCTGGCTCGGGTACTTGTGCGCCTGCTCGGGAATGCGCACGCGCGTGAGGTATTTCATCGCGATCGCCTCGGCCTCTTCCTGCTTGAGGCCGCGCGAGTGGATCGGCGCGAGCGTGCAGTTCTGCAGGATGGTCAGGTGCGGAAACAGGTTGAACTGCTGGAACACCATGCCCACTTCCTCGCGCACCGAGCCGACATTGCGCCCACCGGCGCTGAGGTCGATGCCGTTGACCACGATGCGGCCCTTCTGCACGGTCTCGAGGTGGTTGATGCAGCGGATCAGCGTCGATTTGCCCGAGCCCGAAGGCCCGCAGACGACGATGCGCTCCCCGGCGCGCACGTTCAGGTTGATGTCCGTCAGCACCTGGAACTTGCCGAACCATTTGTCCACACCTTCGATGCGGATGATGGGCTCGATCCCGGCGGCTGACGGGGCGGGGGAGGGCATTACGTCTGTCATGAATACACCGTAGGAAGCAACAGAATCGGGTTTACTGCATCTTCGGCAGGTCGGTTTCCAGCCATTTGCGGTACAGCTTGTTGAGCTCGCCGTTGGCGGTGTTGTGGTCGACGAAGCTGTCGATGGTCTTGAGCAGCTCGGCCTGGCCCGGGCGCATCACGATGCCCATGACCTGTTGGCGCAGCAGGAACTTGTTCTCATAAGTGTTGGCCGGGGCGCGCTTCTCGATCTGCGCTGCCACCGTAGTCGAGCAGCCGATGGCGTCGACCTGGCCCGACATCAGGGCTTGCATGGCCGAGGCGTCGTCGTCGAAGCGGCGGATCTCGGTGCCTTCGGGTGCGGCGGCGGTTAGCGCGACGTCCTGCGTGCTGGCACGGGCCACGCCGACACGCTTGCCCTTGAGGTCGGCTGCCGTTTTGATGGTGGCCTTCTTGTCACCGTAGAGCACGATGCTGGCGGCCGCGTAGGGCTTGGAGAACTGGACCTGCTTGGCGCGCTCGGGCGTGATCGCCAGCGAAGCCACCAGCACGTCGACCTTGTTGGTCAACAGGAAGGGGATGCGGTTCGGGCCGGTCACGGGCAGCAGGTTGAGCTTGACGCCAAGGTCCTTGGCCAGCAGGCGCGCCACGTCGGCGTCGTAACCGTCAGGCTGGTTGCTCGCGTTCATGGTGCCGTAGGGCGGAAAGTCGACCAGCATGCCGATCGTGATCTCACCTTTCTTCTTGATCTCGGCCACGGTTTGGGCCGAGGCGGAAGGCGCCCAGGCCGACAGGGTGGCGGCCAGGCCCAGTGCCAGCACGGTGCTGGTGAATACGCGGCGTTGCAGAGGTTTGAACATGTGAAGTCTCCGGGGTTGAGGAAGAACAGGGTGAGAAAATTCGATGAGATCAGCGCGCCTGCGCCGTCGCTTGTTTGCGTTCCATGCGCGCGGCCAGAAGGGACAGCGGCCAGCACAGCACGAAGTAGATGGCGGCCACGACGCTGAAGACGATCAACGGCTGGAAGGTGGCGTTGTTGATGATCTGGCCGGAGCGCGTGACCTCGGCAAAGCCGATGATGGCCGCTAGCGACGTGCCCTTGATGATCTGCACCAGGTAGCCCACCGTCGGCGCCAGCGCGATGCGCCCGGCCTGCGGCAGGATCACGTAGCGCATGCGCGCCGCGTAGGGCAGGTTGAGCGCCTGCGCCGCCTCCCATTGCCCGACCGGAATGGCCTGGATGCAGCCGCGCCAGATCTCGCCGAGGAAGGCGCTGCTGTTGAGGATCAGCGCAATGCCGGCGGCCAGCCAGGGGTTGACCTCCATGCCCAGCACCGGCGCGCCGAAGAACACCAGGAAGAGTTGCAGCAGCAGCGGCGTGCCCTGAAAGATCTGGATGAAGCCGCTGCTGAGCGCGCGCAGCAGCGGCTTGTCGGAGGTGCGGCACAGCGCGATGATCAGGCCGCCGATGGCGCCGCCGATGAAGGCGATCAGGGACAGCGCCACGGTCCACTTGGCTGCATCCAGGATGAACATGAATTCGGAAAAGCCAAAGGTACGCATCAGCGACGGTCCGGGTAGTCGATCGCCACGCGGTAGATCAGGCGAAACAGCGCCGAAAACGACAGCGCCAGCGCCAGGTAGATCACCGCCACGACGATGTAGATCTCGAAACTGCGAAAGGTCTGCGACTGCAGGTTCGCCGCCACCGAGGTCAGGTCGTCGGCCGAAATCGCCGACACCACGGCCGAGCTCAGCATCAGCAGGATGAACTGGCTGGTCAGCGCCGGGTAGACAGTGCGCAGCGCCGGCTTGATGATCACGTACTGGAAGATCTTGTGGCGCTTGAGGTTGAGCGCCAGGGCCGCTTCGATCTGGCCCTTAGGGATGGACTCTATGCCGGCGCGGATGATCTCGGTGGCGTAGGCGCCTAGGTTCACCACCATCGCGGTCAGCGCCGCGGTGTGGGCTGACCAGCGCAGGCCCAGGGCCGGCAGCGCAAAAAAGAAGAAGAACAACTGCACCAGAAAGGGCGTGTTGCGGATCAGCTCGATGTAGGCGTTGATGACCCAGCGCAGCGGGCGCGGCCCGGCGGTCTTGCCCCAGGCGCACAGGATGGCCACCAGCAGCCCGATCAGCATGGCCAGCATCGAGAGTTCAATGGTGCTGAGCGTGCCCTTGACCAGCAGCGGCCAGGCAGCAAAGACATCACCGAATTGGAACGTGTAGTTCATGAAGCGCTGAAATTCAGGTCAAAAGTAGGTGTTTCTGAAACCGGTTTCAGTGAATTATAGGAGTATCAACCCCGCCCTTGTCATCATGGAAAACCCTAATAGGCATCAGATCCTTGCCGGTTGCGAGGAGCCGCGCGCCATCAGGGTGCCGGCCAGCAGGATCTGGCGCGGCGGCAGTTGCAGGCCCTTGAGGCGCTCGATCAGGCAGCCGGCCGCGATGCGGCCGAGCTCATCCGTGGGCTGCGCAATCGTGCTCAGGCCGGGTCCGACGAAGGGCGCCCATTCGGTGTCGTCGAAGCCCACCAGACCGACGTCGGCGCCAAGGCGCCAGCCCAGGCGCGCAAGCGAAGCCACGACGCGCAGCGTGACGACGGCGTTGCTGGTCAGCACGCCGGGCAGGCCGTCCGCCGCGCGCGCTCGCAGCGCCTGTAGCGCCCGATCCAGCCCGGCCTCGTCGTCGGGCGCGCTCTCGAAGGTGCTGCCGTGCAGGCCGGCTGCGGGTTCACTGACAAAGGCGCGAAAGGCCGCTGCGCGCTCCTCGCGCGAGCTCACATCCTTCATTGGCTCGGAGACGAACAGCAACTCGCGGTAGCCCGCTTTCTGCAGGTGGCGCGCACCCAGGCGCACGGCGCCGGCGTTGTCGAGCGAGACGAAGTCGGCCTGCATGTCGTGATGGCGTCGGTCCACCAGCACCACCGGCTTGCCGTGGCGCGCGGCGTTGGCCAGGGCGCCGGCGTCACGGCCCAGGGTGTTGAGGATGAAGCCCTCGACCTGGTAGGCGGTCAGGGCTTCGATCGCTTCGCGCTCGCGCGCTCCGTCATTGCCGAGGTTGAAAAGCATGAGCAGATAACCGGCTTCCTGGCAGGCTTTTTCGGCACCGCGCAGCACGGCCACCGAGAAGGGATTGGTCACGTCGGCCACCACGAGCCCGATCAGGCGTGAGCGCCCGCGCTTGAGGGCCTGCGCCATCGGGCTCGGGCTGTAGGCCAGCGCGGCGACGGCCACTTCAACGCGGGTGGCGATGTCCTTGGACAGCAGCTTGTCGCGGTGGTTGAGGAAGCGCGATACCGTGGCCTTCGAGACGCCCGCTTCGCGCGCAACGTCGGCAATGGTGGCGCGCCCGACGGTTGCGTGGGTCGCAGTGGCGCTCTTGAGTTTCTTGCTTGGCATCTGAAATGGGGCTACGACCGGACCTCCGGCTGAAACCAGTTTCAGGCTATGATAGCTTAAGTTCGGGCTCGAAGATAGGGGAAGAACTCGTGGTCGACGATCAGCATGTGGCGGGCCACCACATCGTGCGCCAGGTATTCGAACATTTCGCCGATCGACAGGTTGCCGGCGCGAAAGTGGCTCGCCAGGGTGCTGGCTTTCTCGATCAGGGCCTGGTGCAGGCTCGCGTGTCCCGCGGCACCCGGGAAGCCGGCCCTGGTGATGATGGCTTCTTCCTCCCGGAAATGCTGCACCACGTCCGCGATAAAAGCCTCGACCAGCGCCGCCACGACGTCCTTCTGCTGGTCCTCGAGCATCGCGCCCAGGAGCTTGTTGGCATCAGCGAACAGCGCGCGGTGCTGGGTATCGATGACCGGGTTGCCGCTCTCGAACGCCGTGCGCCAGACCAGTTGCACCAGCTTGGTCGAAACGGGCGCGCTTTCCGCCGCTGCCCCGGAAGCGTCAGGCGCCACCTGCACCTGGTTTCGGCCCTCGTTCTTGGCTCGGTACAGCGCCGTGTCGGCTGCGTGCAACAGGCTCTCGGGGTCGGTCGGGCCGCCGCTGGCCAGTGCGGCCACGCCAATGCTGATGGTGACCCGACCCGACGGCGATCGCACATGGTGCAGCGCCAGCGCCTCGATCGACTGGCGCAAGCCCTCGGCCACGCGTCGCGCGGCGTTCGCGTCGGCGTCCGGCAGGATCAGCACGAACTCTTCGCCACCGTAGCGTGCCGCCAGATCGCCGGCGCGCTGCGCCGCGCCCGCAATCGCCAGCGCCACCTGCTTCAGGCAGTCGTCGCCAGCCTGATGGCCGTAGTGGTCGTTGTAGTCCTTGAACTGGTCGATGTCGATCATGGCCAGTCCCAGTGCGTGTCCGGAGCGCTGTGCGCGCGCGGTCTCGACGACCAGCACTTCATTCAAGCGGCGTCGGTTGGCCAGGCCCGTCAACTCATCGCTGGTTGCCAGGACCTGGTTCAATTGGTCCGATCGCTCCTTGGACATCAGCACAAAGCCAAAGGACAGTAGCAGTAGCGCCACCAGGGCGCCCAGAAAGGTCAAGGTCTGGATCAAGTTGGAATCTTTGAGCGACAACATGGACGAGGTGGCGCCGCTGGCAGCACCGAAGACCCGCACCATCAGCATGGCAGTCATGACGATGACGCCGCCGGCCAGGAAGTACTTGCCGCGCCCGGCGGTTTGAAGCCGCTTGCCCCACATGAAATGCAGGATCAACAGGCACTGCGCGACGAAGACTGTGCTGCCGACGATGATGCGCAGGCCCAATTGGTCTAGCAGTGCCATGAAGCTGAAAAAGACAAGGCCGATTGGCAGCCAGATCAGCCAGCGCGATGGCTTGCAGCGGTAGAACACATACAGGCCTTCCGTGAAGGTGGCCAAGGCGCATGCGATCAGCGAATTGGCGACCACGATGGAGGCAAAATCAGCGGTCTGCCCGCGCTGACTGAACAGGATATAGGCCACCGAATGCAGCATCAATCCGACGGCCCAATAAGGCATGCCGTCGCGCTGGCTTCGATCGGCAACCACGCCGACCGACAGCGACAGCACGCCGCCCACCAGGATAATCGCCAGAAACATGGTGGGGACGTGCGCGGTCATGCAAATATTTTGTCACATCCATGCGACAAGCAGGCAAGGGATTTGAAAACGATCCTCACATCGACTACTATGCGGTTTGTGTGGGAATTTCCATTTTTTCCGCCGCACTGTTAAACTGGGGCTGCCCTCGGGTTGTCGTCTACTGTCACATTAAGGAGTACCACTATGAAGAAAATCGTTACCCTCGCCGCTCTGGCCCTTTGCGCCGCTGCCTCGTTTGCCCAGACCGCACCGGCACCCGCCGGCGCTGCGCCTGCTGCTGCTGGTGCCACCATCGGCGGTGTTGCCGTCGCTCCGCTGGCCATCGGCCTTGTCGTCGCTGTGGCTGCTGTTTCGGTTGCCAATACCAGCAACACTGGCACCACGGGTACCCATTAATTTCGGTCCCACCCCTTGATGAGCGCCTTCGGGCGCTTTTCTTTTGCACAAACTCAAATACCGTCTGATCTGCCGTATCGGGCTGCCCTTGTGGGTCAGCGCCCTGCTGCTGGGTTGCGCATCTGGCACCAACCCCATGTCTGACGCCTTGTCCGCTCTGGCGGCACAAGCCTTTGCCTCCGGCGACACCGCCGTCCTGGGCGTCAAGCTCAACCCGCAATACCGCTACCTTCGGGTCGAAGTCGTTGGGCACGCCGCTGCCCTGATGGTGCTCGGCTATATCGACCCGCACCCGCTTGGCGACATCGAGGTCTGGTATTCAGGCAATGGCGAGGTCATCAGGACTCAGAACGGGCGCATCGTCGCCACCAGCGGCCTTCCAATTGACTGGCGTGCCGTGCGTTTCGCCAGCAACCCGCCGCCCTGGTCCGCCGTCCCGGCTGAGGGAGCTTTCTATCAGCGTTCCCGCGACGAGATGCCGCTGCACCGCTACGCCATCAGCGAGCGCCTCAAGCTGGCCCGCTTGGCCGACCAGCCAACCGCGGTCCAGGTGGCCCCGTTGCCGCTGGCGCAGGCGCGCGCCGCCACCTGGTTTCGCGAAGACACGCTCTCCAGCACGGCTGAGCCGGTGCCGAGTGCTTTGTTTGCCTGGGGCAACTATGCTGGTCAGGGCGCGGTTGTCTATTCGTATCAGTGTCTCTCAGCTACCTTCTGCCTCAAGTTAATGCCCTGGCCGGTTCAGGAAGTTGCCCCGTGAACTTGCGCCCAACCCGCCTCAATCAGGTCACCGCCTTGTGCCTGCTGTGCATGATGGGCTTCCCCGTGGTTGCCAATGCCCAACAGTTCCCGATTCAGGGGGCAATCGTTCCCGGTGAACGACTGAGCGACTGGCTCTTGCGCAACGCCGGTCCGAATGCCGATACCACCGCGCTGCAGTGGCAGGTGCAGGCCGAGCAGACGCCCCAAGCCCAGCTGCGCCAGGCTGTGCTTGTGGCGCTGGAGAACAACACCAGCATTCGCCTCAACTCGGATACTCGCAATCGCCTGGCTGACTGGCTGCGCACGTTGCCGCTCACGGGCCGCCTCACGGTGGCGATTGGCGATCCGCGCTGGTTGCAGGCCGCACCCCGGCAGGACCCAATCCTGCAGGACGGCCAAAGTGTGGTGCTGCCGGCGCGCCCCACAGCCGTCACGGTGGTCACCGAATCGGGCCAGCCCTGCAGCGCAGTCCATCGCTCCGGTGCGCTGGTTCAGGACTATCTGCTGGCCTGTCTGGGCGCGTCGAGTGCCGCGCAGGCGGACTGGGCCTGGGTGGCTCAGCCCGATGGCCGTACCAGTCGTTACGGCGTTGCGCCATGGAACCAGCAAGCCCAGGCCGAACCCGGCCCTGGTGCCTGGATCTGGGCGCCGTCACGCGATGCCGCAGTGCCCTCGAGCGTGTCGGACAACCTCTCTCGTTTCCTGGCCACCCAGTTACCGTTCGAATTTGGACCATCACAACCCCCAAGCGCGGTTGTTGCCGAACTGCCGCCAGAGAAGGTACGCCCCCGCTCCGAGCAACTGAGCGCCAGTGACTGGGGTGAAATCGGCTTGTTGCAGACGCCCACCGCGCGCATGGCCTCAAGTGGTGACGTGCGCCTGCACATGAGCCACGTCTCTCCCTATACGCGCGGCACCGTGATGTTCCAGCGCCTGGACTGGCTCGAGGCTGGCTTTCGCTATTCTGATATTGCCAACCGGCTCTATGGCCCCGACATTGCCGGCAACCAGAGTCTGAAAGACAAGTCGCTTGACCTCAAGCTGCGCCTGTGGGAGGAGAGCGCTTTTGCGCCGCAGGTCGCGCTCGGCCTGCGCGACTTCGGTGGCACGGGCTTGTTTTCGGGCGAATACCTCGTTGCCAACAAGCGCTGGGGCAACTGGGACGCCAGCCTGGGGCTGGGCTGGGGTTACCTCGGCGCGCGTGGCAACATCAAGAACCCCTTGTCGTTCCTGGGCGAGGACTACAAGACCCGGCCAATGCCTGACGTCGGCCAGGGCGGCGTGACCAACCCCAACGCCATGTTCCACGGCCCTACGGCCCTCTTTGGCGGTGTGCAGTGGCACGCGCCCTCGGATCCCTGGATCTTCAAGGTCGAGCTCGACGGCAACGATTACCAGCACGAGCCCCAGGGCAACAACCAGGTCGTGCGCAGCCCGTTGAACTTCGGCGCTGTCTACCGCTACTCGCCTTATATCGATTTCAGTTTTGGCCTGGAACGGGGCAACAGCCTGATGTTGGGCTTTACCCTGCATGGCAACCTGAATGAATTGCACACGCCGAAGTCTTTGGACCCGGTATTGCCGCCGGTGCAGAGAACCGCGCCAGCGCAGTTGCCTACGGATGGCTGGGAGAGTACTGCGCAAACCGTTGAGCGCTTTACCGGCTGGTCGGTGCGCAGCGTCTCAAGCCAGGCCAGCACCACCACCCTGGTGGCCGAGACGGGCGGTGCGGTGCACCTGCAGGAACGCATTGACCGCGCCGTGACGATTCTGCACCGGGACGCGCCGGCAACGTCGACGCGCTTCGTTTTGCAACTGCAGGAGCGCGGCCTGCCGATGACGCGCGTCGAGATTGATCGCATGGAATGGGTCGTCCAGCACACTATACCGACACCGCCGGCCTTGCGTCTGCCGGCGCAGCAGGTGTCCCCTGGCCAGAAGGCCGCGCCAGTGGCAAAAGCGACAGAGGATGGCAAGTCCCAGTCCTCGAGCGGCAAGGCACCGGGATTCAGCGCTGAATGGGGTCCGAGCTACAACCAGACCCTCGGTGGACCCGATGCCTTCTTCCTCTATCAGTTGGGGGTGCAGAGCAAGCTCGAACACCGCTTTACCGACAGTACCTGGCTGACCGGCAATTTCGATTTGCGCGTGATCGACAACTACGACAAATTCAAATACGACGCGCCCAGTGATCTGCCGCGTGTGCGCACCTATGCGCGTGAATATGTGACCACCTCACGGTTCACGATACCGCTGCTGCAACTAACCCACGTCGAGGATCTGGGTGGCGGCCACTATGTCAGCGCCTATGGCGGCATGCTCGAATCAATGTATGGCGGTGTTGGCGCCGAGTGGTTGTACCACCCCTGGCAGAGTCGCCTGTCCTTTGGTATCGACATCAACCATGTGCGCCAGCGCGACTTCCGCCAGAACTTGGCATTCCGCGACTACGGTGTCAACACGGGGCACGCCACCGTGTACTGGGATACCGGTTGGAGAGACCTTCAGGTCAAGCTCGGCGCGGGGCGTTACTTGGCCGGCGACGTTGGCGCAACGCTCGACATCAGAAGAGTGTTCTCCAACGGCGTGGCAGCCGGTGCCTGGGTGACAAAGACCGACGTCTCGGCGCAGCAGTTCGGCGAGGGCAGTTTCGACAAGGGTTTGTATGTCACGATTCCGTTCGACGTGCTCCTGCCCAAATCCACTGGTGGTACCGGCAACATCATCTGGAATCCGCTCACACGCGACGGCGGTGCGCGCCTGAGCCGACGCTTCACGCTCGATGACCTGACGCGCCAGCGCGACTACCGGGCCTTGTCTTGGCGCTCGAATGAACCGGTCGGCGTACGCTCAGCTGAGGATACGAGCTACGTGCTGCGCGAGCCGGGGGCGAACATCTTCTCGAACCTGGGTGGCATGACAGCAACGTTGGGTCGACAGATCGGCGAGATTCCGGCCAGTACCTGGTTCTGGGCCGGCGGCGCCATTCTGGCATCAACCCTGCTCGACAAGCCCGCTGATAACTGGGCCAAGAACCATCAGACCGGCAATGCAGACCGATTGGGCACAGCAACCAACGCCCTGCCCGGGGTGCTGGCGCTGGGCACTGGACTGATTTATGTAAGCGGCCAGGGCGCCAGCAGCACGGCTGAGACGGCATTGAAAGCCGCTGGCTACACCTACGTGGCTAATTTGGCCACGCGTTATGTGGTGGGCCGCGCGCGTCCGATCGATGAGATGGGCAATGCCAGCTTCAACGGGTTCAACCGCACGGCCACCCAGTCAGGATTTCCATCGAATCACGTGGCCGTGACCTTTGCACTGATCACGCCCTTTGCCCAGCAGAGCAACAATCCCTGGCTGTATGGACTAGCGGCAGCTTCGGCCTATGGCCGCGTGCAAAAGCGCGACCATTGGGTGTCGGACACCGTGGCCGGTGCCTTCATGGGTTACGCCATCGGCTCCCTGCTTGGTGAACAGCAGCAGCGCAAGGAACACGGCGTGCGCCTGAGCGTGACGCCGCAGGCGGTAACAGCGACTTGGGCGTTCAAGTGATCGGACTTGTCATTGCGGGCCCCGACCCGCAATCAGTGGTCCGCGTGGCAGTGGATTCCGGATCACGTCCGCGATGACAGGGTTAGCGATTGGACGCTGCCGTTTTCATTGTCAATAGTACAATCGAAGAAACAACGGGAGCGTCCGGACAAGCAGATTTGTCCTGGCCCAAAATAGCTAGATTGAACAGGCTTGTGAAGTGCGCCGACCGCTGAGCATCGTGCTTCACCAAACCACCGATAATTCAACCCATTGCATCTCATTGTTCGAACCCACATCTCATGCTGAAAATACTGTCAACATCTTTCTGTATGCGTGCACTGCTGATCGCGCTGGGGCTCTCCTGTAGCTTTGGCGCACTGGCTCAGACCACGATCTCGGCGTTCGGCAATGTGCCGCCGAGTGCTGCTGCGCCCGCGGACGGAACGGGAGCCGGTCCCGCGGCCATTGGCCCCTGGCGATTCAACCCGCAACAGCAGACCGTGGCGCAGCAAGCGGCCGGCCAAGAAGGTGTCAAAGACAACGCCAAAGCCGGCCCTGATGTGCCCGGCCTCGACGCAACGCGCGCACGCCCGCCGGTTCGTGTGGCTGTGCCCAGTCAGTTCCAGCGCTATGTTCAGGGGGCTACCGGCCGTCTGCTGCCCATGTATGGCCGCGACCTGTTCGATTCACCGACCGCCTATGCGGCTGACAACGCGCTGCCAGCGCCGGCCGAGTATGTGTTGAGCGCAGGTGATGAAGTGCGGCTGCAGGTCTGGGGCCCGATCGATTTCAACACCAGCCTGACCATCGACCGCAACGGCCAGGTCAACATCCCCAAGGTCGGTGTCGTCACGCTGGCCGGCGTCGCCGTTCGTGATCTGGAGAAGACCCTGCACGCCCATATGGCCAAGGTGTTCACCAACTTCCAGGCTAACGCCACGCTGGGCCGTTTGCGCGGCATCCAGGTCTATGTGGTGGGCCAGGCCCAGCAACCCGGCACGTTTCATCTGTCGAGCCTGAGCACACTGGTTAATGCGCTGTTTGCCAGCGGCGGCCCGAGCGCCAACGGTTCGATGCGCAACATTGAACTCAAGCGCGCCGGCAAGACCGTCAGCACGCTCGACCTGTACGACTTCATCGCCCGCGGCGACAAGAGCAAGGACCTGCCCCTGATGTCAGGTGACGTGATCGTCATCCCGCCGGTGGGTCCGCGCGTGGCCGTTACCGGTGCCTACGATCAGGCTGCCATTTATGAACTGAAGGCCGGTGCCACGAGTGTGGCCGATATCCTGAGCTTGGGCGGCGGAGTGCCGTCGTTGGCCAAGACGCAAAAGGCTTTGCTCGAGCGCATTGTGCGCGACAGCACCCCGCCACGCCAAGTGCAGGAAATCGTGCTCGATGCGCAAGGTCTGGCACAGCCTTTGCACGACGGTGACGTTCTGACGCTTCTCAATATCAGCCCTGCCTTTGCCAACGCCGTCACACTGCAAGGCATCGTCGCGCAACCCTTGCGCTACCGCTGGTTTGAGGGCATGAGGATCCAGGATCTGATACCGGATCGCGAAGCGCTCATCACCAGCGACTATTACAAGCGCAAGAACCTGCTGGTGCAAAACGGGGAAAGCGTTATCGACGCAGCCACCAAAGCCAAGGAGGCCGGCAGCACGATCGACAGCCGCATGCGCAGCATGGCCGACCAGATCAACTGGGACTATGCTGTGATCGAGCGCATGGACAGCACCAAGCTCAGCACGCAGTTGATCCCTTTCAACCTCGGCAAGGCCGTGCTGCAGCGCGACCCCGCGCACAACCTGTTGTTGCAGTCGGGTGATGTCGTCACGATCCTGAGCCAGAACGACCTGCGCCTGCCGCAGGACCGCCAGAACCGTCTGGTGCGGGTTGAGGGCGAAGTGGCTGCTCCCGGCGTTTACCAGACCAGTCCCGGCGAGACGCTGCCGCAACTGGTCAGGCGCATCGGAGGCCTCACCACCCAGGCTTATGTGTTCGGCACCGAGCTCGACCGCGAATCGGTGCGCCAGCGCCAACAGGAAAATCTTGACTTGCTGATCCGCCGCCTGGAAACCCAGGCCCAAGCCCAGGCCAGCGCGAGCGCGAGCAACCTGAGCGGGGAGCGCGCAGCCCAAGCCTCGACGCTGCAACAGCAGCAGCTTCAGATCAAGAGCCAGATCGACCGTCTCAAGAGCCTGAAAAGCAATGGCCGCGTGACGCTGGAACTTGACCCCAATGCGCAAACCCTGACGGACCTGCCAGCCCTGCCGCTGGAAGATGGCGACCGCATCCTAGTGCCGGCAGTGCCCGGCTTTGTATCGGCCTTTGGCTCGGTCAATAACGAAAATGTCTTTATCCACAAGCCCGGCAAAACGGTGGGCGACGTCATCAAGTCGGCAGGCTTGACCGAAGACGCTGAGCCGGATCAGGCCTTTGTGCTGCGGGCTGACGGTAGCATCATTGCGCGACGCGACCACAACGGCATGTTTGGCGGAAGTTTCGAATCGATCCAGGTCATGCCTGGCGATACCGTTGTGGTGCCGGCGCAGCTTGACCGCGAAAGCCGATATAACTTTGTCGTGCGCGCACTGAAGGACTGGACGCAGATCCTCTCCAACCTTGGCATCGGGGTCGCTGCCATCAACTCCATCACCAAGTAAGCAAGTCATGACTGAACCAACCGCACAGACCTTGGCCCAAGTCGTTGAAGTCGACGAAATCAGCCTGCTGGATCTGCTGCAGGTGGTAGCAGATAATCTGCGCCTCTTGGTACTGGGCCCTTTGGCCGCTGGCCTGATCGCACTGGCCATCAGCTTCGCCATTCCACCTACTTTTACGGCAACCATCAAGTTCATGCCGCCTCAGCAACAGCAGGGCGCTGCCGCGGCCATGCTGGCTGGCCTAGGTGCTTTGGGCGGTCTGGCGAGTGCAACCGGAGCCATTAAGAACCCGACTGACCAGTACGTTTCCTTTCTGAAAAGCCGCAGCGTGCAAGATGCGCTGGTTGATCGCTTCAAACTGCTTGATCGGTATGGCACCAAGTTTCGCGAAGACGCACGCAAAGGATTAGACGGTAATGTGCAAATTGCCGGCGGCAAAGACGGCCTTATCACCATCGATGCGAGTGACGAGGATCCGACATTTGCAGCCCAATTGGCTAACGCGACCGTCGAAGAACTGGGCAAACTTCTCAACCGTCTGGCAGTGACAGAAGCCCAGCAGCGTCGAGTCTTCTTTGAAAAACAGCTGCTCAACGCCAAAGACAATCTGGCCAAGGCTGAACAAGCTCTTAAGTCCAGTGGCGTCAGCAGCAGCGCCCTCAAAGTCAGCCCCGGAGCGGCGGTTGAGAGTTTGGCCAGACTCAAGGCGGGCATCACTTCGCAGGAAATCAAGTTGGCCAGTATGCGGGGTTACTTGACGGAGTCGGCTCCTGATTTCAGGCAAGCGCAAACCGAATTAGCAGCTATGCGTTGTTATCGCGAAGGCCAAAGGCCTGTGGTAATCATTGTATGTATTGCGGCGCCGCTGGCGCTCCTCGCAATGACGAAATCCGATGCATGCCCGGTATGCTGTTTCGGGCGCCCGAAAGAGGTAACTCGCAATAACTCTCATTTGAATCAAGCGTAAACGGCCGCGACAGGCCAAAGAGGGATCAAGAAGACATGACACAACGCAAAGGCATCATCCTCGCTGGGGGCTCGGGCACCCGCCTTTATCCTGTTACCCAAGCTGTCTCAAAGCAATTGATGCCGGTCTACGACAAGCCGATGATCTACTACCCGCTGAGCACGCTAATGCTTGCGGGGATTCGTGAGGTTCTGGTGATCTCCACACCGCACGATACACCGCGCTTTGCCGAGCTTTTGGGTGATGGCAGCCAGTGGGGCATGAATATTCAGTACGCGGTGCAACCTTCGCCTGATGGACTGGCGCAGGCCTTCATCATTGGTCGCGAGTTCGTTGCGAACCAGCCCAGTGCGCTGGTGCTGGGGGACAATATTTTCTATGGGCATGACTTGGTCAAGCAACTAGCCGGAGCCAGTGCCCGGCTGATCGGCGCCAGCGTGTTTGCCTACCATGTGCATGACCCGGATCGCTACGGTGTGGTGGCCTTCGATGAACAGCAACGCGCGATCAGCATTGAAGAGAAGCCCAGGCATCCCAAGAGCAATTACGCGGTGACAGGGCTCTATTTTTACGACCAGCAGGTTTGTGATATTGCCGCTGATATCGCACCGTCTCCGCGTGGTGAGCTGGAAATTACGGATGTGAATCGGCGCTACTTGAATCAGGGTGAGCTGAACGTGGAGATTATGGGACGCGGTTACGCGTGGCTCGACACCGGGACCCATGACAGCCTGCTGGAAGCTGCGAGCTTCATTGCCACACTGCAGAAGCGCCAGGGATTGCAGGTGAGTTGCCCGGAAGAAATTGCGTTTGGCCAGAAGTGGATTGACGCTGCGCAGTTGCAGCAGTTGGCGGCGCCGTTGGCCAAGAATGGATACGGGCAGTATCTGCTCGGGCTTCTCAAGTAAAAGAAAGGTTGTCATGCCGTACACCGTTACTCCTACAACCCTGCCGGGCGTGCTGATTCTGGAACCCAAGGTGTTTGGCGATGCGCGGGGGTTTTTTCTTGAGAGCTTCAATCAGCGCGATTTTGCGCAGGCTACGGGGCTTGACGTGCAGTTTGTGCAGGATAACCACAGCCGTTCGGTCAAAGGCGTTTTGCGCGGTCTGCATTACCAAATTCAGCATCCGCAGGGCAAACTCGTGCGGGTGACGCAGGGTGAGGTTTACGATGTGGCGGTCGACCTGCGCCGAAGTTCGCCGCACTTTGGCCAATGGGTCGGTGTGGCTCTTTCTGCGGATAACCACCGCCAGCTCTGGGTGCCACCTGGTTTTGCCCATGGATTTGTGGTGACCAGTGACAGTGCCGAGTTCTTGTACAAGACCACCGACTACTGGTACCCGGAGCATGAACGCAGTCTGTTGTGGAGTGACCCCGGGGTGGGTGTGCAATGGCCGTTGCAAGGGCCGCCACAATTGGCCGCCAAAGACAGCGAGGGCAAGTTGCTCATTGCAGCGGAATTGTTTACATGAGTGACTTCGCGCGTAAACGCTTTCCAAGCCAGCCGTGAAGGTGTTCCTGGTTATTACCAAAGGAGAGACTGGCGGCGCGCAAACCGATGTGCTGGTGCGCGGCAAGGCCCTGTCGGCTCAGGTGCAATTTGCGGCAACCATTGGCGGCACCCAGCCCGTGAGCGCCTAGGGCATTGAATTGACCAAGTTGAAGGTGCCATTCTGTCAACTGCCGCATTTGGGCAATTCGCTTTCCTCTTTGCGCCTGTTGTCTCCGGTGCGTGCGTTGAGGCAGTTTCTGCGCCAGCAACCCGATAACGCTTTTCTTCAATCAAAGAGGCCCTTGAGGCAGCCGGCATTGAGTTCATCGGCATTCCAGATGACCGACCTGGAGTACGGTTGGCTGTAACTCCAACAAGTAATGGACGATGCGAAATTTCAATTCCAAAAAGAAAGCACTCCGGCGGTCTTCGAACGGATCCGGGTAAGGCGGTTTCGTCTAACGATGCGATTACATATGGGGTTATGCCAGTACCGCCAATGTGATTTCTGGTCCGATAGCCGAGGTCGATTTCCCGGAATTTTCAGAAGCGATCTTAGTGGATCGCAAGCCGCAGGGAGCGAGTCAGCTCAGTTCGTCTCAGGTGACTGTCGACAGGATGACAAAATTGTCACACAAATGGCGGCGAGTGACAAAAAAAGTCGCGCTGTCGAGGAAATTCGTCCAAAATGCAGCGATCAAGGACTGATTTCCAAAGCTGGATGCATGGCACGGAAACTGCTCTATACGTACTGTACCGTTTTTTGTACATGTTATTTTTGAAGGAGCTATTCATGAACTGGACAGTGCCAAGTTCTCGCTGCCGATCACCCGGGTTTTTGAGTCAGCCGCAGAGTTGACAATTCCGTTGCCAAGTCAATCCAGAGCTCCATCA
>Ga0118677_10000293_pt1 | contig 109684 bp, 86 predicted proteins | sample AliMusrvi5mmetaG_FD_86154 | JGI IMG/M metagenome (GOLD analysis project Ga0118677, IMG submission 86154)
TTACGGAGTCATGTCGATTCCTTCGGGATTCTGGCTCGAAAAGTTTGGGGAAAAGAAAATGATGATTGTGTCATTTCTGTTTGCCTTTACTGGCGCCTTGGTATTTGCCCTTTTCCCAAAGTTTAATGTGTTTGTAATCTCGCTCTTTACCATCGGAGCCGGCATGGCGGCCTTGCAGGTGGTCATTAATCCCCTATTGCGTGTTTCAGGAGGCGAAACCAATTACGCTTTTTTTTCTGTAATGGCTCAATTGATTTTCGGACTGGCCTCTTTTATCAGTCCGCAAATGTACACCTACTTTGTAACCAACATCGACAGTGGAAATGTGAATAAACCATTGATTGGTTTAATGACCTCACTGGTGCCAAAAGCAATGTCGTGGGTATCGGTTTACTGGGTTTTTGCCCTCATTGCAATTTTGATGTGTGTCGTTGTATTCCTGGTAAAATTTCCAAAGGTTGATTTACAGGAAGATGAAAAAGTGGGTTCAAAAGAGAGTTACTTCGAGCTGTTTAAAAATAAATATGTGATCCTTTATTTCCTCGGCGTTTTTGCCTATGTAGGTTCTGAACAGGGTATATCTTACTGGATGTCAAAGTTTTTGAAACAGTACCACGATATCAATCCGGATCTGGCAGGTGCCGATGCTGTTTCCTATTTCTGGGGTCTTATGACCATTGGAGGCATTTTAGGACTCGTGCTGATGAAATTGTATGACAGCAAACCCATATTGAGATGGTTTACCATTCTGGCAATGATTTGTGTGGCTTTCGGTTTAACTGCCGGTGCTGAAGTATCTTTATGGGCCTTCCCGATGTCGGGATTCTTCCTCTCCGTCATGTACCCTGTGGTTGTTTCTTTGGGATTGAATTCAGTGGCCAAGCATCACGGCTCATTTGCCGGTATCCTGATGACTGGTATTGCTGGCGGGGCTATTGTTCAGCTGTTAATCGGGGCGATCAGCGATATCGCTTCGCTTAAGGTTGGGATGTTGTTTATCTTCGTTACATTAGGCTATATTCTGAGTATTAGTTTCTGGGCAAAACCATTGGTGAACAACACAACTGTCAGTCTGAAAAGTTTATTTAGCAAAAACTAACTTCATCGTTAATTGTAATGCAGATTTTATAATCTAAGAATAGATCATTTAATACCTTTTATTATGACAAAATTAGCAATACTTGGAGGTTCACCGGTTCGCGACACCAAAGTAAATCCATGGCCCAAATGGCCGGTTTGGGATGAAAAAGAAGAAAACGCACTGCTTGAAGTTTTAAACAGTGGTGTCTGGTCATATAACGGTCCAAAAGAGACTGAGTTTAATAAGAACTTTGCGGAATTCTGTGGTGTAAAGTATGCAGTTTCGGCGGCAAATGGTACGGTCACTTTGCAAATGGCCCTTGAGGCTTGCGGCATTGGGGTCGGCGATGAGGTAATCCTTCCCGGATTAACCTGGCAGGCCACTGCAGCAACCATCATCGATGTGAACGCAACACCTATCCTGGTTGATGTTTGTGAAGATACCTGGTGTATCGATCCAAAAGAGATTGAAAAAGCGATTACTCCATGTACAAAAGCGATTATCCCTGTTCACCTTTATGGCAGTTTTGCCGATATGGATGAAGTTCTTCGGATTGCTAAAAAACACAACCTTTTTGTTATCGAAGATTGCGCCCACAAACATGGAGGCGAGTGGAACGGCAAAAAGGCAGGAAGTATCGGCGATATCGGAAGTTTCAGTTACCAGTTATCCAAGCATCTTACCGCAGGTGAAGGGGGCACAGTTACAACAAACAACTTTGAATTATACGAAAAACTCGATGCACTTCGTAATTGCGGAAGAAGACCAGAACCCGAAACTGAACAAAAGGCAGATAAAGGTGAAGGGGTTTACTTCGATGCCGGAAATTTCTGCCAGTCGGGGAATTTCAGGATTACTGAATTCCAGGCTGCCATCTTAATCGAAGGTTTGAAAAGATTACCCGTGCAAAACCAGGTAAGGGATGAAAATGGAATCTATCTTAATTCACTGATTAAGTCGATACCCGGAATCATTCCAATGAGAAGAGACACCCGTGAAACAAAGGAGGCCTATTTCAATTTCTCGTTCAGGTATAATCAGACTGAATTCAAAGGGTTGCCGGTTGCCAAATTCAGGGCCGCGCTTACTGCAGAACTGGGCATTGAAGTAGCAGCAAGTTATACCCCATTGAATAATTGCTCCTTGTATAAGCCTTTAACCAAGCCTGCAAGACATAAATTGAATGATGAATATTGGGCTGCCGTCGATCCATCAAGATTTGAGCTTCCTGTTTGTGATAAGATCCACTTCGAAGGATCTGCCTGTATCCACCATAAAATTCTGATGGGGACCAAAGCCGACATGGAGCTGGTTGCTGCCGCGATCCAAAAGGTTTACGACAATGCTGAAAGCCTTTAACTTCCTAAAAACCCTGAAAAGGGTCTGATTTGAATAACCGGCGGTGCAACCGACGGAAGAAATACCCGATATGACTCGAACCCTGAAGGGTTCAACTTCGAAATTAAATGTATTACAACTACTTATGAAAACAATAAAAATTGCCCTTATTGGCGCCGGATATATTTCCAACTACCATGCCCGCGGACTCCAGTCTATTCCCGGTGTTGAAATTGCTGTCGTTGTGGGACTCCCAATAGAAGCAGCCCGGGCATTTGCCGATAAATACAACATCAAAGAGGCAACCAATGATGTGTCAACGCTTTATCGCCGGGACGATATTGATGCTGTGGTAATCGGCACTCCCAATAAGTTCCATGCCCCATTTGCCATCGAATTTCTGAATAACGGGAAAGATGTCTTCCTCGAAAAACCAATGGCGATGTCTGCAGAGGAGGGACTTACCATCAAGGCGGCTGCCGATGCCGGAAATCAAATCGTGATGACCGGACACATGTGGCGGTTCGACAACGATGTGAATTTCGTTAAAGATACAGTTGATTCAGGACATCTAGGAAATATTGTCAAAACCAAGGGATACGGAATCCATGAAAACTGGGGACCTGCAGGCTGGTTTGCACAAAAAGAACTGGCTGGTGGCGGAGCACTTGCAGATATGGGTGTTCATGCGATTGATACCGCCCGTTATATTCTGGGTGATCCAATGCCTACAAAGGTTTATGCCAAGATCGGTACCCATTATGGGAATTATGATGTTGACGACTCCGGAATTATTATGATCTCGTGGGATAATGGCGCGGAATCGATCGTTGAAAGCGGCTGGTGGCAGCCTCACATGGACGGTCCCGAAGCGGCAACCGGTATCTATGGAACTAAGGGTTATGCAAACGTTTTTCCGACCTTTCTCAAATATAAAGTCGGAAACATCCCCGGAAAATTTGACGCCAAACTTCCTGCCAAAACTGAGCATTGCGACCAGTCGATGTACACCCGTCAGATGGAGCATTATGTCGATTGCATCCGTAACCGCAAAACACCGGTTCCGGGATTAAGCGAAGGTCAAATTATTCTGGACATTATTGATGCAGCCTATAAATCTGCCCAAATTGGCGAGGTTGTAAATCTGGGCTGACAATATTGAATTTAATTGTTGTAGAGGCTGTCTCAATAGTCCTTAGTGCAACCTTAGTGCTATCCTTGGTGTTACTTTGTGGTTATACTAACCTATTGAACCACAAGAATCACAAAGTGCGCACGAAGGTTCACAAAGTAATGATATTGTAAATCAGCTACTTTTATTCTTTCGTAAATTCTTATTATGTGCGTTTGTATGCGTATATATGCGTATATATAGGGTGCCTTGGGGGCAAATTTGGGGGCAAATTTTTAACCGGTTATTTCCCGTTCATTCCTGATAAAGTCTGATCTTTACACCGAACGTTACACCGAACCTTTCACCGAACCTTTTAACTTTTTCCTGGGTAAAACTATTATTTATAATCTACAAACACAATGGCAGCCATCCTATCGCTTAAACTTGACCTGCGATCAACTAAAAAAGATGGAACCAACCCTATCTGTTTGCTGCTGAACTTTGCAGGATCGAAATCTTATATCAGTCTTGATCGCTCAGTGGATAAGAAATACTGGTCACAGGAATTTGGCCGCCTGACCAAAGGAGCAAAGGTTGATACCTCCCCTGCCGTGTGGAATGATTATTTGCATGGAAAACTTAAAGAAGCCCTGGAAGTAGTGTCAAATTTACAGGATCATGGTACGCTCGCTTCGCTCACCCATTCCGACCTGCGAAGTCTAATTGTCAATGGAAAGGTTAAACCCATTTCATTTGCTGCATATCTGGATAACATCATTGAAGAATTTAAACGCAACGGCAATTTCGGACAGTACAAGGTGTATCATGGCACAAAGCGTTTTATGACAACTTACGGTGATCTTGCGGACTGGACGTATGAATTTAACCAGGTAAACTACCGGTTGTTGCGCCTGATGGAGGGAAGATACACCCCCCGCATTGAAGGATGCTTAAACGGGCTGGCCATTTACATGCGGATCATTCGTGCCGTTTGGAACAGGGCCATTAAAGAGGGTGTTGCAGATGAAGCAAAATACCCGTTTAAGAAATACGTCATTAAAATAATCCCGGTAAAAAAGATTGCCGAATTATACGCGCTTCTGTTTGCCTGATCGGGCGAGAGGTTCAAATGTTCAAAATTAATCTCAGCATATACTTATAATATCCTAAAAGAATACGATAACAGTCACCACACCTGCCGGCCGGTAGGCAGGTAAGCAGCCTTGGCTTCTTCGGTTCCGGCGAAGCCGGAAATCGAACGAAGTGAGATAGAAGAAGGCGCAGCTGCGGTGTGGTGACGAGGCCCGTCCGGCCTGAGGACAAAGGCAGATTTATACTATTAATGTCTAAGCACACCAAGGTTAGAAAATCAAGAAGCAAAAATCTGCTCAAAATTATATTCAAGAAGATAAAAAGATGAAATCAAGAGTTATAACATCCCAGGAAGAGATTAACGCCATCATTGCCAAATGCCAGGTCTGCCATGTTGCCATGGTTGACAATGACGGAAAGCCTTATGTTTTACCGTTGAATTTCGGGTATGCGGATGGCGTCATCTATTTTCATTCTTCGAGGGAAGGAAAAAAAATTAATATCCTGAAGAATCACCCTGATTTGTGCGTGGAATTCAGCTGCGACCATATCCTCCGCTTCCAGCATGAAGAAGTTGCCTGTTCCTACAGCATGAAATACAGGAGTGTACTGGCGCATGGTACGGTTGAATTCGTGGAAGACCACGACCTGAAACTTAAAGCACTGGCCATTGTCATGAAGAATTATACTTCACGTGAATTCCAATTCAACCCGCCTTCGGTAAAAGAGGTTTGCTGCTGGAATATGAAAGTAGAAAGATTCGAGTGCCGCGTATATGGCTATTAATTTTCATTCATTACAGGTTCTGCCACTCTTTCCTGGCATGATTCTCCTGTAAAGAGAAAACTTGCTTCTCTGAATCATCATAACGGACAATCCACGCGTCAATAGCTTCCTGGACTTTTCCCTGGCGACAGAGATCAACGAACTTCCTGTGGGTTGTCAATTGCATTTTTTGTCCGTGGAATTCCCGGGCAATTTCGCGGTAATATGGAACATTCCGGTAAAGGATTTGTTTGACAAGGTCAATTGAGAATTCCCACCCGGTAGGTTCATGAATGATCTCAGTGAACTTTATCAGGTGTGTAATGAATTCCTCCAGGCTTGTTGATGAACTGATTTTGTCGACCATCTGGTCCATCACGCAAAGATCAAGCTCGGTATAGTGGGGAATAGCCCGTACAAGCAATTCCCTTTCAACGATTTTCAACAGGATATTCCTTTCGATAAACTCGTTGAGATTAAGTTCTCTGACTTTATATCCTACCGTGCTATTCCTGAAAATCAATCCTTCACCTTCAAGGATTCTCAAGGATTCTCTGACCGGTGCCCTGCTTGTCTTAAACCGGTCACACAGATCCTTCTCAACGATTGGTGTGCCCGGGGCCATATTCCCATACATTATATCATGCCTCAGAGTTCCTGTGATCGACAGATATACTGGTTTGCCGGATTCTTTTTTCATAGCGATAAATCAATACATGATCAGGGCTTGTTGTGAGTCTCTTTTGCAATCAACGAAAAGACAGATATAAATTGCCCGTACTCATCCTGAATGCGGGCAATATTATCGGCAATGAGTGCCGGTGAAAAGATGCTGTTTACTTGGCTGTTTCGCTGATGCTGGCAACCAGTTTCTTCATCAGGCTATTCAACTCTTCCATATAGCATTCAATGGCTTTGGCGGTTTCCTTTTTCTGACAAAGCTCAACAAATGTCTTCTGCACCCTGATCGGGAAAGTCCCTTTATAGGTTTTTTCGAAAACACGCTGAACGATTGGAATGTTGCGACGTAAAATCTGTTTTGTCAACCCGAACGAATACTCAAGGCCTGCAGGTGCATAGGCTGTTTCAGCAAACTGGAATAACAATGAGATACTCTGATTGATATCCTTTGAATGAGTCATCTCATCGATGATGCTGTTGAACTGATAAAAGGCGAGATCCGTGTATCTCGGAATAGCCCTTGTTAACAGCTGCTGGGTAAGAAACCGGTTGATATCATACAATTCAACCATTTCTTCCGGTTTAATTTCCCTGACAGAGTATCCGGAATATTTGTGGTGAATGATATAACCTTCACCTTCAAGAATTCTAAGAGCTTCCCTCACAGGAATGTGGCTTGCCTGAAATTTACTGGCAATCTCACGTTCAATAATACTATCCCCCGGCTTGAGGATCCCGTGATTGATCTCATGTTTGAGCGCTTCAGCGATTTTGTTCGACGTAGTAATTGTCTTCTTTTCTTTCACTTCCATGATTGTTGATTATTAATGATGAACGATACTATATGTTTCTATTGTATTATCTATGTAGTTGTATGTGAAATTCCCTTTTTGTTAAGACAACCACCTTTTGCTGTAAAAACTCATTCAAGTTGAAGGGACTCTCACTTTTCCGGGTTTATAATGCAATCTCTTTATATTCTCAGATCAGATTTTTGGATTTTTATTTTCAGTTGTTGTAGCTAAATTTCCGTAGACAAATATACGACTTTGTATATAAGAAACAAGCAAAAATCTGAATTATTTTTCAAAACAAAAAATTGTTTTTCACAACTGGTGCAATTTTCAGAAATAATATGTAAGGGTTATGCCCTAACACATAGGGTTAACGGGATTTGTGGAAAGTTGCCATTTTACAAATATTTTTACCTTTGTTGAAAACTTTTTTATGTTTAGTGTAAATGAATACTTCGGGGGTAATGTAAAATCCCTTGCTTTTTCAGCTTCAGACGGACCTGCAACCCTGGGTGTGATGGCACCGGGTGCTTACGAATTCGGAACATCCACCATCGAACACATGACCATTGTATCAGGCAAGATGACGGTTCAGTTGCCGGATGAGACCGAATGGAAAGAATTCCTGCCATTTGATACCTTTATTGTTCCGAAGGATAAAAAGTTCAGGTTAAAGATTGAAGCTGATACCGCATATCTGTGCCTGTACCGGTAAATTGAGTACGCCAACTTCCTCCTGATCGTCGGCATCTGCAGAATTATTTGTTACTTTGCTGTAATAAATTGTTCTATGTCGCCTCGATACGTGTTGGTCATATCCCTGGTCTTTTTCGGGATGAGCGTTTTCTGCCAGGTCAGGACAATCGACTTTTATATCACTGCAGGCATCTCAAACAGCCCATTGCTGAAGGACCTCAACAACCAGGTCAAGGCTCATTCAATCGACAGTTTGCTGATTAAGGCAAACCGCCTTCCGAAAGTCGCTTTCAACGGCACCCTTTATTATGCGCCAATCATCAATGATTACGGCTACAGTGAAGCCGTGACAAACGGCGGTATCTTTTCCACACTTGTGACTGTATCACAGGAACTCTTTACTGCGAAGACAACTGAAGCACAATATACACAGCTTGGAATTCAAAACCTTTCGCTTGCGAATACCGGGAAAATCACAGAAAATGATCTCAAAAAAGAGATCACTTCACAATACCTGGATGTTTGTTTTCTTTCCAAAGAAATAACCTCCTCCCTGGAAACGCTGAAATCACTGGAGAATGAAGATGCAATCCTGCGGCAGTTCACTGAAAAAGGAATCTACAGGCAAACTGAGTATTTATCATTCTACCTGGAACTGCAGTCACAGAAACTCAGCTACCATGAGGACATGAGCCAGTACAGGAAAGAACTTTCCCAGTTAAACCTTTTGTGCGGGATCAGCGACACTTCCGTGGTCGCATTATCAATACCGTCGCTTGAAATGGACCATGCCTCAAATCCTTTATTATCGCCCTATTTCCTGCGCTTCAAACTGGACAGCCTGGTCATCCAGAATGAAAAGACCATTCTCGACCGAAATTATAAACCAAAGATCAGCTGGTTCACGGATGCAGGTCTCCTGAATAATGTACCCGGCGACATTTACAAAAACTTCGGGATCAGTCTTGGGTTGAATTTCTCGCTGCCTGTCTATGATGGGAATCAGCGTAAGCTGAATTACCAGAAGCTGAAGAACACGGAAGAAACAAGAAAAAATTACCAGGATTATTTTGTTCATCAATATGACGCCCGGCTTCAGCAACTCAGGGATGAACTTGCACGGACGAAATCCGTGATCCCCGAAATTGAACACCAGGCAGCAACCGCATCGCTTCTTCTGAAGGAAGATGAAGAACTGCTAAGCAAAGGCGGCTTGCCGGTTACCGAATACATCACGACGATAAAAAGCTACATCAGCATCAGGCAGAACCTGAATGAATACCAGAAAAGGATCTTACAGATCATCAATGAAATTAATTACTGGAAACAATGAAATCAACAAAACTGATCACCGTTTTACTGCTTCTTGTATCCTTGCTTTCCTTTTCCGGCTGCCGTGCGCCCAAAGAGGATAACGAGGAGTCATACCATTCAAGGGTTCCGGTAACGGTCACGGGAATTCAGACCGGCGCCATGACAGATGCCGAAGATCTGATTGCCACTACATCATTCCTGCATAAAGCAGTTGTGAAAGCCCCGGTGACCGGTTACATCGAAGATGTTTCCATCACACCGGGTGATGTGGTCTCCAAAAACAAACTGATCTGCAACCTTAAAACCAAGGAAGCGGCTGCATTGCATTACGACTCGACCAATGCGCTCAGCTTTAAAGGCATCATTCATATCACCGCATCCACTGACGGAACCATCATTTCTGTTGACCATTCCAAAGGAGATTATGTGATGGAAGGAGACCAGCTTTGCACCATTGCACTTCCCGGAAGTCTCGCCATCATCGTTGAAGTTCCTTTTGAACTCAGCCGGTTTGTGGTGACCGGGCAAAACTACACGATTATTCTTCCCGATGGCAACACTATAGAAACAGCTGTAAGATCTCGATTGCCGGGCGTCACAGGCACTTCACAGACCCAGCGCTTCATCCTGCAGTCAAAACAAAATCTGAATCTGCCGGAGAACTTACTGGTGAAAGTAAGGATCGTGAAGAATGTCGTGGATAACGCTGGCTTCCTGCCAAAATCATGCGTCCTCTCCGACGAAGTCATGAAACAATTCTGGGTGATGAAGATGATCAATGATTCACTGGCAGTGAGGGTGAATGTTACCTGCGGCCTGATCCAGGATGACAGAATCCAGATCACAACCCCAACATTTACTGCTTCTGACCTGATCCTTTCTTCCGGGAATTACGGATTGAGTGATACTGCAACGGTTCTTGTTACCAACAGACAAAAGTAATCTGCAGCCGGATGAACAGCCAGAACCATTACCAGATCTTTCATAAGCCGATTCTTTTTTTGATCCTGATCGCACTCGGCACAGGCTGGTTCTGTTATCATAAAATGCAGACCTCGCTATTCCCGGATGTGGTCTTTCCGAAGATCACGATCATCGCGGATAACGGGGAGCAGCCGGTCGACAAGATGATGGTGACCGTGACCAAACCCCTGGAGATTGCCGTGAAACGCGTGAATGGCATCCAGGTTGTCAGGAGCAGCACCAACCGAGGAAGCTGCACCATTGAGGCATTTTTTAACTGGTCGGTCGATATACAGCAGGCCAAGATCCAGCTGGAATCGCGCATAAACGAGATCAAGAACCTGCTTCCTCCTTCGACAAATGTCGTGGTAGAAGCCATGGGACAAAACATTTATCCTGTGATCGGCTATACGCTTGAGAGTAAGAATTCCGGGCAGGTTGAGCTTAAAAATGCCGCGTTGTACCAGATCAAGCCACAGTTCTCCATGGTTCCGGGCATTGCCAATGTGGTTGTAAGAGGCGGAAAGACCAAGGAATTCGTGATCACACCTCATGCTGATCAAATGATCACCCTGGGGATTACTCCAAACCAGATCACGGACGCAATCGGGAACTCCAATTTCATCGAATCCAACGGACTGCTGCCCGAGTTCAGAAGATTGTACCTTTCACTGACAGATTCACGCATTCAGACACTGGATGAACTGAAAAAAGTGGTTGTCGTGAATGACGGAACCCGGACCATCCTGGTCCGGGATATTGCGGATGTTGACATCCAGGAACAGCAGGAATTTATCCGGATCAATGCCAATGGCCGGGAAGCCGTGATCATCGACCTGGTAAAACAGCAGGGCGTTAACCTCATCGATTTCACAAAGCTGGTCAACCAGAAAGCAAAGGAGATCCAGCAGCAGCTGCCAAAAGGCATGCAGCTGAAGACGTATTATGACCAGTCGGTGTTTGTGTCCAATTCGATCGACAGCGTGCTTGAGTGCATCTATGAAGGCCTCCTGCTGGCCATTTTTGTGGTGATCCTCTTTCTCCGTTCATTTCGCGCGAGCCTGAATGTCATCCTCATTATCCCGGTAACCCTGGCATTGACATTTACTGTGCTTTACCTGCTTGGAATCACACTGAACATCATGTCGCTGGGTGCCATCGCCGCATCCATCGGGCTGATCATTGACGATGCCATTGTTATCATTGAGCAGATCCATAGGCTGCATGAAGAGAGTCCCGAAAAAGACAAACATTTGGTGGTGAAAGAAACCATCAAAATGCTTTTCCCTGCAATGATCGGTTCTTCACTAAGCACCATTGTGATCTTTTTCCCGTTCGTGATGATGAGCGGAGTGGCAGGAAGTTTTTTCAGGGAGCTTACGCTCACCATGGAGGTGACCCTGGTTTGCTCTTTCCTTGCCACCTGGCTTGGCCTTCCGGCACTTCACTTGCTGATCGGGTACAAACCGCACAAATACAACCTGTTTAAGACACATAAGGAATTATCCGGCGAATCCCGTCGCCTCTCCTGGCTGTTATGGTTTTTCGATAAACCCGTTTTTGCGATCGTCTTTATACTGGCCCTGGTCATCTCGGCCGGAATGCTGATGGGCAATCTCAGGACAGGATTTCTTCCCGTGCTGGATGAAGGTTCGATCGTGCTGGATTATTTATCACCACCGGGAACTTCACTGGATGCCTCCGATGCTATCCTTCGCAATGTGGATACAGTCCTGATGAAAAACCCTGATGTGGCAACGTACATGCGGCGCACCGGCACAAACATGGCATCAAGCATCAGCATGGCCTCCGGCGTCATTGCGCCAAACGAAGGAGATTACCTGATCCAGCTTAAGCCTGGAATCTCAAAAACTACCGAGGAAGTCATCTCCGGGATCAGGAAAGATGTTGCAATAAAGGAACCTGCCCTGAACATTGAATTCGGGCAACGCATCGCCGATCTGCTGGGAGACCTGATCGGAAGGCCACAGCCGGTTGAAATCAGGATCTTTGGTGATGATCTTGACAGGATGAGGGAAGCAGCGGTAAAGACACAACAATTGCTCCGGTCAGTCAGGGGAGTTGCAGATATTCAGAACGGGATCATTGTGGATGGCCCGACCATCACCATTCTTCCGGACCCGGTGAAACTTGCCCAATTCAAACTCACGCCCGCGGAACTGCAGAAGCAGCTTAAGACTGCCACAGAAGGACTGGAGATCGGCAAGATCCATGAAGGAGAGCAGATGCTCAGGATACTCTTGCGATTTAACAATCCGATGAAAAATAATCTTGAAATTATCCGGAAGCAGCCCATCCTTGGACCTGACGGAACGTTCAGGCCATTGGAATATTTTGCGAAGATTGATCTTTCGAAAGGTGATCCTGATATCACGCGGGAAGATCTGAAGTCGACGGTAGTCGTGACTGCACGGCTCGACAACCGGGATCTTGGAAGCGCCATCACAGAAATTAAAAAAGTGCTGGATAAAAATTTACTGCTTCCTGCGGGATATTATTATGTCCTGGGAGGAAGTTACGCAGAGCAGCAATCTTCTTTCCGTGAATTGCTCTTCATCCTGCTTTCAGCAATCCTGCTTGTATTTGGTGTATTGCTGTTCCTCTTCCGGAACCTCCGGATCGCATTGCTCGTGATCTTTATCAGCATCCTTGGAATCGGTGGATGCGTCTGGGCCTTGTTTATTACAGGTATCCAGTTGAATGTCGGAAGCTATACCGGGATCATTATGATCGTCGGGATCATCGCAGAGAATGCCATATTCACGATCAACCAGTTCCTCTTTTCACTGAAAGTTTCCGGGGATGTTGATCAATCCATAGGTTATGCAATCTCCTTACGGATCCGGCCCAAGCTGATGACCGCCATCGGGGCGATCCTTGCCCTTATGCCACTGGCCCTGGGAATTGGCATCGGTGCCCAGATGCAGCAGCCACTTGCCATCGCAGTGATTGGTGGATTCATCTTCGCCATGCCCCTGCTCCTCTTTGTTTTCCCATCCCTGCTGAGACTGGCTTTCTACAAAAAAGAACGAAAATAATTTGATATTAATTTTTCGTTTCCTACATTTACAAATATTATTTACATATAATATATAAAGACCTGACTATGAAAAAGTTTGTTACCTGCTCATTTTTATTGTGTGTAATTTTTCTTACACCCGTTTATGCCCAGACAACCGCATCACAGGAGTCCCAGCATACAAAGTCGGGACAAAACCTGTTGTTCAATGATCTTTACTTTGGTTATGGTGCCGGTTCTATTTTCTATTTTACCGGCAACATGTCTCACTCCGACAAGTACACCAGCAGGTATTACACGATAAATGGAAATCACACAACCATCGTTGACGGATCGGCTTCATCGTTCGGAACCCTTTTTCTTGGCTATTCCAGGAGTTTGAACCGTGTTGTCTCCATGGGATTCATGTTCGGGTTTCAGGACTTCAGCTATTCTTCAAAAGCAACTGAACAGCTATATCAGAACTATGAAAGTGTTAACGGAACTGTTCATACGATCGACCATAACGACGTTCTTGTCACCGGGATTGCGAGGTTTCTCTTTACCTATGTCAACAAACCTATGATCCGCATGTATTCAGGTATCGGGCTCGGAATCACGCTGGATTTCGGGAAAGAGACCCTGGATGGCGGCACTGATTCTTACAGCGAACCCAGGATCTGGCCTGCCGGTCAGCTGACCCTGATGGGAATACGATTTGGAAGGGCATTGGGCGGATTTTTTGAATTCGGATTCGGAAGTTACAGCATCGTGAATGCCGGGATCAGCTATAAATTCGCAGACAATTAGTAAGCTGGCGCGCGACCGAACACGATGGCGCGCATTTGTAACGCGTGCCTGCAACAAATTGCGCATTTGCAATGCATGCCAACATGCCTGATCAATTTGAGTTTCCAAAGTTCCCGTTACATTCCTTACCTTTATCCCTCAAACTATTCGGATCTGAGTTATGGAATACAAAGATTATTATAAAACATTGGGTGTTGCAAAGGACGCAACCCAGGCTGAGATCAAGAAGCAGTACCGGAAGCTCGCAGTGAAGTACCATCCGGATAAAAACCCGGGGAATAAATCCGCCGAGGAAAAATTCAAAGAGCTGAGTGAGGCAAATGAAGTTCTTGGCGATCCGGTCAAGCGTAAGAAATACGATGAACTAGGTTCAAACTGGAAACAGTATGAACAAGGCGGAGCAGGGCAAAGCCGGGGAGGATCGCAGCAACGGGGGCCGGGCGGATCTCAATACTATTCTGCGGAAGATTTTGATGACAGCCCATTCTCAGATTTCTTTAATTCATTTTTCGGAGGAGGACAACCTGGAAGAAGAAGCTCCGGAGGTTACAGGAATCAACCTGCCAAAGGCCAGGATTATGAAGTTGAATTAACACTGAACCTTGAAGATGCCTATACCGGCACGGAGAGAATGATAAACCTGGAAGAAGAAAAGATCAAATTCACGGTTCCGCCCGGGGTCAGGGACGGACAGGTGCTACGTGTAAAGGGAAAAGGAGGCAAAGGCCGGAAAGGCGGTGAAAACGGGCATCTTTACATAAATGTTCACATCGAAAACCATTCAAGATTTGAACGAACCGAGGATGACCTCTCTGTCGAAATTCATATTCCCTTGTATAAAGCCATATTGGGCGGAGCTTATGGCATCACGACCATGAAAGGCAACTACAACATTAAAATTCCTGCAGGAACACAAAATGGCAAGACACTCCGGCTGAAAGGACTGGGAATGCCGGTATACCTGAAAAAGGGTGAATTTGGATCACTGTTTGTCAAGATCCTCATCGATGTCCCGGAACATCTTTCCGAAAAAGAAATTGCGCTGTTCAGGCAGTTGGCAGAATTACGGCCAGAGTAGCCCAGTCGAAAGTCTGAAAGTCAAAAGTCAAGATTCGATGTTCGATGTTCGAAAGTCATGAGGTCCCTACAGGCGCGCGTTTGGAATGTGTGCCACGTCCAGCAAAAAAGTGAAAACTTTTCCCGCTAAGAAATCCGATCAATGAGCCGATGAGTATCCCCGCAATCGTATCTCCCGGGTAATGTACCCCGAGATAAATCCGGGTATACGCCATAAAAAACGCCCAGAGAAGTACCGGTAGAAAAAAGTATTTGTACTGTTTCCCAACGAGCATTATCATGAAGACGGCTATGGCGAAACTGTTCGAAGCATGTGCTGAATAAAAGCCATACATGCCGCCTTTATATGCATTTACAAGGTGAACGGTAAGTCCGGGTTCATTCGATGGCCTGAGCCGGTGAAAAAGCTCTTTTGACAGATTACAAATCTGGTCACTGACCAGGATCATGACTGCTGCAAAAACAAGCACCAAAATGGTTTGCCATTTGTACTTCCGGATCACAAGGAAAAGAAAAAACAGGTACACCGGGAGCCACAGCATGCTTTTGCTGCCATAAAACATCACAGGGTCGAACCAGGGAGCATTCAGTCCATTGAGGAACAGGAACACGCTGCGGTCGATATCATGCAGGAAAGTGATCAAAGTTATCAGCTGTTTATCCGGTTAAGCTCTTCCCAGAGCATGCTCTTCAACCGGTCCAACCCGCGGTTCTGATGTGAAGAGAAAAAGACTGTCGGCAGATCAGGTAGATCTTTTTTCAACGCCTCTGTCAGTTCCTCATCTGCAAGATCCGATTTGGATATTCCCAATATCCTGTATTTATCAAGCAATTCAGGATTGAATTCCCGCAATTCATTCAACAGGATCTCATATTCCTTCCTGATGTCATTACAGTCTACAGGAATGATAAACAGAAGCAGCGAGTTCCGTTCAATGTGCCGGAGGAACCTCAAACCAAGTCCTCTTCCTTCATGCGCACCTTCAATGATCCCTGGAATATCGGCCATTACGAAAGATTTTTTCCCATGCAGCGGAACGATACCGAGGTTGGGAACCAATGTTGTAAATGGGTAATCCGCAATCTGAGGTTTAGCAGCCGATATCACCGAGAGCAAGGTAGATTTCCCGGCATTCGGAAATCCTACAAGCCCGACATCAGCAAGAAGTTTCAATTCAAGGATATTCCATCCCTCCTGACCGTCCTCACCCGGCTGTGCAAATTTTGGTGCCTGTCGTGTCGGGGTCTTGAAATGATCATTTCCCAATCCGCCACGACCACCCGGGACCATGATCACAGTCTGGCCTTCCTCGGTTATCTCGCAGACAAATTCCCCGGTCTCGGCATCTTTTGCAATCGTTCCCAATGGGACATCTACATAGATATCTTTTCCGTCGGCTCCATGGCGCAGCTGCCTGGCTCCATTCTCTCCTTCTTCTGCCCTGAGATGCTTGGTATACTTGAGATGGATCAGCGTCCATAACTGTTTATTTCCCCTAAGTATAATGTGACCGCCACGACCGCCATCACCTCCGTCGGGGCCGCCGTGCGGGACACCGCGTGTACGAAGGAAATGCGCTGAACCACCGCCTCCGTGTCCGGAAGCACAGAAGATCTTTACATAATCAACAAAATTGGATTCAGCCATTATTTAGTTTTTAATTTCCGTCAATCACTTTACACAGCGTTGTGAAGATATCATCGATTGATCCTTCACCAAATGCCTCTTTGAAAAGCTTCTGGTTCTTATAATAATCCATCAGCGGCTTGGTATGCTGGTGATATTGAACCAGCCGGTTCCTGATCACATCTTCCGTATCATCCTTCCGGCCCTGCTCCTGCGCCCGTTTCAGTAACCGCTGCACCAATTCGGTTTCATTCACTTCCAATGAAAGCACAAGGGAAACCTTTTGTCCCAGTGTTGAAAGCATTTTATCCAGTGCAATCGCCTGGTTCAGGGTCCTTGGAAATCCATCCAGAACAAAACCTCCCGCGCTATTATGTTTCCTGAAAACCGATTCCATGATCTCGATGAGAAGTTCATCAGAAACCAGGTGCCCTGCTTCCATCACGGCTTTCACCTTTAACCCGAGCGAGGTCTCCTGTTTTACTTCCATCCGCAGGATATCTCCTGTAGAAACATGAATCCAGTTATTCTTTTCAGCAATTTTTATAGCCTGGGTTCCTTTTCCGGCTCCCGGAGGACCAAATAAGATGAGGTTGAACATTGTATTTTATTTTTGAAGTATTGAACTTGATGTAATTTGTAGAACGAGTTTGATGTTAAAAAGAAGACAGAATATAGAAGACAGAATACAGAATTTACTCTATTGAATTATGTATCGCTTTGATGTAACCTTCTATTAATTTACTGACTTCTTCCATTTTTATTATTATTTCTGCACTATCTCCATATTGCGATCTTGCGCTAAAATCAGGTAATATCTGGATTCTTCAAGTGATCCTTGTGAGATGTTCAGGAATCTCATTTTATCCTGCTTACCTCTTTTCTTAAACCCTTCTGCAATATTCGCTGCTACAGATATTATCGATCTTCTTAATTGTGATGTCAGACCAAAAGTTTCTTTCCTCGGAAATGCTTCACTGTATTTATAAACTAAAAGGACTAACTGGTGCGACTTCTGCCAGACAATTAAATCCTGAAAGTTTTTCGCCGGCATACAATGTATCTTCTGAATTCTGTATTCTACTGTTTCAGCTGGCGCGCGTTTGTAACGCGTGCCTGTGCGTCCCTTTTTACGAACTAATAATCTTATAGATATCCGGCAGATTTCTGCCAAAGCCATCATAGTCCAGCCCGTAACCAACGATAAAATCATTGGGAATGCTGATTCCAAGGTAGTCGATGCGGAATGCTTTTTTGAATGCTTCGGGCTTGAAAGTAAAACAGGCGACCTTGACATCTGCCGGGTTCAGTTTTTCAAGATCATGAATGAGATGATCCAGCGTGATCCCTGAATCAACAATATCTTCAAGGATGATGATATGCCGTCCCGTGATATCTTCGTTCAGGCCGATCATCTCCCGAACCTGGTTCGTCGAGGTTGTTCCAGAATACGAAGCAAGTTTTACGAATGAAATCTGGCAAGGGATCGTAACCTTGCGGATCAGGTCGGCTGCAAAGACAAATGAACCATTCAGGATCGCCAGGAACAATGGTGACTTATCCGCATAATCACGGTTAATCTCATCGGCCATGCGCTGCACTGCTGTTTCTATCGTGGCAGAGGAAATGGATATTTCAAACTCCTTGTCTTTTACTTTTACCATTGGCATTAGAGATCAAGATTATAACTACTTTTGTTGAGTAATCGACAAAGATAAGGAAATGGAACCAAAAGTCAGCATTATCATGGGAAGCACTTCTGACTTACCGGTCATGGAAGCTGCCGCAAAATTTTTAAATGAGATGAAGATCCCGTTCGAGATGAATGCCTTGTCGGCCCACAGGACGCCTGAAAAGGTGGAAGAGTTTGCCCGCCATGCTGAAGCCCGCGGAGTCCGTGTCATCATTGCCGCTGCCGGAATGGCCGCTCATCTTCCCGGTGTGATCGCTGCCATGACCACGCTGCCTGTCATCGGTGTTCCGATCAAGGCATCGCTCGAAGGATTGGATTCGCTACTTGCAATTGTCCAGATGCCTCCCGGAATTCCCGTCGCCACAGTCGGCATCAATGGCGCACAAAATGCGGCGATCCTGTCAGCCGAAATTCTTGCACTTAGTAATCCTGATCTTCACAAACGGATGACTGATTTCAAGGAATCGCTGAAAACAAAGGTTGTTGCAGCGAATGATGAACTTGCAAAAATAAAATTCGAGTACAAAGTCGGATGAATATCGAATATTGATCAAAAAAGACCAATTACCCGGTGCTTCATTTATTCACGTTAGTTATGGCGTCCAGCCCCTGTTAATAAAATAATTGATCAGCACCTTTTTGTAATTCGTATCCTTTGTGACCGAATCTATGCCACATTCAAAGGAAAGCCCGATCCCTTTTTTATAAACCTGGCAGACCCATTGCCTTGCGGGATTATAGGGCGGAATACCGGAATAAACAACAGATTTCTGGATGATGACAGAATCTCCTTTTTCATCTTTCGTCTTTTGAAGGACTGTATAATGAATGGTTTCGGCGTGATATCTCGGATCGCCCAGCCAATAAGTGAATTTCAGCCCGACCGTGTCAGACAAAACGTCAGCCCATTCTGAAAAAAACGAACTGTGAAAGAGCCATTTATGATAATGCCAGATAAGCACTCCATCGAGTGTTGAACAATACTTTCCCTGGAAATAAGTAAGGGTATCGGCAGTACTGCTGGTCGTCGTGTCATTGCCATTTTTATATGTCCAGTATGATCCCGGGTAAACGGGCAGATAGGAAAGCGGAACAAATGGTACTGACTGAATGCCGGTCTGTGAATTGTCTTTTTTGCATCCCAGGTCAAAAATGATCATCACCAGGAGACCAAATATTATCTTGTTGCGCATAGGAGATTGATTTTGGATTTCAATTTCAGATACGGTTGTTATTTTGATTACTCTTAAAATGTGCTGAAAGCTATTTAATTAATACCATTCTATAAACCTTTGAAATATGGCTGTTGGAATGCAACTTGTAAAAATATACTCCGGATTCAAAATTGCTTAAGTCACATTTATAATAGTTATCCGACATGTTGCCTTCAATCTTTTTTACTAACCCCAATTGGTTGTAGACCTCAATAAAATCACCCGGAGAATAATTATAGACAGGAATATTTGTTACAGATTGAAATGGGTTAGGGAAACAAGGCCCTATGCCTGTTTTACTGATTGACAAATCAAATTCATCCGTATAGACAGGAAAACACAGGCTTGCACTTGAGTTGGCTTTAACAAAATTATGCGCAGTTGTATCGATGATATCAAACTGTACAGTGCCCTCGTATACTGTGTCATAAGGTGTTCCTGGTATTCCCCAGTCTCCTCCTTGTACTTCAGTAAAAAATACATTTGCGTAATAATGCCCGCTTTCTAATGAATCTAAGGAGTAACTGTAATTAAAATGGCAATCACACCCTGCTTCCCAGCCAATGTCATATTGCAGCCAGGTAATAGTGTGGTTATTGTGACTACCTGCTGTCAAATCAATTTGCATCTGATAGTTAGCCGCGCAGTTTCGATCTGTGGTGTCGTCCTTTAGGATGACTGTAGATCCATTGACTATGGCCTTCAATTTTCCACCACCATATGGAGGATACTGAGCCATCAATGAAGACATCATTATGATTCCAATCAAAGTAAAAAAGACTTTTTTCATATTTGCCTCCTTCTTTGTTGGTTATATATTATTATCACAAATATAATATTTTTTCTTCGCGATTTATGTCAGGAGGAATACGTTTTTGTCTTATTTAACATCGACGGGCTCCCACAATTCAATCTTGTTGCCTTCAATATCCATGATATGAATGAACTTCCCGTAATCTGTGGCTTCGATGGTATCCGTAATTGTCACGCCTTCTTTTTTCAATTCCTCAACAAGTGTTACCAGATTCTCCACCCGGTAGTTGATCATGAAATCCTTAGTAGAGGGTTCAAAATATTTTGTCTTTTCGTCAAACGGACTCCATTGCGTTTGCCCTTTTTTTGCAGGGTCAGAACCCTCCCGCCATTCGAAGGTTGCCCCATATTGATTTGTATTTAAACCCAGATGGGTCTTGTACCATGCGTTCATCTTTTTCGGGTCTTTGCACTTAAAAAAAACACCACCAATGCCTGTTACTCTTTTCATTGTTTGACTGTCGTTTGAATGCTTGACTAAAATTGTTTTAACTGTGAATCCAAAACAAAATGATACCGCTATTGTGATAACTACCAGGTGCGTTTTCTTCATGACTGTTTTCAATTTAAAATGCAACTCCCAGGTTTAACGTAAAATTAATGGTGAACGGATTTTGATGTAGCTCTTCCTCCCTGGGCGGATTGAAATTGTATATCGGGTCACCATGCATGCCAGAATGTGCCCCATAGATGGTCATCTTGTGATTTATCCACGTCGTGCCAAGTCCGAAATTCAGATCGACAAAGAAATGATAATAAACATATTTGTATCCAAAATCGACAAATGCGCCATAGATATTGACTTTATCAATCATTTTTTCATAAAGATAATAACCATCCCCCTCGTTAAACCATGCAGTAGTTTGAGCTGAATCGATATGCATGTATTTATAAACCATTTTAAAGGAAACATAGATCAATCCTGAATGATGTATATTTTTAGGTTTTGTGAGGTAAACATTCACCTGGGGAACAATAAAGAAGCCTGAATAATCACCCAGGGACGCGAAATTTGTAGGCCCGGCAATAAAATAGTTACTGTAATCTTTATGATTAGGATAAATGTACCCGGTTGTAATTCCATAACCCATAACTCCCGGCTTGTATTCATAGCTGATCCCGGCCTGTTGAAAAAGCAGGATGTTCAATGGGTTCACGGAGATGTAATGCCGTGGGAAATGGCCTGCTGTTGTTGAATCATTCTTTTGCTGACCATTCATTAAGGATGAACTGAACATGAATGCCAGGAGTAGAATGATAATTTTCATTCCGTTTATTTTTGATGCTGCAAATTCTTGCAGAAGCTTCCTTGCGATCTTCCGACATTTATTTCTTTTCATATTGAAATGTATATTATCATTTGTTTTCCAGTTCCGGTTTCTTCAAAAAACCGCTATTTCCCTTCCCATTTATCTTTTTCCTTAGCCTCGTGCTTCGTTTGCTACTGCATATTCGAAGGGCTGTCTGATCCGCCTTTGCTTAATGGAACTTTATGGTCAATCACATAACCGGGACGACCATGGGAATATCCTGATTGTTTCATGAAATCATGCCTGGCCGAACTGCTGCATTTGATCTTTCCATGCGAATCCCGGCTCGCACCGGTGGCATAAGTTGAACGATGATGACCGGAAACATTGCCGGACTAATTCATGGCATTGTATAATCTCCTCTCAAAGATAATATTTATTTCAATTCACAAACAGCTGCGCGAAGTAGATCGGGGAAAAGAGTGACGCATGATAAATGACGAATATGCGAATGAAATGACATGAATGATGAATGGCGAATGACGCGTCGCTAGTGATTTGGAATAAAAAACATACCAGTCACCGCGAAAGCGGCCTTGACCAGTGTGGGAAGGCTTGTCACACATGGCATTTACAACAAAAACTATAGCTTTCTCAAGTGTGCAGTTAAGGGATGCTTTATATCCTGATTACTCTTTTTTTTGCAATAATCTGATCATTTTTATATTTAATGAAATAGATTCCTTTCTTCAAATCACTGAGATCAATCTTCAGTTTATGTTCGTCGCTGTTTAATGATCTTATCTCCCGTCCGTACAGATCAACTATTGATAGTATGTATTTACCCTTTCCCTGTGAAAGTTCGACTGTAACAAAATCTGTTACCGGATCCGGATAGATTTCCATAGTAACACGATTGTCATCAGTGACTTGGTTTATTCCTGTCACTGAGCTTACATGCCGGTAAACACTAGTTCCTCCGACATACAAATAATTTTTATGGATGGTCGAAGCATAAATGGAAATTGCTCCAGGCAACCCGGAATTGAAGGCTGACCAACTATTCCCAAGATTTGTTGAAACATAAACACCTGTGTAAGTTCCAATGAAAATCGAATCATTCAACTCGCTGAAGCATGTGATACTGGAACTCTGGGGTAGACCATTGGCGGATTCAATCCATGTATTCCCCCAATCAGTTGTCTTGTATAAACCGGTCGCCGCCCCTGCAAACAAAACCGTATTATGAAAAAATAATTTGAAAACGGTGGTATTTAATGGCATCCCGTTACTGATAAAATTCCAGGATGCCGCGTCATCGGATGATCTATATATACCCTGGTCCGTCGCTGCGTAGATATCATTCCCGATAACCATCATGTCCCATATAGAAGGATTCGTATGAAAACCATTATTTACAACATCCCAATTGGTTGTCCCAAGCTGATTTCTGTAAACTCCTTTTAGATGAACACCGATATAAAGACTCTGACCTTTTCGTACAATGGAGTTAATGTAATCATTGGTTCCAAGACCAATGTGCAAGTCACTCCATATGTTTCCATTGTTCGCCGATAGGTTAACAGTTCCGAAACTTCCTGCAAACAGGCTGTCATTGCTTGCCAGGAGTGAAAAATAATACCAGTTGGGGATTCCGTTATTGATATCAACCCAGGTATCACCATTATCCGGACTTCTGAACATTCCCCTTCCCCCGGATCCGATAAAAATATTTGAGTCATTTGCAGATAATGCATAAACCATATCCTGGTTTGGGACGGCAAAGACTTCTGTGAACTGTGCGTTGCAGATTGTTGATGCCAGCACAAAAGTGATTGTCAGCAGATTTGAGTAAAGAGTTCTCATGATGCGATCTCCTGTTTTAGGGAATATTAAAAGTAAAACCTGCCAGGGCTTGTTGCATGCTCCTGTGTTATTCTTTATTTCAAAAAAGTAAATATCCTTCCCGCCAAAGTGCAAACATATCCATCGAAATTGCAATGGAATAATGGATCAGTATTCCGAGGATTATTGATCTGCTCTTTAAACTAAGGGTTCCGAGAATAATCCCGGCAAGTATTGCAGCAATCGTTTCAGGAAATGGTTTCCCTATATGAACAAGACAATAAGGCACCGTCATGATGAAGATGGAGTAAAAACCAAACCTTGCTTTGAGTCCATGAAGCATAAATCCCCTGAAGAAGAATTCAATTGCAACGAACTGGAAAAAATAGGCCAGCTGCCACCATAAAAAAATCGGCAACAAATTTCCTCTCGCAGGTTGGAATAAAGGATAACGATCCTGGAACGTTTTGGTTGATGAAGCGATATAAACCAATGGAAGCATGATCAGCAGCATGACTATGTACAAGGGATAATCCTTCTGGATATCTTTAATTCTGATGCCATAATTCTTCAGGTCGTCTTTAAAGACATATTTAACGATGATGACCGGGATAACAAGGTAAAAAATGATGATCATAAAGACCCAGAAAAGTTTGCTGTGGAACCTTCCTGAATCCGATCCGAAGAAGAAAGAACAATACCAGAAATCAAATTTGCCCGGGTTAACAAGAACATGGTCCAGGTAGTCCGTTGTATTCCCAAAGTACTTCGTGATACTGATCCCGACTGCTGTGTAAATAAGGATTATTATGACTTTCCATTCAACAGAAAAAGCAGGCTTCAGGGAAATAGTTGAATTGGATTGTCTTTCTGTCTCTTTCCAGGTAGTAAGAAACAGGTTGGTGAAATATCGTATCATACTGTGGTTACCGGATTTTGCCCTGGTTTATTCATTCCTGTCCAAAAGGTTATTGATGGCTGAAGTTTCACAATATACCTGCTCATGATTTGTATATTCCTCAATCAAAGATATTATTTATTTCATTTCGGCGGAATGTAAAGAAATGAGAGATCTGAGATTCCGAAAAATCGTTAGCGTTACGCGTGACAAGAAAACCTACACGTCACCACATAAGCAGCCTTCGACGTCTACGGTTCAGGCGAAGCGGGATAGTGAAAGTCGCAGTTAAGGAATAAAATAAATAAATGGTACGCGAGCTGTATTTCGTTTTTTATTATATTTAAAGCTATTATTTTCAGCACGAACAAGTTATGGCCCTTCCCATACAAGTGCCTTGCCTATATGCTCAAAGTCTGTTTGTTAAACACAATTCAAGAAAAAACAAACACGTGAAGAATCTTTGTCTTTATCTCATCATTGCATTTCTCCTGATCATTTCGGCACCTATTTATGCCCAATTATCTTCAAAACCTGCCCCCAATTTACCCATCTCCTCAACTTCATTAAGCGAAGAGAACAACAATCGGTCAATGCCATTAACTCCATCATGCCCGAACTCCGATTTTTCGACGGGAGATTTTACCAATTGGGAGGGATATTATGGCACTTTTTCAAATCCTTCTGCCAATATAGGTTTTGTAACATCCACATCAAATCCACGGCACATGATCATCAAGGCCCCCGGAACCCATGATGATAATACATGCAACGGTTTGACGACTGTTCCTCCGGGTGCGGCTTATGCTGCAAGGTTAGGGAATGATGATGTGGGCGCTGAAGCCGAACAACTCAGGTATACACTAACCGTATCGGATGAATCAAACCTTTTCATTTACAAATATGCCGTAGTATTTGAAGACCCTGGCCATGACCCACAAGACCAGCCAAGCTTCACAATTGAAGTAACAAATGAGGCAGGCCAGGTTTTTGATTCCGTTTGCGGGTATTATTACGTTTATTCTCATCAGGGCATTCCCGGCTGGAACAGATGCGATTACTGGTCCACACCGGTTTTATGGAAGGACTGGACAACCGTAGGCCTGGATCTGTCTCCATATTTAGGACAAACCATCAATATTGTTTTTACCACCAGGGATTGCAAACAGTCCCAGCATTTCGGATATGCCTATCTTTCAACTTCATGCAGCAAAATGCAGATGTCAGTTGATTTCTGTTCTAATCACGGATCCATCACAATGAGCGCACCTCCCGGGTTTTCATACTTATGGAGCAATGGCGCCCAGACACAATCCATCACCATTGTTGATCCGCCAATGGGCCAGGTCGATAGTTGTATCCTTACTTCGGTGAATGGATGCAAGGTTACGATCAAATCGGTGATCTATCCAACTTTAATTACAGCTGATTTTAGTTTTATGATAAATGGCCCCCAAACTGAAATTCCGTTTTTTGATCTCAGTACAATAAACCATGATGCTATTGCAAACTGGGAATGGGAATTCGGGGATGGCTCGCCAGTGGTTTCACATGAACCCAATCCTAAACACACCTATGCAAACCGGGGGACATATAATGTAACGCTCACTGTTCATGCTCCGGATGGCTGCGCTGACAGCATGACTAAATCAATCAAGGTTGATATCCCTTCAAGGATTTTTTTCGCCAATGCCTTCTCGCCAAATAATGACGGGCTGAATGATGTATTCATACCTGAAGCAGTCAATGTGGGCCATTATCATCTCTCTATTTTCAACCGTTATGGTCAGAGTATTTTTGAGTCTTACAACCTTGAAGAAGGCTGGGATGGCACGATCAACGGGGAACCTTGTCCGGCAGAGGTTTATATCTTCATGGCAACCTACGAGCTCATGAACACGTCAGAAAGCAAAACTACTTCGGGAACGCTCACGCTGGTGAGGTAATATGAAATGTCAGATCTGAAAGCCGAGATCTGAAAGCCAAAATCTGAAATCCAAAATCTGAGATCCGAAATCCGAAAATAAGAATTGATCCTCCTTTTTTTATTGCTTCTTCCGGATAATCATCATGCCATCACGTACCGGCTATTCTGTCCAAAAGGTTATTGTAGGTTAGTCGTTATACGGAATCGTAAAATAGAAGGTTGATCCGTTCCCGAATTCGCTCTCCACCCAGATCTTTCCTCCCAGCATCTCCACATAGGTCTTTGCGATGTATAAACCCAAACCGGCTCCATCGTAATTCCGGGTATTCGATTCACTCCCCTGACGGAACCGTTCAAATATTATTTTCTCCTGCTCTTTGTGAAGACCTGTTCCTGTGTCCTTCACATAGAATTCCAGGTATTCTTCCTTTCTGACATATCCAAATTCGATGGATCCCTTCTCCGTGAATTTAATGGAGTTCTTAACGAGGTTTGACGTCACAGCATATAGTTTCTCGCCATCTGTGGTGATGATCGCATCCCGTGCCGGCAATGAATTGGACAAAGAGAGCACGATGCCTTTTTGCTCCACCTCCGGTTTAAAGAAGGAGTAAATATATTCATTCTGTTCATTCACATTCGTCACTTTGTATGAGACCCCCATCTGCCCAGATTCTACCTTTGAGATTGCAATGATGTTGTTAATGATCTCAAGCATCCGGGCCCCGCTTTTTTCAATGATGCTGATATATTCTTTCTGTTTATGACCGGTCAGCTGGGGCTTCTTAAGAAGGGCAGCGAAGCCAAGAATACCATTCATCGGTGTCCGGATCTCGTGGCTCATATTAGCCAGGAATGCAGATTTCAGCCGATGGCTCTCTTCTGCTTTTTCTTTCGCATTAATTAATTCTATTTCGACACGTTTCCGCTCGGTAATATCCTCTATCATGCCTTCATAATAGATGATCTTTCCCTCTTCATCACGCACAACCCATGCGTTTTCACGTACAAAAAGCAGTGTTTCATCCTTTTTTCGCCATTCAGATTCAAGGTTATTGATGTATCCTACACGCTCAAGTTCCTCTTTAAAGGCATCCCGCGCATAGGAGGTAAAGGCCTCCTGTTCAAGGTTCCGATTTGTACACTCTTCAAAGGAAGCGAAGCCCATCATGACGAGGAGGGCCGGGTTACTGGTAAGAATATGACCGTCTGGCGTGGTCTGATAAACACCAACCGGAATATTTTCAAACAATTTACGATAATGTTCCTCGCTTTTCTTTAAGGCAATTTCTGATTGTTTCTGGGCCGTGATATCAAGCAAAGAAACTACGCTTTTCCTTGTACCTGGTATCATATTGACATCCAGGAAGGCATCCCTGGTTTCACCGTTCCTGCTGATAAGCTGAACCTCATACCTCTTAGCGACCAGGTCCGGATTTAGTCTTCTGAGCTTATGATTTTCCACCATCATTTCCAGGCTGTCCGGGGCAACATAGCAAGTCCAGTTTGTTCCAAGAAGTTCTCCCGGCTGATATCCTGTCAGGGCCAGGCATTCATGGTTTGCCATCAGAATGGTGCTGTCATCCTCGACAATCATGGTCGCTGTTCCTGTTGCTTCAAAGATTGCTTCATACAGCATTTTGGACTCAATCAGTGCCTCTTCAATCCGCTTTCGCGGCGATATGTTTATCAAAGTCCCTTCAATCCTCACTCCAATGTCATTCTCATCTTTCACAAGGTGCGAATTGACCTGCACATCTATCTTTTCGCCTTCCGTTGTTCTGGACTCAACGATATAATTCGTGACGGTGCCGTCATGCATCACTTTGCCCAGGAATGCTTTCCATTGCTGTAAATTGAGCCAAAAATCATAGATCCTGTAAGTACTTAACGTGATTTGTTTATCAATCCCGAAAATCTTCCGGAATGAGATATTTCCCTCCATCAATACTCCATCCAGTGTGCAACTGTAAAATCCTTCCTCCAGGTTCGTAACAATGTTCTTGAGCCGTTGCTCGCTCAGGCGTAATTTTTCCTCTGACAGTTTGCGGTCAGTGATGTCACGAATGTTGATCAGAAGTCCCCGGATATTAGGATTGTCAATACAATTCCTTCCTACCGATTCGAAATAGCGGTACCCCCCGGTTTTATGAATGTGCCTGTATTCACCCCTGATGATGCTGTCGGGATGACTCATCAGATCCAGGAAGGCTTGCTGGACGCGTTCAACATCCTCATGATGAACTACATACGTAAATGATTTTTTCAGTTCTTCAACAGGAAAGCCGGTAATTCGCTCGGCTGAAGGGCTGATATACTGCTGAACTCCATTTTCATCAACAAAAACCATGATATCATTGGAGTGCTCAACCATAAGGCGGTAGAGATCATCTTTTAGTTTTAATTCAGCTTCCGTGTTTTCCCGGTCAGCAACCTCATGCTCAAGTGCTTTTTTTAGCAACTCATATGACAGGATCCTATTGCATTTTAAAATGCTCAGAGATTAAAGGTCCAACAATTGGTTGGATATAACCCAAGGGAAAAAGGGAGAAGGGAACCCGGATTCATAATTAAGGTTAAATCAACTATCTTTCGATACGATCAGGTTAAATCTCAAAAAAATTATTTTGTTTAAATGCCAGGATATTGGATATCTCTTATTCAAATATACGAAATAAAGCAATCCGGATCTCAAAATAATATTATTTCAAAAGGCATGCCTGATTCACTTTGCGAACCATCATCATCCCGTCGCGGACAGTAAGAAGCACATTCTCCACGCGCTCATCGTGCTGAACGAAATCATTGAACTCCATGATCCCATGAGTGTCTTTGCTTCTGGGCGAGGGGTCGAGAATCTTTCCGTCCCACAAGGCATTGTCGGCAATGACTATACCACCCGGTGAGAGCCGGTCGATGATTAGCTTGTAATAATTGAGATAATTGGGTTTGTCAGCATCAATGAAGACAAGATCCCACGTCTCTTCCAGTGTCGGGATGATCGCAATCGCTTCCCCGATATGAAGTCTCACTTTATCTTCTATTTCTGCTTCCTGAAAATATTTCCGGATCATCAGTTCCAGTTCCGGATCCACTTCGATGGTATGAAGAACTGCGCGATTACCGGCTTCCCCTATATCAGCGACAGGACGGTCTGTCAGCCCTGCAGCAAGATTGATCGCTGAATACCCTGTAAATGTTCCTATTTCCAGTATCCTGAAAGGTTTCAACATTCGGCTGATCATGCGGAGAAAAGTTCCCTGCATATGCCCGGAGAGCATTCTCGGGTAAACCTGTGTCAGGTGGGTTTCCCTGTTGAGCTTTGCAAGAACCGGAAGTTCTTCCGAAGTATGCTCTTCTGCATAGCTTTCGAGTTCGGGATTGATGAGTTCCATAACTTAAGATTGAAAGATCAGGCTACTTAATAAATCGGGAGCCAGGATCTCGTTGGCCGTTTCCTGGATCTTCTCTGCGGTCAGGTCAAGGATGATCCTGTTGATCTCCTCAAAGTCAATGTACCTGTCCATGACCAGGAAGCTCTTGCCCATCGCCAGCATCTGGTTCAGCTGCGATTCCTGTGAAAGTGCAAGCTGACCGATGATCACATTTTTCGCCGTTTGCAACTGCACAATGCCGAGTTTGTTCTTCCGCAGCTTGTCGAGCTCTGCATGTGTCAGCGTGATGGCCTTATCCAGCATCTCCCTGTTGGTACCGAAATAAATTGAAAACAACCCGGTATCAGTGAATGAAACATAGTTCGATTCAATGTGGTAAGTGATCCCGTTTCGTTCCCTCAGGGCAAGCGCAAGTCGTGAATTCATCATCGGTCCGCCCAGGATATTGTTGATGAACGCAAGTGCAAAACGCCGGTCATCCTGAAGGGAATAACCTGTTGCCCCGATCATGCAGTGCGTCTGAAAGATCTTCCTTTTCCGGATGACCTGCCTGGGCTGATAATCATTGAAAGTAATGCGCTGATCATTTCCGGAAACACCATCAATAAACGAAAAATATTTCATTACCCAGCGGATCAGTTTCTTCATCTCCACATTCCCCACTGAGCTGATCACCATCTTATCGGTTGTATAATTTCTTCCAATGAATTTCCTGATGTGATCACCATTGAATTTCCTGACATTCTTTGGTGTTCCGAGAACATTCCTTCCCAGCGGATGTCCTTCAAAAACCAGGTCTTCAAAATCATCGAAGATCTGCTCTGCCGGTGTATCCTTGTAAGATTTTATTTCGTCGATGATAACTTCCTTTTCCTTCAGAAGTTCTTTGTCTGGAAAAATGGAATGGAAACAGATGTCGCTGATCAGCTCCAGTGTGCGCTCATAGTATGGATTCAGGAAGGATGCATGGATGCAGGTGTCTTCCTTGGTAGTAAATGCATTCAGATCGGCACCGACATTCTCCAGCCGGTTCAGTACCTGGTAAAGGTTTCTCCGTTCGGTTCCTTTGAAAACACAATGTTCGATGAAGTGGGCGATGCCGTGCTCCTCCTCAGTTTCATCGCGCGAGCCGGCATTGATATACAACCCGCAATGCGCCACATTCCCGGGAATCTGTTTGTGAACAAGACGGATGCCATTAGGAAGTGTAAAGGTCTGGATCTCCATGAACTATTTCCTGCTGTCAATCAGGATTTCCAGAAGCTTGATCCCGCAATCGGATATCACGGTACCAGGACCAAAGATGGCCACTGCGCCGGATTTATAAAGGAAGTCATAATCCTGGGTCGGGATAACACCGCCGACGACGACAAGAATATCTTCACGGCCTAGCTTCTTTAATTCTTCAATCACCTGCGGCACGAGAGTCTTGTGACCAGCTGCCAGGCTGGATACACCGAGTATATGCACATCATTTTCGACAGCCTGTTTTGCAGCTTCGGCAGGAGTCTGGAACAACGGACCAATATCCACATCAAAACCCATGTCGGCATAACCTGTAGCAACGACCTTTGCACCACGGTCATGACCATCCTGGCCCATTTTTGCAACCATGATCCTTGGACGACGGCCTTCCATCTCTGCAAACTGATCAGCCATTTCGCGCGCTTTCCTGAAACTATTGCTATCCCTGGATTCTGAGGAATAGACTCCTGAAATTGAACGTATCACTGCTTTGTACCTCCCATAAACTTTTTCAAGTGAAGATGATATTTCTCCCAGGGTTGCTCTTTTCCTTGCCGCGTCAACTGCAAGTTCCAGCAGGTTGCCTTCGCCCGTTTCCGCAGACCTGGTGAGTGCTTCAAGAGATTTGATAACATCCTGGCTGTTGCGCTCACTTTTCAGCTGCTTCAGCCTCAGGATCTGAGATTCTCTTACAGCGGAATTATCTACTTCCAGGATATCGATCGGGTCTTCCTTTTCAAGGCGGAATACATTTACCCCGATGATCTTATCTTTGCCTGAATCAATCCGTGCCTGCTTGCGTGCAGATGCCTCTTCAATGCGCATCTTCGGAACGCCGGTTTCAATGGCCTTGGCCATACCACCAAGCTCTTCAACTTCCTGGATCAGCTGCCAGGCTTTATGCGCCAGTTCGTTGGTCAGCGATTCTACATAATATGAACCTGCCCATGGATCCAGTGATTTGCAGATGCTGGTCTCTTCCTGCAGGTAAAGCTGTGTGTTCCGCGCAATGCGAGCAGAAAAATCAGTAGGTAATGCAATGGCCTCATCCAGTGAATTGGTATGTAGGGATTGTGTATGACCCAATGCGGCTGCCAGTGCTTCGAGACAGGTCCTTGCCACATTGTTGAAAGGATCCTGTTCTGTAAGGCTCCAGCCTGAAGTCTGGCTGTGTGTCCGCAATGCCATCGATTTGGGATTCTTCGGATTAAACTGTTTCACCAGTTTCGCCCAGAGCAGCCGTGCTGCACGCATCTTGGCGATCTCCATGAAATGGTTCATCCCGACTGCCCAGAAGAACGAAAGTCGCGGGGCAAATGTGTCAATATCCATTCCTGTCCTGATCCCGGCACGGAGATATTCGAGCCCGTCAGCCAGTGTATAGGCCAGTTCCAGGTCAGCCGTGGCACCTGCTTCCTGCATGTGATACCCGCTGATGCTGATGGAATTGAATTTCGGCATGTTCTTCGCCGTGTATTCGAAAATATCGGCGATGATCTTCATCGAAGGATGAGGCGGATAAATGTATGTATTCCGAACCATGAACTCCTTGAGAATATCATTCTGGATCGTCCCGGCAAGCTTTTCCATTGAAACGCCCTGCTCTTCGGCAGCAACGATATAGAAGGCCATGATTGGCAATACCGCACCGTTCATGGTCATGGAAACCGACATCTTATCCAGCGGAATATCCCTGAAAAGGATCTTCATATCGAGGATTGAATCAATGGCAACCCCGGCTTTCCCGACATCACCAACCACTCTTTCGTGATCCGAATCATAGCCACGGTGCGTTGCAAGATCAAACGCAACCGAAAGTCCTTTCTGACCGGCGGCAAGATTCCTGCGGTAAAATGCATTGGACTCTTCGGCAGTGGAAAATCCTGCATATTGCCTGATCGTCCAGGGGCTCATGGCATACATGGCAGAATAGGGCCCCCTGAAAAATGGCGGCAGACCTGCAGCATAATTCAGCTGCTCCATGTCTGCCAGATCATCGGCACCATAAACAGGCTTTACCGGGATCTGCTCGGGTGTGATCCAGCTCTTTTGAATCCCGGCTTTCTCCGCCCACTCACGAAATGACTCTCCCTTTGGGAAACTGGTCTTAAAATCAATGTCTTTAAAATCTGGTCTCATAAAATGAGCTATTTTTTATAATTCTGTTTCACCACATTAGGCACAATAGTGCACAATAGAAATTTATATTCCGAAAAGCTTATGAAACTTTGTCAGCGTTTCTATAACATTACTTCTCATATGAATGAATTCATCAACGCCTGCTGTCTTTAGTGCTTCAAGGATCTCTTTCGGATAACCGGCAACAACAACCTGAACGCCCGGTTTTACTTTCTTAATCGCTGCCGCCAGTGGTCCGGCAAGGGTTGCATATTCCTCATCGGAACTGCAAATGACCATAATTTCCGGTGATGCTTCTGACATTGCCTTTACACCGTCCTCAATATTTTCGAACCCAAGGTTGTCGATGATCTGGTATCCTGCACATCCAAAGAAGTTCGTTGCAAAAGCAGCACGTGCCTTACGCATGGCCAGGTTACCGATCGGCAGAAGGAATACAGCAGGCTTTTTATTTCCGTTCTTTACGTATTGTTCAGTCGCCAGCCTGAGTTTTTCAAACACTTCAGCTCCGCGATATAATTTGATTGTCTTGAATGTCGATGGCTTTTCTTTTTCCGGAGCCGGTATTTTCCTTATCTCTTCCAGCATGTTTTCATTCAGGTTGGGATACTGGTTTGTCCCGAGGATGACGGTTTTCCGCTGAACAATATCCATCTCCTTTTTCCGGCAGGTCTCAGCAATCTCATCCTGGATCACTCCGGCCTTGATGCATTCGATCAGTCCGCCTTTTGCTTCAATCGATTTGAACAGATCCCAGGCATGTGAAGCGATGGAATGAGTCAGGTTTTCGATGTAATAGGATCCCGATGAAGGATCGACGATTTTATCAAGATAGGCTTCTTCTTTCAGGATCAGCTGCTGGTTGCGGGCAATCCTCCGTGAGAAATCACTTTCTTCCTTAAAGCAGGAATCAAAAGGCTGAACAGTAATGGAATCTGCATTTCCAAGTGCGGCAGACATTCCTTCCGTTGTTGTTCGGAGCATATTTACATACGGATCATAAACCGTCTTGTTCCACTGCGATGTCGTTGAATGAATGAACATCTTCAGCGAATCCTGCGACTGCGGCTTGTACTGTTCAACGAGTGTAGCCCAGAGCAGCCGTGCGGCGCGGAGTTTTGCAATCTCCATAAAATAATTGGATCCGGTACCGAACGAGAACAGCAGTTTCTGAGCAACATCATCTACAGTAAATCCTTTATTTATCAGGTCATTCAGGTAATCATTGGCAGATGCAAGACTGTATGCCAGTTCCTGTACGATTGTCGCACCGGCATTATTGAAAATGTTGCCATTGATCGTGATGCCCCTGAAATTCGGAACCCGCTTGTTCAGCGTCTGGATCAGGTATTCAGCTTCATCCAGGTCGCTTTCTTTGCTGCTGTAAAAATCACCATGCAGCAGCATATAGCTTATGGCATCGAAATTCATCGATCCGCAAATCTCTTTCCCATCCATGCCACGATGACCAAGTTCGTATATGAATAGTTCCAGCGTCAATGGATAAGATCGCGAAGAGATAAAGTTGATCTGGATCTTCGCAAGGTCAATACCGGCAAGCAATTGGTTCATCTGCTTGTGCGTTGTGATCTCTTTCACCCTGAACCCTATGGCATTGGCGCCTTTGCTGATGGCATCCAGCGCTATCCGGTTGGCTTCTTCAATGTTTTCCGAAGCAATGTCCTGGCGGATGATCCAATTGTTATTATCTTTTCTTACCCCTCTTACAAACGGGGCCTCACCGGGAAGATTATTAAGATAAGAAAGTGCCTGCAGGTCTTCTGCCCTGTAATAGGGCTTTACAGGAAAACCCTCATCTGTTTTCCAGATGAGTTTCTTGTCATAATCCGCTCCTTTAAGGTCGGCTTTTATTTTTTCTTCCCACTCGGCCGTGGAAATTGCAGGAAATTCAGTAAAAAGTTTGGTGATATTTTCTTTTGTATCCATAAACTTGAAAGAATGAATCGAAAACGCCTCTCAACCCGAGAAGCCGCGCAAAATTAATCATTTGTTCGTATATTTACGAGGAAAATCAACGAATTATGCAGGTAAGCCTTAGCGGTTCCACAGGATTTATTGGCAGTGAACTGCTGCAAAAACATTCAGATAAAGAATGGGTATTTAACATCATCAACAGGGATACTTTTTGCATGGATGATGAGACTTTCACCGCTCAGAAAATTGACGGTGCCGATGTCGTCATCAACCTTGCCGGTGTGCCGGTGATCCATCGCTGGACTGAAGCCTACAAGGATGAAATCTACCACAGCCGGATCGATACGACCCGGAAGATTGTACAAGGCATTATTAAGGCCGGGAAGAAGCCCGGGGTATTTATCTGTGCCTCTGCCATCGGGATCTATGATTCGCAGGGTGAACATACCGAAGAGAGCACCGGGCTGGCTACTGATTTTCTTGGAAATGTTTGCCGTGACTGGGAAGCCGAAGCGCTTGCAGCAGCGCCCTATACGCGTGTCGTCATCATACGGACAGGAGTTGTCCTTGGCAGAACCGGTGGCGCTCTTGCAAATCTTCATAAAATATTCAGCATCGGGCTGGGAGGAATCGTAGGTGACGGAACCCAGGATTTCTCATGGATACATATCAGGGATCTCATGAACGTCTATGAATTCGTCATCGCAAATGAACAGATCTCAGGAATCGTGAATGGTGTGTCACCCAATCCTACCACCAATTTTCATTTCACCAAAACATTCGGCAAAGTCCTTACACAACCGGCCATGATGAAGATCCCGAACTTTGCATTGAAGGCCCTTTACGGCGAAGGAGCTTCGTCCCTCTTAACCGGGCAGAAAGTGCTTCCGGAAAAATTACTGAAGAATGGCTTCGAATTCCAGTTTGCTGCCATCGAATCTGCACTTCTGAATCTTTACAGAATTTAGAATCCCCCCGCACACATGTGCGATTTTATTGTAAAATCGTTCATCAATCCCTTTTCGATAATTCATTCCAACAAAAAGCGAAGCCTTAACACACCTCATTTACTGGCACTTAACTGGTTATTGTAACTGATTTATATTTTTCATTATCTCTGGCATATCCTTTGCATGGCTTTCTATTCTGATCATCATAGGGAAGTTAAAGCGTCAGAAAAACCTAATATAAAAGCCATGAAAACACGCTATCTTGAGTATAAAACAATCTATATAGTAGGATTTTTACTGTTAATGCTAATAATCGGGCTTTTGTCCTGCCGGAAGTATGACTCCACCTACGCCCCTGTTTACCCAAATTTACAAAACCAGGATGGGCTGACTGTCTTCCCCCCAAGAACACTGAACATGCTCACCCTCGAAGAGCAAAGCGGAGGGAAGGAATTTCCGGGCTATATGCACTATGCACTTGGTAAAAGCCTCGGAGGCACTGCTATTGATGCTTTTAAGGAAGTGGGCAGCCTTCTGATGGATATTCACAAAGACAAAGTTGCAAAACAGGAGTATGCTACCGTAACGAATGATCTTAATAATATTACAAACCAGCTCAGCACCCTGAACCAGGATGTGATAAATCTCGGAATACAGCTGCAAAACATGCAGATCGACATTTCCTCACAACTAAATGCAATGGCACTTGCTGCTGATATCAATACCATCTCCGTGGCATTTAAGACTACCGATCACACAGGGCTGATCTATTATGCACAGATGGCACAGGCCGCCAAGAGCAGCGCGGATAGCACCAGCCTTTTACAGGCACTGGACCAGGAGGCGATAGCAAGCTATGCAACTCCTATTTATCATGGTACTACGAATATCCAGTCTGCTATATCAGGTCTTCATGGGACCATTTGCAATCCGAATTTCAAACAAAGCCCGCTAAAACTGTTTGTCGATAATATTCTAAGCCAGAATGTCAACATCCAGGACAGTGCGAAAGCCATGGTTGCCTACAAGATCCTTGAAGATTTCTTCATTTATCTGTTAAATTATCAAAACCAGGGACTGACCATTCTTTGTAATGTGGATTCTTTGGTTGGTCTTCCTGGTGAGTTCACAAGTTATTTCAATGGCACATACCGAAGCTTTATGCAGGAAGAAGTCTCATATTTCCTGAAGACGGCAGATTATTTGACGGTCAACGTATCTGATTATCGTACAAAGGAACGGTTCAATGCGGATATGCCATATTCCCGGAACGGGATGGCGCCAGATCGGATATTCCCTAATGTTATTGCACGTTCCAGGTTCCTGGCGAACCTGATTTATGAAGCTGCCGGGCTACCCACCTATTCAATAAATGGAACGATGACTGTTCCTCAGAATTATCAAAACGGGATTAATCCTCCGGTAACATCAATCTCCATAATTGCCGGTGATGGGGCCACCATGAAAACCATAACGGCAACTGCCGATATGAATACTGTTAGCAGCATCTATCCATGTACTTCATGGACAGTGAATACCTCAACAAAAAATGGCAATTGTCAAGCAAGCCCCATATGGGTTGTTTACAATTTCCAAGGACTGGCAACTGATTTTTCGAGATCGAGCCATTATTCTCTTGAAACAGATCCAAACACTGAACAAGGTGATTATCCATGGCCTCATACGGTCTCCCCGATCGGTATCAGCAGTGTGAATGCGATGTGGTACAACCCGCAGCATCCGGATGCAGGTACTGCAACATATTTCCGCACAGTTACGAATACCGTGCATTTCGGGTGTTTTTCGGGTACCTGGTATTGGGGATATCAATACCTGAGTCTCTCAGACATAAACTCTTGTTGGTGGAGTTTAAATCCAATGGATTATTACCTGTATTCATCCATCGGACCCTGTCCCGGTTTCGATGGAAAGACAACGACCGGTCCTTACCATGGAAGTTCAGATGGCAATAATATTTTTTACCCGCATGGTCAGGACGGATTCAGCTATCCACAGCAAAACACATCAGCGATGGCATTTGGGTTAAATGTAGAACAAACTTCTCATTATTGTGTGATCGCAGATGCAAAGCATACCAACGTTCAGTTATCGGCCCCTCCTCCAAACAGTCCTTCAGCTCAGGTATGGTGCAATTATTCCGTTAACTGGAGTGCTGCTTGCACCTACTGGGGAATGCAGGTCATAGCCGGAACTTACGTGGATCGCATTCAGAACAAATCATCGTCTGCATCTTTTACTTATTTCACAGGAGGAGATATCCTGCATGACAAATACAGCGGGACGAATCCTCCCGATATTAAAAATGTTTTCGGCCATTCAGGAAATCTGAATGTGAACGGGAGTTATCAACCCGGCTATGAATACATGCTTGTCCTGCAAAATACCACAAAAGCAAATCCGAATACATGTAACATCAGTCTTAGCCAATCGAGTCAGATCCTTTTCTTTGGAACATACAATATCGAACAATAACTAAAAATTCAATATTTAATGACGGGTGTAAATGAAAGACGTAAAACAATTTTTTCAAACTTGTATTGCCGTGGCTGGTCTTGGGCTTATTATAGCCCTGAGTTTAAATGCTTGTAATAAGACTTCTGACGATCTGGGACAAACTCCGGAGGCAGGAACATTAACCATTGATCCAAGTGGAATAAAGATTCTGAACCTAAAAGGCACATACCTGGAAATGGGCAGCCAGTACGGCCGTCAATTGAAAGCTGACATCCAGCAATGGGCCAATTATTATAATACTACATGGAAAGCTAACAATCCTAAAATGTACAATTTTATCACTCGGCGTGCATTTATAGAAGGAAATACTCTTTATATGAGTCCGAAAATAAAGGACTTTTTATCGGGAGAGGTCACCACTTGCGGACTTAGTATCAGGGATGTTTATATCCTCGACGAGTGCCTCGCTTTCGACTATATGTTTAGCGGCGATACTTCAAAAATTGCCGGAGCTGCCTGCACATTTGTAGGGGCATTTGGCGCCGCCACAGGAGGGCATACGATTGTCGGACGAAACCTTGATCTCCAGAAGCCTTTAGCCGTAAGAGATTACAATAGTGTCATCACAATTATGCATCCCTCAAACGGCGATCATAAAATTGCGACATTTGGATTTGTAGGTTTTCCCCAGGGTTATGCACTGATGAACCTGGACAACACGGTTTTCACAGAATATAATACCGGAAATTCAGCTGATGCGGGTACGAATCCGTATCTTGACTCAAGGACCATGATGGATCTGGCATTTGATGCGGTTACAGAAAAGTCCAATACCGATGCCATAACAACCGCAACTTACCTGAAAACTGAAAAACTCTTGTCTCCCGCATTTTTCGGAGTTGCCGATAAGAACAAAGTCTATGTAGTACAACGTCCTATTCCTGCCGATGGAATCATCACCCAAAATAGTTTAGGCACTTGTATAAACGGAGTTACAAACATCTTTTTGGACAGCCTCATCCCGGGTGTTTCACTCACGATTTACAACGCATCAATAGACGTTGATGCGCCATCAAAAAAGCTGGATACCCCCGCTCGCGGAATGGTGAGGTGGCTGAATCTGGTCAGGTATTTTACAGTTCATTCATCTGCACTGGATGTCAACTCAATTAAGTCAATTATCTCCACCGATATTGCTGACAGTGGAGTTTTCATTGGCGGATACGAACAACCGGGAACAAATACTTTTTGCGAAGATGATGCCACTTTTGGTTCCATTGTTGTTGATTTAAGTGATTTGACAAAAGTCAACTGGCTCAGGTATGATTATGCGACGAAGAATAAAACCTGGGACATGATAGATCTGACACCATATCTTTAGTAACCATACTCCAAAAAATAACCAAGCGAAAATGAAACACTTCACTTTTTTAATTATTCTTGCCTGCCTGGCAATTATAACGTTTTCTTCAAACACTTATTCCTGCACAATCTTCCGTCTTAAAGCCAAAGATGGCAACATCACCATTGCCCGCTCAATGGAATTCGGTGTGAACCTGGATTATGACCTGATCCTTGTTCCCCGCAACCGGCCGTTTGTCAGCCCATCTCCAATAAGCAAGTCAGGATTAAGATGGACAACAAAGAATGGATATGCCGGCGTTGCATGCATGGGGATGGATTTTGGTGTGACTGATGGCATGAACGACAAGGGACTTTCGGTGAGCGTACTTTGGTATGAAAGCGACATGCAATATCAGCTGGTGCCAACTGCAGACAGCAGCAAAGCCCTGGCACAAGCCATGTTTTCAGATTGGGTCCTGGGAAATTTTTCAACTGTGGATGAGGTAAAATCGGCCACATCACAGGTAAAAGTATTTTTTTATTCTGACCCCGATAAAATGAAGATGGCGCTGACCGTGCATTTCATAGTGTATGATGCACAGGGTGGTTGTATTGTGGTTGAGTATGACAAAGGCCAATGCAATATTTATGATAACCCGTTGGGCATCATGACCAATTCTCCGTCATTACCCTGGCAATATACAAACCTGCGGCAATACCTTGGTCTTGAAAACACAAACACGATACCAGTGAAAGCCGGGGGATTCACATTCTCCCCGACCGGTCATGGTGACGGGATGTTCGGAATACCCGGGGACTACACGCCTCCCAGCCGGTTCGTGAGACTTGCCATGTTTGAAAATTTTGTCAACCGTCAGCCCGATGCTGCATCAAATCTCAATCTCTGCCAGCATGTGATCAACACGTTTACCATTCCGTTTGGCATCATCGTTGATAAAGATCACAAAGGAGATGTCGTTTCGAGCGAATCCACGCAATGGGTTACTTTCCGCGATCTTACAAATCGAATCTTCTATTTTAAAACTTATGAAAATCCCACGCTGCGAAAACTTGACCTGAAGAACATCGATTTTTCGGGAAAGGAGATCAGGAGAATCCCCATGTACGGATCACAGGAGACCATCATTGATATTACTAAGTCCGGGAATCCGAAATAAATTGTTGCAATCGGTATTACTCGACAATTTTCATTTCCCTGATCAATCGCGAAGCTCCGGCATATTTGTCGAGGATGAACATGAAGTAGCGGATATCGAGTGCGATGTTCCTGCACTGACCCGGATCATACATCAGGTCGCTCATGGTGCCTTCCCAGTTCCGGTCGTAATTCAGGCCGATCAGGTTTCCGTTTGCGTCCAGCACAGGACTTCCGGAATTTCCACCGGTAGTGTGATTGCTTGCAATAAAGGCAATGTGCAATGTACCGTCACGATCGGCATACCGGCCGAAATCATGCGTGAGGAATAGTGATTTAAGCTTTGGATCGATCGTGTAATCATAGACCAGGGAATCTTCCTTTTCAAGAATACCCTTACTTGTCGTAAAATAGTTGAAGACGACACCATCCTTTGGCGAGTAACCATCGATCCTCCCGTAAGCGATCCGTAGCGTGCTATTGGCATCCGGGTAGATGAGTTTTTCTTTTTGCATCTTCATCAATCCGGACATGTATATTCGCTGTAAACTGTCGATGGTATTGTTAAACCTGGTTATTAAAGGAACAACGTCTTTTTCATTCCGTTCATAAACACTCAACGCCAACTGGTATACCGGGTCTTTTTCAATTTTTTTATACCCTGATCGTTTGAAATTTTTCAGGAATTTTTTCATCCCTGCGGAATCAGGAAACAATGATTTTCCGTAAAGATAATCAGCATAGGATGAAAAATCTTTTCCATATTTTTTTTCGATGGATTGAAAAATCTTTGGACGATAATCACTGTTCATATTCGTTGACATCTCTTCCATCATCGGGACGAATACCTTTTTATCGGTTGAAGGAGAATAGTCTTTATAGAAAGCCCTCATACCGTCAAAAAGCTTTATTGCTGACTTGTGGATCTCTGCGGAAGTAGTGTCAGCCGATTTACACTTTTTCACAAGAGCCCTGAAACCAGCGGCAAATCTGACAATCTCGATACCCATCCCGGCTTCGGTCAGGTAAGCAGAAGCCAGATCGGGCGAATAATAATCATTGTAAGTTTTCTCAAATTTTGCCAGTAATTGCTCATAGTCGGGTTGATTCGTGCCGGCCAGTTTTTGCGAACCTGATGCTGAATCAGCCCATTCCTGGAATTTCTTTTCAAATGCACGCTTCTTTGCCACAGCATCCAACACCTTGATTCCATTGGTCTCTCCCATCATTTTCTTCCACCCGTTTGCAATTCCCTGGTGCTTCGAAGTGTACTGGATCCGGATCTGCTTACTCTCATTCATCGCCGAATTGAAGATATCAAGCCGTTTCTGTCGGAGATTTATCCTGACAGGGTTTTCTTTATTTGCGATCAGGTCGATGCCAGAAGAAGTCAGGTACTCTTTTGTGATCCCCGGGTATCCGAACACAAATGTAAAATCATCTTTATGATACCCTTTTAGTGAAATCGGGAGATAACTCTTCGGATGATAGGGTACATTGTCTTTCGAATAATCAGCAGCCTCATTTTTATTGTTTGCATAAACGCGGAACAGGGAAAAGTCAGCTCCATGTCTTGGCCACATCCAGTTATCGGTATCACCGCCGAATTGCCCGATACCGGAAGGCGGTGCACCTACCAGGCGGACATCCTTAAAGGTCTCGGCAACGAAAAGATAATACTGGTTTCCGTAAAAGAAGGATCGGACTTTCGCTTCATAGTGGGTTCCCTTTACCGCCTCCTTTTCGATTTTTTCCTGGGCAAGCTTAATCGCCTGCGCCCGCTGCAGTTGGGTCATGAAGTCGGATACATGAAGCAGGACCTGGTCTGTCACATCTTCCATGCGGATCAGCAGGGTGACCGTCAGTCCCGGGTTTGCCAGCTCATCTGATTGTGCCTGTGCCCAGAAACCATGGGTCAGGTAGTCATGCTCCAGCGTGCTTTGTTTCTGTATCGTTCCCAGACCGCAATGATGATTGGTAAGGATCAGTCCATCCGGTGAAATGAATTCGGCCGTACATCCACCGCCAAACTGGACGATGGCATCTTTCAATGAAGCATGGTTTATGCTGTAGATATCTTCAGCACTCAACTTCAATCCCATTTCCTGCATCCGGCCGATGTTAAGCCGATCCAGCAATAGAGGGATCCACATGCCTTCTTCGGCAAAAAGCATGGAGAAAGAACTTATCATCAACAGAAAAAGAAAAAGCCTTTTCATCATTAACAGGTTTAGATATTGATTTAGAATCTTCGCGCTTTGTGGTAATTTTATTTTTTCTGACAGGATTAATCCAGGGAAGCACACTTCGTCAGGCAAGCATAAACTTCAAATAGCAGATCTTCTTCTCCTGCTTTAACCAGATTCCCTCGTAATAAGTCTGGATCGATGTCACTTCATCCGGGGCACCTGAATGATACAAATCCTCAGTTTCTGTAAGAATTTTACACTTTTGGCTATCAAGGATCTCCTTCGTATAATTGAAGAAGCGCTGGTCATCTGTCTTGAGATGCACCACGCCGTTTTTTACAAGTATTCTCCGGTACTTTTCAAGGAACAAGGGTGATGTCAGTCGTTTGCGTTCTTTCCCATGTTGCGGGTCAGGAAAGGTGATCCATAGTTCAGAAACTTCATCAATTCCAAAAAGCTTGTCAACGAAATCAACACGCTGGCGGATGAATGCAACATTTTTCATGGAGTTTTCCAGGACGGTCCTTGCCCCTCTCCATAGCCGGGCACCCTTGACATCAATGCCAATAAAATTCTGTTCCGGGTAACGTTGTCCAAGTCCTACAGTATATTCACCTTTCCCGCAGCCAAGCTCGATGATGATCGGGGATGTGTTGTGAAAAAAATCCTTTCCCCAGTTCGACTGCAGGTTGAAACCGGAATGTACCGCATCAAAGGGCGGCTGAATGAGATGAGGAAAAGTGAGGTTTTCTTCGAAGTGTACCAGCTTCTTTTTTGCCACTGTGAAATACTTATCTGGCAAGCAACCAGGCGGAGGAGAATTCGGTTGACCGGACTGAAGCCAGCAGCTGGAGAGCATGATCACGCTTTTCGTAGGTTCCGATACTTACACGAAACAGGCCTGTGCGTGTTGTGTCGAGAATTGAGGCTTCAAACCCTTTCTGTTTCAGATCGGCGACGAGGTGATCTGCATTTTCATGCAACCTGAATGCACCAACAATAACAGCGAATGGTTTTGAAGAATTATTTCCGGATGAAGGATTTTCTGAAACAACAGGAGTTGATGAAGGTTTACTGACTTCAACTGCCGATGTAACAATCTCTTTCTTCACCAGCACAACCTGTGGCGAATGAATGACAAGGGTTTTGTGCGAAACTTTTGCAGACGTAACGGATGGAGCAGGCACCGGGTAAAACAAACCGGAATAACTGACCTTCAGGTTTTCCAGGACCCTGAAATTGGTAATCCCGAAATAGGCCGCCATGCCGATGGGAAGCACCAGGATTGCAGCCCACTTCAGGGGTCTCGGAAGCAACCTGCGACGGTCTTTCGGAGCATCCATATACCGGTTGATCTTCTTCTCCATCTTTTCCTGGAAACCTGTACGACGGATTGCCGGTGAAACAAATGAAGCCAGACCGAATGAATCATGCAGGAAGTTCAGGCTGGTATCCTGTTCAAACAGGATGTTCCCTTCTGTACTCTGAAGAAGTTTCCCGATCTGGTCAATCAGAAGGACATGTTTTTCTTTCAACTGCTGATGCCAGCTTTCTGCGAGATCCCGGATATTCAGCAAGGCTTCCTCGTAGGAGATGTTTTCCCTGAAAGCAATTCTTGATGCCAATAAACCATCATTCTGCGTGAGGTTGATATTGAACAGCAAGGATTTCGAGGGCGGAAGAAACGTGTGATGAACCGGGTGGATCCTGGCATGCAAATAATTCCCAATGAATCCGCCAAAACCAGGAATAATCACGCAATCGTGATCATGCAAAAGTTCCGCTATATATTTTTCAGTATTCATCGGATTTAATTCTGGACGGCTAAAGTACAAAAAATTGACCTCAGACCCTAGATGCTGTTCGTAATTTTTAATAAGTCGGCCGGTGAATCAATGGCAACACTTGCCAGGTCAGTCTCCCTGACGTGAATTGCATAGCCGTTTTCAATCCACCGGAGCTGCTCTAATGATTCTGCTTTTTCCAAATCAGATTCCGGCAGTGCGACCAATTCATTCAACACCCCGGCAGAATAGCCATAAAGGCCAACATGTTTGTAGAAGGTTCCGCTGACAAGCCATGTGTGAATTTCTTTCCCGCGAAAATAAGGCAGCGTCTGCCTGCTGAAATAAATGGCTTTGGAATTTTTGTCTGCAATCACTTTGACCACATTGGGATCAAACAATTCATCTTCTGTTTCGATTTTCTTGATCAGTGTTCCGATCTGCACCTTCTTTTCATCGAAACATTCAGCCAGCTGATCCAACTGCCGCGGATCAATAAAGGGTTCATCACCCTGGACATTGATGATTATATCTTCCGGGGCTAATGACTGAAAAAAACCGGTCGCTTCATTGCACCTTTCGGTGCCACTCCTGTGGTGAGGTGAAGTCATGCAAACATTCCCTCCAAATGACTGAACACATTGCATGATGCGGGCATCATCCGTGGCAACGACAAGACCTGCCAGCGATTTACATTGCAATGCCCGGGTGTATACCCGCTGTATCATAGGAATTCCCTGGATCATGACCAGGGGTTTGCCGGGAAACCGGCTGGAATCGTAACGGGCTGGGATGATCCCGAATATCTTCATCAGGTTCTAAAAAAGACCGTGTAATTCTGCATTGATCCTTTCAATGACCAGCCCCAGGTGTTCGGGCGTTTCGGCGATATTCATATTGTCCACTTCGATGATCAGAAGCTTTCCAAGCTTATATTCATTGATCCAGTCCTCGTACCGGTCATTGAGTCCTTTCAGGTAATCAAGCCGGATTGCATTTTCATAATCCCTTCCGCGTTTCTGGATCTGGCTGACTAATGTCGGAACGCTTGCGCGCAGGTATATCAGCAGATCCGGGGGTTGAATAAAGGAACTCATAAGAGCAAACAAGGATGCATAGTTGTTGTAATCCCTGGTGCTCATCAGGTTCATGGAATGAAGATTCGGCGCAAAAATGTGCGCATCCTCATAGATCGTCCTGTCCTGGACCACTGTTTTCCCGGATCGCCGGATCTCAACTACCTGACGAAACCGGCTGTTCAGAAAATAAATCTGCAGGTTGAAGGACCAACGCTGCATATCCTCATAAAAACTATTGAGATAAGGATTCGTGTCCACATCTTCATAATGAGGGTCCCAGCCAAACTGTTTGGCAAGCAGTCCGGTAAGGGTTGTTTTTCCGGATCCGATATTTCCTGCAATGGCGATATGCATAATAGCTTTTTATTTTGTTCAAAAATAAGAAAATCATTCAAATGAATCTGCTTTCAATTGCATTATCTCAATAAGATAATTACGGTCGTTTGATAATCGCGGTACTTTATGCTGTCCGCCCAGCTTGCCTTTGGATTTAAGCCATGTATAAAAAATATTTTTGGGCATTACACGGATGATCGGCTCTCCAAGGATAAGGTCGTGGTATCGCTTGGCTTCATAATCGGAATTGACCGATTTTAGTGCATTATCCAGAATATTAGTGAAGAAACTGATGTCTTCGGGAACCTTTTCAAATTCGATCAGCCATTCATGCGCTCCTTTTGAATTCCCGTCAAAATATACAGGTCCTGCCGTATATTCAGAGATGATGGCCTTGCATTTTTCACATGCAATGGCGAGCCCTTTTTCCGCATTATCAACGATCAGTTCTTCACCAAACGCATTGATAAAATTTCTGGTTCTCCCGGTGATCTTGATCCGGAAAGGATTCAGCGTTGTAAACGTGATGGTATCCCCGATGATGTACCGCCAGAGCCCGGCATTCGTGGAGATGACCATGGCGTAGTTGACGCCAAGTTCGACCTCTTCAAGAAGGAGTGTCCTGGGGTTTTCAGTTCCCAGCTGATCTGGCGGAATGAATTCATAAAAGATCCCATAATCCAGCATCAGGAGCATGTCATCGGCTTTATCCCTGTCCTGGATACCGAAGAAACCCTCGGAAGCATTATAGGTTTCGATGTAACTTACTGTTTCCGAAGGTAGAAGCGAAAGAAATTGTTCCTTGTAGGGTGTAAAATTCACCCCGCCATGGATGAAGAGTTCAAACTGTGGCCAGACCTCCAGAATACTTGATTTCCCGGTGATCTCAAGTACCCGCCTGAACAATAACAAAGTCCATGAAGGAACACCGGAAGCACTTGTGACGTTGTGGTTGATCGTCGCCCTGGCCATCTTTTCAATCTTACTCTCCCACTCATCCATTAATGCAATCGACAAATTAGGGGTCCTTCTGAATTCAACCCATAGGGGCAGATTCTGAATGATGATGGCTGAGAGGTCACCGTCATAATAGTAGGATTCGTTGTTGACCTCAATGATCTGATGGCTGCCGCCCATGGCCAGTCCTTTTCCATCGAACAACAAGGTATCCGGATGATTCGTGCAGTAAATCGACAAAAGGTCCTTTCCCCCTTTAAAATGGCATTCCTCCAGGGCTTCCATACTAACCGGGATAAACTTGCTCTTATCGCTGGTCGTTCCTGAGGATTTTGCAAACCACTTGATCTCCGTCGGCCATAACAGGTTTTGTTCACCCTTCCTGAGACGCTCAATGATCGGCTTCATTGATTCATAATCATTCAGGGGAACCCTGTTCCTGAACTCATCTGTACGGGTGATGGACTTATAATCATAATTCCTTCCCCATTCGGTGTTTTTTGCTGCAGAGATAAGCCTTGTGAACCAGTCAAACTGAACCTCGAGGGGATATTTCATGAACAGCTCAATCTGATGAACCCGTTGTTTAACTATCCATGAAAGAACAGAATTAATAAATGCCATAGGACTTTTTGATGAGCAAATTTAGAAATACAATTTTAACAACATTTTCTCAATGAATGATCAATTTATCTAAATTCTGACCGGAATTTTCAGAATGTTCCGGTCAGAAAAACAAAGACAACTGTTATCTGTTTCACAATCAGCTGTCAATCCTGATTTATCTGTTACTTTTTTAACATTTATTAAGAAGAATCAGCATTTTTGCTTACTTTTGCGTCCATTCTTATACAAGGATTTACGGTCTCTGTACACTAACTTCTGCTAAAAATAATTATTGATTCAATTCCATTAAAATGAAAATCTTAGTACTCAATTGTGGTAGTTCATCGATTAAATACCAACTCATTGACATGTCAAAAGAACCAGAGCTTTTGGCCAAAGGACTACTTGACAGGATCGGGCTTGACAGCAGTTTGCTGACCCATCAGGTCCCGGGCAGGGAAAAATACAAAGTTACCGAAGATATTCCCGATCACCAGGTTGGGATAAATCTGATATTAAAAACCCTTAAGGATCCGGAAAATGGCGTCATTAAGACTGATAACGAAATAACTGCTGTCGGACACCGGGTTGCTCATGGAGGTGAGAATTTCAAACAGAGTGTCAGGATCAATGCTGAAGTCAAGAAAGATATCGAGAAATGCATCGAGATGGCACCGCTTCATAACCCGGCAAACCTCAAGGGGATATTATCTATTGAAGCCATCCTGCCACATATTCCTCAAGTTGCCGTGTTCGATACATCCTTTCACCAGACGATGCCACCATACTCATACATGTATGCTATCCCATACGACTACTATGAGAAATCAAAGATCCGGAGATATGGATTTCACGGGACATCGCACAAATTTGTTTCCCAGAAAGCTTGTCGTTACCTTGGTAGGGACTTCTACAACATCAATATCATCACGTGTCATCTTGGGAACGGCTCATCAATTGCGGCCATCAAGAAGGGAAGATCGGTTGACACATCCATGGGATTTACACCGGTTGAAGGACTGATGATGGGAACCCGCTGTGGTGACCTTGATCTCGGAGTCATGCTTTACATCATGGAAAAAGAAAACCTGAGCCTGAAAGAAGCCAACAATGTATTCAATAAAAAGAGCGGACTTCTTGGGATTTCAGGAATTTCTTATGATATGCGCGATGTCGAAACCGCTGCAGACAAAGGAAATGAACGTGCCAAACTGGCCCTGGACATGTTTGCTTACCGCGTTAAAAAATACATCGGGGCGTATGCTGCTGCAATGGGTGGCTTGGATTTGCTCATTTTTACCGGTGGCATCGGCGAAAATGATCATGAAACCCGGAGGAAGGTGCTTGAAGGACTTGAATTTCTCGGGATCGAATACGATAATGAACGCAACACATTATCAAAGGGCAAAGAACTGATCGTTACAAGACCAGGTTCAAAAGTTACGGCTATGGTAATGCCGACCAACGAAGAACTTGTGATTGCTACCGATACTTATAATATTGTTACAAATTCTGACCTGAGATTTTAGCAAAATCACTTGACAAACCTTCCTAATATTAGTATATTTATCGTTATATTTTAATATTTAAAATATTTTTGATAACTCATTCTAAACGTTTAATTGCTACGGTTTATATAGGTCAACTTATATCGCGTCTTTTTCCGGGTTTTCCGGGAGTACGCAGATCTAGGGAATAGTAGTAAATGCAATTATTCCAGAATCTCCTCTTCCCGGGAAATCTTTAAAAAAGAGAGACAATTATTTAATGAAAACGGAAAAGGGAGAATTGACGAGAATTGCACTGATATAACATTGCGAGATAATTCTCTTTAACACTTTTAATTGTATATATTCATGGAAGCAATCAGTTTGTATATCGTTGAGGACGAAATGATTATTGCCCACGATTTAAAATCAAAACTTACCGAGCTTGGTGGTCGTGTGCTTGGCATTTCACCAAAAGGGGAAACAGCTGTTGAACATATAGGGAAACTCGCCGAAAATAATGGAGTTCCGGATATTGTTTTAATGGATGTCACACTTGCAGGGAAAATGGATGGGATTGAAGCGGGCAGGATAATATCTGAAAAATATAAATCCGGCATCATTTTCATGACCGCCATGGACAAGAACCAGGTGTTCTTAAAATCTTTTTTAATCAAACCTTATGCTTATGTATTTAAGCCGGTTGACATTGACATGCTTAAAATTGCCATTGAGCTGGCTGATTATCAGCGCAAGCTTGAGCTTTCGAATGAACGCATGATCATTGAACTAAAGCATGAGATAAGCCAGCGGGAAAAAGCGGAAAAGGAGACTGAGCTGAGGTTACAGGAAAAATTCAAGAGCGAACAAAAAATAAACCAGCTTCTCAAGCAGAAGCATCAGATGGAAATCGACCTGATCAATCGTGAACTGGCAACCTCATCAATCTTTATTTCCCAAAAAAACAAGATCATAGGCTTGATGCGGAAAGAAATCAACCGTTTGATGAAGAAGGGAAAAGTCATAACGAAACAGGATATCTCCAAGGTTTTAAAAACCATTGATGAGAATGTGAAATTTGAGAATGACTGGTATCGTATCAAGGCTCATTTTGAAAAAATCTATCCTGATTTCTTTGATCGCCTGCGTGAAAAATATCCCAACCTTACACCCAATGATCACAAGCTTTCTGCATTGCTGAGGATGAACCTGAGTACAAAGGAGATCTCACAGATCCTTAAGATTACAGCACCAAGCACAGAAATTTCCCGTATCAGGTTGAGGAAAAAACTCGACCTGCCCAAGAATATCAATCTGGTACATTATATATGCGGAATTTAGAAGCCCTCATGAACCAGGATCTGATGATCAGAGCAGTTCCATCATCTCGTCGGTGAGGGCCATGTTGTGATAGACACTGTTAACATCTTCATCTTCCTCAATCATATCAATCAGCTTCAGCACTTTTCTTGCGGATTCGAGGTCGAGCGTTTCCGTCGTTTTTGGAATACGCTGCAATGAGGCGCTCTCGGGTTCGATGTTTAAGGTTTCCAGTTTTTTCATCATATTCCCGAATTCTTCCATCGGGGTAGTGACAGTAAAAATGTCCTCATCAAGGCTTATATCTTCGGCACCTGCATCAATCAGTTCCATCTCAAATTCATCCTGGTTGATGGTGCCTTTGGGAACCGTGAATATTCCTTTTCGGTCGAAAAGATAATTCAGCGATCCGTTCTTGCCCATTTCACCACCATATTTATTGAAATAGGAACGGACATTACTTACTGTCCGCTGGATATTATCAGTAGTAGCTTCAACAAAAATGGCAATTCCGTGAGGACCTTTTCCTTCGTATGACGTCTCACTCAGCGCAGCAGCATCTTTGTCGGAGCCTTTGTTGATTGCCCGCTGAATTGTCTCCTTGGGCATACTGGCACCCTTTGCATTGGCGATGCCAAGCCGCAGACGGGGATTTTGCCCCGGATCAGGGCCGCTTTCCTTTACAGCAATTGTAATATCTTTGATGATCTTGGAAAAAATCTTCGATCGTTTGGCATCAAGTGCTCCCTTTTTCCTTTTAATAGTTGACCATTTATTATGCCCGGACATAATTTAAAAATTGAGTGTTAACACTATATTCTATTGATTAATACGATTTTTCTGCGTAAAAATAGTAAAAAAATGGTTCTTTAATACAAAAACGATTGGTAAATTTGATGCTGTCTTATGTTCGAACCAAATCACTGCATGTCAATTCTCCGTTTCTTTTCACGGTTCACCTGCCTGTTAATTGTTCTGCTGCTTGTTCGATGTGCAAACCCCGTATCTCCTGAGGGTGGGCTAAAAGACACCAAACCGCCAGTGGTCGTGACATCATTTCCTGACAATTATTGCATCAATTACAAGGAGAAGAACATCCGGATTGTTTTTAATGAATTTATCCAGCTTAAGGATCAATATACACAAATCAATGTTTCCCCACCAGCGAAAACCATTCCCGATGTAAAGGTCAAGGGAAAAACCCTGTCAATCAGCCTGGCAGATTCACTTCTCAGCAACACAACCTATTCTATCAACTTTGGGAAATCCATTCAGGATTTACGGGAAGGCAACGTGCTGAAAGATTTCAAATTTGTCTTTTCAACAGGTTCATACCTGGATTCTCTCAGCATTCGCGGAAAAGTAATCAATGCTTTTGATGATGCACCGCAGAAAGACATCACCGCGATGCTCTACACCAGGACAACTGACACCATTCCTATTGACTCCATGCCATTTCATCTCAAACCATCATACATCGCTAAAACAGATGAGAGCGGATCGTTTATTTTCGAAAATGTAAAATCAGGTCCATTGCTTTTGTTTGCGATCATGGATAAGAATGGCAATGACATCTTCGATCTTCCCAACGAAAAAATTGCTTTTTGCGACAGTTTAATTCACGGAACTTACGTTGTACCGCCAAAAGTTGATACAGCTAAAAAAGACACATTACAAAAGAAGGACGTTCCAACCATCAAAGACACCATAAAAAGCATCGTCAGTGAGGCCCCGTCATACACGCTCAGGCTGTTTGAAGAGACCGACTCTGTTCAGAAGATCAACCGTGCATTTCTTGCCCAAAAAGACGAAGTGACATTGTATTTTCGTTTTCCGGCCCATGAACCACGATTCAGGCCGTTAAATTTTTCGGCGGATCAGGCCTGGAGCTTGACAGAAATGAACCCCGGCAAAGACACTGTAAACTTCTGGCTTAAACCTGGTATTGCTGATTCCCTCATCATGGAAGTAACAGATAATAAGAAAGTCATCGATACTTTAAGAATCAGCTTACTGGATAAAACAGCGAAAAGAAAGAAAGACAAAAAGGAGACGGATGCTGTTCGGAGAGTTTTCCTTTCATCCAACGTCCGCGACGGAAATCTGAACATGTTCAGGAAAAATCCCCAGCTAACATTCTCCTATCCGATCAGGAATGCTAACTTCCGGAGAATACTTCTCACCTGTAATAAGGACACCATACACCCGGTTTGTGTCTTTACCGATTCGCTAAAGCGAAGGCTGATGATAAAGACCAAATGGATTGAAGATAAAAACTACCACCTGATTTTTCCTGATTCAACATTCTATACATACAACGGGCTAACCAATGATTCGGTAATCCTGATTTTCAAGACACAAATGCTGAGAGATTTCGGTTCGATTCTCATCACCATGAAAATGGATGATCCGGACCGGAAAAATCTTGTGCAATTACTGGATGAAAAGGAGAATGTGCTTGAACAGCAGGTTATCATTGGACCGGGAAAAATTCACTATGAATACCTGAGTCCGGGCAAGTATAAGGTGAAATGCATATATGACAGGAACAGGAATGGAAGGTGGGATACCGGGCATTATCGGACAAAGCTACAACCGGAAGAAGTATTTTATTTCCCTTCAGTTATTGAAGTACGGGCCAACTGGGATATAGAAGAAATATGGAATGTTGATAAGGTGGCTCATTAAACTCCGCCACACCGGTTGATACAATCAACAACCCGGGTCAGGTGGTCATATTTCAATGAATAGTAAATCATTTTCCCGTTCCGCTTCGAATCCAGTAATCCTTTATTCTTGAGAATGTTTAAATGATGTGAAGCGGAAGCCTGCTCGATGTTTAAATGTTCGTAAATTTCAGTCACCGTCAACTTAACATTATCTGTCAGCAAGTCAATGATAGCAATACGCATCGGGTGAGCCATCGCCCTCAGTTTACTCGCAGCCAGCTCTAATTTTTCAACATCAAGAGTTACCTTTTTCATTAAAATACCTTTTTAGCCTACTTGGCAAATATATAACAAGTTTTCAAATCTATTTCTAAAAACGAATATATAAATTCCATGTTATTCACAAAAGAGCGGCGTGAAGGAGAATGTTAGGCCATCAAAAAGCCCTTTATCGCTGAGCTTCAATTCGGGAATTACAAGCAATGCCATAAATGAAAGGGTCATGTAAGGTGCCCGGAGCATACTTCCCAGTTCCTTTACTTTTTGATCAATCTCATCATATAGCCTAGCCACTGTAAATCCGTCAGCCATCGACATGATCCCTGCAACCGGTAAAGGCAGTATCTTTTTCACATCATCATCAACCAGTGATACGCCCCCTTTCGCTTCGATGATCAGGTTGATCGCCTCTGCAATTGATGCATCATCAGTTCCAACAGCAATGATGTTGTGACTGTCGTGGGCAACACTGGAAGCAATGGCACCAGTTTTCAGGCCAAATCCGTTGACAAATCCCACAGCAGGCGGAGCATCAACATACCTGTTCTTAACGACGATCTTCAGAATGTCATTGGCAGGGTCACTCACCACCCGGTGATCATGAATGTGCGCCTTCACCTTCAGCATTTCTGTGATCAGCTGGCCTTCCAATGCTTTCATGACCCTGATCCATTCACTTCCTTCGGGAACTTCAATATCAGCTTCAGTGATTTTCCCGGCATTGAAATAATTCAACGCTGTTTCCGGAACTGATCCGATCAGTGACTTTCCATTCTCAGCAACCTTTTCGCCATGCACCCAGGTCTGAAGAACATTAAACTGGCTTAGGTCATCGATGAGGATAAAATCAGCAGGATCGCCTTTCTGAAGGAGCCCGGTATCCAGTTTGTAATGTCTGACAGGATTATAGGTGCAGCTTCTGAGCACATTGAAAAGATCATAACCCCTGTCAAGTGCCCGTTTTACAAGCAGGTTGATATGGCCTTTCACCAGGTCGTTCGGGTGTTTATCATCAGAGCAAAGCATGACCATTTCAGGGTACTCGTCGATCAGGTCGCTGAGCGCATCGAAATTTTTAGCTGCACTTCCTTCCCTGATCAGGATCTTCATTCCATAATTGATTTTATCCAGCGCTTCCTGTTTCGTATAGCATTCATGATCGGTGGAGATTCCTTCACGGGCATAGTCCCCCGCCTGTTCACCGGTGAGCCCGGGCGCATGACCATCGACGGGTTTGTTGTATTTTTTTGCAAGGGCGAGTTTCTCCATTACTTCGGCATCACGGGAAATGACACCGGGAAAATTCATCATCTCGGAGAGGTACCAGATGTCGTCCGACTTAAGGAGTTCGTCAAGTTCTTCCGGGCCAAGCTTAGCCCCTGTTGTTTCGAAGCATGTCGCCGGCACGCATGAGGGTGCACCGAAATAAAAATTAAACGGGATCTTTTTCCCGTTTTCAATCATGAATCGTATCCCGGGAAGTCCTAACACATTTCCCATTTCATGCGGATCGGAGACCGTAGCCACAGTTCCGTGAACGACGGCAAGACGCCCGAATTCGGATGGAATCAGCATCGAGCTTTCGATATGGATATGGGCGTCGATCAACCCGGGAAGGATAAATTCTGTTTTGCCTGTTTCCTGTTCCCGGATCTCTGAAATTTTTCCATTTACAACGAATACCGTTCCCTGGAAAATTCTTCTGGAAACAACATCAACGATATTTCCGGATAATTCAAATGTCTGTTTGCTCATTGTTTTTCGTGCTAGTGTGTTTTCCTGCTAACTGCCCGCATGCAGCAGCAATGTCTGTTCCACGGCTTCTCCGGAGATTCACCACCAGGTTCTTCTGCTCAAGGAATTCCTGGAAGCCTTTCATGGTGCGGGAATCTGATGGATAAAAGCCGGTATTTTCAACAGGATTGTATTCGATGAGGTTGATCTTGACCGGGAAATTCTTACAGAAGACAGCCAGATCGGCGGCATCTGCAAGGCTGTCGTTCACACCCCGGAACAAAACATACTCAATGGTGATGCGTTTTCCCGTGACTTTATGATAATGCTTCAGTGCTTTGATCAAATCTTTAACCGGGTATTTTTTATTTACCGGGATAATCTTGTCTCTTTTTTCATTCTGTGCAACGTGGAGCGAAAGAGCAAAATGATACCTGGGATTATCACCGGCCATTTTCATTATTTTCTCCGGGATTCCGACGCTGGAAACGGTGATCCGCTGCGGAGACATTCCCATTCCTTCCGGATCGGTTATCTTTTCAATGGATGCCGTAACATTCTCGTAATTCAGCAACGGCTCGCCCATTCCCATATAGACAATGTTTGAAAGGGGATTCCCGAAAAACTGAAGGGATTGTTCCTGCAACAGGGCTACCTGGTCGAATATCTCGGTAAAAGCCAGGTTCCTCTTGAACCCGAGCTGGCCGGTGGCACAGAATGCACAGGCAAATGGACATCCGGCCTGGGAAGAGATGCAGGCAGTGGTTCTTCCGTCGGAAGGTATCAGCACACCCTCAATACGTAAGCCATCATGCAGCAGGAAGGTGCTTTTCATGGTGCCATCATCACTCTTCTGAACAGTCTCCGTAGAAATGGTAATGAAAGTAAAATGCTGTTCAAGGAGTGACCGTATCTCTTTGGAAAGATTGGTCATCTCATCAAAAGACCGGCAGGATTTCTTCCAGAGCCAATCATAAACCTGTCGTGCCCTGAAATTCTTCTGCCCGTTCGCCTGAAAAAAGTTTTCTATCTCGGATTGTGAAAGGGATCGTATATCATTCCTGGCTACCATTCATCCTTCTTTATGACCTTGGGTTTCATTCCCTCTTTAAGGCTTTTAACGAGGTTCCTCATGGTCGTATCCACCTGGTAGAGGTACATATCCCATTTTGGATTATACGCAGGATCTTTCTTATTCAGCCATTTCTCAAGCGGAAATTTTGAGGCAGCCCTGAGCAGGAAATTATTGAGTGTATACCGGACTTTGTTGTCCTTCATCTCAAGCGTAATATCATAGTTGATCATGCCGGCATCAATGCGGGTACTGTCCTTTAGGAAAGAATAGATCCTGAAACGACCCGTTCCTTCAATTTTTCCGTTGACCTTATCCAGGATCCTAGTAACGCTAGTTGGGTTCACATAATAGGTGCGAAACCATTCTGCAGAGCGGTCATAAAGAACATCCCTGGGCCCTTCCTGGCTGATCACTTCACGATACATGATCGTATGGGTATCCGGATCAACCGGAACCGAAGCTGCCTCCTGGGCCATTGCTTGCCCAACAGAAAGGATTGTAAAAAACAATAAAATCATCCGGCGCATAGAAATCTGTTTTATCTTTTTTCAACGCAATATTACGAAAATTATGCGGCAAAACTGTTGATTCTTTGAGCTATGTGAGCATAAAAAGAAGAAGCCGCCCAAATAGAGCGGCTTCTGTCACTGGTAAAATCATCTATTAATACATGTCACCCATTCCGCCGCCGTATCCACCCGGACTCATTGGCATCTTAGGTTCTTTTTCTTCCTTACGGTTGGCAAGTACACATTCTGTAGTCAAGAGCATTCCTGCAATTGAAGCAGCATTCTCGAGTGCAACGCGTGCCACCTTGGTAGGATCAATAACACCGGATTTGAATAAGTTCTCATAAACTTCGGTACGTGCGTTGTAACCAAAATCATCTTTCCCTTCTTTCACTTTCTGGGCAACAACGGCTCCGTCAAGTCCTGCGTTTTCTACGATCTGGCGAAGTGGTTCTTCGAGTGCCCTTTTCACAATGGCAATCCCGGTCGTTTCATCTTCATTGAGTCCCTTCAACTTCTCAATTGCTGAAATTGCCCTGATATAAGCAACGCCTCCCCCCGGAATGATTCCTTCTTCAATAGCAGCGCGTGTTGCATTCAGTGCATCGTCAAAACGGTCTTTCTTCTCTTTCATTTCAACTTCACTGGCTGCACCAACATAGATCACTGCAACTCCGCCTGCGAGTTTTGCAAGACGTTCCTGGAGTTTTTCCTTATCATAATCAGAAGTTGTGGTACCGATCTGGGCCTTGATCTGATTTACCCGCTGAACGATATCTTCCTTCTTTCCTTTTCCGCTAACGATGGTTGTGTTTTCCTTGTCAATGGTGACTTTTTCAGCCTGGCCCATATATTCGAGGGTAGCATCTTCGAGTTTGTATCCTTTTTCTTCGGAAATGACAATACCGCCTGTGAGGGTAGCAATATCTTCCAGCATTTCTTTCCGTCTGTCGCCGAAACCAGGAGCCTTTACAGCTGCTACTTTCAGTGAACCACGGATCTTGTTAACAACAAGCGTAGCCAAAGCTTCGCCTTCGATATCTTCAGCAATAAGGATGAGCGGACGCCCCGTCTGAACAACTTTTTCAAGTAAAGGAAGCAAATCCTTCATGATGGAAATCTTCTTGTCATAGATGAGAATGTACGGGCTTTCATATACAGCTTCCATCTTCTCGGTATCGGTAATGAAATAGGGTGAAATATATCCCCTGTCAAATTGCATTCCTTCCACAACCTTTACAGTCGTTTCCATTCCCTTGGCTTCTTCAATGGTGATGACACCTTCTTTCTTCACTTTGCTCATGGCTTCTGCGATCATTTTCCCAATGAATGAATCATTGTTGGCAGAAACTGATGCAACCTGTTCAATCTTTTCTGAACTGTCGCCAATCTGCTTGGTTTGTTTTTTCAGTGAGAGGATGACTTCCTGAACGGCTTTATCAATGCCTCTTTTCAGGTCCATGGGATTGGCACCTGCAGTTACATTTTTTAACCCGGTAGTAAAAATAGCCTGTGCGAGAACCGTGGCAGTCGTAGTACCGTCACCCGCACTTTCATTGGTTTTGGAAGCAACTTCCTTAACCATCTGGGCGCCCATATTTTCTGCTGCATTACTCAGTTCGATTTCCTTTGCAACTGTCACACCATCTTTTGTGATAACCGGTGAACCGTATGATTTGTCGATGATCACATTACGGCCACTGGGACCAAGCGTTACTTTCACAGCATTCGAAAGTTCATCAACGCCTTTTTTTAAAGCTTCTCTTGCCTTTATTCCAAAAATAATATCTTTTGCCATTGTTTTTTTTGTTTAAGTTAATTCTCTCTTGATCAAGTGGTTGACTAAACGATTGCGACAATATCGGATTCCCGCATAATCAGGTAGGTATCTCCGTCAATAGTAAGTTCAGTTCCGGCATATTTCCCGTACAAAACTTCATCACCAACTTTCACCGTCATGGGCTCATCTTTCTTTCCGGTACCCACAGCAATGACTTTGCCTTTTTGCGGTTTTTCCTTAGCCGTATCAGGGATGATGATACCGGCTGCGGTCTTTTCTTCTGCAGCGGCTGGTTCAACCAGTACACGGTCTGCCAACGGTTTAATTTTCACTTTTGTCATTTTCAATTATTTTAGGGTTAAACATTAATAGGTGCTGATTATTCTCTATGTGCTGTTTCTGTCAGATTTCATGCCAAAGGAGAAACATTGGCCGGATTTGGACAATATTGCAGTTAAAAATCAATCCTAAAAAAAAATGTCAGAACATGATGACATTCTGACATTCTTGATTATGATAAGATATTACCTGAGATCAGGGATTATTTCTTTTTCGCAGGTGGTGCCTGGAAATCCTTTACAGGCTGTGACTTCGAGTCGTTAATCTGTTTCTGAATTTCGCTTTCTGCTGATTTAGCAGTGGTTTGATGCTTTGGGATGATGAATATTGAAAAGAGGCTCAGAAGAAGAAGAACCACGGCCAGTGTCCAGGTTGATTTTTCAAGAAAATCAGCAGTTTTCCTGACCCCCATAAACTGGTTGGATGAAGAGAAATTCGATGCCAGGCCGCCTCCCTTGGAGTTCTGAACTAAAACCACAAGAATTAACAAAGCGCAGCTGATCATGATCAGAACCGAAATAAGAACATAAATTCCCATAATATTTTTCTATTTAACCACTTATCAATTCATTGTTGAAGTGACACGATGGTATTATTTTTCACTGATTTTTGAAATTTGGTCTGCAAAGTAACTACTTTTTTCCGGTAAAAGCAAAGATAATCTCTCATAAATTTTAATCGCCTTTGCATGATTTCCCTGTTCAGAGTACAATTTAGCCAGCGTTTCGCTCACGATCTCTTCATCATCAACGCTGCTGTGAGCGGCAATTTCTGAGGGACGATAGAAGGCTGCCCGGGGCGATGAGATCCTGGGTTCTTCACGAATAAACTTTTCAAGAATTTCTTCTTTGGATAAAGCCTTTTTCGATTCGTCATCACTTATCGGTTCATCCGGCAGACTCTTTTCCTGAATAATTTGCACTTCTCCAACCGCGACCCGATCATCTTCTTCCGGCTGATCAATAGTCACAGCCCCCTTAAGCTTTGCCTCGGCTATTTCTGCCAGGCGGCGATGAACAATATCCAATAATTCCCGCCTGGATTCCGAGATCCCTGGTTTAATTTCAGGAGTTTCATCAAACCGGGGTTCAACAAATTCCGCCACAGGTTCAGGAATAATCTCCGGGATGGTTTCAACCGTCATCAATGGCACATCAGGAATTTCCTTGGCGATCTCTTCCTGTAAGGAGACTGGAGAAATTCCGGGGTCAACAACCAGTCCTTTTTCTTTCTCTGTAAATAATTGCTTCAGCTTTTTCCTGCTGGAAACACAGGCTGCCGCTCGTTTAAGCTGGAGGTTGAAATCCAGGTCATTCCCGACGAACAGTTCGTATGCAAAAAGAACCTGGATCGATGAGCAATACGGATACCTGTGAGAAAGGTCCTTAAAGGTTTCCAGGTTCCCTTTGCTGATCTTATCGGGATGATGAAGAAAAGATATGAAGTTCTCGCGGTTCATCGGTTACCAGTTAACCACAGCTTTGTTAAAGACATCCTGGATCAACTGATCATCGATCTGTGCGATGAGATCTTCCTGAACAGCGCTCAGGTCATTGGAACTGGGATAGTCCTGGTACCTGGCAAAGGAAGTTTCGAAGTTCTGTTTTTCATCCGTCCTGTTTGTAAATTTCACACTGATCGTGATCGTCAGCCGGTTCATGGCAGCCGTCTCATTCCCCTGGATGGCAACAGGCTGAACTGAATACCCGGTGATGGTTCCTTCGATGTTGATGTCACCCGTGTGTTCAACTAAGTTCAGGCTTGTATGCGAGGTAAAATAATCCCTCATGGCATCTGTCAACGACCGGCTGAGTGTGGGTGCTACCAGTGATGCGTTGTTTGGAAAATAGAGAATGGAAACTGTTTTAACTGAAGGAGAAACTGATGCCCCGGTAAAAGAATAACCAACCCTGCATCCGCTTTGTGAAGCCAAAAGGATTATGATCAGACCAATTGTCAGAAAGGATGACCCCAGTGATTTGAAATTTTTCTTTTTCAATGGATTGATTTGATTTACCCGGTTATCCGGATGGTGCTTCCTGGCATGATAACAGGAAGCATGACGGTCATTATTCAATGTTATATTCCCTGATCTTCCGGTACAATGTCCGTTCGGAGATTCCCAACTCTTTCGCTGCATCCTTCCGTTTGCCTTCGTGTTTCTTCAGCGCTTTCCTGATGAAATCGATCTCCTTTTTTTCAAGCGACAAAGACTCTTCAACTTCAACCGGTTCAACAATGAAATCATCGGTCATCGATTCCTGTGGAGAGAGTATGATGGGATTCTCCGGCGTAGTGATGTCGTTGATTTCATTGTAAAGCCGTTTGATGATGTGCGATTTGTCGCCGCTGTTAAGTGATTGCGTTTCATTTTCCATCAGCGCCCTTACCAGTTGTTTCAGATCACCTACATCCTTTTTCATATCAAAAAGGACTTTGTATAGCAACTCCCTTTCCGAAAGATGGGAAGACTCATCCCCTTTATAGACAATGGGAAGTTCATTGACGATGTGCTGCGGGAGATATTTTAGCAGGATCTCCCCGGATATTTCTCTCGTCTTCTCAATGATGGAGATCTGTTCGGTGATATTTTTCAACTGACGGATATTTCCCGGCCAGCGATAATTGATCAGCAGTTTCTGTCCTTCCTCATTCAAAACTATCGGAGGCATGCGGTATTTCTCCGCTGCATCTGCAGCAAACTTCCGGAACAGTAAGTAGATATCTTCCTTTCTTTCCCTTAACGGAGGAACATAAATCGGAACGGTATTGAGGCGATAATAAAGATCCTGCCTGAATTTACCGGTGCTGATCGCCTGCGGGATATCGATGTTCGATGCTGCAACGATCCTTGTATCTGTTTTCAAAACCTTGGAAGAGCCTACGCGGATGAACTCGCCTGACTCAAGCACACGCAGCAGGCGCACCTGGGTGGACAATGGCAGATCGGCAACTTCGTCAAGAAATATTGTGCCGCCATTGACCATTTCAAAATAACCTTTGCGCGCTTCATGGGCACCTGTGAATGAACCCTTTTCATGGCCGAACAGCTCTGAATCAATGGTTCCTTCGGGAATAGCCCCGCAATTTACAGCTATATACGGACCATGTTTGCGGGAGCTTAACTGGTGTATGATCTTGGGAAAAAACTCTTTCCCGGTCCCGCTTTCTCCTGAGATCAGAACAGTAATATCGGTAGCCGCAACCTGGCGGGCAATGTCAATTGCACGATCCAGCAAAACAGAGCTTCCGATAATTCCAAACCGTTGTTTGATCGACAGGATGTCCATAATTATTTTTCGTTTATTTTCTTTTCTCCGATTGTAAAAGTACTAAAATATCAGGCTTTTTTCCGTACTTCCCTCTTTATCCTTGCCAGGTGACCTCTTCCCAATGCCTTAACTTCACATCCAAGGGTAAAATATTTCCTGATCTGATCATCGCTGAGGATACCAAAGGCATCAATCACGGCAATTGGTCCACCAGCCCATTTGACAATGTCTTCAGGTTTTAATTTCAGGTAAGGAGAATGAGGAACTGCAAGGATGAGGACTTCAACACCCTGGATTGCTTTCTTCAGGTCTTTTTGTACGACAATGTCTGTGAGGTGGCTTTGGTTCCGGAAGAACTGGCTCCAGGAATGTCCCGGAGAAGGATATTCATCCTGGTTTTCGAGTTCATACCAATGCTCGACATAAGGATCATGAACCCTGATCTCAGCTCCCATTTCGGCCAGTTTCCTGACGACCATCTCGCTTCCGCTGTATCTTGTATCCCCTACATCCTGCCTGTAACTGGCACCGCAAAGCAACACGGTCGCTCCGGCAATGTAACGATCCATGTTGCGCAAGGCGTCCCTGGTGAGTTCTGCCACATGCAAGGACCTTGTATCGTTGATATCAATGGCTGTCGGCGTAATCTTGAAGATCTTGTCGCCATCTTCAAATCCAAGGATGTGTTTATACGCCCAATAACCCAGTCCGCCGTCTTTCGGCAGACAGTATCCGCCAATTCCCGGTCCCGGGAAAATAATATTGCTATGGGTTGGCCGCATCTTTATTGCATTGATGACCTTGATAAGATCCACACCGTTACGCTCGGCAAAGAGGCTCCATTCATTCAGGAATGCAAGCGAGGCTGCACGATAAGAGTTCTCAATGATCTTGGTGGTTTCCGATTCAATGGGACGGTCCATGACTGTCAATGGAAAGTCTTTTGTATTCAGTACTTCATGCAGGAATTTTTCGACCCGTTTCCTGGCAACGGCTTCGCAACCGGAGCATACACGCCAGAAATCGCGGATGCTGGCAACATATTCTTTTCCCGGCATAACCCGTTCAAAGCTGTGGGCCAATAGCGGCGTCTGTTTGATCTTCCTTTTTGAAAATGCTTTTTTCAGGATAGGCCACGCAACAAATTCCGTGGTACCCGGGGCAACCGTGGTTTCAATCAGCACCAGGCACGAAGGTGTGATTTTCTCGCCGATGGTGCGGATCGTATCCTCCAGCGCGGCCATATCGGCAGATCCGGATTTCATATTGCCCAGCTCTTTTTTTGAAAAATCGCATTGCACATCGACGACCACACAGTCAGCAAATTTCAGGCAATCGGTATGATGCGTGGCAATCAGAGTTTTGGATTTCTTCACGCAGCTTTCTATCAGGACATCAACTTCCGGATCTTCCGCTTTTACAGGAGATTCACCGCGATTAACCAAAGGTATTTTCCAGTAGCTCCGCGTACTCGGACGCTGGCAGCCGATGACGAATTTGGAATGTTTTCCTTTGACATCGCGGGTATCCGCAACGATAGCAGCCATCACAGCACCCACAAATCCTACGCCCATGACAACAACAATTTCTTTCTTTTCTTTCCTTGCTTTCGTCACCAATGTTTCGATCCGTTTGAGTTCAGCAGCATCGTCCTTTGATGTGGGTAATGCGAATTTTTCGCCTGACGGACTGACAGAGTACCGTATTTCTTCTGATTTTGCCATAGGGGTTGGGTTTTATTAGAATTAAACTTATTGTTATGTGGCCTGTTTGATTTAAGAACAAGGATTAACGAATTTTAATTTGTGATTAACGCAGCTGAGCGTTTAGCTTGTCTTTGAAATTTTCGATCAGCCGGTTCATTACTTTATCAATATCTTTATCGGTAAGTGTCTTTTTATTGTCCTGGAGAATGAAATACATAGCATAGGATTTTTTTTCCTGGCCAATCGCTTCTCCTTCAAAAACATCAAATAAACCGACCTTCTTCAACAGGTTCTTCTCTGTCTGGAATGCAAGTTCTTCAACTTCTGCAAAAGTAACGGACTGATCAAGCAGCAGCGCCAGGTCACGCCTGACTTCCGGGAACTTTGGCAATTCCCTGGTTTCAATATTCCTGCTTGTTAACTGGCCAATCAGCACATTCCAGTCAAATTCGGCGTACAGAACATCCTGGTGACAGTCGAATTTACGCAGCAAATTATCCGACAGGAATCCGAATTTAACGATCGCTGATCGTTTTACGCGGCAGACAAGTCCTTCCCGGATTTCCTCTGAAGAGAAATCAACAGTGTCCAGGGATGACTGATCAATTCCGGTTTTACCCAAAACCTGGTTTACGAAGTTTTTCAACTCAAAGAAATCAATCTTTGTGTCATTGGTATTCCAGGATTCCCTGTTTTTCCTTCCTGTCAGAAACATTGACAGGTATTTCTTTTCCTCGTATTTCTCAAGTGCATCATGATTTCCTGAACCGGTAGTCACCTCGAGTTTCCGGTAACAGGTTCCGAATTCAAAAAGACGCACATCCGGGATCTTCCGGTTCTGGTTATAATTGATCGTCTCCAGTCCGCCGTACAATAATGTCTGCCTCATCACATCAAGATCGCGCGACAATGGATTCATCATCCTTACGCAATTTTCAACCGGGTAAGTTGGATTTTCCGCATAGTATGCTGAACGCGTGAGTGAGTTGTTCATGATCTCATTGAATCCATTGTTGCAAAGGAAATCCGCCAAGAGATTCTGGATTTTTTCCGGATCCGGATTCGGGGCAATGGTAAGCGTTCCCCTGATGTTGTCGCCGGTTTCAATGTTGTTGTATCCATAGATGCGAAGGATCTCCTCAATCACATCAGCCTCTCTTAACACATCAACCTTGAAGGAAGGTATCTCGAGTGATAACTCAGTATCAGTTTCAGCCAGGATATGAATCTCAATTAGGTGAAGAATTTTTTTGACAAGATCCCTGTCAATCACCTTTCCAACCAGCCTGTCGAGGTGTGCGTAGGAAAGTGTAACCAATGGCCTGGGCCGTTTTTGAGGATAGACGTCGACAATTTCCGAGGCAATGGTTCCTCCGGCAATCTCCCGGATCAGCAACGCCGCACGTTTCAGTGCATAAACCGTAATTTCAATATCGGCTCCCCGCTCAAAACGGAATGAGGCATCTGTTTGCAAACCGTGATACCTGGCTGTTTTACGAATGGTCCTCGGATCAAAATACGCACTTTCAAGGAAAATGTTTTTGGTCTCTTCCGTCACGCCTGAACGTATACCACCGAACACACCGGCAATACACATGGGTTCCTGCGCATTGCAGATCATCAGGTCCTGGGATGTCAGCTCACGTTCTGTGCCGTCAAGTGTGACAAACCTGGTACCCTGGGTAAGTTTTTTGATCACCACTTTTCCGCCCGTGATCTGATCGGCATCAAAGGCATGAAGCGGCTGACCGAGTTCATGCAGGATGAAGTTCGTACAGTCAACGATGTTGTTGATTGGACGCAGCCCGATGGCATTGAGCCTGTTTTTTAACCAGTCCGGGGATTCCCTGACAGTGATCCCGGTTATGGTCAGACCTGAATACCTTGGACAGGCCTGGATATCTTCGATGGATATTTCAATCTTACGGGTTGTTTGTCCGACAGAAAATTCGCTCACATCCGGCAATTGAAGCCGGCTTTGAAGATGGGTTGTTTCCTTGTTGGTCGCCAGGACAGCTGCAAGGTCTCTTGCAACACCAATATGGGATGCTGCATCTGCACGGTTCGGGGTCAGTCCTATTTCAAAGACCTCATCGTCTTCAATATGAAAATATTCTTTTGCAGGAGTTCCGGGAACAGCAGCGGAATCCAGTATCATGATGCCGGCATGCGATGAGCCGAGGCCCAGTTCATCCTCGGCACAGATCATGCCTTCGGAGACTTCCCCGCGGATCTTTGTTTTTTGAAGTTTGATCTCCGTATCTCCATGGTACAATGTCGTTCCTACAACTGCAACAGCGACTTTTTGCCCTGCTGCAACATTCTGTGCACCGCAAACGATCCTGAGCAGCTCCTCTTTCCCGACATCCACCGTGGTCAGAGAAAGATGATCTGAATTCGGGTGTTTCTCACAGGACCTGACTTCACCAATCACCACACCTTCCAATCCGCCTTTTACTGACTGGAATAATGCTGTTCCTTCAACTTCCAGCCCGCAATCAGTGAGCAATTGTGCAACTTTTACAGGTACCGGGACCGGATCGACATATTGTTTTAACCAATTATAGGAAATCTTCATATTAATTGTCGCGTTAACAGGGCAAAAGTATTGAGAATTTAATTAATTCAACTGATTAATCCCCAATTTTCCTTATACCTTCCGAGGATATTAAGGTAATTAAGCAGCGGTGCATTTTCCTTCTTTATCAACTCCGGATCTTCCTGGATGATATCGGCCGCAATGTTCCTGGCCAGTTTCAATGTTTTTTCATCCCTCACAATGTCGGCAATTTTCAGGTTGAGGATCCCTGATTGCTGCGTGCCTTCAAGGTCTCCCGGACCCCGGAGCCGGAGATCGGTTTCTGCAATGAGAAAGCCATCATTCGTGGAAACCATCGTTTCAATCCTTTTCTTTGCATCTGCAGTCATCTTGAAACCGGTCATCAGGATGCAGTAAGACTGACCTGATCCACGGCCGACCCGCCCCCTGAGCTGGTGCAACTGGGATAACCCGAATCGCTCGGCATTCTCAATGATCATCACGGAGGCGTTCGGAACATCAACCCCGACTTCGATCACTGTTGTTGCAACCAATATCTGGGTCTCCTTTTTCAGGAACCGGCTCATTTCGGCATCTTTTTCCTTTTGTTTCATCTTGCCATGAACCATGCTGACCGAATAATGAGGAGGCGGGAAAATGGTCCTGATCGCGTCGAATCCTTCGATCAGGTTTTTCAGATCCAGCGTTTCGGATTCCTGGATGAGTGGATAAACGATATAAATCTGTCTTCCCAGGCTGATCTGTTTCTGGATAAACTCGTAAACCTGTCCGCGTTTGGCTTCAAATGTATGTTTCGTGATGATCGATTTTCTGCCCGGAGGCATTTCATCAATCACGGAAGTATCAAGATCCCCGTATAGTGTCATAGCGAGCGTCCTGGGAATCGGTGTCGCCGTCATTACAAGCACATGGGGCGGTGTGTCGTTTTTCTCCCACATCCTGGCCCGTTGTGCAACACCAAACCGGTGCTGCTCATCAATCACAACGAAACCAAGATTTTTGAACTGAACATTTTGTTCGATCAATGCATGGGTCCCGATAAGGATTTGAAGTGATCCGTTCTCCAGTCCTTCAGCAATCTCCTTTCGTTTTGCGGGTTTTGTCGATCCTGTAAGGATATCAGTCTTGATATCCAGGCCTTCGGTCATTCCGGAAATATTATTGAAATGCTGGTTTGCGAGGATTTCCGTAGGAGCCATGAGGCAGGCCTGGAAGTTATTGTCCAGGGCGATCAGCATGGTCATCAGTGCGACCAGGGTCTTTCCACTGCCCACATCACCCTGTAGCAACCTGTTCATTTGTTTTCCGGACCCAAGGTCAAAGCGGATTTCCTTAATGACTTTTTTCTGGGCATTGGTCAGTTCGAATGAAAGATAATGGTAAAAGAATTGATTAAGGTATTCCCCGACATGCGAAAACAGGTGTCCGGAGTTCTTCTGCTTGCGAATGAATTTTTGCTTCAGCAAACGCAACTGGATAAAAAACAGTTCTTCAAATTTCAGCCTCAGTTGTGCTTTTCTCAGCTGTTCCTGCGATGATGGAAAATGAATCTGGATAAATGCTTCCTTCCTTTCCATGAGTTTGAGATGCTGAAGAATCGCACTGTTCAGGTTTTCGGAGATGAAAAATTTATCCGACTGCACCAGTGTTTTGATCAGCTTTGAAATTCCTTTGCTGTTCAGTCCCCTGCCCTTCAATTTCTCAGTTGAAGGATAGAGTGGTCTTAATGTATCATTGACACCTGCGCTGTTTTCATCCGGGGATTCAAGGTCGGGATGGGCAACATTAAAGCGGCCATTAAACAAGGTAGGCTTTCCGAACACGATATATTCCACACCCGGGCTGATCTTGTCTGCGATCCATTTTGCACCCTGGAACCAGACCAGGTCAATCTCTCCCGTGCCATCTGTGAAGGTTGCAATCAGCCTCTTACTCCGGAGTGTTCCGGCAGTCTGAATCCGTGTGATTTTTCCCTTCAGTTGTGCGTAAGCCATATCTTCCACAATCTCTGATATGCGAAAAATCCGGCTCCTGTCGATGTAGCGGAACGGAAATACGGAGAGGAGTTCTCCGAATGTGGAAATCTGCAGTTCTTTCCTGAGGATATCGGCTCTTGAAGGGCCAACGCCTTTTAAATATTCAATGGGGGTTTCCAGGAAAGAACCGGGCATGTTCAGGAAATTTTGACAGAAACAAACCTACATGAATTTTCCCAGATCACATAATCCGGAAGTAAAAATCGAGGGCATAAAAAAACCCTCCTTGTGCGGAGGGTTTATGAGAATTTCACACAATTCCAAATTTCTTAGTATTCCCAAAGGCTTTGCTCGAATTCGAACAGTTTGGTTTTTGCTTTTTCGGCTTCCAGCAAGGCATCCACGCCGGCTGCGTATTCACCGATGGTCCTGTCGTAGACGTTCTCTTCTTTATAAATAAAGCTTGAGAACATCCTTTTCATGAAGACATCATCATAAGAAAGACGAGCCGCGGTTCCGTTGTTCAGGTTAAACTGCTCTTTTGTAGCAAGTACTTTCCTGCATTCCGGGAAATAGACCCAGCAGATCAGTTCATCTCCCTGGATCACGTTGTTGTCATCATATTTATCCCGGATCAGGCCGATACCAAGTATCCTGCCTTCCATCTGGGAGCGTTGCTTATCAAAGACCCAATCTTCCTTGATCTTGAATTTTTTCACATCACCCGGGAAGAACTGTTCCAGGATTGTGGTATCATAGGTTGCGTCGCTACCATCATTTCGTGGTAAATTCTTATAGGCTCTCTTTCGTTCCATGGTACTCATCAGTTCCTTGTATGTTATCGGATTCAGGAATTGATCTGATGCCGGGGAATATCCCGTGATCGATCCTTCCTTCATCGCGTCAAGGATGATGGTACTGAAACTCTGCCATCCATTCTGCGGGGTTACCGGGTAATAGAATGGCTGGTTCATCTTCTCTTTAAGGTCGACGGTGCGCCAAATTCTCCTTGACCAGATAATGTCTGCTTCCCTTAATGGAACATAGGGAATTGGTTGCATGTCTTTGATCGTGGTCCTGTCATAAATTCCATCCCTGGGAGGTCCTTCAAGAACCTGGGCTTTGCTGTTGAGCTTTACTCCCATCACCAGGATGGTAATAAAGACAAGTACAAGGATTTTTTTCATGTAGACTCCTCCTGTATGATTACTAGTTTATTCTCAAACCAATTCCTATAACATTACGCACGTCAGGTCCTTTCACGGTGACCTGTTCTATCCAAAAGCGTTTGTTTCTTGTGGCATTCTGTATCAGTTTCATGATTTCCGGAGAAAATTTATTTCCCACAGGAACTTTTATTGTTACCAGCTCACCCGAAACATCGGTAACGAAAGCAAATGATGTAACCTGGTACCTGATGTTGAAGTCAAATCCGGTAGGCATTTCGCATGTCACGACCGGGCTTAACTGGAGCAGGCTTTTGGAGACGAAACCATCACTTTTACCACCAACTTTAACAATAGGGTCAGGCAGTGTTTTGAGCCTGAACTTCATATTTCCCATCGGTTTTGTTTTTCCGGAAAAGACAGCATTAACACTTATCGTGGCTTCTCTGCCAGATTGCGGAAGACCGGAAACGATCCAATGCTTTTGGTCGTTAGGAAAAGCAGGATCCTGTTTAATGCTGCCTGCAGTAATTGACGGCAACACTTTTTCGGGGCCTCCCGGAACTGAGATTTCAACCGGGTTGTCAACCGCGATATAAAACACATTCATCATCGTTGGGGAGATGGTGAGACCAGCTTTTGCAACGATGAATTCATCCTTGAAATGAAATTTCATTGTATCGCCCATGGGGCCGACAAGCTTGATGATCCCTGCAAATTTTTTCAAACCTTCGGAACTACCCGGAAGTTTTATTGTCACTACGCCATTTGAGCCCTGGAGTTTTGTACCACTTTTGAAGTTGGCATCAGCAAGCATATCTGAACCAAAAACGTACCTGACATCAGGATTGGATGTGGTGTCATAGGCTGCAACTACGATTTCCGCCTCATATTCGTCACCCAAAAAAACATACCTGCTTTTAGGGATTACGCGGGCATCAACCGTATTGTATTTAAAGTCAGAAGCTGAGATCTCTGACATGAGGTTATTGGTTACATCAAACTCAGCATTGTAGACCTCTGCCTTCAGTTTATTCAGAATGGTCACATTGGCAGCCAGGATCGTGCGGTAGAAATTATGCATCTCCCATGTTTCTTTCTGGCCGTCAAGATTGAAGTACGGGCCTTTGGTATCCATCCCGATTTTGATGGCTGACTTGTATTTCGGATCGATCAGGTCCATCAGATTCTTTTTGTAATCTTCAATCTTTGCCTTGAGATTTTTAGCTTCCCCTTGTGATCCGTCAGAGGAGCTTCCAACAAAATAGTTCGTAGGAACGTTATAGTTATCTTTTCTTGCCGAATTTTTCAGCTCCATGTCCTTTCCTTCTTTGAAAGTTTTGAATCCTTCAGTCCGCATAACAACGATGGCACGAATGCTGTCGATATAATTGGTCAGGTTCGTAGAGAGCTTATGCGCGGTCTGGGCCTTTTCCCAATAAGGACCCACCTTATTTGGATTCAGCTGATATTGAATTTTGAATTTCTCATACGTATTATCCAGTTTTTTCGAAAAATTGGAATTCGTCGTTTCCATGCTCTCGTTCACCAGAACGAAGGCATCAAGGATCTGTTTCGAGACATTCAGAGCTAGTAATGCAGTAAGGACAAGATACATCATTGCGATCATCTTCTGCCTCGGTGTCTCCTTATATCCAGCCATTTATTATAAAAATTTATTGATAGTTTATGAAATAATTAAAATGTCTGAACGTCGGATTACTTGGTAGTGACATTCATGGCAGAGAGCATGTTACCGTACACTTTGTTCAATGCCGCTATACTCTTTGATAATGCTTCAACTTCATCTTTGAAAGTTGATGTTTTGTCGAGGGATTCATTCAGCTTTCCTGCAAGTTTGTGCAGTGTTTCGTTGACTTTATTTGTTGAATCCATCTGCTCGTTCGAGCTCTGCATGTGGAGTTCATACAATGCATTCAGTGCAGAAAGGTTATTGGAAATCTTTTGCAGCTGTTTGTTGTAATTCTGTCCTTCAACGGCAGAAGTGCTCAGTGATTCCGCTGTTTTTGCAAGCATATCCGAGGACTCGGTATATTTTTCAACAAACTTTTTAGCAGTCACGGTAGCATTGATCATGCTGTTTGAAAAATCCTTGCTCAGGGAAATTTCGTCTTTCATTGATTCGGAAACCTGTGCATACGCATGTGAAAGCGCAGCAGCATTTTTAGAAACAGCCTGTATACTCTGGAAACTCTCGTGTGAAACGCTAATGTTCTGATCGAGGGCAACCGATGTTTTCCTGTAGCTCTCTGATAGCACAGACGCTGAATCAGTAGCTGATTTCATGGTTGAAACAAAATGTTCATTAGCCAGTGTGGCATCACTAATATTGTTCAACTTTGCAGTGGTTTCCGTGAATTTCCGCAATCCCTGTCCGAGGCTTTCGATTAATTCCGGGCCAATTTTTGCTTTCTCCATCATTTTATCCAATTCCCTGGTGGTGTCATCACCTTTGTGAAAGCCTGGTTTCGGGGCATTATCACCTTCATGATAGATACCGGCTAACTGGGGATAAACGAGGCTCCAGTCGGGTTCAACGTGAGGCGGTTCGAATGCAGAGAAGAAAAAGATTATGGATTCAGTACCCAGACCGATGATCAACATGGTATCCGCGCCATAATAGTGGTTGATTTTAAAAAGTGCTCCAACAATAACAACTGCGGCGCCAATCCCGTAAAGTTTGGCCATGAAGTTCCGGTACTGTCTTGTCCTTACTAAAGCATATAAGCCCATAATGATAGATGATTAAAATTGTTTTGAAAAAAGTTAAAACTAGCTGATTAAAGTTAATGGAATTAATTGTAAATATGAGAAGCGCGGGAAGGATTGTCATCTTTCTGGCGTCCCAGGTAAGGCTGAACACAGCGGAACCCGATGTAGCACTTGGTGGTATCCTGATATTCCCAGGCCCTTGATGAAACCCTAAGGAAATAGGCCACATCTTTCCATGAACCACCACGGATGACTTTCCGTTTCATAGCTGGCGGGTCAGCATCTTTTGCATTGTAGGTATAATCGGGGTTCAGGTCCCATGTAAAATTGTATGAGGACGGATAGAATGCAGAACGTGTCCATTCAGCCACATTTCCGGCCATGTCGTAAAGATTGAATTCATTTGCCGGGTAATGTGCAACAATTACAGTAGTAGCACCACCATCAGCAATATAATCGCCCCGTAAGGGTTTAAAGTTTGCAAGGAAACAGCCTTTGTCATTACGCGTATAAGGGCCGCCCCATGGATACGGGTTTCCATCATATCCGCCGCGTGCAGCCCATTCCCATTCGGCTTCAGTAGGAAGGCGGAATTCACTTACCGGTGATTCACCTTTTTTCCCGTACAGGAAACTGTTCTTTAATTGTGTACGCCAGATACAGAAAGCATTGGCCTGTTTCCAGTTTACACCAACAACAGGGTAATTGTCGTAGGCGGGATGCCAAAAATATTTTTCAGTCATCGGGTCATTAAACGAATATACATAATCGTGGATCCAGCAAAGTGTATCGGGATAGACATTCACGACTTCCTTACGCACATATACTGAACGGTCTTTCAAACCTTGCGGACGGTTGACAAGACCAGCATCTTTTACGTCACCATTTTGTGAGAAATCCTTACGTGCAGCAGCTTTCAGGTCTACAAAATAGTATTCGAAATACAATTTACGGGTGTCAATTTCTTTTCTTCTGAAGAACCGTTCACCTTCAGGAAGGTACATCGGGGCCAATGCATCGCGCACATCCTGCTGGTCAGAGTTCCAGTTCAGCCTGGCATTCCAGTTGAGATATGGAGGGTCAAAAGTTTCTCCTGTTTTTTTATTCTCAGAGATCAGGAATTCCTCCGGTTTGAGTTCACCCAACAGACGACGGGCAATGGAATCCCTTACCCAGTATACAAATTGCCTGTATTCATTGTTGGTGATCTCCGTCTGATCCATATAGAAGGACTGGATCGTCACAGTCTTCGGATTGTTCAGCTGTGCGTAGGGAAGGTCTTCATCACCTAGCCCCATTGTAAAGCTTCCCATTGGAATGTATACCATGCCAAACGGATCAGGCTGATAATATCGTTTCCGGTCCTTTACACCGGTCAACTCACCATTTCCTGAGTTTCCGCAGCTCGCCAGGAAAATGAGCAGAACAATATAATTGAGCAGTTTTTTCATTGGTCGGGCGATTAAGTGATAAAAAAATAACGCTGGTTATGCAAGTTTTATTATGTTATCTGCTTAAATTATGCAATTGAGGGATGCAAAGTTAACCTTTTTATTTTACAAGAACCTTGTATTCTTATAACTTTTCCTGAATTTCTCAGTTGAAATTTTAAAACAATAATTAGCCATTACTTCAAGTCCTCCGCTGTTATACTTCAGTGCTCCGATCATACTGGCGTCATAAGCCACGCCGATACGGAAGCTCTTTATGTTGAATCCTACCAGTACCGAAAGGCATTGCTGAAGCCGGTAAGCCAGGCCACCATAGACTTTCTTGTTATACAAAACGATCCCGGTAAGATCCATCTGGAACGAGCCAACATCATATTTGAAAAGAACTGATGGCTGGATCTCAAAAAGAGGATGGTTTGGAATAACCCAGTTGTAGCCGCCGGTCAGAAAAAATGCTCGTTTCAGCTGGTAATAGATTTTGTTTTCCTGGGTTTGAAGCAAGTCGGTTCCCGAAAAGCCAATATAATATTTGTCCGGCACCTTATATAAAACGCCAACACCCAAATCAAGCACGAGATCATCTTTTCCAAGTTTCCCTTTTATGGGGTCGCCGTCATCAATCCAAACAAATGAGCCATCGTCAAGTTTCGTGTTGTTGATATCCAGCTGAACCCCCGCTGAAAGTTCTCCCTGCCACAAGTCGGCCCGGTAGGCATAATCAAACCGCACATCGGTTGTACTGAATTGCGCGCTATTATCCGTCATTACCGAAAGCCCGAGGCCTCCATGGAGGAATTTCAAGGGTGAATCAACGGAGATGTACATCGAGGTGGGCGAAAGGCTTGTGCCATCAGTGGCTTTAAATCCTATGGATTGTTGCCGGATCAGCCCCGTTACGGATATCCCCTCACTGCTTCCTGCAAATGCAGGGTTGTTGGCCATATTCGTAAACATGTAATGCGTGAGATTGGTTGGCTGCTGTGCGGAAGCGGCAAGAACGAAAAAGGAAAGGCAAACCATCAGCTTAATTCTATAGCTGGTAGAAACACATTTGAAAAAATTATATCTCTTGTATTTAATTACCAATGTGTTATTCGATTTACGCTTCACCTAAAGGGGGATAAAATTACAATTTTTTTTCTTTCAGCAATAGTTCAATCTACATTTATACTTATTCAAAATAGAAAAAATACCGGCATCGAAAATAAACATGTGATTATACGGTGGTTCTTTATATAAAGTTACAGGAAAAACGAGCCGGTTTGACAATTAAAAATTATTTGGCGGATGCCGGGAAAGATATCTCATGGCTATTTGTAATTTTACATGCTGACTAACCTGTAAAAATCAATCCTATGCCACTTTTTACATTCAAGGAAAAACCCTTCTCTAAGAAGTGGTTTATTTCGCACATCCTGATCATTGTAGGTTCATTTTTGCTGGCCTGTGGATTTGTCCTTTTCATCACGCCCTATAAAATTGTGCCGGGTGGAGTCTATGGGATTTCCATTGTACTTCACTACCTGTTTGGTACCCCAGTTGGGTTAATGGCACTGGCATTTGACATCCCGCTGACAGTCATTGGCATCAAAGTGCTTGGCCCGCGGTTCGGGTACAAGACCGTCCTGGGGTTTTCCCTGACAGCAATCTTTACTGACACGCTCACCTATTTCTGGGGATTCAAACCCCTGGTAGTCGGCGATGCCCTGCTTTCCTGCATCTTCGGAGGTGTTCTCCTGGGTGTTGGGATTGGCCTGATATTCCGGTCAAAAGCGACTTCAGGCGGATCTGATATCATTGCAATGATCATCGCAAAACACTCTGGAATACCGCTGGGCAGGCTGATGATCTATGTCGATTCTGTCATTGTTCTTTTTGGCCTGCTGGTTTTCAGGGACTGGAAGATCCCGCTATACTCATGGATCGTGATCTTTATTACAGGGAAAGTCATTGACATTGTACTTGAAGGTGTCGGGTCAGACAAGAGTATTTTCATCATTTCCGAAAAACATGAAGAAATCCGGGTGAAGATCATCCATGATATGAACCGCGGCGGAACCCTGATCGAAGGCAAGGGAATGTTTAACAATGCCGACCGCAAGATCATTTTTACCGTAGTCAACAGGAGAGAACTGGTTATCCTGGAATCATACATTCACCAAATCGATCCCAAAGCTTTCCTCACAATCATTGACGCCACCGAAATACTCGGGGAAGGATTTAAATCCCTGGGTGAAAAAGTTTCGGATTAAGAAGCCTGCTTGATTTACCTGAACAGCTTCAGAATGTCATTCAGGTTGGCAAAGATGAGTAATCCAAAAAGAAGAACCATACCGACAACCTGGGCATATTCCATGAATTTATCACTGGGCTTCCTGCGGAAGATGATCTCATAAAGCAGGAACATGACGTGTCCCCCGTCAAGCGCAGGAATCGGCAAAACATTCAGCACGGCAAGCATGATGGATAAAAATGCTGTCAGAGACCAGAACGAGGGCCAGTCCCATACCGAAGGGAAAATATTCCCGATTGAAATAAATCCACCAACCGACTCATAGGCCTTTTCCTGGTGGAATAAGATTTTGATGGATTTTACATAGTTCCCGGCACCTTCAAATGCTTTTACGACACCTGCAGGAATTGCTGATATGAAAGTATACGATTTTTCTTTAAGCCTGAAAAAACTGGAGAGGTCTTTTCTCTGTGCGCCGACATATCCCTGTGCTGAGACCTTCACCGGGATCCGCAGTGTGTCTTTTCCTCTCAGAACGATCAGCTTCACTTCCTGGTCCTTGTATTTTTTGATCACATTTCTGAATTCATCAAAATAAGGAACCACGGTATCATTGACTCCAAGGATCTGATCGTTGATCTTAATCCCTGCTTTTTTTGCCGGGGAACCTGGCGTAAACTGGCCAATGACAAAAGGAACCCGGGCCATGATAAAAGTGGGAGAATTTGACTTGATGAGTTTGCTGATAGATCCTTTGGAGACTTCAATATCCATTGGGGTTCCGTTGCGAAGAACCTGGATCGACTTTGCATCTTCCAGGATGATCATCCTGGGGATGTCATCAAAGTCTTCAACCTTTTTGTGATCAATGGTGACGATATGATCCCCATTCCTGAGCCCCATCTGGTAACCCACTGAATCGACGGCAATGCCGTATTTCGCTTCGGTTGTCGGGAGGTATTTCTCGCCCCAGGCTGAAAGCATCACGATGTAGATGGCGATTGCGAGTAAAATATTTACAGTCACACCGCCAAGCATGATGATCAGGCGCTGCCAAGCAGGTTTTGAACGAAACTCCCAGGGTTGCGGGGGAAGTTTCATCTGTTCCTTATCCATGGATTCATCGATCATCCCGGAAATCTTGCAATAACCTCCCAGCGGAAGCCATCCAATGCCATATTCAGTTTCACCTTTTTTAATTTTAAAAAGTGAAAACCAGGGATCGAAAAAGAGATAGAATTTCTCCACCCTTGTCTTAAAAATTCTGGCTGCAACAAAATGGCCCAATTCGTGGAACAGAACCAGGATTGATAAGCTTAAAAGGAGTTGAACGATTTTGATAACGATATCCATGAGACAAATTTAAATTTAAGTTTTTATGATCAGCTTATTGAAATTAATTCTTGTGCTTTCGCCCGAGCCTCTGTATTGGTTTGAACAAAATCATCGTAGGTCGGTTGTTTGATGAATGAAACTGCATGCATGCATTTTTCTATCATATCCGACATTCCCAGGAATGAGATCCTTTTATCAAGAAAAGCGTTGACGGCAACTTCATTGGCAGCATTCAGCACACAAGGAACATTCCCGCCTTTCTTCAATGCATCAAAAGCCAGTCCGAGGTTCAGGAATGCCTCCGTATCCGGCGTTTCAAAGGTGAGCGAAGGAAAATCGGTAAAACTGAATCGCGGGAAATCAGAGGCGAGCCTGTCAGGAAATGAAAGTGCATAGAGTATCGGGAGCCTCATATCCGGAGGACTCATTTGAGCTTTTATCGAACCATCGACGAACTGAACCATCGAATGAATGATTGACTGGGGATGGATTACGACTTCGATCAGCTCCGGCGGAATGTCGAACAGCCACCTGGCTTCAATTACTTCCAGCCCTTTATTCATCAGTGATGCAGAATCAATGGTAACCTTATCGCCCATCTTCCAGTTCGGATGTTTAAGTGCATCTTCCTTTTTTACATGCTGAAGCTGTTCCTTGTTCTTCCCCAGGAATGGACCGCCCGAAGCGGTGAGGATCAGTTTTTCAACACTGTTTTTCTGTTCCCCGACCAGGCACTGAAAGATTGCAGAATGCTCGGAATCTACCGGCAGAACTGCCACTCTTTTCAGCCGTGCTTCCTGCATGACCAGGTCGCCCGCGATCACCAGCGATTCCTTGTTGGCCAGTGCAAGGTGTTTGCCTGCATTGATCGTATTCAGTGTGGGTTTCAATCCTGCATATCCCACAAGCGCATTCAGCACCAGGTCAATTGAATCCATTTCGACAATCTGAAGGATCGAATTAAGACCGGCAAAAACTTTCACGGGATATGAAGCGAGGGCTTCCTTTACCTGCAGGTAATGCCCTTCATCTCCTATGACTACAGCATTTGGCAGAAATTCTATGGCCTGGCTGATGAGCAGGTCGACGTTGGATTGGGCAGTCAGCACTTCCGCGACAAAAAGCCCGGGATGCTGTTTGATCACTTGAAGTGCCTGCGTGCCGATTGACCCGGTAGAACCCAATATGGCTATATGTTTTTTCAACTGGCTCAGGTCGGTTTAAAAAGTGATGTACTCTTTCGGATTGACAGGGTTTCCGTCATACCATAATTCAAAATGAAGATGCGGACCTGAAGTCAGCTCACCGGTCTGGCCGATGATAGCGACCGGATCCCCGGCTTTGACATAATCCCCAACTTTTTTCAGCAAGGCAGAATTGTGCTTATACACTGAAACGATGTTTTCCTGGTGCTGAATTGCAATGGTATAGCCGGTCTCGATCGTCCAGTTGCTCAGGATGACGGTTCCATCGAGCACAGCTTTGATTGCTTCGTTTTTCCTGGAAACAATATCAACGCCATAATGGCCTTGCGATGGATTGAATTCATTCGTTATCACGCCTTTCAACGGAACAAAAAAAAGAACGCTGCCAATGGCAGGTTTTCTGGGAAAACCGTATTCCTTGCTTTCTGTCCTGTAAAGATTATATTTCCCCTGACTTTCAACCTCTGTTCTCAGGAGAGAATCCTCCGGCGATTTTTTAATCCTTACGTTGTTGTATTTCTTTTTTAAAGTATCCTTAATTACCGGCTGATCTGTTGTGAGATCTTTCCCGTTGATGATATTCCGGATGTTTTCAATGAAGCGGTTTTTATTCTCCAGCGCTCTTTCAATGGAATCAGTCTTGATCTGTAATTCATATAATCTTTTCTGAAGCCCGATATTTGTGTACCCGGGAATGTATTCCCGCAGCGGCGTGAAGGCAATTAACATGGAAGTCAGGAAGATCAGGATGATTGTAAGTGTTCCCAGGGCAACAAAAACATTCAGTCGTGACAACCGGAATGTCAGCCGTTCCTCAAGGGTATCACCGTTCATGATAACAAGACGGTATTTATCCCTGAGTTTACTGGTCCAACCCGATTTCTTTTTTTCCTTTTCCTCTGATGCCATTCTGTCAATTGTTCTTTAAACCGAATCCGGACAAAGTTCGGTAAAAAATACCACATCCGGGCAGAACTTCAAAAACGTTATTTTTTAGAATTAAGTATCCGGAAGGCTGCCTTACCTAATTGAAGATTATTTTAACCACAATGTTCACAATGATTTACACAAAGGTCCTTTAGATTTGCATTATTAACAATAAGAATAAAGCTGATTAGAAAAAGTATGTGTAATGTGTTGATTTTCTTTTCTTTTTGCTTCTTTTTCTTTTCTTTTGTCAATAACTAACAAAAGTGTTAACAACTAAAACCGGAGGGAACAGAGGTGAACTAAACGAAGGCCTGATTATGCATCATTTTGTGAATTAGTCCTCAGTTCCCCTTAGGTTGCATGAACCAATTAGAATGTTAAGCGTGAGGCTTATTAAAGGTATCAGTTTTGCAACCATTACCGGTTCTAAAACTAAAGGTTATGGGCAAATTTATTAAGAAAAAGTGGTTTATTGGCATCGACATCTCTAAGAACTTCATTGATGCAGCCATATTGAATGAAAAAGAACCTGGTCGGTTTATCAACCATCGGTTTTCAAATGATCTCAAAGGATTTGAGAATATGAAAGTATGGTACGTCAAGCACGAAGTTAAACTTTCAAGCTGCTTGTTCTGTATGGAACATACGGGTACATATGGATTGTTGTTGTTTGCCTGGTTAAGTCAGCAGGATGCGGATTTTAGTGTTGAACCTGGTCTACAGATCAAGAAGAGCCTGGGAATGACAAGGGGTAAGAATGATGTGATTGATGCTCGACGTATTGCTACTTATGCCCTGAATAAAAGAGCAGATTTGAAACCGTATGTACTTCCGACAGGAATAATCATCCGGATGAAACAAATGCTCACTTACCGGGATCAGTTGGTGCGCCTGAGGAGCGGTTTGAAGATCAGTCTTCAAAGTCACATGGAGTACCAAAAAATTAGTACGGATGACTTTGTAACGAAAGATATTCATGGGCAAATTGACCATTTAACTCAAAGTGTGACTGAGCTCGAGAAGCAGATCATGGGTCTCATCGAATCTGAGGAGCAATTGAAGGAAAATTTTAACCTTGCAACATCGGTAAAAGGGATTGGACTGGTCATTGCAGCGTTCATGCTGGTTACAACTCATAATTTTACCGGCTTTGAAAATGGAAGAAAATATGCCTGTTATGCAGGAATAGCACCATTCCCGAACGAGTCTGGCACATCAATAAAAGGTAAAAGCAAGGTGAGTCATCTCGGAAATAAAAAACTTAAAACCCTGCTATCAAATGGAGCAAATTCAGCAAAGTCTTGGGATCCTGAGATCAGGGCCTACTATAAAAGAAAAATTGACGAAGGAAAAGAACATAAAGCAGTGATTAACGCAATCAGTTGTAAATTAGTCAATAGGGTGTTTGCTGTTGTTAAAAGACAGACCCCCTATGTTTCAATCTATCAACAAAATTTTGCGTAAGCACTTGTTTATATCTTAGAATTCACTGAGAATCCACTGGGATTCACAGAGAAAAAATGAACAGCATCATTTTAACCGAAAACTAAAAAGTATTTACATAAACCTCAGTGGTCCTCTGTGTCTTCTCTGTGCATCTCTGTGTAACCAAAAACCTGTTAAACAAAACAATATGAAAGTTATCCGCCTGTTACTACTTTTGACCGTTATCATTTTCTGCTCACCTTCAATCCTCCATTCCCAGGAAGACAACAGTGATGCCGTCTACCTGAAGCTCTCCAGGGAATACACGCTGAACCCCGATGGCAGCATGGATTTTCATTACAGGAAAGAGATGAAGCTTCTGTCGTACCGGTCATTTCAAAGCCTGTACGGGGAGACCTTCATCGTTTATCACCCGGTTTTCCAGTCATTGAAGATCAATGAAGCCTACATTATTATGGCTGACGGGAAAAAGGTTCCTTCACCGGCCAATGCATTCAATGAAGTGCTTCCCGGCTTTTGCGCCAATGCGCCTGCCTATAACGCCCTGCGTGAGATGGTGATCACCCATTCGGGAACAGAGCGCAATGCCACGATCAACCTGGATTACACCCTGCATTCGCAGAAGGATTTCTTTCCTGCCCTCATGGGAAATGAACTGATGGCTGAATATGAGCCGGTCAGGGAGCAGAACATGGTTGTCCGCATACCATCAAACATGAAACTGAATTATAGCTTCCTGAATGGTGATGCACTACCGGCAATCACTGACGACGGGTCGTTCCGGGTTTATACATGGAAGATGAAAGATGTTCCTGCCATTTCTACTGAAGAATTTCAAAAGTCCGGTTATGAACTCTATCCAAGGCTGGTCTTCAGCACCGCAGCCGGCAGGGACCAGGTTTACAGCAGTTTTATGAAACAACCGGCTTTTGCTTATGATGTCAATGCTGAAATGAAGAAAGCGGTCGAAGATATAAGGCATGAAAGTGGGGAGAATATTGATGTAGTTCTGAAGCTCCAGGATAAGGTTGTCAATGATTTCCGCCTGTACCCGATCCCGATGCGGAACGTTGGTTTTATAAGCCGTCCGGCCACGGAAACATGGAAAAGCAACGGCGGCACACTGATTGAGAAAGCAGTATTGTTAATATCCCTTCTTAAAGAGGCAGGCATTGAAGCGGAACCGGTGTTTATCATAAAGAATACTATGTATGATGACAAGATTGGCTCCCTGCTCGACATTGATGACATCGTTGTAAAAGCCATTCTCAGGGAAAATGGCCCTGTATTCTTATCAGTCTCCACATTAAATCCCCAAAGCCTGGGGCTTGCCCTTCCGGGGAAGACGCTGGTGGCATTAAAACAAAACGGGAAACTGACCATTGAAAAACCTGATGAAGCTGGTAACACGCTGTCGATGCGGGGAAACTTCATTGTTGATGATAAAAAACAGATCAGTGGCAGTGTTTCGGTAACTTATACAAATGCTTCAGATCCCTGGTTCGTGATGCTGCGGGACCAGAACAAGATGAAAAATTATATCGGCGGCGGGTTGTCTTCCGGTGACCTGAAGGAATTAAAGATCATAACCATTGGTCCGGTTGAAGCGTATGTGAAGTACTCGGTGCAAAAAGATCAGCCGTTCAGGAATGATACGAATTATTACTTCTTTTCTCTTCCCACCATTACCAATGGTATTGACAGCTGGGGAATCCATTGGCTTCCGCAGAAACGGACGTCATCGCTGGAGATCCCCTTGCTTGATGATGAAAGTTATGAATTGAGTTTTATCTTTCCTGATGGGATGAAACCATTTTCTGCAGGGAAAAACGTAGAGATCCGGAATGAAGCCGGTAATTTCCTCTTTGAGATAAAAAGAGAAGGCGACAAGATCATTGTGAAGAAAAGCATTCATTTCAACAAAAGGGTTATAACTCCTGAAGTTTATGTAAAGTTTAAGAAGTTAATGGATAACTGGAACAGCAACCCGACAAGGGAGGTTGTCTTTGTCCGGGAATAACCGGTTTACCGGGTAACGATTCGTCCCAGTTCAAGGTTGATCTGCTGGGAAATATTCTTCAGCTTTACCTGTTCTTTCATCAGCGGGAGAAATTCGGCTTCCGATTTGCAGTCCTTCATTTTTTTCTGATTCTCCGCGATCATCTGGTCGATTTTCCTCGCTTTGAATGTATAGAGTGCGGAACAGACCGAATCCAGCAGCCGTGTACTTTCAGCCTCCACGTAAATCTTATTCTCTTCCCATTTATCACTGAGTTCATAAGGAAGGATGCTCAGCCCGATCGCGGTTTTTGCAATGGCAGGATCGGCATGGTGAAAAAAATAATCCTTATCGGCGATGATCCCTTTTTTCATCAGTTCATCCATCTCATCAAAGATCCGGCGGTAGTGAAGGAAGTCAAAAGATAAGTCATCGTTGCGGATATCCTGGATGATAAAACTGGCAACTTTTACCTTCTCGGGTTCTTCCTGTTCTTGTTTCTCTTTTGTTTCCGGCCTCAGATCCTCATTCCCATATTGAAGAAGGATCCGGATGAGTTCTTTTTCCTGGGTCTCACTTGAATTCAGATCAAGCTCAACCTGCGGGGGAGCCGCCTCTTCTGTGAGTGGTATTGCCTGCGTGGCAGCTTGTCCGGATTCCTGTGTGGTCTTTGAATGTTTTTTCCGGAGCATCTTGTTCATCTCGTTGACGAGAATCTGCTCCGAAACACCCATCATGGACGAACATTCCTTGATGTATATTGAACGGCTGATCCCGTCGGGGATCAGTGCGATGGTGCTGACAATCTCCTTGATGAGTGCGGCTTTTTTGATCGGGTCACCGGCAGTTTCGTCAAGCAGCAGCCGTGTCTTGAAAAGAATAAAATTCACTGCATTCTTTGCAAGAAAGGCTTCAACATCTGCAGCACGGTTTTTCCGGGCAAAAGAATCCGGATCTTCATCCGCGGGGAAAAGCACGATCTTTACATTCATTCCCTGTTCGAGGATCATGTCGGTTCCCCGGAGGGAAGCTTTGATTCCTGCAGGATCGCCGTCGTAAAGGATGGTGATGTTGGAAGTGTAACGCTGGATCATTCTTACCTGATCCTGCGTGAGAGATGTCCCGGAGGATGCGACAACGTTGTCAATTCCTGCCTGGTGCATGGAGATCACATCGGTATAGCCTTCGACCAGCAAACAGTTGTCTTTGCTGATGATGGCATTTTTCGCAAAATAGAGTCCGTATAATGATTTGCTCTTGTTGTAGATGTCCGATTCGGGAGAATTCAGGTACTTGGCAATTTGCTTGTCGGCTCCCAGGATCCTGCCGCCAAAACCGATGATCCTGCCGGAAGCGCTGTGGATGGGGAAAATGACGCGACCATGAAAACGGTCGAACATGCGAGCCTCTTTCTGGATTGATAAACCGGTCTTTGTAAGGTACTCGGGTTTATATCCATGTTCCCGGGCATAGTTTGAAAAATCCTCACGGTTTTCTTTTGAATAGCCAAGCTGGAATTTCCTGATCGTATCTTCCCGGAATCCGCGTTCTTTCAGGTAGGTCAGTCCGACTGCCTTACCTTCTTCATTATCGAAAAGGGTTGCTTCAAAATACTGCTGGGCAAACTGATTCAGTTGAAAGAGACTCTCTTTTTCGTTTTGCTCTTCGATTTTCTCCTGTGTCTGCTGTTCCTCTTCAACCTCGATGTGGTATCGTTTGGCAAGAAATTTCAGTGCTTCAGGGTAGGTGAAATGCTCATATTCCATCAGGAAATTAACGGAATTCCCGGCTTTCCCGCAGCCAAAGCACTTAAAGATCCCTTTCGCAGGAGATACGGTGAAAGAAGGAGTCTTTTCATTATGAAAAGGACAAAGTCCGATGTAGTTCACGCCCCGCCTCTTGAGCGAGACAAAATCGCCTACAACCTCCTCAATCCGGGCTGCTGCAAGAATGGTTCCGATGGTATCCTGGGTGATCATGAATGACTTTGTGCAAGGCGAAGATAAAGAAAATCGACTGATCAGCCGGGAAATTAAATTGCATATCTCATACAATCTTTGTACATTTGAATCTGGGAGAACCAACTTGTGGTTAAAAGATTTAAGTCAGATAATAAAACGCTGGCCGAGAAAGCTTTGGCTATCCGGCATAAGGTATTTGTGATAGAGCAGGGCGTAGACCCGGTGCTTGAGTACCAGCATGATGAAGAGGCTCAGCACTATATCCTGAGCATGGGGAAAAAAGCTATTGGCACTGCAAGATGGCGTGAAATCGACGGCCAGATCAAGCTTGAACGGTTTGCAGTCCTGCCGAGATTCAGAAGCAAGGGCTTTGGCAAGATAATCCTGCTGGAGATACTGATCGATACTTTGCCACTTTTGAAACCCATTTATCTTCATTCACAGCTTAAGGCTGTCCGTTTTTATGAACGAAACGGGTTCGTGATCGAGGGCGAAATGTTCATCGAGGCCGGGATTGAACATTATACTATGGTTTATAAGGGGTAGAATAAGTCAAAAGTCAAAAGTTAAAAGTCAAAAGTCGAAATCCTGACAATTTGCCAGCATATACAAGCAGTATAGGCAACCTATACGCATACTATAGGATCTCCTGGGGAAAATTTGCCGGGGCAGCCATTTTGGCTGACATAAGAAATACAATTAATCCCTTTGCGTCTTTGCGTCTTCGCGGTAAAAAAATCTAAAGAAGAACGTCCTTCCAGCCGGTTGCCGTCCGGGTAAACGTTTTATCAAAACCAAGGGATCTCAGCGTTGTTATTGCTTCATCAAATCCCAGCGACAATTCATGGGGCTTGTGCGCATCTGAAACGATCGTAACCGGGATATCCAGCTTTTTAATCTTCTTCAGAATCTCAGGACCGGGGAAGAAAGTGTCCGATCTCTTTTTATACACTCCCCGGGTATTGACCTCAACAAAGCATCCGGTTTCCACAATGATATCAAGGGTTTCATCAACCAGTTTTGTATACCAGGTTTCACTTTCCGAGAAAAAGCGATCCCGGTTGTACATCTTGATCTTATCCAGATGACCGATGATATCCGGCTGGTGATCAAGGATCATGGATTGCAGTTGTTTGTAATAGGCGGTAACTGCTTTCCGGATATCATTGTCAAAAACATCCTTTAGGCCGGCATCATAAATCGAGATATCCGGTCCGTCGATGAACCAGAGGTTTCCTGTATCCTCATTTTTCACAAGGTGTACAGATCCTATCAGGTAATCGAATTGAAATTCCGACCTGAAATCATCAAATGGCTCTGAGATACCGGGGATGAAATCAATTTCCAGCCCGAGAAGGACATCCAGCGGCAGTTCCTGTGAACTGTATTTTTCCTTTAACTGAAGAATGGCATTTACATAAGATTCCAGCTTTCCTTCTTTTATGGCAAACGTATTTTCAAACGGAACCGGTGCATGATCTGAGAAACCCAGGGATTCAAATCGCCGGAGAATGGCTTCTTCACAATATATTTCGGGAAGATCGGATCCATCACTGAAACTGGTATGTGTATGAAGGTTAGAGCGCATCATAAATGATTTTGTACACTTTATCACCGCGTCTTACCAGGTTATTCACGGGAATTGAGCAGGCATCGCCTTTTTTCGTCTTCTTTGTTACCTTCAGATCCACCCGGATTTCGGGAACGAAAAGCTCTTCAACACCTGTTGTAGGACCAATGATGAGGATCGGATCACCGGGAATGAGATTTCCGGACTCCATTTTGATCTCGGCAACCTTGAGCTTTGTGAAGTAATTGGAAATTTTCCCTACATACTCCTTGTGCTGTGTAGCTGCGGAACCATGCTGAACCGCCCACTCCCCGGTTTTTTGCCCCTGGTAATAACCATCCCAGAAACCACGGTTATAAACGGTTTCCAGTCGTTTCATCCAGCCATGAATCTTCTCCTGCGAATATGTGCCGTCATGAACTGCATCCGCCGCTTCACGATAGCATGAAACGACCGTCTTCACATACTCCGGGCTCCTTCCGCGCCCCTCGATCTTCAATATGGATACACCGGTTTTTGCGATCCTGTCGAGGAACCCGATCGTACAAAGATCTTTCGGCGACATGATGTATTCATTGTCGATCACCAGTTCAACACCACCTTCAAGATCGGTTACTTTATAAGGCCTCCTGCAAAGCTGGTAGCAGGCGCCGCGGTTGGCCGATGCATTGCAGTTATCCAGGCTTAAATAACATTTCCCGCTGATGGCCATACACAATGCACCATGGGCGAAGATTTCAAGCTTTACCAGGTTCCCGGAAGGCCCGGTGATTTTCTCTTTTGCTATGGTTTTGGTTATTCCGGAGACCTGCTTCAGGGATAATTCACGGGCTGTAACCATGACATCGGCAAATGCCGAATAGTAGCTTACGGCCGCGATGTTTGAGATGTTTGCCTGCGTGCTAATATGTACAGGCATTCCGATGGAATTTGCGTACTGGATGACGGCCTGGTCTGATGCGATGATTGCGGATATCCTGTTCTTTTTTGCAGAATCGACGATCTTCTTCATCTGCAAAATCTCTTTATCGTAAATGACGGTATTCAGCGTAAGGTAGGTCTGGACGTTGTTTTTGATGCAGATTCGCGAAATCTTTACCAGGTCACTCAGGGTAAAATTAATCGATGATCTCGCCCGCATGTTGAGGACACCAACGCCAAAGTAGACCGAATCGGCCCCGGCATGGATGGCCGCCATGAGCGATTCAAATGATCCGACGGGTGCGGTGATCTCAAGCTTGTTGTTGTTTTTTTTCATTACGGCTGCAAAGATAAGGAATACACGGTGAGCATATCGGTCTCTGCAATGTTCGTTTTTAAAAATATCCTTTATATTTGCCGAAAATCCAATAACACATCCATCATGAAGATTCAAAAATTCCTCCTGCCTCTCTTTGCAGCAGCCATTATCCTGTCATCAGGATGCAGCCGCGACAACGAAATAAATAAAAGCGCCGTTGAAATTGGAGATGCCATGTGCCGCAACATCGAGATCATGAATAAAATCAGGGCTTGCGACCCGAAGGACACGGCCACTTCACTGAAGCTGCACCAGCAGGCCAAACAGCTGCAGACAGAGATGACGATCCTTTACAAGGAATTCGGCGATAAATATGGCGAAAAGACCAAGAACGCAGATTTCAACAAGAAGTTTGCAAAGGAACTCCGCAAAGCCATGCTGAACTGTCCTTCCCTTTCAAAAGAAGACAGGGCTGAATTTGAGAAGGATCTCAAGGAATAAGGAAGCTTCCGCTTAAGTTAACTTACCAACCGGATATTTAATTCTTTCAGCTGTGCATCGCTGATCTTTGCAGGTGTGTCGATCATCACATCCCTGCCGGAATTGTTTTTCGGGAAAGCGATATAATCACGGATCGATTCCCCGCCCCCGAAGATCGTACACCAGCGGTCGAAACCAAAGGCAATGCCGCCATGCGGAGGAGCCCCGTATTCAAATGCATTCATCAGGAATCCGAATTGCTCCTGTGCATCTTCTTCGGTAAAGCTCAGGATCTGGAACATTTTCTTCTGCAGCTCCTTGTTGTGGATCCGGATTGAACCGCCGCCGATTTCAACGCCATTGATGACCAGGTCATAGGCATTTGCCCTGACAGCACCCGGATTGCTTTCCAGCAACGGGATATCTTCCGGCACAGGTGATGTGAACGGGTGATGTTTGGCATAATACCGGTTGGTCTCTTCATCAAATTCCAGTAACGGGAAATTGATCACCCAGAGGGGCTTGAAAACCGTGGGATTCATGAACCCAAGCCGGCGTCCCATCTCCAGCCTCAGTTCCCCGGCTGCTTTTTGGGTAGCTTCTTTTTTTCCGGCAAGAACAAGGATCAGATCGCCCGGTTTTGCATCGAATTTCTCAACAATAGACTGGAGGTCGGCAGGAGAATAAAATTTATCGACCGATGACTTCACGGTACCATCGGGGTTGCAGCGGATGTAAACCAAACCGCTAGCCCCGATCTGCGGGCGTTTTACCCATTCGGTAAGTTCGTCAAGTTGCTTGCGTGTGTATTCTGCACAACCTGTGGCATTGATACCGGCAACCAGTGCCGCCTCGTCAAACACCTTAAATCCCTTCCCTTGTGTGACATCATTGAGCTCGACCAGCTTCATCCCGAAACGGATATCGGGTTTGTCGGAACCATATTCCTGCATGGCCTGGTCGTAAGACATTCTTGGGAAATTATCCATCTCTTTTCCTTTGATGACACTGAACAGGTGTTTTGCAAGGTTTTCAAAGGTATTCAGGATATCTTCCTGGGTAACGAACGACATTTCACAGTCGATCTGGGTAAACTCAGGCTGACGGTCGGCACGAAGATCTTCATCGCGGAAGCACTTTACAAGCTGGAAATACCGGTCAAACCCTGCGATCATCAGGAGTTGCTTGAAGGTCTGCGGCGATTGGGGCAATGCATAAAACTGGTTCGGGTTCATCCGTGAAGGAACAACAAAATCACGGGCACCTTCCGGTGTGGATTTGATGAGAACCGGTGTTTCAATCTCGATGAACGCATGATCATTCATGTAATTGCGCGTGGCAATTGCCATCTTGTGCCGAAGCTCGAGGTTTTTCCTGTTGACCGTACGGCGAAGATCAAGGTAACGGTATTTCATACGAAGTTCTTCTCCTCCGTCAGTGTTTTCCTCGATCGTGAATGGCGGTATTTTTGAAACATTCAGTATTTCCAGGGTTGTGACATGGATCTCAATTTCTCCTGTTGGAATTTTCTGATTTTTATTGCTTCGTTCGGCAACGATCCCTTTTGCGGAGATGACAAATTCCCGTCCAAGCTTCCGTGCTTCAAGACAAAGCGGCGCATTCACCTCCATGTTAAAAACCAGTTGGGTGATCCCGTACCGATCGCGCAAATCAACGAAAGTCAGTCCGCCCATATCCCTCGACCGCTGTACCCAACCACAGAGTGTCACTTCAATCCCGGCATACTGGATCGCCAGTTCGCCGCATGTATGTGTTCTAAGCATCTTTTTTCCAGTGTGTTTATTAAGCCGGCGAATTTACAAAAATTACTCTACTTTCACCCTGATGCCTTCAGAATGAGCCGCGAACTCAGGAGCATACGTGCACTGGATCGTTGTGATCCCGTTCGAATAATCCCCTGCAGCATTGACCAGCAGCGGATATTCGAAGACCCATGTTCCTTTCGGAAGATAGTCGAAGAAGAAATTCGTTGCGGCATCGGTCGTGCTTTGGTAATAGCCCAATCCACCCTGGTACCGGTAACCGGAAACTGCGCCGCCGCCATCCTTTGATGCAGATGAAATCACCGGCTCGAAACCCGATGCCCGCATATCTTTCAGGTGAACAAATTCAAGGCTCCGGTCAACAGAAAGAATGATCCGGACTTTAAGCCTGTCGCCTTTCTTCAGTTGTGAATAGTCTCCTGAAAGAATGGCACCGTTCAATGATGTTCCGATTTCTTTCAGGACAGGCCCTGAGGGTGTATTCTGTTCCAGGAACAGTTTCTTTTCTATCTTCATCGGTGTCTGGTGAGGCGTGATCTTATCCAGGTCTTCGAAATATTGCCAGTATAATGCACCCCACGCAATGCCTTCGTCCGGTTTTGAAATGCTGATTTTTCCCATCTCCGGGAGGATCTCGCTGCCGTCCCAGCTGACCTGGAAATATCCTGTTCCTGCTTCGGTTTTCGTATCAATAAGTTTCCTGGAATCGATTTTGGTTTGTCCCAGGCTGATCTTTACATCAGGAGAACTGGCAAGTAAATCAGTTCCACGTAAGAGCAGCGCATAACAGGCTTCAACAGTGGCTTTTCCGGTTTTCCAGTCTTGCGTTTGCTTCTGTTTCAGCAGCCAGATCTTCATCTCATTGACCGATTTCCGGTCTGCGGCAATCTCATCAAATGCTTCGATCATCAATGCCTGCGACTCAACCGGCGCCTGGTACCACTCATATCCGCTATTAATGGCCCAGTACATTCCCATCTCCGGCGAATGAAGCGCCTTTTCGGAGAAGGATTTCAAGATCAATGCCGGGATCTCTTTATTTCCCAGCCTGTTCAATGCAAGACCAATCATGCCCTGGAGATAAAGGTCGTTCTTCATCCAGTATTTTTCGGCTTGCTTCGTATAAAAGTTGAATGCTTCCTGTGCAGATTTATCATTCAACGGCGAATTGACGGGTAGATCCTTGATGAAATAACTCCGGGCATAGAGGTACTGAACCTGTGTTGACCCTAAATGGTTTTCTCCCATCTTGCCGGCATCATGTTTCTTGATCCACTCATAATCCCTGGCCAGTTCCCCATCGAGATACCTGATCGCCTTGGCTACCATATCCCATGTCGCCTTGTCTTCCCTGATATTTTTAGCGCCAAGATGATCAAGATGTCCCAAGCCTGTTACGATATCCTGTGTGATGTAACGGCTTTCCTGCATACCTTCAAACCAGGGCCAGGCCCCGCTTTCCTTCTGCAGTTTCTGCAGCATCTTCAGGTTCTGATCGAGTCGGTTTGCCATGGTGTTCAGGTCAAACAACAAGGCAATGCGTTGTTTCCGCTGGGTTTCATCTTTTGCCTCCAGCACCCACGGGGTTTCCTCCAACATGGCAGCTTTCAGCTGCTGATTTTTTTCGAGGTTCGAGAGCAATGCATCCGGGGTCAATGACTTCCATGCTTCAAAAACCTGCCTGATCTTCGGATTGGAATTGGCAATGTACGATGCAATGCTGTTGGCATAAAAGGCATCAAAGATGTTATCGGCATTGGGGAATGTGGGATCATCGAGAGCCGGTAAGGCTTGTACGGCGTACCATGCAGGATTTGAAGCAAACTCAAGCGTGAGCTTATAATTTTTCAGTGTCTTGCCCGGCTGGGATTGCAGCAGTTTATCAAAATGAAAATCGAACGTTCCTTTTCCATTCACAGGAAGCGGCAAGGATTCTGTAACCAGCATGCGATTGGTCAGAACGGGAATTGCTTTCTCTTCGCCATCGCTGAAACTGCCTGCTTTAGCGGTGACTCTGTATTGAAAGGCCTGGCACGAAGGATCCACGGGAATTACCAGTTTCCATTCTTTTGAAATGCTTTGCCCGGCTGGGATCGCGAAAGATTGATTCGCACCATTTACGGGCCGGTCGCCGTCATTCTCATAAATGATGGTCAGCGGTTTTGATGTAACCGGATCAGATAATTCCAGTAATACATCACCGGATAATGCATGATCGCTTAGGTTGACAACTTTTGCACTGAAGATCACGGTATCTCCCTGGCGCACGAACCGCGGGGCATTCGGGAATACCATCAGGTCTTTTTGGGTCACAGCTTCTTTTTCTGTTAATCCATAAGCGAGATCTTTTGTGTGTGCAAACCCCAGGATCTTCCACCGGGTCAGCGATTCGGGAACGGTGAATTTTATCACCAGGCTGCCGGTTGAATCGGTGACAAGCGACGGGTAAAAGAACGCTGTTTCCCGGAAATCCCTGCGGACCTGGATGCCAGCCGGCTGTTTCGGAACAATCTCCTGCTTTGACGCAGGCCTGGGCCCCTTTTCCCCGGTTGAACCAGTTGTAGTTGACAGTTCAGCCAGATCTTCAGAAACAATAGTTTCATTATTGCCTTGTTTCCCGGGAGCAACTAATGACTTTTCTTCCATAACTGTCATGGCACGGTCTGCCAGCCCGGGCTTCAGTCCCCTTCCATAGCGCGAACCACCAAAGTATCCGAACCCGAACCAGTTCAGCTGATCATACGCATGAATTGAATAATCCAGACTTGACGGGTGAACAGGATAATAGCTGCCGGCGGAGACAGAAAAAGAACCTTTTGTGTCCCACTCCGGGGAAGCAAAATAACTCTTATAAATTGAAAAGCTCCAGGTATTCGGGATCAGTTCGTCAAGGGAGGCGTCATACATGGTTGTCAGGAATTCGGCCCCGATGCCCTTTTTTGAAGCATTGGTGATTCTTACTTTCCACTCCTCCTGTTTTCCCGGTTCAAGTTTATTTCTAAATGTTGAAAAAAGAATGTCGAGTTTTTTGTTGGTGTACGGAACCGTAATGGTCTGGCTGTTTTGGTATGCACGGTTATGCCTGATGAAAACAAAATTCACCGAAAAGTTTCCACGGAATTCCTCCCGGATAGGAACCTCAATCAGCATTTGATTATTGCTGATTTTTAATGACTGGCGTGAAAATAGACTGTCCTTCACCCGCACTTCATAAACAACATTCACATCCTCGTCTTTTGATCCCAGCAGGAAACGGGCTTTCTCACCGGGTTCCCCGGTGGTATTCAGCGGGACAAACCAGTTCAGAACATTGGCCGGAACCTCCTTCGAAGACGGATCGAAAACAACGATCTGTGAACTGGTCTGAACAGTTTCCCCTGAAGGATCTTTGGCGGCCAGTGAAACCAGGTATGATCCGGGTTTTAACAGATTGTTTGGAGGAAGCCGGAACAGGGAATCGTTTTGTGAATTCATTTCCTGCCTGACAACAGTTTCTTCAACCGCCCATTTGGCCGGGTTATCCTCATCATCATAGACATCATAAGGAAAGCTTTTATAAAAGTCTTCTTTTGAAAATCCCGCCAGGTCGGGCCTGTCCCATTTCCGGCTCCTGAAAAGCCTGTCCGGCTGATGCAGTCGCTGGAACAGGACTGTGACGGTTACCGGTGTCTTCCGGCCGTTCAGATTCGTGGTCCTGAGTTTGAAAACACTGTCTTTCGCCAGGTTTAGCTTCTGCGCAACATCCATGCTGATCAATAGTGATGCGTATCCAACGGAAACAATATCACTTCCGGATTGTGTTTCCCCATTGATATCCGTGACATCGGCAAATATTTTATAATCAAAAACGGGTTTATAGGATTTATCCAGTGTAGGATCTGGTATTGCCCTGAAACGGAAAGAAAAAGTTCCGTTGGCCATTGTTGTTTCGGTTCCGTTTGAAATCTCAACTTCGGAAGAAACCGGGAACGGGCACCACCAGCACTCCCTGAATGGGAACCTGCTCGTTCTGACAATCCTGTACGTAACTTTTGCGCCATCAAGACTGTTTCCCGCGAATGCGGTAGCTTTTCCGGTAACAAGAATACTGTCGTTCAGTTTGTAATTCCCTTCGAGCGGGTTAAAAGTCACATCAAAGGTTGGCCGTTTGTACTCTTCAACATTCACGGTTGCCGAACCGGAACTATTGGAGATGGTCATCTTGCCTAATAAAACGCCCTGTGGCGCAATGAATGATCCGTTGAATGAACCGAATTCATTGGTGGTAAAAGTCTGCTCGGCGATTTTCTGGTAGTTGACATCATGGAAAGTAACTGTCGTCTGAACGCCGGTTTTAAGTGCCGACTTATCCCCGGTTTTTTCAAGCAGGATCCCTTTGTAATAGATGGTCTGCCCGGGACGGTAGATGGCCCGGTCGGTAAAGAAAGAAGTGACCAGGAAAGGTTTATCAACCCTGTCGGCAGGAGTAAACATGAAAAAATTCTCAGTGATCAGAAGATCCTGTTTCTGGTGAATTTTCAGGTAACAGTTTGATGCATTCACACCTTTTTCAATGGCTGGAATTGATATGAATCCCTGGTCATCTGTGACATAATCTCCCGTCTTATTTGTTTCATATTTCCGGCCCTGATAATTGTAATTTTTCTGAAAACCTTCCACACCAATGTTCTTCAATGGTAACCCTGTCTCCCGGTCGAGAACATAAACATCGAGCCCGCTGCGATCGTTCCGTTGACTGATATAACTCAATTGAGTAGAAAAGAAATCAGCCCATGCAATGGCTTGTGCGGGGTCCCTGAAATCTTTATCTGAAGAACACAGGATTACATAGAATCCGCACGGCTGTTCCGGGATTTTTACGGCGATCTTATGAATCTGGAAATCGCCGTCGGAAGGTAAATTTTCAGACCAGGATTTGAGTATAGGCAAACCGGAATAATAGGATATTTGCTCTTCACGGGTCATTCCTGAGGTTTTTTCCTGCATGGTTTCAGGATCAGTTTGAACAAGCCTGAACCAGGCTGTCGGGATATTTCGGAATGCAACCAGGCACAACGATGGCTTGTCGGGAACCACTGCAGATTCGATTGTTAAAGAAAGTGAGGGCTGGTTGATCTCAGTTATAAGCATCCTGCAATTCTTTGCACCTTCGCTGTCAGGAAAACGTAATATTGCCTGGGCGCATCGCTCTTTGGCTGTTTTAATATCCCACTTGAACCTTTCTGATTCCAGCGGATGGTATTTTGCACCCTCTTCCTTCATGAACTGTGCTATGGCAAAGGAAACATCTGCCGAATAAGAAGAAAGAAAGTGTTCTTTCTCCAGTGTTTGTAATGCTGCCAGGTAAAGGCTGTCCTTAATCTCAACGGTCGATTTGTCGTGCAGGTAATCAAACCTGTTCAGCTCTTCATCAATGAATGCCCGGGGATCTTTGTCGGTTAAATGGAATGCCGCAAGATCCTGGAATATCCGCACAGCGAAATAATCGAGCGAGGAAGAGTCCTTCGTTGATACTGGCTTTAACCCGCTGAATTCAGCAGCCTGCGAAAAATAAGCCGGGTTGTCAATTTTGAATGATGCGGCGGAAACCTGCTTTGGCCCTGAATTTCCCATATAATAATCAAGCGCTCTCCATGCAAGGAAATCATAGAGGGTTGGCCTGAATGCGCGGATAGCAACCGTATTTTTTCCCGGGACTTCAAGGATCTGTTCAAAGTTTTTTATAGGGACAGACTTCAGTAACGCAGCATTTTCAAGCGAAAGCTGGTATGTTCGGATGATGGTACGCGAAAGTGTATTGAGATCCCATGTCTGGATGCTGTCGCTGGCATTATTCACAACCTGCGTCCGACTTGAAAAAATGTAACGGTTGTTCTGGTAATATCTCCAGTATACCTCGGCCAGCAAGGAATTCAGGATCTGGTTAACGGGTTCTTCAGCAACTTTAATTTCCTTCTTCAAATCTTTTATCGTCCCGGCCAGTGCATCCTCCCGGTAGTCGGATTGCAGCTTGATCCTGTAAATGACGGCTTTGATGAACTGCTGATCATTTTTGTCTTTCTTAGACTGGCTGCAGATCTTATCAACAATCACCAGCGCAGATTTTGGCTGGCCAAGATTGGAAAGCGAATCGACCTGCTTCCACTGCTTTTCAAAACCGGTAGTCTGGATTGATTGTGATTTTTCTTGCGTTTGAGATGCCTGTAATACAAAACTGGTCATCAGGAATAATAAGGACAAAAAGAAAGAACTGGCTTTCATAAAAGATACTTTTTATACAGTCTAAAATTACTTAAGAAATGGGTTTTCCAGCAAAGAGTATGCCTGAATTTGGTATTTTAACCACAATGTTCACAATGATTTACACAAAGGGCACAAAGATTATCTTAGTGTACTTTGTGCTCCTTTGTGGCCTTTGTGGTTAAAAACGACAACTAGATAACAATGTTGATGATCTTTTTCGGGACGACGATGATCTTTTTCGGGGGATTTCCCTGTAACCATTTTTCAGATTCAGGAGCCGCCAGCGCTGCTTTCTCAATTTCAGGGATCGTCAGGGTAAGCGACAGTTCAAGCTGAAACCGCATCTTACCGTTAAATGAGACGGGATAAGTAAATGTATCTTCGGCAACGAACTCAGCGTTGAAAACAGGGAATGCCGCATTCAAAATGCTCTCCTTGTGTCCAAGCTGCTCCCAGAGCTCTTCCGCCAGGTGCGGGGCATAGGATGAGATCAGGATTACCAGTTGCTCAAGGATTGCCCGTTTGTTGCACTTCAGGTCTGACAATTCATTTACACAGATCATGAAGTTGGAAACCGCGGTATTGAAGGAAAACCGTTCAATATCGTCCTGGACCTTTTTAATGGTCTTGTGCAGAACTTTAAATTCTTCCTTTGTTGGTTCATCATCCGAAACTAAAAATTCATTTTCCTTGTCATGGAACAGCCTCCAGAACTTGCGGATAAACCGGAATACACCTTCTATTCCCTTGGTATCCCAGGGTTTTGACTGCTCCAGCGGACCGAGGAACATTTCATACAAACGCAAAGTATCGGCGCCGTAATGATTGATGAGATCGTCGGGGTTGACAACATTATGAAGCGATTTTGACATTTTTTCAACCTCGTGACCGCAGACATATTTCCCATCTTCAAGGATAAACTCAGCATTGGCGAGATCGGGACGCCATTTTTTGAAGGCCTCAAGATCCAGCAGGTCATCCTTTACGATGTTTACATCAACATGCATATCGGTGATCTCGTATTGGTCTTTCAGGTTGAAGGAAACGAAACGGGAAGTTCCTTTTATGCGATACACCAGGCTTGATCTTCCCTGGATCATCCCCTGGTTGATAAGTTTCCTGTAAGGCTCATCCTTGCTGGCAAGCCCGATATCAAACAGGAACTTGTTCCAGAAACGGGAATAGATCAGGTGACCGGTTGCATGTTCCGAACCGCCCATGTAGAGATCCACATCCTGCCAGTAATCATTGGCCTCTTTCGAAAAATAGGCGTTGTCATTCCCGGGATCCATGTACCGGAGATAATATCCACTGGAACCTGCAAAGCCGGGCATCGTGCTTGTTTCGATCGGGTATCCCTCTTTTGTCTTCCAGTTTTTTGCACGTGCAAGCGGTGGATCACCGGTCTCCGTAGGAAGGAATTTGTCAACATCGGGAAGCAACAGCGGCAATTCCGATTCTTCCATAACATACGGAATTCCGTCTTTGAAATAGACCGGGAATGGCTCTCCCCAATAACGCTGACGGCTGAATATAGCATCACGCAGGCGGAAATTGACAGTCCCATAACCGATCTTCTTCTCTTCCAGTTTTTCTATAACCGCCCGGATGGCCTGCTTTACCTGCATTCCATTGATGAATCCGGAATTGATCATCGTTCCGTCCTTGGCATCATACGAGCTTTCGGAGATATCACCACCGGAAACAACCTCGACGATCGGGAGTTTGAAATGCTTTGCAAAATCATAATCCCGGCTGTCGTGCGCAGGCACCGCCATGATCGCGCCTGTCCCGTAACCTGCCAGCACGTAATCGGCGATCCAGATTGGGACTTTCTCTCCGGAAAAGGGATGAAGACAATAAGCGCCGGTAAATGCACCGGAGACCTTCTTTACTTCGGTCATGCGCTCCCGTTCCGAACGGTTCTTTGCCCACAGGATATAATCCGCCACTGTTTTCTGATGATCCGGAGTGGTGATTTTTTCTGCCAGTTCATGTTCAGGAGCGATCACCATGAAGGTAGATCCAAAGATGGTATCCGGGCGGGTTGTGAAGATGTCAAGTTTATATGGGGTTCCGTCAATAGGAAAAACCACTTCAGCACCTTCCGAGCGACCGATCCAGTTTCGCTGAACCTCTTTCATGGATTCTGAAAAATCGATATTCTCCAGTCCGTCAAGTAAACGCTGTCCGTAGGCTGTAATCCGGAGAAACCACTGGCGCATCAGCTTCCGCTCAACAGGATGTCCCCCGCGAACAGAGAATCCTTCCTTTACTTCATCATTGGCCAGCACTGTTCCAAGCTCGGGACACCAGTTTACCATGGCATCTGAAAGATAGGCCAAACGGTAATTCATGAGGACCGACTGCTGCTGCTTCTCCGAAAACCCCTTCCATTCATTAGCCGAAAAAAACCCCTTCCATTCATTCCCGAAGGAGGGATCTTTCTTTAACAAATCCTTGAACCAATCGCTGGTCATTGCCGCATTGGCATTGGTATTACCGGCTGTTTCAAAAACCCGGATAAGCCCGGCAACCGGTTCAGCCTTTTGTGTATCGAGATTAAACCAATGATTGAAGAGTTGTATGAAGGTCCATTGTGTCCACTTGTAATAGGCCTGATCACACGTTTTCACCTGCCGGTCCCAGTCGAACGAAAACCCGATCTGATCCATCTGCTCACGGTAACGGGCGATGTTGATCTCTGTAGTGATCGAGGGATGTGTCCCGGTTTGAATGGCATACTGCTCGGCAGGTAAGCCAAACGCATCATATCCCATCGGGTGAAGAACGTTGAAGCCTTTCAGCCGTTTGTATCTTGAATAAATATCTGATGCGATATATCCCAACGGATGACCGACATGCAATCCGGCCCCGGAAGGATAAGGGAACATATCGAGCACATAATATTTGGGTCTTGAAAGATCGATCTCCACTTTAAAGGATTTGTGATCAACCCAGTACTTCTGCCACTTTTTCTCGATCTCTGCGAAATTATATTCCATAATTGTTAAATAAAACTAAACCAAAATAAACTGTAAATTCCCTCATGTCTTGTGCCTGGTCCTATTGCCTACTGCCTATTGCTTATTCATCCGCGAAATTATGAAATTATCACCAACTGGAAATTTTAATGTATTTTCGCTCCACAATGCAGGCTTTATGAAAACAACCGGAAACAAATATTACCGAAGAAGAATCCGGACCTCTTACGTATCCACAGTTATCAGCATCACACTTGTTTTATTCATGATGGGGTTGCTTGGGTTGCTGGTTCTTAATGCCAGGAAACTCGCCAATTACGCGAAGGAAAACATCGGGTTTTCGATCATGATCAAAGACGGCGTGAAAGAAGGCGAGATCATGGCATTCCAGAAAAAACTCGACAGGGAGGAATATGTTAAGTCGACGGAATACATCCCAAAAGAAAAAGCCGCCATCCAGCTGAAAAAAGAACTGGGTGAAGACTTCATCGGTTTTCTCGGATACAATCCGTTGCTTCCTTCAGTTGATCTGCGCCTGAAAGCGGATTATGCCAACATGGAACAAGTGCAGAAGATCGAGAAACAACTATTATCCAATCCCGAAGTGAAAGAAGTTTTTTACCAGAAGTCACTCGTGGAAATGGTTAACCAGAACATCGAACGGATCAGCCTGTTCATACTTGGATTCAGCATCGTGTTGCTGATTATTTCAATTGCCCTGATCAATAATACCATAAGGCTTTCCGTATACTCCAAACGTTTTCTCCTCCGGACCATGCAGTTGGTGGGCGCCACGCGGTCATTTATCTGCAGGCCTTATGTCCGGAACGGAATCCTAAACGGGCTGATCAGCGCCCTGGTCGCGCTGGGACTTTTGCTTCTTTTGGTTTCACTGGCATTCCAGGAAATCCCGGAGCTTTACCAGGTCTCCGACCTGATGATGTATGTTGCCCTGACAGCATTCATTCTTGTCCTGGGAGTGTTGCTTTCCTGGCTTTCGACCCTGATGGCTGTCAGAAAGTACCTGCGCATGAAAACGGATGATTTATACCATTGATTTCCAAAAATTCAGTACTTTTGGCTTCGATTTTGATTCAAGAAAAATGGAAAAAGATTTAAAAAAACAAGTTCCCGTTACAAAAAAAACCGGTGAATTTGCCTTCGGCAAAGAAAATTACCGGCTGCTCTTTATCGGGTTAGCATTTATCACCCTTGGTTTCATCCTGATGATTGGTGGTGGATCAAAAGATCCGAATGTATTCAACCCGGCCATCTTCGACTTCCAGCATATCACCCTGGCCCCGATTCTTGTTCTTGCCGGTTATGTGATCGAGATCTTTGCAATCATGAAGAAACCCAAGGATTAAGATGTCATTTTTCCAGGCTATCATCATTGCCATCGTGGAGGGAATCACGGAATTCCTCCCGATTTCTTCAACAGGCCACATGGCGCTCCTTGGCTATTTTCTGGGCATTGAAAAGGATGCCTTTACCAAGCTGTTCATCGAGAACATTCAATTTGGTGCCATTATTTCGGTTTTACTGATTTACTGGAGAAAATTCATCGACTTTAAGCACATCAGCTTCTATATAAAATTAATCATCGCCGTTATTCCTGCCGCAGTGGTCGGGCTATTGATCAAAAAGCACATCGACAATGTGCTCGAAAAGCCGATGTTCATTGCCATTGTGATGTTCCTTGGCGGGATCCTGTTGTTGTTTGTCGACAACTGGTTCAAGAATCCAACAATTGAAAAGGAAAAGGAAATAACATATCCAAAAGCCTTTACCATTGGTGTATGGCAGTTGCTTGCGATCATTTTTCCCGGATTCAGCCGCAGTGCAGCAACCATCATTGGCGGCATGCAGCAAAAGCTGACCCGCAAACTGGCTGCCGAGTTCTCATTTTTCCTTGCCGTTCCAACACTGGCTGGTGCATTTTTAAAAAGTTTATGGGATGCACACAAACACAATCCAGAGATCCTCACACATCAAAACCTCATTTTGCTGATCACCGGGAACCTGATTGCCTTTGCCGTGGCTATCATTGCTATCAAGGCCTTCATTGCCTACCTGACCAAATATGGCTTCAGGGCGTTCGGATACTACCGGATCCTGGTAGGACTGGCAATCATCATCTTCCTTATATTCGGGAACAACTTTACCATCCTTTGATTTTCTTTGCGTCTTTGCGGTGAACTTTTTCAATGTATAGAAACCAGGAATGACCTTTGACTTTGAAAAAGGAGAAATTCTCCTGGTCGACAAACCCTATCACTGGACGTCCTTCGATGTCGTGAACGTTGTACGGAATTACATCCGAAGACATCTTGGGATCAAGAAGATCAAGATCGGTCATGCAGGAACATTGGATCCTTTGGCCACAGGCCTGCTTATCATTTGCACAGGACGTATGACAAAGCAGATTGAACAGTTTAAGGAACTGGACAAAGAGTACACCGGCACCTTTCGTCTTGGCGCTACAACCGCCTCATTTGACCTTGAAAAAGAGATCGACCAGACCTTCCCCTGGGAGCATGTTACCGAAGAAGATATCCGGATCGCTGCACTCAAATTTACCGGTTCCCAGGAGCAATTGCCGCCGATCTTTTCAGCAATTAAAGTAAACGGCCGGAGAGCTTACAAATATGCCCGAAACGACCAGGAATTCATCATCCCCATGAAACAGGTTCACATCTCGATGTTTGATATCCCGGAGATCCGTTTGCCTGACGTGGATTTCAGGATCGCCTGCAGTAAGGGAACATACATCCGTTCACTTGCCAGGGATTTCGGGAAACAACTCAACACCGGCGCGCACCTTACGGCTCTCTGCCGCACACGTATCGGCCCGTATCACCTCAGGGATGCCTACTCCCTGGAGGATCTGAAAAAACTGATGCCGTTGACGGACCTGAAGATAAACTCTGCTATTTCATAACCAAAATTCTCCTGCTGATAACCTCATGATTATTCTGGATTCGGAGAATATAAACTCCTGCCGGTAGGAATGTGATATCAATGGTTCTGTGGGAATTAGTATTATGATCTGTTAAAAGCAGATCTCCTGTTAAATCATATAACTCAATTTTCGAACCACCGGCATTGTCAATGAATATTGTCCCCGAAGTAGGATTGGGATAAGCCTTTACCTTGTTATCATTGCCTTTTTCATTGATTCCTTCAGGATCACAGATTAATTGTATAAGGGGAACAAAATTCAGGGTCGTCCAGTTATTGCCAATCTTTGCAACAGTCTCTGCCGGAAAATTATGATACGATGAAGTGTCGGCGCCAATCATGACATCTGTTCCCTGTTTATAGGAAAATTCAATACCCACATAATACAGGCTATCCGGTAATAATTCATCGAATGGCCAAAACATATCGGAATAAGCCCATCCTGCCTGTGGCGGTGAGGGAAGATAAAAAGAAGCAGAAGTATCAGCAAGCACTCCATTCCTGAAAATCTTGGCCGTCATTTTCAAAGAATCAGGCCATGGATATGAAAGATAGACGCCAAGGTATGCTATCTGATGATATCCATTTGGAATTGATAGTGTGAATCCTAAAAAATCACCGGAATGAAAATTCGGAATTTGGCTTATGTTGTATGAGTTTGTCATATAAATTGATCGCGAAACCAAGGTCCACATCCAATCAGAAAAATGAGTAAATGGAACAGAATATACATTATTCGCAGGGTTTTCATCATTAAAATCGCATTTTACGAGAAAAAACAAATGATAGTCACCGTTTATCCAGTTTGCAAATGTCAGCTCCCCCGGGATGTACAAGGTGTCCACCTCTCCCGGATTCATGGTTGTCAATGAATCGGAATAATATGTTTCAAGTACATTTTGGTAATAGTCTTTGACTGATAATTCCAGATGAACATTATTAGCACTGTTTATTCCGACATTCTTGACGATCACTCCGCAATGCATGAAATTAAATGCTGAAGTATAATATTCGCTGTAATACCCGCCATTGGTATCATTGGTATTAATCAACGGTTTTATGATCGCTATGTCGTTACCGGGAAGACTTTTTGTTGCACAAGTATTAATGCCGACACATTGCTTATTGTCAGCCTTGATATTCATTCCCTGCGAAAATGTGTTCATCTGAAATGCAAGAAAAGCAACAAAAATAATAGAGGTTTTCATGACGGATGTTTTTATCTGGTTTCAGAAATAAATTATTTCATTAATCCCGTTCCATAAAGAGAAACATTACTGCAATTTACGAAATTCCTGATTTTTATTCTGAATTTATGGTTTTAATTATTTCACAATGTTACGAAGGTATCATGAAGTTACACGAAGAAAGAAAATTATTGACTTCGTGGATCTTCGGGCCTGCTTTGTGGAACTTCGTGAAATAAAAATCCATTATGTTTATCTTTTTATAAACGTAAGCCTTGCATTCATAATGTCATTCTGCGAAAACCAGCCTGTCGGCTTGCATGTCAGCGAGAGCCTTTTCTTAAAACCACCGATACTTTGAACAAACAACTCATTTATAGATTCATCATCTTCACCGACAAAAAATTGAATAACTTTGTCTCAAGAGACAATCATCAACATTTCCCAAAACCGGTTTTATGAAAAAAAGATTCATTCTTACCATCCTGATTGCGGTCTCTCTTGCATTTTCGTTATTTTCTTACAAGCACTCCACAAGATTTCAGCGACTGCGTTATGAGTCCTTCCTGAAAAATAAATCCTGGAAACTTACACCACAGCAACTCTCTGACGCCGATGCCATGTCGGTCGACCAACCGGGTGTGGCTGCGCTCCAGGATTATTTTCAAACGTTCGATCCAAAAACGGGAACAGTTCCCAGGGAGCGGCTGGTCAATGCGTATCTTCAGTTAAAAGCTGCGAATGCGCTCAAATCGGGCGGTTCGGGCGTTCACTGGACCGGTTACCCGGCTGATATGGGCGGGCGAACCCGTGCCATGATGTTCGATCCGAATGATCCCAACCACAAAAAAGTATGGGCCGGTGGCGTGACCGGCGGTCTCTGGTACAACACCGATATTACAAATGCCAGTTTTTCCTGGATCCCTGTCGGGGATCTGTGGAGTAACATGGCGGTCCATTGCATCACTTCGGATCCGGTAAATCCTATGACTTTTTATGTTGGCACCGGTGAACCCGAAACAGCCATGCAGACCTACAGGGAATCCTCAGGACTGGGTGATGGCATCTGGAAATCCACGGATGGCGGCCAAACATGGAATGTGCTTCCTTCAACGCTGAACTTTGCTTTTATCTCGAAAATCATTGTCCGCAATGAATCGGGCAATAGCGTGATTTATGCCGGTGTTGTTTCCGGGTTATACCATGGCATTCACAATTCACTTCCTTCCGATGGACTGTTCCGTTCAACGGATGGCGGAACTTCGTGGCAGCAGGTTCTGCCCAATATCCAGGGACAGACAGTTCCGTATTCTCCTTCAGATGTGGTCATGAATTCAAATGGAAGGATCTTTGTCGGAACGATGCCCAATCTTGAAAATAAAGGCGCAGCGTCAATATTGTATTCTGATGCCGGCACTCCAGGATCATGGACTGCCAACGAAACATTCAGGGCAGAGATCGTCGCTGATACCGCGAAGACCATTCCCGGCCGGGTCGTACTTTCCTGCTCACTTTCGAATCCTTTAGTGGTATATGCCTTGATTGCACAGGGTTTCAATAATGCCTACAACGGCTTCAACTATTATTATTGCTACCGGATTTACAGATCTGAGGACCAGGGCATGACATGGGTCCGGAAAAATCTGCCAACGGACAACAACAACCAGCCGAATTTCGCTTACCTGGCATGGCATGCCCTCGACATTGCCATCGATCCGAACAATCCCGACAATGTATTTATCGGGGGACTCGATATTCAGAAGACCACCGATGGCGGCGTTTCCTGGAACCGCATCACCGACTGGAGCCTGATGTATTATGGCGGCGGACCGCAATATGTACACGGGGATCAGCATATCATGCTCTTCAGGCCCGGTTCCTCTGATGAACTGGTGTGTGGCAGCGATGGTGGTATTTTTTATACTGCAGATGCCACATTAGATAATCCTGAATTTGAAGAACACAACAAAAACTACAACACGCTTCAATTTTACACCGGGGCTATTCACCCGACGGCAGGAACCAACGAGTTTATTGGCGGATTGCAGGATAATGGAAGCCTTTATTACTCAGGCATTCCACTCACCATGAACAGCATGGTCAGCGGTGGCGATGGTTCCTACTGCTTCTTTGACACGTACGATCCGAATAATTTCATGTCCTCAATCTATTATAACCAGTACATTACTTATAGTTACAATACCCAGCAGAATTATATCACCGATTTTTACCAGAGTGGGGTATTTGTAAACCCTGCGGATTATGATTATAAGAACGGTACACTCTATGCCAATGCATGCGATTTTGTCGGGAATTATAGTGATAATATCCTGCGGATCCAGGATGTCATGACGTATGGGTATTATGGTTCGTTCGTTCCTGTTGGTACAGGTTCATCCGTTTATTTTTCCGCATTAAAATGGTCTCCGTTCTCACCTTCCAACAACACAATTTTATACCTTGGAACACAATCAGGGCAGCTGTTCAGGATTCAGCATGCTGAATCCACGCCTGTAAAGACAGAAATTACCGGTGCCACATTCCCTGTTGCAAATCTGTCCAGCATCGATGTGATCGGTTCCGAGGATACACTCCTGGTAACATTCTCCAATTACGGGGTTCCATCGGTCTTTGTGACATATAACGGTGGATTGTCATGGCACAACCGCGAAGGCAATCTTCCGGACTTTCCCGTTCGCTGGGGGATTTTCCACCCCGATAACTCAAGGCAGGCCATGCTTGCCACGGAAACCGGGGTTTGGACCACAAGTACCCTGAATTCAGATGGTGTAACCTGGGCACAGGAAACCAACGGCATGCCGAATGTACGGGTTGATATGCTCAGGTTGCGGGCATCAGACAATACAGTATTGGCTTCAACTCACGGACGCGGCTTGTTTACGGCGATTTGGGATGTTATCCAGGGAGTTAATAATATCCAGAAAAGTGATGTTTCAATTTATCCAAACCCGACAAGCGGGATCTTGAATATCTCTTGCACGACTGCAGGAATCCGGCAATTGCTGGTGAAAATCTATGACCAGGCAGGAAAAGTTGTCCTGGAGACATCAAAGAATTCGGCAAACGGGAATTTCATGGATCAGGTTAGCATGGACGGAAACCCCGATGGAATCTATATTGTAGCACTTTATGAAGACGGAAGGAATTTGAAAACGTTAAAAATCATCAAGAGATAAATTGAATTTATGACGAAACCACCTGCTTATGAACGCTATTCACATGAGTATTTCATGAATGAAGCGCTCAGGGAAGCAAAGAAAGCCCTCGAAAGGGATGAGATTCCGATTGGTGCCATTGTCGTTTGCCAGAATACGATCATCGCGCGTGCTTACAACCTTACAGAAGCACTGACAGATGCCACAGCCCATGCAGAAATGCAGGCAATCACTGCGGCATCAGGACACCTGGGCGGGAAATACCTGGATGAATGCACGCTATATGTCACGGTGGAACCTTGTGTCATGTGCGCTGGCGCCATTTTCTGGGCACAACTGGAAAAACTTGTTTTTGGAGCAGCAGACCCGAAACGTGGATATCAAAAGATCAATTATCCGGTACTTCATCCAAAAACCAAGGTTGAATCCGGAATCCTGGAAGCAGAGTGTGCGTCATTGATGAAAGATTTTTTTAAAACAAAAAGAGGATAAAAGAGAAGGCAGCCGGTTATGAGTCATGGAATTTTTCTGAATGAAAACATAAAATCCGTTATTTCGGAAGTGGCCGAAGTTGCCCAATACCTTTGGGAAAAGGGTTGGGCAGAACGAAATGCCGGAAATATCTCTGTGAATATTACCGATCTCTTTCCGAGGACATCGTATTACTTTGATGACAGTATTATAAAACCGCTGAATACGGGCTTTCCATTATTGAAGAACAATGTCTTTCTGCTTACCGCGACAGGTGTACGTATGCGTGATCTTGCAAAGGCACCCGAGAAAGGATTGTGCCTGGTTCAGATTGATTCATCCGGAACCGGTTACCGCATGGCAGAATTTAAGTCAGGGGCATTGCCGGCAAAAAGAAACATGCCAACTTCAGAACTGCCTACCCATCTTGCAATCCAGGAGATGTTCAAAAATCATCATCCTGAAATGAAAGTGCTGGTCCATGCCCATGTGCCCGAATTTATTGCACTCTCCCAGATCAGTGAATTCAAATCAACCATTGCACTGAATAAACTGCTGTTTGGAATGCATCCCGAAACCAAGATGTTTGTCCCGGAAGGCATTGGATTCGTTCCGTACTCCTTGCCAGGAACTGATTCCATCGCTATGGCAACGGTCAGGGAACTGGAGTCGCATCCAGTGGTGGTATGGGAGAAACACGGATTGCTGGGATCAGGAAAATCAGTCATTGAAGCATTTGATACGATGGATCTTCTCACCAAATCGGCAAAGATTTTTCTTCTCTGCAACAATGCCGGTTATAAGCCGGAAGGGCTGACCGATAGCCAGATTCGGGATCTTTCATGAAAATCCCAGCGCACGAATTTTTTCTGAGAAGTAAAAGCGACATAGCTACGGCAGCGTCGATTTCTGAACCTGCGGGATTGCACCATCTGTCTTATAGTCAATGCCGGCGCCTGATCCTGAATAGCTGAAAATTTTGAAGTAGTAGGTTGTTTTTGGCAAAAGATTGTCAAACCATGCTTCCTGTATTCCACCAGGAACATTTTTATCGGTTGCACTGTTCGGCACAGCAATTCCGTCAACCGGTATAGCGATACTGTCGAAGCCGACATTGCTCATCCGTACCAGATACCCGGTTGGTACTATTGTCCCGGTTGCATCAGTCCATTGGATGCGGATGTTATATCCCGAGAAATTCGTCGGAAAATGGGTTGGTTCGGGAGGCAAAGGCAGCCCTGCCTGCGTGACTGTAACAACCACAGGCGTTACCCCGGTTACAGTGACGGTGATGTTTGCAACCCGCGAAGGAACTGTTGAATTCGCCGAATAAGCTGCCGTTATTGTTCCGTTTCCACTTCCTGAAGCTGTTGGTGTACACCAGGACTGGTTGCTGCTGGTTGTCCAACTGGTATTGGAGGTTACGGAAAATGATGTATTTCCTGAAGATGAAATAACAGCCTGGTTGGATGGCGTAACCAACAAAGTAGGTGAAGCTCCCGCCTGGGTAACAGTTACTGTGACCGGGGTCAAACCTGTGACAGTCACTGTAATGGTTGCTACCCTCGAAACAATTGTTGCATTCGCTGAATAGGTGGCTGTGATTGTACCGTTCCCTGTTCCGGAAGGTGTAACAGTACACCAGGATTGATTGCTGGATGCGGTCCAGCTGGTATTGGATGTTACCGAAAATGATGTATTTCCTGAAGACGCTGTAACAGGCTGGTCAGCCGGCGCAACCGACAGCGTTGGCGCGGCTCCTGCCTGGGTAACGGTAACTACAACTGGTGTTAGCCCGGATACTGTGACTGTGACATTTGCCACACGTGCTGAGGTTGTTGCATTGGCTGAATAACTTGCTGTGATGGTCCCATTCCCTGACCCTGAAGGTGTAATCGTGCACCAGGATTGATTGCTTACAGCTGTCCATGATGAATTTGATGTGACAGTGAAAGAAGCCGATCCGGCGGATGAGGCTACCGGCCTGTCGGAAGGAGTAACTGATAATGTTGGAGCCAGTGTTGTTAACGTAAGATCACCACCATAGGTTGTGCCATTGCTGTTAACGGCAACAAGCCTGAAATGATAAATAGCGCCGGCTGCCAGGCTTGAAATGTTCGCGCTGACATTTACAACAGTTGACCCGGATCCCGCCGAGGTGGTGGTTGAGGAAGTTCCATAACTGGTTGTTGTTCCCCATTCAAAATGATAAGTTGTAGCAACGCCATTGGGATTGACAGTTCCATTAAGTGTTGCAGAAGATGTTGTAATCGTTGTTGCCGCGGTTGTAGTCACGAGTGGACCAGCCCCCGGAGCCCAGATTGCTGCGGCGTATTCCGGATGATCAATGAAAGGATTCCGGTTATGCTGAATGGCATAAACAGCTTCATTGCGATCAATCTCTTTCTGTGATACCGGATCCTGCGCATTCCATTCAAGTAACATGGCAATATACCAAGCCTGGTAACAAGGATACGATGTGCCATCTAAGACCTGGGCACCTTCTGCATTATTATTTTGCCAGGTGGCAATGACGTTTTCGTACCTGGTAGCCATGTAAAAATAGTTCCTGGCAAAGTCTCCCTTGAATTCATCCCTTGGCTCAAAAACCGTTCCGGTGTATCCGGGTGTTGTGCATGGCCCTCTTTTGCTTCCGTTGAGAGATGTCCATGTCGGAGCTGTTACTTTCGCATAAGGATGGTCGCTCCGCATATTGTTTACATACTGGTCAACCGGAACAATATGAAACAAATCAGTATACATTGGCGCAACTTCTCCACCAAACCAGCTCTTCGGAAAAGAATGCTCACGGCTGTAACAAT